>Ga0075420_100000509_pt1 | contig 30941 bp, 24 predicted proteins | sample SoiMetdeltSBSDD4_FD_75296 | JGI IMG/M metagenome (GOLD analysis project Ga0075420, IMG submission 75296) | Bulk soil microbial communities from a Populus tree surrounding site in Tennessee, USA - Soil MetaG P. deltoides SBSDD4 | ecosystem: Environmental > Terrestrial > Soil > Tree plantation...
ACCGCAAAGCGCAGTGGCAATAAAACTCAAAATGATGCCTATACAAATGTGGCCGAACTGATCGGCCAGCCACATGCATGAGTAGATGGCCGCTGATTGCACTTCCTTGCCGTAGGCATCTGCCCAAACTGCTGCAAAAGATCCTTTGAGGTCAGCTTTGGATGAGTCGGCCCGCTGGCCACTGTTTTGGACTTCACGACGTGCTCATTCTCGTTTGCCCGGAAGCGCTTACCGCGAACGGTCAAATAAAGCGCAATCGGACTGACTGCCGGATTTACGGTTAAGCCAGACTTATCTTTCCTAATCGCCAATATAAAAGCACGGGTCTCTATAGCGGTTAAAGTCTCTGGCGTGTTCAGCTATTCTGATAGTGGCCGCCACGAGGATATTCTGGCGGGCACCAGGTTCGTTGGGGGAAAGCATGGAATTTCTAAAGCATACGGAATGGCCCATGTGGTTCGGCTATGCGGCCGTAGCGTCCAGCGTCATCACGTGTGCGATGAAAACAATGATTCCGCTGCGAATTGTCAGCATGACATGCAACGCGCTTTTCATCGTTTACGGATTCTTTAGCGGAATTTATCCCACGCTTATTTTGAACCTCATTCTTCTGCCCCTTAACACCTTGCGCCTCCAGCAGATGAGGAAGCTCATTGAGGACGTCGAGGCCGCGGCATCTTATGGCGAAACATCAATTGATTGGCTGAAGCCATTCATGTCCCGCGGCAAGTTCCGCAAGGGTGATATCGTATTCCGCAAGGGCGACCAAGCTGATGCTATGTACTATAGCGTCAGTGGTCGATATCGACTTCAAGAGATCGGAATCGAAATTCCTACAGGCCAGGTGTTCGGAGATCTGGGGCTACTCGCGCCTGATAACCGTCGCACCCAGACAATCGAATGCATCGAGGACGGGGAGGTGCTCACCGCGACCTATCAACAAGTCAAGGAATTGTACTTCCAGAATCCGCAGTTTGGATTTTATTTCCTGCGCCTGACGACTGAACGTCTGTTTGACAACATCGGGCGTCTGGAAAAGGAACTGGCGAAAAAGAATGAAATGCTCGCCGGCCTAAGCCAAAATCCGGCGTAGGGATAAACCGACGGGGCGCTCGCCTGCGCGAACGGGATCTTCGCCTCGGTTCTTTAAAGTTCTACAGAAACGTGAATTCGACCCCTCAAATAATTGAGTCCCTGTGTGACCGTCTGGGCCGCTGTCCATCGCCGCTGCCGGTCGACCTGGCGAACGGACACAAAATCGGAATTACATTCGCATAGAGAAATAAAGAGCCGATCCGGACTCAATCCGCCGGTCTAGGCCCGCTGCGCAGCATTCTCGTGGATGGCGGCCTCAGGTTTCCCTGGCAGCATGTAAGTTCTGGTTCGCTTGCACGAATAGCAGACGAAAGTATTTCGTTGCATGTTCCGCACCACCGGATGCGGCGTTACGGCAACATGCACCATCTGGTCCTGCACTGAGGGCAGGTCGCCTCGCTATCGATTGCATCAGAAGCAAACATTGGGTCCCGCAATTCTTCACGCACCCAGGAAGTTAGACGAGGAAGTTTAAGAATTCATTCACGAGCAAACGGCTTGATTTTCAAGCCCAATTAATCGACACGCGTGCAGAACGGTCTAAAGACCGGTCCGCAAGCAGCTACTCCCGTTCGACAGCAGGCGGACAACGTTGCCCGCCTGTTCTGGCTCCGACCAGGTCAGTATGCGTCAAACTGCTGGCTTGGAAGCGATTTCGCACCGACTGTCGTATGCATCGCGCCAGGGTCCATCAGTGCGCGCGCGGCTTCGGGCGACCCCGCGGTGGCATGCGGGGCGGGACGGAAACTCAGTCCCACGATGATGATTGCGATTGTCGCGACGGCTATAGCTATTACACGCATTGCATCCCTCCATGACTGGGTTCAGTTGGGGCCATGGCCTTTGATTTCTGCGACCTTTTGCCTTAGGGCTGCGGTGGCTTGATCGATCCGCTCGAACTCAGGGCGCACGAATTGTCCAAGATGCGTCAAGCGGACGATCGATTTGCTTCGCTCGAACAGCAAGCCGCCGAATTCGCTTTCCAGCGTCTGGATTGCGCGGGTCAACGATGGTTGCGCGATACCGCAGCGTCGCGCGGCCCGGGTGAAGCTTTGTTCCTCACACAACGCGAGGAAGTAGGAAACCTGGTGCGTCTTGACCGGCATGTCCCGCCTATCGAGTCACAAGCTGCATCGCATCCGAGATGAATGGCGATGCAACGGCGGCTCCAAGCAAGAGGACGTAGAGATCAAGCCAGATTGTGGCGACTACACTTTCACCACGGTTGGACTTTTCGAGACGATGCCAGCGAGACCCGCTTCCTGTCTTGATCGGTCGCATGGTCGGCCTCCAATGCTAACGTCCGCTACCATGCGTGCCGCCCTATAACGGTGAAGTAGCTCACATTGCCGTGGGATTTTGCGGCCGGGATCCATAGACAGAAGCAATAAGAGTAGAGGAGATTAAGGAGACGGCCTGTCCAACGCTTCAAGTTGCCGGTGCAATGACACGTTTTACCGCTTGTTTTGCCAACTGGGGTGCCGGGGTGGCAATTTTGGCCTATGTTACTTTCATCTGGACAGTGATTCTGGTGAGTTGTGATGCCTACGGGGGCGACTACTCAAACGCAGTCTGCCGACAAGCATGGCGTGCTTCGGTCCCATCCTTTTTTCAGGGATTTGGGCAGCACGATCATTGATCGGTTGGCCCCCCGCGTCATTGCGACCAAAATCAAGAAAGGCGCGGTCATATTCCGGAAGGGCGATATTGGCTCGAAGCTGTATGCCGTTCGGACAGGCGCGGTAAGGATCAGCACCCCATCCGATGAAGGAAAAGATGCGATTTTCAATTTAGTCGTTCCAGGCGAACTTTTCGGAGAAATTGCGTTTCTCGATGGCGGACAGAGGACCGCTGATGCCGTTGCTATTGAGAACTGTGAATTGCTGGTCATTGAGCGCCGCGATTTCACGCCTTTGCTGAGAGACAATCCTGAAGTTGCTGAAAGATTGATCAAGGTCCTGTGTGCGCGCATCCGAAAAACGAGCGAGCAGGTGGAAGACATTGTATTTCTTGGGCTGCCCAATCGGCTCGCCAAGGTTCTTCTGCATCTCTATCAGCCCTCGTCCGACGCCTCGCCCGGCAAGATTCATGTAACCCAGCGGGAAATAAGCCAGATGATCGGAGTTTCGCGCGAAAGCGCGAACAAGCAGTTGCAGGAATGGCAGCGCAAGAAGTGGCTGAAACTGGAGCGCGGTGGCGTAGTGATTTTTGCGCCACATGCGTTGCGCGACCTCGTATCCAAGAGCTTGGGCTGATGAATCGCCAGGGCGGTTTTATTCACCGCCGATAAACGTGAGCGGGCGGGCGACGTCCTCCAGAGACTTGCGCTCGGCGTCGACGCCCCAGCGCCAGGCAATCCAGCCAGCAATGATCATCAGTGCTGAGCCAAGGAGATATCCCCAGAACACGCTTACCCGAGATCCGGTATCAATCAGGAGTCCGAACAAGGACGGTGCAAAGATGCCCCCAATCCCAGTTCCGACTGCATAAAAGAATGCGATCGCCAACGCGCGAATCTCGAGCGGAAAGGTTTCGCTGACTGTCAGATAGGCGGAGCTGGCCGCACACGAAGCGAAGAAAAAGATTATTGTCCAGCAGGCGGTCTGCGTCGTGGCGTCAATAGCGTTGCGCATGAAAAGCCAACCGGTCAGGGCCAGCAGGAGGCCTGAGACGATATAGGTAAATGCGATCATTGGTCTACGACCGCGAGTGTCAAACAGACGGCCTAGCAGCACAGGTCCAAGAAAATTTCCGATCGCAAAGGGGAGCAGATACCAGCCGACCTGGTCGGATGCGACGCCGTAGAAGTCGGTGAGAATCAGCGCATAGGTGAAAAAGATCGCGTTGTAAAAAAAGGCCTGAGCCGCCATCAAACTTAGTCCAACAAGCGTTCGGCGGCGATGACTTTTGAACAGCGTTTGCACCACCAGACGAAGTGGTGTCGACTTTCGACTGCGCAGGCGGACGCGGGGCAAACCTTGCGTCTGAGGAGGGGGCAAAAACCGGCTTTCGATGCCGGCGACCACACGCTCGGCTTCATTGACGTAGCCGTGGGTCATCAGCCAGCGTGGGCTTTCGGGGATCCAGAACCTCATCAAAAAAATCAGGCAGGCGAGTCCGGCACCGATCAGAAATGCGAGTCGCCAGCCGAGATCAGGGTCGATCAAGTTTGGATCCAGCAGCACCAGCGAGCCGAGAGCTGCGATGGCGGCACCGATCCAGAAGCTTCCATTGACTACGAGATCGCTCCAGCCGCGTACGCGCGCCGGAATAAGTTCCTGAATTGCGGAATTGATCGCTGCGTATTCGCCGCCGATTCCTGCGCCGGTAACAAAGCGAAAAAAGGCGAAGCTCTCGATGTTCCACGAAGTCGCCGTCGCTGCGGTTGCCGTGAGATACACGGCGAGCGTTATGAAAAAAAGTTTTTTTCGCCCCAGGCGATCGGTCAGCCAACCGAAGAACAATGCACCAAGCACTGCTCCGGCCAGATAGGCACTGCTGGCAAGCCCGATATCCGTATTGGAAAAACGTAGCGTGGAACTTTCTTTCAGAGCCCCGGCAATGCTTCCGGCCACCGTCACTTCCAGCCCATCAAGGATCCATGTGATGCCGAGCGCAGCAATAACCAGCGTGTGAAAGCGGCCCCAGGGCAGCTGATCAAGCCGCGATGGAATGTCCGTCTCGACGATATGCCTGTCTTGCATCGTGAATGCGATGTAAACGCCGCAGCTTGAATTAACTTGTTCCCGGTTCCCTGATTGGCGATACCGCCTGCTTCAGGCGCGCCAAGGACATAACGCAAAATAAATCATTAATCGCCGATCAGTCATTCTTTAAAAGCGCGCCTCGCGTGTGCGCGCTGCTGATGCAACTAACGGAAAATCAATTGGTGTCCGCTAATTGTTTGAAATAATTGATAATGATGGCTCTGAAGCACCGGCGACATCCATCGAATGATGAACGTCACAAGAAATTGGCAAACGCCGATCAAGCATCGTTCGGTGGTGCTTGGCGCCATCCTCATTGGCCTTGTCTGGATGGCTTTGTCTTTTTTTCTGAGCAACGAGCACGACAGTGCCGAGCGAGCGGCAATCCAGAATTCAACGAATTTGGCTGGAGCCTTCGAAGAGCATCTCTCGCGCTCGTTAAGCGAAATTGACAGATCTTTGAAGATCATTCGCACCCTTCAGGTGCGCGATGCAAGCAAGTTCAAACTGGCCGATTGGTTGAAGTCGAACAGGGTTCTCGCTAATGACGTGTTGCAGATTGCCCTTATTGACCGCGAGGCAAACGTAAAGGTCGGCGGTGTCGAGGGCGAAGCGCAAACCCTTTCAGCTTCTCGTTTGGGCGAAGCCTATAAAGCTCACGCAGACACGCGTGAAGATCGCCTTTTAATAGGCAAGCCCGTTCTCGATTCGGCAACGGGGCGGTGGTCTCTCCAGCTTTCTCGCCGAATTCATGACAGTCACGGATTGTTCAACGGCGTGATCGTGGCTGAACTTGACCCGGCTTATCTCACGCGCATCTACAATTCGGTCGACATTGGTAAGGACGGCTACATTCGGGTCGTCGGTCTCGATGGGGCCGTTCGCGCAACAAGTGGCCGCACGTTTTCCATTCTGGAAAAAGACTTTTCGAGGTCCGATCTCATCAGGAAACTTTCTGCAGCGCCGGACGGGTGGTTCTATACGAGCAGCTCTCTAAGCGACAATGTCCGACGCCTCATAGCCTATCGCTCGGTGACCGACTATCCGCTGGTGATTACCGTCGGACTTGCGGCGCATGAGATTTTCGCGAGGCTGGAAGCTCAAAGGCGATCTGGCTATTTGGTCGCCGCGGCGCTGTCACTGATAATTCTGGTCGTTACAGGCTTCAGTGTGAGAGGGCAGCTTTTGCGTGATGCGGCGAAAAAGCGTCTCGAGCACGCCAACATGCTGCTGAGCGCGACGCTGGCAAACATGCCCCACGGAATCTGCATGTTTGGTGCGGACAAAAGGCTCGTTCTCGCCAACGATCTCTACAGCACGATGTATGGGCTCGATCCGAACAAAATGAAGTCCGGCACAACCCTGCCTCAGATTCTGGAAGCTCGGGTCGCATCCGGATGCTGCCCGTTAGATTCGCAAAAATACATCAGTGACCGGATGGCGGAGGCGTTCCGTACCGAGCCGGGTTACGTCGTCAATGAGCTTCAGGACGGACGCACGCTGGCAGTGAGCCGTCGATCAATGCCGGATGGGGGGCCCGTTTCGGTTCATCAGGACATCACGGCGCACCTGCATGCTGAAAAGGAACTCAATGAAACAAAGCAATTCCTCAATTCCATCATTGAAAATATTCCAATCGCCGTCGTCGTGAAGGACGTAACGACACGAAAGTTTATTCTGGTCAATCGAACATTTGAGGCGATGCTAAAAGTCTCGCGAGCCGAAGTTCTCGGCAAGACGGTATTCGACATCTATCGCACGAAGGATGCGGAACGAATTGATGCCGCCGACAACGCCGCTCTCGCGGCGGACATAGGGGCACATTCCAACGACTATGAGATCGAAATGCCGGGCGGCGAGTCACGCATTCTTGCCACAAATCGCATTGTCGTTCGTGACAGCGAGGGCAATGCCAAGCATCTGGTGGTTGTGATCGACGATATTACCGAAAGAAAAAAATCAGAGCAGCGCATTGCATTCATGGCCCATCATGACGTTTTAACGGGTCTGCCAAATCGCCTGTCGGTTATGGAGAAAATTGAGGAGGCAGTCGCACGGCATCGAAGGCGCGGCGACTCGTTTGCCATATTGTTGTTGGATCTGGACCGGTTCAAACACGTCAACGACACGCTTGGTCACGCAGTAGGCGACGCCCTGCTGCGAGAAACGGCGTCGCGGCTCAAGGCATCGCTGCGCGAAACCGACGTATTGGCAAGGCTGGGCGGCGACGAATTCGCGATCGTTCAGGACAGCGAGAACAACCAGCGCGAGGCCGCGAGTGCGCTTGCAAACCGTGTCATCGAGATCGTCTCCCGGCCGTTCAAAATAGAAGGCAACGAGGTCAACATCGCGACAAGTGTCGGCATTGCCTTGGGTCCCGAACATGCGACCAATTCCGACAGCCTCATGAAAATGGCCGATTTGGCGCTCTATCGCGCGAAGTCGGCCGGTCGGAATGGATATCGGTTCTTCGATCCCGAAATGAGTCTGGCCGCAAGCGCGCGGCACGAGCTTGAGAATGAGTTGCGCCGCGCGCTCCAGCAGGATGAATTTGAACTTCAGTACCAGCCAATAGTGGACACCAAAACGCTTCAGATCTGCGGCGCGGAAGCGCTGATCCGGTGGCGACACCCCACCAAGGGCACCATATTGCCTGACCAGTTCATTCCGCTTGCGGAAGAAACCGGAATGATCACCCAGTTAGGCGAGTGGCTGCTGCAAACCGCCTGCGCGGACGCTGCCAGCTGGCCGGTCGACATCAAAGTGGCTGTAAATCTGTCAGCCGTGCAATTTCGAAAAAATAACCTTGTCGATGTCGTGCTGTGTGCGCTTGCCCAGACTGGATTGCCGCCGGAGCGGCTAGAGCTTGAAATCACTGAAACCGCCCTCATCGAGTCGGCGACGGAATGTCTGCCGGTATTGCGGCAGTTCAAGAATCTCGGGATCGCGGTAGCCTTGGACGATTTCGGAACCGGATACTCGTCGCTGAGCCAGCTGATGATGTTTCCGTTCGACAAGATCAAGGTCGACAAGTCGTTTACGCAAAACCTGACGAAGCGCACTGAATGCGCCGCCATTATTGCAGCAACCCTGACGCTGGCCCGAAGCCTGGACATCGCAACAACCGCCGAAGGCGTGGAAACTGTCGCACAATATCGGCTTCTGCGACTCGCTGGCGTGACATCGCTGCAGGGCTATCTGTTTCAGCCGCCTTGCTCATCAAGCGAAATAGACTTCGCCAGCGCCTACAATATCCCCGAGATCGAAAATGCCGCCTAGCACGAAGCCAGGGCCGGAAGCTTTGGACGATCGGCGGGATCGGATTTCCACCGAGCAAAAGAGCGCGCCGCGCCGCCAGTCGCTAATCGACGAATTGGAAGCGTCAATCTCGCAAAAGAACATTGGCTCGCGAGCCGAAATCCTGCGCCAGATTACGGATTTGTTCGTCGCCGGGTCCGGTCACTTCGACGGCGAGCAAATGGCGCTCTTTGACGATGTGATGGATCGTCTTGTCAACGAAATCGATCATTCCGCCCGCGTCGTCTTCGGGGAAACGATTGCCGGCCTCGCGAATTCACCCCCCAAGGTCACCAAAACGCTCGCGCTTGACGATTCCATTGACGTGGCCGGCCCTGTGCTTCGCCGGTCAGAGTGTCTCGATGACGAGACTCTGATTGAGGGGGCGAAGACCAAAGGCCAGGAACACCTGCTCGCAATCTCCCAGCGCGCTCGCCTGAGCGAAGGCGTCACCGACGTGCTGGTGGAGCGAGGGAACCAGAAAGTTATTATCAGCACTGCTGCCAATGCCGGCGCGCGCTTCTCTGAGTTCGGCTACTCCACCCTGGTCACGCGATCTGAAGACGATACCGAGCTTGCATTGCTGATTTGGGCGCGCCCTGAAATTCCCCGCGAGTTCTTGTTGACCTTGTTCGAGACGGCATCGGAAACCGTACGGCTCAAATTCGAGACCACGGATAGGGCCAAAGCGGACCTGGTAAGGGAAATGATCAAGCAGGCGGCCGACCAGATTCAAACAAAATTGCGCGACCATTCCGCAAAATATGCGGCTGCCCGCGCATATGTCGAGCAATTGCACAAGAACGGCGAGCTCTCCGAAGCACAGGTGTGCAAGTTCGCCGAGCTGCGCAAATTCGACGAGACTGCAGCAGCGATGTCTTTGCTGATGGACCTGCCGATTGGAGCAATCGAGCGTGCATTGGTGCACGATACCGGCGATCAAATTCTGGTATTGGCGAAATCGATCGATTTCTCCTGGAAAACGACCCGCGCCATTCTCATGCTGGACGGCGGCGTCAATGCCGAAGAATACCTGGATCGATATAAGAAGCTGCGGCAGGAAACAGCCCGGTCCGCCATACAGTTCTATCGATTGCGCGAACGCGCCGCGAAAGCGCAGGCGAAGTAGCACGCCGTTCGTGGCGGCGAAATAGCGGCTACGCGGGCATCTGCGCAGCGCGCTGGCCGGCCGTGGTGCCGGCAATCCTGCCGAATACCGAGCCCGCCATGAGGCCGGTGCCGCCAGGATAGTTGAAGTAGAATAGCCCGCCGACCAGCTCTCCCGCCGCGTGCAGTCCGGCGATCGCCTCGCCGTCGGTGTCCAGGACGCGGCCTGTTGTATCGATCTTCAGTCCGCCGAAGGTAAAGGTTATGCCGCAGGTCACCGCGTAAGCCTCGAACGGCGGCTCATCGATCGTATTGGCCCAGTTCGATTTATTGATAGCCAGGCCTTCGGTCCGCCTCCCATCCTTAACATTCGGATTGAAGGCTATGTCTGTGCGTACAGCTTTGTTGTACATCTTGATTGTATCAAGCGCACGCTTGGCATCGACGTCATCGAGTTTCTTCACCAGTTCTTCGAGGGTGTCAGCCCGCGCTTTGGTCACCTGCTTGATACGATATTCGTCGCGCAGCATTGGGATAATCTTTTTGTCGAAGACCTGCCACGCGAATTGACCGGGCTGCATCAGGATAACGCGCCCGTATTTCGCATAGGTGTAATTGCGAAAATCCGCGCCCTCATCGACAAAGCGATCGCCATTGGCATTGATCATGATGCCCCATGGGTAGGAGTGCTTCTGAAAGTTATCGCCAACCGCAAGATCGCCGAATTCGGGCGCGTTGCGATCCCAGCCGACAGCGTGACAGCCGGACCAGTTGCCTGTCGGCATGGCCCCGATATCAAGGGCCATGCGAATCCCGTCGCCGGTGTTGAAGCGGGTGCCGCGTATCTTGGCGAGTTCCCATCCGGGACCAAGGTACCGCGTGCGCATCTCGGCGTTGGCCTGGAAGCCTCCTGCCGCCAACACCACGCACCTGGCTTTAACCTCGACCGTGCGCCCATCGTGTTTCACGCGCACGCCTTTCACGCCATCGTCGTCGGCAATCAGCGACACAGCCCGCGCGTTATAAGCGACATGAACGCCATTCTTGCGAGCGATCTTGGTGTGGGCGTCGACTAGTCCGGGCCCGCCGCCCCAGGCTTCGACCGTCAGCCCGCCCCAAAACTTGAACTTGCCGTTGATCTTGTAGGCCTGGCGTCCGTAGATCGGAATGAAACGGATGCCTTTGCTTTGCATCCATCGCATCGTTTCCTTGCTGCGAGTGACGAGCAATTCGCACAGATCGGGATCGGTGCGGTATTCGGTGACACGCCCCATATCGTCGAAGAACTTGTCTTCGGCGTAGGTGCCAAAATCGGTATTGGAAATCTCTTCATCGGTCAGATCGGGCATCAGCGTGCGCAAATCATCAACGCCATCGTAGACGCAGCGAAAGGCACCGGCAGTGAAACGGCTATTGCCCCCGGATTCTTCTTCCGGCGCGCGCTCGATCATCAGGACCGAAACGCCATGCTCAGCCGCGGCATGGGCCGCGCAAAAAGCGGCATTTCCGGCACCGACAATCACGACATCGCTGGAGGAGGGAAGCATGCGTTCATATCCGTTCTTGTTGCGCCGAAGACTACCGGCGTTTGCTCAAGCCGCAAGACGCGCGGGGGCAGGAGATGCCCCGAGGGCCGAACTTTCCCGCGCAAAACCTCACTTTCCGTCGGTTTTCAGGGAAATCCGGCGGGGGTGGTTGCTCAAAACCCGAAAATCTGCCGAACCAACAAGCCTTTTCCAATGTTAAAAGCAGGGGCCCTATGTAACCAGAATAATCATGCAATGAGCGGCGTGCTGGCAGTCATCTGCGTCGTGGTGTGGATTTATCTTCTCGCGGGCCGCGGCAACTTTTGGCTTTGCTGCATACGCGACACCGGCCGCCCGGTGCCCGAATTACGGCGTTGGCCCGTCGTCGTTGTCGTCGTCCCCGCGCGCAATGAGTCGAAATACATCGCAGCAAGCGTGCGGTCTCTGCTGGGGCAGGATTATGCGGGCGAGTTTGAGCTTATCGTTGTTGACGACGATAGCAGCGATGGCACAGCAGCGAATGCCATGCACGCTGCAGAATCCTTTCCCGACGGCCGGATGACGGTGATCGAGAGCAAAGGGCCGCCGCCGGGCTGGACCGGAAAGCTGTGGGCGCAGAACCAGGGCATTGCGGCGGCCGAAAACCTTCGGCCCGAATATCTTCTGCTTACCGACGCCGATATCGAGCATGCCCCCGATACGCTGACCTGGCTCGTAAGACAATCATCCGCTAGCCAATTTGAGTTGACGTCACTGATGGCGAAGCTGCGATGTGAGAGCCTGGCCGAACGAACTCATGTGCCGGCGTTCATATATTTTTTTCAAATGCTGTTTCCATTTTCATGGGTGTCTCAACCAGGACCGAGCACCGCAGCTGCAGCGGGGGGCTGCATGCTCGTGCGCGCGGATACGCTTGCGAGCGTTGGCGGCATTGCGAGCATTCGCAACGCACTGATCGATGATTGTTCATTAGCGGCCAAGATGAAAACAATGGGGCCAATTTGGTTGGGTCTCAGCGACCGCGTGCACAGCAATCGGCCCTATCAAACTTTTTCCGACGTGAGGCGTATGATCTCACGGTCCGCCTATGCGCAACTTCGTTACTCACCGTTTCTGCTGGCAGCGACGCTCGCCGGCATGGCGATAACTTTCATGGCTCCGCCGCTTATTGCGATCTTTGCCGCCGGACTGCCGCGTTTTTTGGGATTGCTTGCCTGGCTGGCGATGACGATATCTTTTCTGCCGACATTGCGGTTCTATAGACTGTCGCCTTTATGGAGCCTCTCGCTCCCGGCAATTGCCGGACTATATCTCTATTACACACTCAGCTCGGCCTATCAGTTTATCAAAGGGCAGGGGGGTGAATGGAAGGGACGCATTCATGCCGATGCGACGAGTCTGCAATGACTTCTAGCGGACAACTTCGATCGGGCAAGGGTGCGCACGATGAGAATTTCCCGGTCGCATCGCGCCTCATTAAGAGGCAACACCGGCCTGTCATCCTGGCGTTCTACGAATTTGTTCGGGTTGCCGACGATATTGCCGACCACCCTGAGCTTGCGAGCACGGAAAAAATTGCACGGCTTGATCGGCTGGAGGCAAGCCTGCTCGGCAAAGGCGGCGACGATCCTGAAGGCCTGCGGCTCCGTGCAATTCTGGAAGAGAGGAACCTTTCCCCGCGTCATGCTCAGGATTTGCTAAGCGCTTTCCGTCAAGACGCGACCAAGCACCGTTACGCCAGCTGGGACGAACTCATCGACTATTGTTCGCGCTCGGCGATGCCTGTCGGTCGCTTTGTGCTCGACGTGCATGGCGAAACGCGGGCAACCTGGCCGGCGTCGGATGCCCTCTGTGCGGCGCTGCAGGTCATCAATCATGTGCAGGACTGTGCCGAGGACTACCGTGCGCTTGACCGGGTCTATATTCCGCTCGATGCCCTGGCGGCGAGTGGCGCCAGTGTCGAACAGCTGGACGGCAAGGAGTCGGCACCCTCGTTGAAAGACTGCCTTCGCGGGGTGGTGGCTCGCACTGGGGTTCTATTGGACGAAAGCCGCGGACTTGAGGCTAGCGTCAGCGATACGCGGCTTGCGCTCGAGATCTCGGTCATCCAATCGCTGGCCAGCCGCCTGATCGCAATTCTTATGGTCCGCGATCCATTGGCCGAGCGCGTGCATCTCACCAAAGCCGAAGCGCTTGCGACCGCTTTAAGTGGGGGTGCTCGGGCTATAGTTCGCCGGCTGGTCCGCACAGTGTCGCCGGCACACCGATATCAGACCCCATGAACCTCCAGATTCCAGAATCCTTAACAGATCAGTCATCGCCGGCCAGCCGCGCAGGCGGGAGCTCTTTTTATCTCGCCATGCGTCTCCTCAGCCGCGAAAAAAGGGAAGCGATTTTCGAAGTGTATTCGTTTTGCCGGGAGGTCGACGACATTGCCGACAATGACGCGCCGCGTCCGCAACGGCTCGCACTGCTGTCCGTATGGCGACAGAACATCGACGCGCTCTATTCCGGGAATATTCCGAATGGACTTGAGCGGCTTGCGAAGATCATTGCCCGTTTTAGTTTGCGCAAAGAGGACTTCCTTGCGGTTATTGACGGCGTGGAAATGGATGCGCGGGAGGATATTCGCGCCCCCAGTCTCGAGCACCTTGAGCTTTATTGCGATCGCGTCGCCAGTGCCGTCGGGCGGTTATGCGTGCGCATTTTTGGCATGAGCGACGCCGACGGGAAATTGCTCGCGCATCATCTTGGTCGAGCGCTTCAATTGACAAATATCTTGCGTGATATAGACGAGGATGCCGGAGTGGGGCGCCTGTACCTGCCGCGGGAGGCGTTGGCGCTTGCCAATATCAACACAAGCGACCCAAGCGCCGTCGCGTCAAGTCGTCACCTCGCCCCCGCCTGTAACTTCATTGTCGACCGAGCTCGCGCACATTTTAAGAACGCAGACGAGATCATGGCGCGCTGTCCGCGCCAGGTCGTGCGAGCGCCTAGAATCATGGGAGCGGTCTATCGCCAGAAGCTAGAAGACATGGTATCGCGCGGCTGGACCCCGCCGCGGAACCGCCTTCACGTGAAAAAGTCTTATTTATTGTGGATTGCGTTGCGGCATGCGTTCGTCTGAAGACGGCACGGTACACATTATCGGCGCTGGACTGGCGGGGCTTTCTGCCGCGGTGCGCCTTTGCGGAATACGCCGCGGAGTTGTTGTGCACGAGGCGACCACGCACGCGGGCGGCCGGTGCCGTTCATATTTTGACCAGGCCACCGATATGATGATCGATAACGGCGCACATGTGCTGCTGTCGGGAAATCATGCCGCCCTATCCTTTGTCGAGACTATCGGATCGAGCGCAGGCCTGCACGGGCCGAGCGAGGCGGAGTTTGATTTCATTGATCTGCCAAGCGGCGAGAAGTGGACCTTGCGTTTTGGCGACGGCCGATTTCCATGGTGGGTTTTCGACAAGGACCGCCGCGTGCCGCAGACCGACGTCGTCGATTACCTGCCGCTGGCGCGTCTCCTCTGGACTTCGGCCGATAAGCCCATTGCAGAAGTCATAAGTTGCTCGGGGCCAATTTACGAGCGTTTGCTCGAGCCTTTGCTGCTTGCCGCACTCAATATCCAACCCCGCCAGGGATCAGCGAAATTGGCCAGCGTGCTTATCCGTGAAACGCTCGGTCTCGCCGGGCAGGCGTGCCGGCCATTACTCGCGCGCGAGGGGTTGGCAAACGTATTTGTTGAACCTGCGATTGGCTATTTGAGCGAGCGTGGCGTCTCGGTCGTGTTTGAGGATGAATTGACCGCAGTCAAATTTAACGGTCGGCGCGCGTTGCGACTCGATTTTGCAAAAGGGAATGTCGATCTCGGGATCAACGATGCGGTGATCCTTGCCGTTCCCCCCTATGTGGCAGGGAATTTTGTGCCGGATTTGCGGGCTCCGTCCTCATTTCGTGGGATTGTGAATGCGCATTTTCGTCTCGATCCCCCTGCTGGCTTGCCACCGATACTGGGGGTGATCAACGGCACCTGTCAGTGGATTTTCGCGCTGCCGGGCCGGATTTCGGTGACCATCAGCGACGGCGGCGAGTACTTTACTATGCCGCGCACCGACCTGGCGCAGACGATCTGGGGCGAAGTCGCGAAAGTGTCGGGCCTTCCGCCCGCGTTGCCGCCGTGGCAGATCGTTCGTGAGCGCCGTGCGACGTTTGCCGCCACACCGGAACAAAATGCGCTGCGTCCGCCGGCAGAAACGAAATGGGATAACCTTTTCCTCGCAGGGGACTGGACCGCGACCGGCTTGCCGGCCACGATTGAAAGCGCAGTTCGCTCCGGCTATCGCGCCGCCAATCTCGCCGGCCAGCGCCTTAAGGCTGTCGCATGACGTTGGTGGAGAAATCGCATTCCTCGCCCGGTATCGGCGATGCGGCCGACGGGGCCGGACAGGCGCTGCTCGAATGCCAGCAGAGCGACGGGCATTGGGTGTTTGAACTAGAAGCCGACGCGACGATTCCCTCCGAATATATTTTGCTTCGCCACTATCGCGGCGAGCCGAGAGACGCGGTGCTTGAGCAGAAGATTGCCAACTATCTGCGACGCATCCAAGGCAAGCATGGCGGCTGGCCGCTTTATCACGACGGCGATTTTGACATGAGCGCGAGCGTCAAAGCGTACTTTGCGCTCAAGATGATCGGCGACAGCCCGGATGTCCCTCATATGAAACGGGCCCGCGAAGCTATTCTCGCGCGCGGTGGGGCCACCCGCTGCAACGTATTCACGCGCGCGTTGCTGTCGCTCTATGGGATTTTGAGCTGGCCCAGCGTGCCGGAAATGCCGATCGAAATTATGTTGCTGCCGCGGTGGTTTCCGTTCCACCTCTCGAAGGTTTCGTATTGGGCGCGAACTGTCCTTGTCCCGCTCCTGGTCCTGCTGGCGTTGCGTCCGCGGGCAAGGAATCCCCTTGGGATCAGGATAGACGAGCTTTTTCTGCAGCCTCCGCTCTCGATCGGGTCTGCGGCCAAGGCGCCGCATCAGCGCTGGACCTGGTTTATTCTTTTTCGCGCGCTCGATGCCGTGCTCCGTCCGGCAAGTAAACTATTTCCCAAAACCTTGCGTCGCCGATCGATTGATAGAGCCGTTGGCTTCGTGACCGAGCGTCTCAATGGCGACGATGGATTGGGCGCAATCTTTCCGGCCATGGCCAATGCCACGATGATGTTTGATGTGCTCGGCGACAGCGAGAAGGCTGCTGTCGCGCGCGGTTCGGTGGAGAAATTGCTGGTTGTCGGAAAAAATGAAGCCTATTGCCAGCCCTGCGTATCGCCGGTTTGGGATACGGCGCTCACGTGTCACGCATTGCTGGAACTGGGGAGCAATGAATCGCGCGCGGCCGCTCTGCGCGGGCTCGATTGGCTGTTACCGCGCCAGTTGCTCAACGTTGTTGGCGATTGGGGGTTCCGGCGCCCAAAGGTGCGGCCGGGCGGCTGGGCTTTTCAGTATGCCAATGCGCATTATCCCGACCTCGATGACACGGCCGTCGTTGTCATGGCGATGGACCGAGCCCGCCGGATCGGGGCAGGGGCGCGCTACGACCACGCCATCGAGCGCGGGGTGGAATGGATCAAGGGCATGCAGAGTCGTAACGGGGGCTGGGCGGCTTTCGACGTAGACAATGTCTATGATTATCTCAACAACATTCCATTTGCCGACCATGGCGCCCTGATCGATCCGCCGACGGAGGATGTCACGGCGCGTTGCGTCTCGATGCTGGCGCAGCTCGGCGAAACATTGGACAACAGCGAGTGCCTTTCGAGAGGCATCGACTATCTTCGGACGACGCAAAGGCCCGACGGGAGCTGGTATGGACGTTGGGGCCTCAATTATATCTACGGCACCTGGTCTTCTCTCTGCGCCCTCAATGCTTGCGGCATTGACCGACGTTCCGCGGAAATCCGCAAGGCCGTTGAGTGGCTTCTGTCTATTCAGAATCCCGATGGCGGATGGGGCGAGGATGGCACCAGCTACAAGCTCGACTATCGCGGCCACGAACCAGCTCTTAGCACGCCATCCCAGACCGCCTGGGCTCTGCTCGGCCTGATGGCCGCTGGCGAGACAAATAATCCGGCGGTCGAAAGGGGCGTCCGCTACCTTTCCAAAACACAGACTCAAAGCGGTTTGTGGGATGAGGAGCGATTTACGGCAACCGGCTTTCCACGCGTTTTCTATCTGCGATATCACGGCTACCGGAAGTTTTTTCCGTTGTGGGCACTCGCGCGCTATCGCAACCTGAAGACCAAAAACGATCCCGGCATTATTTTTGGGATGTAACTCTCAGCGGCTAGCCATCGCGTCAAAGCGCGCTTTTTGATCGTTATTCAGCTTCACATAAAATTTGTCGAAGGTGATTTGCACAGTCGTTGCTGCATAATTCATGGCAGTCAAGTGGTCATTGGCAGCATCCAATCGTGCGATTGGATCCGCGGGTATCGGCTGCGCGCAGGAAGCGATCAGCATTTTGGCCATATCGGAAGCGGTTCTGTGCAAAGTTTCGAAGCTTTGGGCCTGATCCTTGTCCGGCCGAACTCTCATTTCGATTTCCTTTATGAGTCGTTCCGCTCTTTCCGCGTTTTGAGCGGCGCATGCCTGAAATTGCTTGTTCATGCCGGGATTTGCAGCGCCGGAATCGGGTTGTGGTGCTTTGTCAGGCTGAAGCTTCGCAAAACTGTTTTTCTGCGCATAGGTAAGCGTCTCATAGAAATTCTTTAAGGGCTCGCGCAGGAAAACGCCGCCATCGCGGACCGTCCAAAGGGTCTGCACCAATGCCCGTAGTCGGTCAGGCGGCGAGAGTGTGCCGACGCCTCGGCAATCGGCCCTAATTTTACTGGCGGCTTCTGCTGTAGCAGTCTGCACTTTTTCGAGCGCCGTCCGCTGACTGCCGGACAACTGGACTGTTTGTTCGACACGCGATGACGGCCAGTTGGTGGATGAGGCCGAAGGACCGCATTTGTCCAGCGAACTATCGTTGTCCGCGTCGGTTCTGACAGCTGAACCGGTGGTCGCAGTGCGAGGCAATGATCGCCGCAAATCAAGACGCCCGGTGATTGTATCTGCAATCACATCGAACCCATGACCGCGCAGGCGCAAGGCGTAGTCATCTGGCCAGAACGTAAATCCCAGTGCATCCTCGTAAGCGCTTGGCCAGGCGGGAGGACCGACCCATCCCAGACGGGCGCCTGAAGGGTTCAGACTTTCCTGGGACGCGGCTGCCCGCTCAGCGGCTGCGGCGCGAGCGGCAGCAGCGCGGGCGGTGCGACCCGAAGCGGCGCGGTTATAGTGGCGAGCGCGGGGACGATGGCCAATGTGGCCGAGTGCATGGCGAAAAGGCCGTGTAAGACCGCCGATTATGCCTTGTGGCGACAGTTGTGCACTAACCGCATCGGGTGCGGCCGTTGCACCCAACGCCACAAATACAAGGATGACGCGCCCGCGCATGGCCGAACCCCGAAGGTGTTTGGCGCACAATTGAACGATGGTCTTTCATAACGAGCCACCAAGCCCGTGAGTTCCATCTTATCGAATTTGGCGCGCTCGTCACTATTCGGCGCGCCTTGCGCGACCCGTTATCCCGCTTTAAGCAGCTCGGGCTTGTCTTTGTTTTTCCGAATTTCCTCGAGCTTTTGCTCAACGTGCTTCGAAAAGACGTATTGCGCGGGCCTTTGACGATCGAGTGGTAATTCGGGCTTCATCTCGCCCTCGGTACGCACCCCTCCCAGACTTACGGCCAAAGCCTTCAGTGGGTGGGCGATCGCATCATTGACGGCGGAAGCCTCATAGCCTGAATGGACCATGCAGTCGGCGCACTTCTCGTAGTTGCCGGTGCCGTAAGCATCCCAATCGGTCTCGTTCATAAGCTCATTGAAGGTTCGTGCGTAGCCCTCGCCGAGCAGGTAGCAGGGCTTCTGCCAGCCGAAAATTGTGCGGGTCGGATTGCCCCACGGCGTGCAATGGTAGCTCTGGTTACCGGCGAGAAAATCGAGGAACAGGCTCGATTGGCTGAACGACCATTTGTCTTTACTTGCTCCGCGCTTGAATATGTCGCGGAACAGCTGCTTGGTCTTGCCACGATTGAGAAAGTGCTGCTGGTCGGGCGCACGCTCGTATGCATAGCCCGGCGACACCGTGATGCCATCGACCCCTAACTCCATCACGGTATCAAAGAACGCCGCCACACGGTCGGCCTGCGCCGTGTTGAACAAAGTGCAGTTGATGTTGACGCGGAAGCCGCGCTCCTTGGCGCGCTTGATTGCCGATACAGCGCGGTCGTAAGTGCCCGGTTGGCAGACCGACTGGTCATGCATTTCCTTGTCGCCATCAAGATGCACCGACCAGGTGAAAAAGACGCTCGGCTCGTACTGCGAAAGCTTCTTCTCCATAAGCAGTGCGTTGGTGCAAAGGTAGACGAATTTCTTGCGCGCGATGATGCCGCGCACGATTTCCGGCAGTTGCTTGTGCAGCAACGGTTCGCCGCCGGCGATCGAGACAACAGGCGCACCACATTCGTCGACTGCATGCAGCGCGTCCTTGGCGGACATATTCTGATGCAGGATCGGATCGGGATAGTCGATTTTCCCGCATCCGGCGCAAGCCAGATTGCATCGGAACAACGGCTCGAGCATCAGCACCAGCGGATAGCGCTTTCGGCCGATTAGACGCTGGCGGATGACGTAGCTACCGACAAATAGTTTCTGAAGAAGAGGAATGCCCAAGATCACTATCCTTGCTGATTTGCTGGGTGCCGGTCACGTCGAGTAGCTCTACGGGCACCCTGAATTCGATGTGCTCATCCTGGCCAGGGAGGGTGAAAACTTCCACCGGTCCGATGGCGCGCAACGCATTGATCACGTCACGCACCATGATTTCCGGCGCCGAGGCCCCCGCTGTAATGCCAACAACCTCCACGTTGTGCAACCACTCCGGCTTTATTTCGCTTCCGTTCGCAATCAGGTGGGTGGGAACGCCGGCATCAACGCCGATTTCGCGCAGGCGGTTCGAATTCGAGCTGTTTTGCGCCCCGACAACGAAAATCACGTCGGCCAGCTTTGTCAACTCCAGCAGAGCGGTTTGACGGTTCTGTGTTGCATAGCAGATATCTTGTGTGCCCGGTCCGACGACATCCTTAAAACGGCGGAACAGCGCCGCAATGATCCCTTTGGTGTCATCCACGCTGAGCGTGGTCTGCGTCACGTAGGCGATCGGCGTGTCGTCCGGCAAGTCGAGGCCATTCACGTCTTCTTCAGTCTGCACAAGAATTACAGGCCCTGGAATTTGTCCCAAGGTCCCTTCCACCTCGGGATGGCCAGCGTGGCCAATCAGGATGACCGTGCGCCCGTTCCGCAAATAATGCCGACCTTGCGCGTGTACTTTAGAGACGAGCGGACAAGTAGCGTTGAGCACGCGCAGGCCCCGCTCGGCTGCCTCTTCCTGGACCTTCTTCGCTACACCGTGGGCGCTGAAGATTGCTATTGCGTTTGGCGGCACTTCGGACAGTTCTTCGACGAACCGCGCACCGCGTGCCTTCAGCGCGTCGACCACCCACTTGTTGTGAACAATCTCGTGCCGCACATAGACCGGCGGCCCGTATTTATCGAGCGCACGCTCGACGATCTCAATAGCGCGCACAACCCCCGCGCAGAAGCCGCGAGGTTTCGCCAGAATAACCTTCATCCCGCTGCCCCCTTGGCGTGCCGGCTGGCTTGCCGACGACGCGCCGCCCGCTCGGCGAGAAACTGGATGTCGGCAGGTTGCAATTCCGGCGCCTGACGCCCGAACACCTCGAAGACCTTGTTCACGATGCCCGTCGCATCCAGCCCGGCCTTGGCATACATCGCGGGAGGGCTGTCGTGATCGATGAAAATATCCGGCAAGATCATGCTGCGAATCTTGAAGCCTAAACGCTCCAGCGCTCCCGTGTCGCTCAACAATTGCATGACTTGCGCGGCAAATCCGCCGATGGCACCTTCCTCGATCGTTATGAGCAGTTCATGCTCGCGCGCCAGCCGCAGAATGAGCTCGCGATCAAGCGGCTTGGCGAAACGAGCGTCGGCGACGGTGGTTGAAATGCCGTGAGCCGCCAGTGTCTCGGCCGCTTTTGTGCATTCGGCAAGGCGTGTGCCAAGCGACAGCAACGCGACCGTATTGCCCTGCGCGATGATGCGGCCTTTGCCGATTTCAAGCGGTATACCGACTTCAGGCATTACAACACCGACCCCATCGCCCCGCGGGTAGCGCACAGCGCACGGGCAATCATCGATTCCCACGGCAGTCGCTACCATGTGCACAAGCTCCGCCTCGTCGGCTGCGGCCATCAGGACAAAGCCGGGCAGGCAGCCGAGATAGGCGAGGTCGAAGGAGCCGGCGTGTGTCGGACCGTCGGCACCGACCAACCCGGCGCGATCCATCATGAAGCGAACCGGCAATTTCTGGATCGCAACGTCATGCACGACCTGGTCGTACGCACGCTGCAGGAAGGTCGAATAGATCGTGACAAATGGCTTATAACCCTGCGTCGCTAGGCCTGCCGCGAAGGTCACTGCGTGTTGCTCGGCGATGCCGACGTCGAAGGCGCGTTGAGGGAACGACTTGGCGAAGATATCGACGCCCGTGCCGCTCGGCATTGCCGCGGTAATGGCGACAATCTTCTCGTCCTTGCGGGCTTCCTTCACCAGACTTTCGCCGAACACTTTCGTGTAAGACGGGGCGTTCGAAACGCCCTTCTGCTGTTTGCCCGTTGCGACATCGAATTTCACAACGCCATGATATTTATCCTGTGACGCTTCTGCCGGTGCATAGCCTTTTCCCTTCTGCGTACGGACATGCACGAGGAAGGGACCATTGTCGGCGTTGCGAACATTCTCCAGGACAGGCACGAGCTGGCGCAGATCGTGTCCGTCGACGATGCCGATGTAATAGAAACCGAGCTCTTCGAACAATGTCCCGCCGGTGACAAACCCACGAGCGAGCTCTTCAGCGAGGTATGCCTTTTCTTTGAAGAACTGCGGAAGGCGATCCGCAAACTGTCTGCCGATATCACGTATCGACATGTAAGTCGGGCTCGACAACAGCCGCGTGAGATAATTCGACATGGCACCGACCGGTGGTGCAATGGACATCTCGTTGTCGTTCAATATCACAATCAATCGCCGGCTCATTGCCCCGGCATTGTTCAGTGCTTCGTAAGCCATGCCTGCAGACATGGCGCCGTCACCGATAACGCAGATCACGTTGTGTTTTTGGCCGGCGAGGTCGCGCGCCACGGCCATACCCAAGCCCGCCGATATGGAAGTTGAGGAATGCGCGGCGCCGAAGCAGTCGTATTCGCTCTCAGAGCGCTTGGTGAAGCCGGACAGACCGCCACCGGTTCGCAAAGTTTTGATGCGATCCCTGCGGCCGGTCAGGATCTTGTGTGGATAGGCTTGGTGACCCACATCCCAAATCAGCTTGTCATCCGGGGTATCAAAGACGTAATGCAGGGCAACGGTCAGCTCGATCACGCCGAGACTTGCTCCCAGGTGTCCGCCGGTAACTGCGACCGCATTGATCGTCTCGGCGCGCAATTCATCGGCAACCTGCTGGAGGTCCCGCGCATTGACACGGCGTAAATCTGCAGGGCTCTTGATCGAGTCGAGGAATTTGGTGGTGGATTTTGTCAGGAAGTCATCATTGGGCGCCGTCATGCTTTAATTACCTTCCCACTAACTCGGAGGCGCTTGTGCGTTGTTGGCAAAACCTCTCAAAACATTTTTTGTCGCCCAATACGAGCTTTGCCGGCTCTGCCACGAAGTCTCTCAGTCAGCGTCAATCAATAACGAGTGGAAAAGTTCCACGCGGAAAGCATTGATAATATTGCATCAGAGCGCAAGTGGGGGGTAACTCCCTGTAGCCGGAAGGCAACATTTGGCATGCTAGGTTCAGCTGTTACCGGAATCGTCAAGTTCTGCACGCGATTCCCTTGGCCAATCATCGTGTTAGCGGTTATTGCGGCGGCAGGGTCGGCGGTTTATGCGGCCCGCCATTTCGCGATCAATACGGACGTCAACAAACTGATTTCGCGCGAACTTGATTGGCGCAAGCGCGAGGCGGAATTCGAAAAAGCTTTCCCAGGGCATTTCGGTTCAATTTTGGTGGTTGTGGATGCCCCAAGCGCCGAGTTCGCGGTTCGAGCCAGCGCCGAATTGGCGGACAAGCTTAAATCCCGGCCGGAATTGTTCCGGTCAGTGGACGACATTGAAGGTAGCGAATTTTTTGCGCGCAACGGATTGTTGTATCGGCCGACTGAAGAGGTGGCGAACTTCGCCAAAGGGCTGGGGCAGGCGGCGCCGGTCGTCGGAACGCTTGTCGATGATCCCAGCTTGCGTGGGCTCACGCGAATGCTCTCTCTCGGCCTGGTCGGCGTGCAAAACCGCATGGTCACGCTCGACGGGTTGGCCCGCCCGTTAACAATGGCGTCCACGACATTGGAGAACGTGCTTGCAGGCCGACCCGCGACCTTCTCATGGCAGGCGATGGTGAATGGGCAGGACCCGAAACCGGCCGATCTTCGCCGTCTCATCGAGGTCCATCCTGTTCTTGACTTTTCCGCTCTTCAGCCAGGCGAAGCCTCAAGTAATGCTATCCGTCAGGCAGCATCGGATCTTCAGCTGAAAGACAAATACCAGGCGCGGGTCCGGCTGACGGGTTCGGTGCCGATGGCGGACGAAGAATTCTCAACCGTTCGAGAGGGCGCGCTCGAGAATGCCATTGCCACCATCCTCGTCGTCCTCGTGATCCTTTGGCTCGCGCTCAAGTCAGGGCGTCTTATTGTCGCAGTTTTCCTCACACTATTCGTGGGACTTGCGATGACTGCCGCGCTGGGCCTGATGATGGTTGGCGCGCTGAACATGATATCGGTGGCCTTTGCCGTCTTGTTTGTCGGCCTTGGCGTCGATTTCGCCATTCAGTTTTCGGTGCGATATCGCGCCGAGCGCCATGACAAGCCTGAACTTCATGCTGCGCTTGCCCAGGCTGCAGAAAAAATAGGCGTCCCGCTGACGTTGGCGGCCGCGGCGGTAGCAGCCGGGTTTCTGTCGTTCCTTCCCACGGACTATCGTGGCGTCTCGGAGCTGGGTGCAATCGCCGGCGTAGGCATGTTGATTGCCTACGTGACAAGCATCACGTTGCTGCCGGCTCTTCTCGCTGTGCTTAATCCTCAGGGTGAGGCCGAGCCAATCGGATACCGTGCGCTCGCTCCGATAGACTGGTTTATCCAGGAATACCGTGTTCCTGTTATTGTCAGCACGCTGGCGCTTGCGCTTGCGGGGTCGCCATTACTCTATTTTCTCACATTCGATTTCGACCCAATCCATTTGCGCAGCCCGCAAACCGAATCAATTTCGACATTGCTTGATTTGCGGGGCGATCCGCGGGGCGGGACCAACTCTGTCAACATCATAACCGCCTCGGTTGAGGAGGCTTCGGCGGCCGCAGATAAATTACAAAAGCTGCCCGAGGTTCTGAAGGTAACGACTCTGCTCAGTTTCATACCCCAGGATCAGGATAAAAAAATTGAACAGATCGCGGACTTTGAGGAGCAGATTGGCCCCGCCCTGGAAAAGCCCGGCTCTGCCAAACCGCCAAATGATGCTGAAAATATTGCTGCCCTCAATGGCATGGCTGACCAGCTTAAAAAGATGGCCGGAAACGCCAAAGGTCCCGGAGCCGATGCGGCGCGACGTCTGGCGGAAAACCTGCTGAAACTGGCGCGAGCTGATCAGCAGACGCGGGCACGCGTTGCAAGAGTGTTCATCGTGCCTTACGAAACCGATACCGCCCAATTGAGAGAATTTCTGAAGGCCGAAAAGATCACCCAAGACAATCTGCCGCAGTCGCTCAAAGGGAAGTGGGTGACGCCTGATGGTCGCGCACGTGTCGAAGTCGCGCCAAGCGGCGACACCGACGATACCGAGGTGCTCCGCACCTTTGCGCGGGCCGTTCTTGCCGTCTTTCCGAACGCCACCGGCGGTCCAATTTCAATCCTTGAATCGAGTCGTACCGTTATCAGAGCATTTTTCGAGGCAGGATTTTATGCGCTGGTTTCGATTGCCATCCTGCTTTGGATCGTGTTGCGCCGCTTTGGCGATGTCTTGCTGACTCTCGTGCCCCTCTTGTTGGCGGGCGTGGTGACACTTGAAATTTGTGTACTGATAGGCATGCCGTTGAATTTCGCAAATATCATCGCGCTGCCGTTGCTTCTGGGCGTGGGCGTGGCTTTCAAAATTTATTACATCATGGCCTGGCGCTCCGGCCGCACCAATCTTTTGCAGTCGAGCCTCACTCGCGCGGTTATTTGGAGCGCTTTGACAACGGCAACCGCGTTCGGAAGCCTGTGGCTTTCGCAACATCCGGGCACATCCAGCATGGGCAAATTGCTGGCATTGTCCCTCGTGTGTACTTTGGCGGCCGCGGTCCTATTTCAGCCCGCGCTCATGGGAAAACCCCGTAGAAGCCGGCGTCTTTGAGCAAACATCATCGTGCGACTCCGGTTGTGTGCTTGCCGTTCTCCGGCTACCGGAGGTCGATGGCTTTGCAGGGGTGCGTTGCGTCGAGGCGGTTGAGGGCGGATCTTGCGATTCGAAACGCGTCCAATTTTCGCCGCCGCACAAAAAGCCCAGGAAACATCCCTGGACGCGCAGAGTATTTGGATCAACCAGGCTGATGCTGGCCGAATAAGTGTTGCCATCTTCCGAGTTATAGATTTTTCCATCCCATTGGTTCGGTTTGCTTGGCGCCATTCCGAGCAGGATCGGCATTCCTAGCGTAGGACGGGATCTCAGATTGGGATCCGGATTTTTCTTGTCGATGCCGCCCGGTTGCGCTTCCCATGCGACGATCCCCCACAAGCGGCCATCGCAGTCGGCGATCTTGATGCGGGCATATTGTTTGGCGACCAGCCATTCACCCGTCGCGTCGGTGGGCGTCCGACCCGGCTGTGCAAATGCGATGCCGCACGCGATCAGCGACAGCGCGGCGCAAAAAGCTGAAAGATGGACTGTTTTTGGGCTCATTCGAATTTACACCTCGGATGCAACCCCAAATCCCCTCGGTTGGTCAGGACGTAACATCGGAAAATGGACGAAATGACGCCCAGTTCCCCACTTTAGACTAATCAAATTGCAGCATAATGGAACTCGGACGGTCGGTAACCCGTTGGGCCATGGTTCCAATTCACTGTATTCGCTCGGATCATGCCTTCTACGGAGTAATTTATTGCTAGATTGTCCAGCGGAGCTAAGTCCGCCGGCCCCCATTCCCAGAGAGCACGCTTTAGGACCGATTGCGTTGCTGCGTGTACTTGCCAGCAACCCGCTCGAAGCGTGGACGGCAGCCCATTTTGAGGAACCGATCGTAACGACAGGATTGTCGATCGGCCGCGTTGCGGTGGTCAATGAGCCGGCCGCCATCCGGCGGGTCCTGATGACAAATACCGCAAACTACCAGAAAGATTGGTTGCAGCGGCGTGTGCTTTCCGCAGCTCTTTCAAACGGCTTGCTGACTGTGGAAACCGATCAGTGGAAGCTTCAGCGCCGGGCGTTGGCGCCACTCTTCTCGCGCAAGACCGTGTTGTCCTTCTCGGCTGCGATGATCGAAGCCGCCGAGACGCTCATCGACCGACTTTCGCAACGTGAAGGTCAGATTGTCGACTTCTCGGACGAGTCGACACGCATCACGGTGGACGTGCTCGAGCGCACGATTTTTTCGGACGGCTTCGGGCGCGATCCGAATGAAGTGCGCGCTGCGATGTCGGCGTATTTCAATACAGTTGGGCGCATCGATCCATTCGATGTTCTAGGCCTGCCATCCGTCGTGCCGCGGCCAACGCGCATGAAGTTGAAGCCGACGCTTAGGTTCTTCGACAAAACTGTCGGCGACATTATCGCGATGCGTCAGCGGCGCCTCGCAGCGGATCCCGAGAACGCTCCACGCGATATTCTCACGCTGTTGCTGGAGGCGCGCGATCCGGAGACCGGCGGTGCGCTTAGCGACATTGAGATTCGCGCGAACATTCTAACGTTCATCGCGGCCGGTCAGGAAACCACAGCCAATTGCATTACCTGGACTCTGTATTTGCTCTCGCAATCGCGCGAATCGCGGGAGCGAGTCAGGGCCGAGGCGGACCAGGAGTTTGACGGTTCGCTTGAGGGTCTTGCCGATCGCCTTCCTGTCACGCGAGCGGTTATAGACGAGACCAATCGTCTCTATCCACCTATTACGGCGATCAGCCGAACGGCCTTTGGTCCGGACGAACTTGCCGGCGAGCCGATCAAGCCAGGCACCATGATCGTCATCGCACCTTATGTCCTGCATCGTCATCGAGCTTTGTGGGTAAAACCCAACCATTTCGATCCCAGCCGTTTCCTTGGCGATGAGCGCACAAGAATTGATCGTTTCGCCTATCTTCCTTTCGGCGTTGGGCCGCGAATCTGCATCGGCGCGACATTCGCAATACAGGAAGCGTCAATCATAGTGGCGGCGCTCATGCGCCATTTCACCCTCGAAATGGCGTCGGGGTGCATTCCGTGGCCGGTACAAAAAGTAACGCTCCGTCCGAAAGACGGGTTGCGGATGATCGTGCGGCGACGTCGATGAGCGTCCAGCGATTCGAAATGCTTGGTGTGATCCGGTGCGGGCGAGAATGCGGCGAAGCTATTGGCCGTGATCCTCAAGAACCTTCAGGCAGGCCCTTCTCAGCTTGCGACGGTTCTCCTGTAGGCACGAAAGAACGCGAAATGTGTCAGGAATTGCGTCGCGGCAGAACTTATTCGAGTCGGGCGCGCATGCCGCCTGCTCCTCCGCCGTGCCCTGCAGAACACCGCCCGACTTGCTTGCCGGCGGCCGCTTGTCATCGACGGCAAAGGCGCTGCCAGCAAACATTTGTAACAGCAGGATGACCGCGCAGATTTTTAGATACATTGTCAGGTGCCTCAGTTTCGTGCATTGTTTTAACGCGCAACGGCTGTATCGAGTTGAGAGATGTCGGTGCCGTTACGAGGGGCGATTGATGTGGTGCGCGGCACTATTTTGGCCATAGCGCTTGCGTTTTCCTTTGCAGGGGCCTCCTACGCACAAAGGATAGCACCGTTTGACCGACTGGCCGGACAGTGGTCAGGGTCGGGGACAATCGAGCTATCCAACGGCTCACATGAAACGATCAGATGCCGCGCAGCTTATGACGTTTTGCGCGAACATAGCAAACTTCAGCTCAACATCCGATGCGCCAGCGAGGGCGCCAACTTTGACCTACGTGCCAGCGCAGATTACTCCGCCGGTGCGATTTCAGGCTATTGGAGTGAATCGTCACGCGGCGCCTCCGGAACAATCTCGGGCAGAGCGGAAGGTGACCGTTTCCAGGTGGTAGCCAGGGCGGCATCGTTCGTGGCTACACTGACGCTGGTAACCCACGGCGGGCGGCAAACTGTCTCAATCAGGTCGCAGGATCCTCAATCCACCATCAAAGCCGTCTCGGTAAATCTCAGGCGTACAAGCTAAAGCACTTTCGTTCTATTTGACTGGCGATCGCAGCAAGGAGTGCCGTGACAAACGACGCACGACCTGGCTCAGGAACATTGCGATCGGCCGCAACATGAACAGGTCCGCTATCAGTGCCGCCACCATCGCAAAAGCGCTGAGCCAGCCGAACAGCCGAAGTGACGGCAACCCTGAGAGTACCGTCATGGCGAGACCACAGGCCAGCACGGCCGATGTGAGGATCAAGGGCGGTCCGACCAGAATAGTGGCGCGTTCGACGCCGACCGCAGGGTCGGGATCAATGTCCTCGATCTGCAGGCGATTGAGAAAGTGAATGGTCGCGCTCAACCCAAGGCCGAACGATACCGTCAACGCGATGACGCTCGCAAATTGCAGGCCCTGACCGGTCAGAAGCAAAATGCTTCCGGCAAGCACGATCGGAAAAAGTCCCGGCAATATGCTGATAAGCATGACGACAGGTGACCAGAAGGCAAGGCCGATAAATGCCGCCACAAAGACGATTTCAATCGTGAGGCCTCTGCTCAGCTTGTCGATCATCAGGGCACTGTTGCGGGCCGAGATAACCGAGAGGCCCGTGACCGCGATCTTGTAACCAGGGTATTTCTTTCGCACGCTGTCGAGTTCCTGGTCCGCACGATCGACAATGGGCAATAGTTGGCTGGCGTCAGAATCCGGTACCCGGCCGCTAATGATGACCGCATCCTGCTCCGCTGAAATGAATCGACGGGTCAGGTAGGGCGGCAGCAGATCGACGTACTCCTTCAGCGTTTCGAGGTCGCTTTTGTTCATCTTCTCGGCAAGCCAACGCCGCAAGGTCTCCAATGACCACACATTGCCGACGCCGCGTTGGCGTTCGAGCAAGGCGTGCACGTCGGCAATTACCGCCAGCGATTCGGGCGCATAGAGCGATGCGCCTTTCGGAAATTGGATATAAACCTCGAACGGGTTTGCTCCTGTCAACTTAACATCGAGGCGTTCGCTGGCTTGAACGGCGCGCTGTCGGTCCGGCACCTGGTCCGCGAGACGATAGCGCGCCTGAAGCTGGGCGTAGCCGAGCGACAACAGGACGACGACAATGAGGCTGATCGCGGAATAGAGTCCCGGCCGAGCCACCATCCGCACCGCGATCCAGCCGCAAAATCTGCGCAGAACGTTCAGTGCAGTGTCCATGTTCCGGACGCCCGCCACGAATTCGGCCTCGTTGCGGATCAGCAGCACGCCAAGCAACGGCAGACCCATCAAAACAGCGAACAGTGCGACCGTTACTGCCACCAGGCCGGCCTCGCCGAACGTGCGAACGAGGTCCGACTCCGAGAACTGCAAGGCAATAAATGATACGCCCGCCGTCGCGTGCGTCAGTACGCAGGCCGGCCCGACGATGAGAAGGGCATTACGAAAGGCAGTAACCTTATCGTCGCCTGCCAGCAGGCGATCGCGAGCGGCAAAGGTAAGCTGCATGCTGTCGGAAAAACTGATGACCATGATCAGTGGGGTCATCACGTTCAAAAACATGTTCAAACTGAACCCGAACCATCCAAGTGCGCCGAGTGCGAGAAGAATGGCGATGAGCGGCGGACCGGCGGCGATAATCATGAACGAGACGCGGCGAAAGAACATGATCGCGATGAGACAACCGACCACGAAACCGAGCGTGTTATAGACCAAGCGGTCTCGCTGGATCGCGGTGCGAATCTCATGTTGCATCACCGGGACACCGGACAGCTCACCTTTTAATCCGGTGCCTTCCAGATGGGTCCTGACTTCGTTGCGGACCTCATCGACTATCTTGCCGAGACGATCCGGTCCGGTGGCGCTGGGCTCCAAGGCCAGCACCATTAATGTCAGCTTGCCGTCTGGCGACAGCATCTTGTCGCGAATGATTTCGTTCGACATCACCCGCTTCACGAGCGCTTGATATTCGGCGCCTTCCGGCAGCGGGTTGGGAAACAGGGGAGGCGGGATTTGTCCGTCCTTGGGCGGCTCGCGCGCGGAAAAAATCGAAATCAGGCCCCGTGTGCCATCGATCAGCTGCAGCTCGATGGCCAGTTCACGCAGTTTTTCGAGGGACGATCTTTCCAGTAACCGGTCTCCCTCGATCACAATCAGAATATCAAATTCGTTCGAGGGAAATCGGCGCGTAACCTCTTCGTAAGTGCGGAACTCTTCAGTATCGGATCGAAATAGCTGGCTAAGCGAATCGTCGACCTTCACGCGCGCGAAACCGAATGCCGCTATGATGCTGAGTACAACGAAGACGGTCGCGCACAACATTCGGTGCGACAGGGCGTAAAATCCAAGGCGCTCAATTCCCAGTGCAAGATTGCGCGGCTTTATGGCGCGTGGCTGGTCTGGCGAGACGCTGTCAGATGGCGGAAGGCTGCTCACTGATCCCCCGGTGGAGCTGCGATAGAAAAATGATGGACTGCCGAATGAAAAATTGCCACTAGGCGAAGGATGAATATTCCTCCACGTTTGATCGGCCCGTCGTGGAACGGCCGGTTTTACCCCATCGCCGCTCGATATAGTCGATGACCATCTGCTTGAAGTCGGCGGCGAGGGTGGGCCCGCGCAGGGTGGCGGCCTTCTTGCCGTCGATGAACACCGGGGCGGTCGGCTGCTCGCCGGTGC
>Ga0075420_100000511_pt1 | contig 30873 bp, 21 predicted proteins | sample SoiMetdeltSBSDD4_FD_75296 | JGI IMG/M metagenome (GOLD analysis project Ga0075420, IMG submission 75296) | Bulk soil microbial communities from a Populus tree surrounding site in Tennessee, USA - Soil MetaG P. deltoides SBSDD4 | ecosystem: Environmental > Terrestrial > Soil > Tree plantation...
GTCGCCGTGCTCGAGCTCGCGGTGGTGGGGCACGACTTCCTTGGCGATGAAGTCGCGCACCGCGGCACGCACCATCTGCTGCTCTTCGGACCACTCGAACATGACGGCTCCCCTATTCGCACTAGCGGTGCAATGACCCTAGTTTCTTGGGTTCCTGCGCAGGTAGCCCCGTTCGATGCCTCTGAAGCGTCCCCGAAGATGGCATCCTTGTACGACCCCATGGACGTTCGAGGAGTATGTGTGTCGTTTCGCGTCGGAGATCGGGTGGTCTATCCCCACCACGGTGCAGCAGTCATCGAGGCCACCGAGGTAAGGCCCAACCCCGACGGTGAGAAGATCGAGTTCTTTGTCCTGCGCATGACCCACGGCGATCTCGTGCTGAAGGTGCCGGTCGACAAGGCCGAGGAGATCGGGATGCGGTACCCGATCAGCGTCGAGGACGTCGAGGACGTGTTCGAGGTGCTGGGGAAGAAGGATGTCCGCGAGCCGACCAACTGGTCGCGGCGCTTCAAGAACCACCAGGAGAAGCTGAAGTCGGGCGACGTCTACCAGGTGGCCGAGGTCGTCCGGAACCTCGCCCTGCGCGACGCCGACAAGGGCCTGTCGGCCGGCGAGAAGTCGATGTTCGTCAAGGCCCGCCAGGTGCTCGTCTCGGAGCTGGCGTTCTCGCTGGACATCTCCGAGGACGAGGCCATGGAGCGCCTGTCCAAGACGCTCGCCTGACGTCGTAGCCGTCCTACTCCGGCCGCTGCTCTCCCACGGAGGGTGGCGGCCGTTGCGCGCCCGGCTGTTCTGAACCATCTACCATTCGCTACTTCACGCGGTGGCAGGACCACTGTGCGTTGCTGGTCGATTGATGTAGAGGGTTCGAGGGGTGAGTGACATCCGCGGAGAAAAGTGCCGCTTTCCGTGGTTTCCGGGCCACTCGGGGCGACAAGAATGGCCGCCGTCCGCATGAGCACTTCCTCTCGCGACCGCATCCTGGTCGCTGATCCCTGCGCACAACCGAATCCCTCGCTGGTCGTCGCCGCGCTTCGAGCCGGTGCCCTCGGCGTCCTCGATCTCGCCACTGATGGTGGCGACCTCGGGAGCGACGGGGTCGCCGAGCTGCTGGCCGACGTCACCCGGCGCACCCGCGAGCCGTTCGCCGTCCGGGTACCGAGCGACATCGTCGCGGGCGACCGCCCCCGCCACCTCCGCGCGAACAGCTCGGGCGCCGGCACAGCCGCCTCGGCCGACCACCTGCCCGGCGACGACCTGCCCGACCAGGTCGACACGGTCGTCCTCACCGGCCCCCACGACGGCGGCACGCTGCCGGCCGCCCTGAACGCGTGGGGCAGCCGCCGGGTGCTGGTCGAGGTGGTCTCGCCCGCCGAGGCCGCGGCGGCGCTGGTCGCCGGGGCCGACGGCCTGGTCGCCAAGGGCTGCGAGGCCGGCGGCCGCGTCGGCGACGTCGAGTCGTTCGTGCTGGCCCAGCAGATCGCCCGGCTCGACGCCCCCTTCTGGGTCCAGGGCGGGATCGGGCTGCGCACCGCCGCAGGCGCCGTCGCCGGCGGCGCCTGCGGAGTCCTGCTCGACGGGCAGCTCGCCCTGCTCCGCGAGTCGGCCCTGGCCCCCGACACCCGGCTGGCGGTCGCCGCGATGGACGGCAGCGAGACCCGAGTGGTGGGAGGCCACCGCATCTACGTGCGCCCCGACCTGCCCAGCGCCACCCTGCCGGCCGACACGCCGGACGAGAAGGTCGCCGACCGGCTCGGCCCCGACCTCCGCCGCGACCTGGTCCCCGTCGGCCAGGACGCCGCCGCAGCCGCGGGGCTGGCTGAGCGCTACGTCACGGTCGGCGGCACGGTGCAGGCCCTGCGGGCCACCATCGATGAGCAGCTGCGCCTCGCCGTCGAGCACGAGCCGCTCGCCCCCGGCGCAGGGGTCGCCGCCACCAACGGCACCCGCTACCCCGTCGCCCAGGGCCCCATGACCCGGGTCAGCGACACCGCCGAGCTGGCCGACGCCGTCGCCACCGGCGGCGGCCTGCCGTTCCTGGCGCTGGCGCTGCTGCGGGGCGACGACGTCCGCAGCCTGCTGACCAGGACCGCCGACCTGCTCGCCGGCCGGCCGTGGGGCGTCGGCATCCTCGGCTTCGTGCCGCCCGAGCTGCGGGCCGAGCAGCTGGAGGTCGTCCGCGAGGTCCGCCCGCCGCTGGCGCTGATCGCCGGCGGCCGCCCGTCGCAGGCCCAGCCGCTGGAGGAGGCGGGCATCGCCACCTACCTCCACGTGCCCTCGCCCGGCCTGCTCGACCGCTTCGTGCGAGAGGGCGCCCGACGGTTCGTGTTCGAGGGCCGGGAGTGCGGCGGCCACGTCGGCCCCCGGGCCAGCTTCCCGCTGTGGGAGGCCCAGGTCGAGCGGCTGCTGCAGCTGGAAGACGACGCCCTCGCCGGCATCGACGTGCTCTTCGCCGGCGGCATCCACGACGCCCGCTCGGCCGCCATGGTGGCCGCGGTCGCGGCTCCACTGGCCGACCGGGGCGCCCGGATCGGCGTGCTCATGGGCACTGCCTACCTGTTCACGGCCGAGGCGGTCGCCACGGGCGCCATCACCGACACGTTCCAGGACATCGCCCGCAGCTGTGACAGCACCGTGCTGCTCGAGACCGCGCCCGGTCACGCCACCCGCTGCGTCGAGACCGACTACGTGCGGGCCTTCGCCTCCCGCAAGGCCGAGCTGGAGGCCGCCGCCACCCCCGCCCAGGAGCTGTGGGGCGAGCTCGAGTCGCTGAACCTCGGGCGCCTGCGCATCGCCAGCAAGGGCGTGGTCCGGGAGGGCGGGAGCCTCGTCACGGTCGAACCCGCCACCCAGAAGCGCGACGGCATGTACATGATCGGCCAGGTCGCGACCCTGCGCCACGACACCACGACCGTCGCCGAGCTGCACGACGAAGTCACGGCGGGCGCCACCGAGCTGCTGCGGGAGAGCGCCGCAACCCTCACTCTGGCGTTGCCGGCCGTCGCCGCCCGGCCGGCGACGCCGGAATCCCGGCCGCTCGACGTCGCCGTCGTCGGCATGGCCGGCATGTTCCCCGGCGCCGCCGACACCGAGCGGTACTGGGCCAACATCGTCGCCGGGGTCGACAGCGTCACCGAGGTCCCCCGCGACCGCTGGGACCCGGCCGTGTTCCACGACCCGGAGGCCACCGGGCCCGACGCCGGCCGCCAGACCCCGTCCCGCTGGGGTGGGTTCCTCCCGTGGGTGGCGTTCGATCCGCTGGCCTACGGGATCCCGCCCCGATCGCTGGCCGCCATCGAGTCGATCCAGCTCCTCAGCCTCGAAGCCGCGTCCCGGGCCCTGGCCGACGCCGGCTACGGCAGCCGGGCCTTCGACCGCTCCCGGGCGTCGGTCATCTTCGGCGCCGAGAACGGCAACGACCTCGGCGGCGCCTACGGGTTCCGGGCCGCCTACCGGCACTTCGTCGGCGAGCTGCCGCCCGAGCTGGAGGACTTCCTGCCGGCGCTGACCGAGGACTCGTTCCCCGGGGTGCTGACCAACGTCATCGCCGGGCGCATCGCCAACCGGCTCGACCTCGGCGGGGTCAACTACACCGTCGACGCCGCCTGCGCCGCGTCGCTGGCCGCGCTCGACACTGCGTGCAAGGAGCTGGTCGCCGGCACCAGCGACCTGGTCCTGTGCGGCGCGGCCGACGTCCACAACGGGATCAACGACTTCCTCCTCTTCTCCTCGGTGCACGCGCTGTCGCCCACCGGCCGCTGCCGGACGTTCGACTCCTCGGCCGACGGCATCGCGCTCGGCGAGGGCATCGCCTGTGTGGTGCTCAAGCGCCTCGCCGACGCCGAGCGCGACGGCGACCGCATCTATGCGGTCATCGAGGCGGTCGCCGGCTCCAGCGACGGCCGTCACCTGGGCCTGACCGCGCCGCGCAAGGACGGACAGGTCCGGGCCCTGGAGCGGGCCTACGGGTTGGCCGGGGTGGGCCCCGCGGCCGTGGGGCTGGTCGAGGCCCACGGCACCGGCACGGTCGTCGGTGACCGCACCGAGCTGGCCACGCTCACCGAGGTCTTCACGTCCGACGGCGCCCCGCCGGGCGGGGCGGTGCTCGGGTCGGTGAAGTCGCAGATCGGCCACACGAAGTGCGCCGCCGGGCTGGCCGGACTCATCAAGGCAGCCCGCGCCGTCTACACGGGCGTGCTGCCGCCGACCTGCAACGTCACCGCGCCTAACGACTACTTCGACGCCGCCACCAGCCCGTTCCGCTTCCTCGATGCGGCCGCGCCGTGGCCCGCCGGCGAGCGGCGAGCCGGGGTCAGCGCGTTCGGGTTCGGTGGCACGAACTTCCACACCGTCGTGCGCTCCCACGGCGACGACGTGCGGCCCCGCCACGGCGTCGAGCAGTGGCCGGCCGAACTGTTCCTCGTCCGGACCAAGCCGGGCATCGACCAGCTCCAGGCCATCGTCGACGCGGTCCTCGCCGACGACCCCGGCGGCGAACACCACCGCCTCCGCGACCTGGCGTGGACCATCTCGACGTCGGGCACCGGCCCCGTGTGGGCCGCAGTCGTTGCCCGGGACCTGCGTGACCTGGCCGAGAAGCTGGCGGCCGCGGCCGCCGGGAGAACCGGTCCGGGGGTCTTCATCGCGGACGTCGAGGCCGACACCGGCGACGAGCCGCCGAAGGTCGCCTTCCTGCACCCGGGCCAGGGCAGCCAGCGCCCCGGCATGCTCGCCGACCTCTTCGTCACGTTCCCCGAGCTGCAGGAGCTCCTGGTCGAGGGCAACGAGCGCTGGGCCGCCGCGATGTTCCCGCCCGCCGCGTTCAGCGGCGAGGAGCGGGCGGCGCAGCTGGCGGCGCTGACGGACACCCGGGTCGCGCAGCCGGCGCTGGGCATCGCCGAGCTGGCGCTCACCCGCTTGCTGCGCGGCCTCGGCGTCGAGCCCGACATGGCCGCCGGCCACAGCTACGGCGAGCTGGTGGCGCTCGCCACCGCCGGCGTGTTCGACGCCGAGACCCTGGTCGACCTCAGCGAGGCCCGCGGGGCTGCCATGGTCGCCGCGGCGGCATCGCTCGGCGACGACCCCGGCGCCATGGCCGCGGTGTCCCTACCGCTGGACGACGTGGCCGCCCGGCTGGGCGAGGACCTGGTCGTCGCCAACCACAACGGCCCCCGCCAGACCGTGGTGGCCGGCCCCACCGCGGCGGTCGAGGCCCTGCTGGCCGAGCTGGCCGCCGACAAGGTCAGCGCCAAGCGCCTGCCGGTGGCCGCCGCGTTCCACAGCCCGCTCGTGGCGCTGGCCACCGACGTGTTCGGCGACTGCCTGACCGAGGTCGACCTGGGCGAGGCCCGGCTGCCGGTGTGGTCCAACGCCACCGCCACTGCGTACTCCCCCGCCCCCGAGGCGGTGGTCGCGATCCTCGCCGAGCAGCTGGCCCGGCCAGTGCGCTTCGTCGAGCAGATCGAGGCCATGTACACGGCCGGGGCGCGCATCTTCGTCGAGGCGGGCCCGGGTCGGGTGCTGACCCAGCTGGTCGGGCGCATCCTCGGCGACCGGCCGCACGTGGCGGTGGCCTGCGACGCCCCCGGCGAGCACGGCGTCGAGCGGCTGCTGCTGGCGCTGGCCGAGCTGGCGACCGCGGGCGTCGAGGTAGATGTCCGGCCGCTCTTCGACGGGCGGGCCGAGCGGGTGGACATGACGGCGCTCCCGGTGGCGGCGCCCGGCTGGCGGGTCAGCGGCCACCTTGTCTGTACCCGAGACGGCGAACCGGTCAGTGGGGGCCTGCTACCCGCCGACCGCATACCGGAGGTAGTGATGAAGCACGGCGGCCCCTCGCAGGCCCCGGCGGGCATCGATGGCACCAGCGCGAGCAGCACGGCTCGGGACGCGAACGTCCTGGAGTACCTGCGCAGCGTGCAGCAGATCGTCGGCGCTCAGCGCGAGGTCATGCTGAGCTACCTCGGCGGCGAGCCGCCGGTCCCGGCGGCGCTCGATGTCGACATCCCGATCGATGTGGCTCCGGCGCTGTTCCAGGGCAACGGCCACGCCAACGGCAGCAACGGCAACGGGTACCACCCCCTCCAACCCGATCTCACCGCGCTCGCCCCGACGGTCCCCGAGCCGGCAGTCGATGCGATCGTCGAGTCCCCCACCCCCGTTTCGGGGGGCAGTTCGCCGGTCCCGGCGGGTGACCAGCTGCTGCAGCTCCTCCTGCAGGTCGTCGCGGAGCGCACCGGCTACCCGCTCGACATGCTCGACCCGGACCTCGACCTCGAGGCCGACCTCAGCATCGACTCGATCAAGCGGATCGAGATCCTCGGTGAGCTGGCCGACCAGGTCGGCCTCTCGGTCGCCGACGAGTCCGTGGTCGAGGAGCTCGCTCAGCTGAAGACCCTGCGGGCGATCGTCGCCTGGATCGACGACACCCACGAAACGGCGACGGTTGTGGGCCTCGAACGGCCGCAACCCCCGGCGGTTTCGAAGCAGCAGCCGCTGCCGCAGCTGCCCCAGCTGCCACCGACCCGGCGGTTCCTGCTGGAGACCGCCATGCTGGCGCCGGCGCTGCCGGTCGCCCCCGCGGCGGGCAAGACGTTGGTGCTGGTCAGCGACCCGTGGGAGGGCCTCGACGAGCTGCGCCGCCTGCTGGAACGGGCCGGAGCCACCGTCGACGTGGTGCCCACCCACCGAGGCGCGCCCCACAACCCGCTCCCCGACGCCCTGGCCGCCCGGCTGGCCGCGGCCGACGGCGTCGTCCACCTCGGCGCCGCCGACGCCCTGGCGCCGGTCGACGCCCGCGACGTGTTCGCGGCGCTGCGACCGGCCATCTGCGGGCAGGCGACCACCCTGGTCGCCGCGGTCGCGCCCCGCATCCGGACCGCGCCCACGTCGGTCTCCGGCGTCCCCGGCCTGATGCGGGCCATCGCCCGGGAGCTGCCCGACCACCACGTCCGCGCCATCGAGCTGGCCAGCGAGCAGCCGGCGAGCGTCGTCGCCCGGCTGCTGGCCGACGAGATCCTCGACCCGGCCGGCCCGGTGTCGGTCGCCTACCGCGACGGCACCCGTACCACCCGCCGGGTCGCCAAGGGCACCGACCTCACCAGCGAGCTGCCGGCGGCGCCGTTCGACAGCGAGTCGGTAGTGGTGCTGACCGGCGGCGCCCGGGGCATCACCGCCCGCGCCGCCCTGGCCGTCGCCCGCGACACCCAGTGCCGCATCGAGCTGCTCGGCCGGTCGCCGCTGCCCGGCGAGGAGGACCTCCGCACCGCCGCCGCCCTCGACCGCCCGGCGCTGCGCAAGGCCCTGCTCGACGCCGGCGAGCTGCGCACCCCCGCCGAGATCGAGGCGGCCTGCGACCGCATCCTCGCCGACCGCGAGATCCGGGCCACCATGGCCCAGCTGCGGGCGCTCGGCAGCCCCACCACCTACCACTCCGTCGACGTGCGCGACGGCGAGGCGCTGGCCCGGACGCTCGGGGAGATCCGCGAGTACCACGGCCACATCGACGCCGTCGTCCATGGCGCCGGGGTCCTCGACGACCGTTTCGCCCGCGACAAGACCGATGCCGGCTTCGACCAGGTCTTCGCCACCAAGGTCGACGCCGCCCGCACGCTGATGGCCCACCTCGGCAGCGACATCCGCCTGATGGTGTTCTTCGGCAGCGTCAGCGGGGTCTTCGGCAATCGCGGCCAGGTCGACTACAGCGCGGCCAACGACGCCCTCGACGAGCTGGCCTCGCGCTTCGACGGCGTCGACGGCCGCCGGGTCGTCAGCATCGACTGGGGCCCATGGGGCGGCACCGGCATGGTCGGGCCCGAGCTGGAGCGGGAGTACGCCCGCCGCGGCATCGGCCTCATCGACCCCGACGACGGCATCCGGGCGCTGCTGGCCGAGCTGGGCACCCTGCCCGGCGAGCCCGCCCAGGTGGTGGTCATGCGGGCCGAGCCGGCCGCCATGGAGGGCCGCCCCCAGATCGCCCCGGGCAGCTGGACCCCCACCGACGCCGAGCTCGACGAGCCGGCCGACCCCGACGTCGCGAGCGCCGAGCTGAGCGCCGGAGAGCACGCCACCGCCGAATCGGCATCCGGCGATCCCGGTTCGGGCCTCACGTTGGAGGACCTGACCGAACGTGGCTGACGCTGGGGCCCAACCGGTCGCGATCGTCGGCATCGGGTGCGTCTTCCCGGGCGCGCCCACGGCCGCCGACCTCTGGCGCAACGTGTGCGAGGGGGTCGACGCCATCAGCGACGTCCCCGCCGACCGGTGGGACCCCGTCTTCTACGCACCACCGGCGCCCGGCGAGGCACCCGAGCCCCGGCCCGACCGCTTCTACTGCCGGCGGGGCGGCTTCGTCGACGACGTCGCCCGCTTCGACCCGACCGCCTACGGGGTCATGCCGGTGGCGGTCGACGGGGGCGAGCCCGACCAGTTCATCGCCCTGGCCCAGGCCGCCGCGGCGCTGGCCGACAGCGGGGACGCCCACGAGCGGGTCGCGCCCGAGCGGGTCGGGGTCGTCGTCGGCCGGGGCGGCTACCGCACGCCCGGCATCGCCCGGCTCGACCAGCGGGTCCACGTGGCCGAGCAGTTGATCCAGGGCCTGCGGGCATTGCTGCCCGACCTGGCCGACGACCGCCTGGACCAGGTGCGCGACGAGTTCGTCCGCCAGCTCGGCCCCGACCGACCCGAGGCGTCGATCGGTCTGGTCCCCAACCTGGCGGCTTCCCGGATCGCCAACCGGTTCGACTTCCGGGGCCCCGCGTTCACGGTCGACGCGGCCTGCGCGTCCACGCTGGTGGCGGTCGACCACGGCATCCATGCGCTGAGCTCCGGCCGCAGCGACCTGGTGCTCGCCGGCGGGTCGCACCACTGCCACGACGTCACGTTCTGGAGCGTGTTCACCCAGCTGAAAGCCCTGTCGCCCAGCCAGCAGATCCGGCCGTTCAGCCGGGCGGCCGACGGCATCCTCATCGGCGAGGGCACCGGGTTCTTCGTCCTCAGACGCCTGGCCGACGCCGAGCGCGACGGCGACCGCATCTACGCGGTGGTCCGTGGCTCGGCGGTGGCCTCCGACGGGAGGGCGGGCAGCCTCATGAGCCCCCACGCCTCGGGCCAGGCCCTCGCCCTGCGGGGCGCCTGGGAGGCCGCCGGGCTCGACCCCGCCACCGTCGGGCTGGTCGAGGCCCACGGGACCGCCACCCCGGCCGGCGACCAGGCCGAGCTGGAGACCCTTCGCGAGGTGTTCGGCGAGCTCCGCAACGGCGAGGCCCGGGCGGCACTGGGCTCGATCAAGTCGATGATCGGCCACGCCATGCCCGCGGCCGGAGCCGCCGGGCTGGCCAAGGCGGCGCTGGCGCTGCACCACAAGACCCTGCCGCCGACCCTTCACGCCGACGACCCCCACCCGCTGGTCGAGGCCACCCGCTTCCGGCTGCTGGAGACGGCCGAACCGTGGGAGGCCGACGGTCCCCGCCGGGCCGGCGTCAACGCCTTCGGCTTCGGCGGCGTCAACGCCCACCTGGTCCTGGAGGAGCACCTGCCGCCGGCCACGGTCCGGCCCCGGCGGGCGGGCGGCAACGACGCGGCCATGGCCGCCGCCACCGCCGCGGCGGCCCGGTTCGCCGCCGCCGAGCTGCCGCCCGTGCTGCTGCTGGCGGCCGAGAGCCCCCGGCGGCTGGCCACCAAGCTGCGCGACCGGGTCACTGCCCTGGCCGCGGCCAGCGTAGGGCTGGCGCAGCCGTCGATCGCCGAGGTCCCCGACGACCCCGGCCCCACCCGGCTGGCTGTCGTCGACGTGACACCCCGGCGGCTGGAGCTCGCCCAGAAGGTCGTCGCCCAGGGCCTGCCGTGGCGGGGCCGCAACGGCGTCTGGTTCGAGCCGTCGGGCCTGCTGCAGGACGGCGGCAAGCTGGCGTTCCTGTTCCCCGGGGTCGAGCCGACCTTCGACCCCCAGGTCGACGACGTGGCCAAGCTCTTCGGCCTCACCGACCTCGTCGCCCCGCTGCAGCCCGAGGCCCAGGTCGACCTCACGCCGCTCGAGGCGCAGTCCCGGGGCATCATCGCCGTCGGCCGCCTGCTCCACCGGGCGCTCGGCGAGCTGAACATCAGCCCCGACATGGTCGCCGGCCACAGCCTCGGCGAGTGGAGCGGCGAGATCGCCACCGGCGTCGTGGTCGAGGAGCTGCTCGACGACTTCGTCGAGCGGCTGCGACCGGGGTCGATCGAGGTGGCCGACGTGGTGTTCTGCGCCCTCGGCTGCGGGGTCGACGCCGCCCGGGACCTCGCCGAGGGCCTCACCGGCACGTCGGTCTCCCACGACAACTGCCCCCACCAGTCGGTGGTCTGCGGTCCTGCCGGCGAGATCGCCGAGGTCGTCGAGCGCAGCCGGGCGCATCGGATCCTCGCCCAGGAGCTGCCGTTCCGCTCGGGCTTCCACTCGCCGCTGTTCGCCCAGCACCTGCCGACGGTGAGGGAGGCGTTCAGCCATCTGCCGCTCGCCGCGCCCCAGCTGCCGCTGTGGTCGGCGACGACCTGCGCGCCCTACCCGTCGGACACCGACGAGATCCGGGAGCTGGCCACCCGCCACCTGCTCGAGCCGGTGCGGTTCCGGGAGCTCACCCTGGCGCTGCACGGCGCGGGCGCCCGCGTGTTCGTCCAGGTCGGCGTCGGCAACCTGCCCGGCTTCGTCGACGACACGCTCGGCGACCGCGACGCCGTCGCCATCGCCGCCAACACCCCCAAGCGCTCCGGCCTCGACCAGCTCTGCCAGGTCGCCGGCGCCCTCTGGGTCCAGGGCCACGACGTGGCCTTCGATCGCCTCACCAGCCCACCAGGTGAGGTCATGCGCTCGGGCCGGGACCCCGTGGCCGATCGCGTCCCCCCCGCGACACGCCCGGACCGGCCCGAGCGCACCCGCCCCCTCAAGCTGGGGTCCCCGTTGATCCGCGACCTCACGCCGCTCGACACACCACGTTCTCGGCGTAGCGCCGAGAACGTCGAGAGCCTCGAGGAACCTGCACCGCTGGAACCGGCGCCGGCGCCGGCTCCACCCGGCCTGGTCTACCGCCGGCGCCTCGGCCTCGACGTCGAGCCGGCGTGGGCCGACCACGCGTTCTTCCGGCAGCGGGACGGGTGGCCGTTCAGCCAGGACCGCTTCCCGCTGGTGCCGATGACCGGGATCGTCGAGCTGCTGGCCGACACCGCCCGCGAGCTGCACCCCAAGCTGGTGGCGGTCGCCGTCGAGGACATCGCGGCGTTCCGCTGGCTGGTCGTCGACCCCGCCACCGAGGTCACCGTCCGAGCCACCACCGTCAGCCGCGACGCCGCCGGGCGGGTCCGGGTCAAAGCCAGCATCGACGGCCACGCCCGCGCCACCGTGGTGCTGGCGCCCGGCTACCCGGCCGCCCCCGAGGCCGAGGTCCCCCGCCTCCGCAACGAGCGCCCCAGCCACGTCGAGGCGGACCGCTTCTACGTCGACCGCCACATGTTCCACGGCTCCGCCTACCAGGGCATACGGGCGTTCCTGGCGCTGGGCGACAACGGCTCGCGAGCCATCCTCAAGAGCCTGCCGGCCCCCGGTGCGCTGCTCGACAACGCCGGCCAGCTGATGGGCCATTGGCTGTCGGCCCACGTCGAGGAGGACCGCCTGGTGCTCCCGACCTCGATCGAGCGGATCGAGCTGTTCGGTCCCCAACCGCCGCCGCCGACGCTGGTCGACTGCACGGTCACCGTCACCCACCTCGACGACAAGGTGCTGCGGGCCGACCACGTCCTCAACGTCGACGACCACGTCTGGTGCCGCATCACCGGCTGGGAGGACCGCCGGTTCCCCACGGACCCCGTGGTGTTCGAGGCCCTCAGGTGGCCGGAGCGCGCCGGGATGTCACTGGAGCGCTCGGGCTACACGCTGGTCGACGAGCGCTGGCCCGATTCCGCCACCCGTGACCTCGTCATGCGGCGCTACCTCAGTCACGACGAGCAGGCCGACTACGAGCGGCTCAACCCGCTGGCCCAGCGCCAGTTCCTCCTCGGCCGGGTCGCAGTCAAGGACGCGGTGCGGCGCTGGCTCTGGGCTCACGGCCACGGCCCCCTGTTCCCGGCCGAGATCGCGGTGGCCAACGAGGCCACCGGTCGCCCGCTGGTGCGCGGCCCGTTCGACCACGACCTGCGGGTGTCGCTGGCCCACGTGGCCGGGGTCGGCGTGGCGCTGGTCGACGAGGACGCCGACGTCGGCATCGACGTCGAGTGCATCGAGCCCCGCCGCCCCAGCTTCGAGGCGCTGGTGCTGACCACGAGCGAGCGCGAGATCCGCCCGCCCGACGACTACGGCCGCGACGCCTGGCTGACCGTCCTGTGGGCGGCCAAGGAGGCCGCGGCCCGGGCCAGCGGCCGAGGCCTCAACGGCCGGCCCAAGGACTTCGAGATCCTCGAGCGCTGCGACCACAGCCTCCGCATCGGTCGGCGTTGGATCCACTTCGAGCGCCTCCCCCACCGTGCCATCCACCTCCCCGAGAAGGAGCACATCGTTGCCTGGACCGTCACCGATCGCTGAGTCGTGGACGCGTCGCAGCGGCTTCTCCGCCTACGACGACGACAGCTACGACGACAACTACGGCGACGTCGATGCCTACACCGACCTCGACGACGGCGAGGAGCCGCCGACCGAGCACGTCGCCGATGTCCTGGAGACCGTGAGCGACATCCTGGTCGACGTCATCGGCCCCGAGTACCTGCTCGACCTGGAGATCGGGATCCAGACCCGGTTCGACGAGGACCTGGAGATCGAGAGCCTGGAGTTCGTGGCACTGGCCGAGCGGCTGCTGCACCACTACGGCGGCCAGGTCGACTTCGTGGCCTGGCTGGCCACGATGGAGCTGGACGAGATCATCGCCCTGACGGTCGGCGATCTGGTCAAGTTCATCGTGGTGTCGACGAAGTACTGAGCCATGCCTCACGTCGACGCCAACGGGCTGCGCTTCCACGTGCAGGAGCTGGGGACCGGGCCCCTCGGCACAGCCCGGCCCAAGGTCGTCATGCTGCACGGGCTCGTGGCGGACAACCTGTCGAGCTACTACTACACGATCGCCAACCCGATCGGGCTGGTGGCCGACACCTACCTCTACGACCTGCGGGGCCACGGCCGCAGCGACGTGCCCGAGTCGGGCTACACGGTGGCCGACCACGTCGCCGACCTCGAGGCGCTGCTGGACGGGTGGGGCATCGACGAGCCCGTCCACCTGGTCGGCAACAGCTTCGGCGGGGTCGTCGCGCTGGCGTTCACCCAGCGGTTCCCGGAGAAGGTCGCCAGCCTCGTGCTCATCGAGGCCCACTTCGCCACCGAGGGCTGGGGCGAGCACATGGCCGGCAGCCTGGCGCTGGCGGCCTTCGGCCTCGACGAGGACGGGGTCAAGGACTGGCTCGCGCAGAACGCGGGCCGCAAGCTCAGCCGGCTCGCCCGGCACAGCGAGCGGCTGCTGATGCAGACCACGTTGATCGACGACCTCCAGCGGGAGCGACCGTTCAGCCACGAGGCGCTGGCCGGGATCCACTGCCCGGTGCTGGCGATCTACGGCGAAGGCTCCGACATCCTCGACCGGGCCCGCGACCTCGAGGCCCACGTGCCGCGGTGCGAGCTCCACATCGTCCCGCGCTGCACCCACTCGGTGCTGTTCGAGGCGACCGGGTTCGTGCGCGAGCGCACCCTGGCCTGGGTCGCGGCCGGCTGAGTCGGCACGAGCGCACCCCGTGGCCCGGTTCCTCTTCGTCGTGCCGCCGCTGTCCGGCCATGTCAACCCGACGCTGTCGGTCGGGCGTGAACTGGCGAGCCGCGGCCACGACGTAGCGTGGTCGGGCTTGCCCGATGCGGTCGACCCCCTGCTGCCGCCCGACGCGCCGTTCCTGCCGGCCGGCTCACCCCACGCGGTGGGCTACGTCGAGGAGCTGCGCGACCGCTCGAAGGGCCTGCGCGCCGCCGCGGCCTTCAAGTTCCTGTGGGAGCAGGTGCTGCTCCCCCTCGGCTACGCCATGGTCGACGGCGTCGACCGGGTGGTCGAACGCTGGCAGCCCGACGTGCTGATCGCCGACCAGCAGACCCTCGCCGGCGGGGCCGTGGCCTGCCGCCGGGGCCTGCCCTGGGCGACGTCCGCCACCACGTCGGCCGAGCTGGTCGACGCCCTGGCCGCGCTGCCGCGGGCCGAGCAGTGGGTCGACGACCAGCTCTCGACGTTCCAGGAGGCCATCGGCATGCCACCGGGCCTGACGTCCAACCACGACCTGCGGTTCTCAGAGCACCTGGTGCTGGTGTTCAGCACGCAGCACCTGGTCGGCGCCGAGCGGGACTTCCCCGAGACCTACGCGTTCGTCGGCCCGTCGATCTCCGACCGGCCCGAGCCCGACGACTTCCCGTGGGCCTGGCTCGACCCCGCGCTCCCCCACGTGCTGGTCTCGCTGGGCACGGTCAACACCCAAGCGGGCGAGCGGTTCTTCCGGGTCGCCGCCGAGGCCCTCGCGGGCGAACCGCTGCAGGCCGTGTTCGTGGCGCCGCCCGAGCTGGTGCCGGCCGCCCCCAACTTCCTGGCGCGGCGCCGGGTGCCCCAGCTGGCGCTGCTGCCCCAGATCGACGCGGTGGTGTCCCACGCCGGGCACAACACCGTGTGCGAGACCCTGGCGCACGGCCTGCCCCTGGTGGTGGCCCCGATCCGCGACGACCAGCCGGTGGTCGCCGACCAGGTCGTGCAAGCGGGTGCCGGTGTGCGGGTGAAGTTCGGCCGGGTCACGCCGGCCGACCTGCGTTCCGCGGTGCGGGCCGTGCTCGACGAGCCCGGCTACCGCGTCGCGGCGGGCGACGTCCGTCAGTCGTTCGAAGCAGCAGGTGGTGCGCCTGCTGCGGCAACCCGATTGGAGTCCCTATGCGCCCGTTGACCCGTCATCTCCCGTGGGCGGTTGCCACGGCCGGGATCGTCGCCAACGGCGTCCGGCTGCGGGGGCGGCTCGCTCGGATCCCCGTGCTGGACGACTTCCTCGCCGGCAACGGGGTCACCGAGCTCCCCGGGGTGTTCGGGGACGACTTTGACTGGGTCATCGCCGAGGGGGTCACCGTCGACGAGACCACTGCCCGGGCCGCGGTGCGCTACGCCCGCTTCCACGACCTCGACGTCGTCGACCTGATCCCGGGCGACCTGCCGGTGGGCGACCTGGTGGAGCTGATGCGGGTGGTCAACCCCAAGACCTACCGCGACGATCCGCTCGCGGCCGGGCGGGGTGCGGGCCACGCCACGCTGGTCCGCTCGACAGTGATGGCCCGGGCCCGCCTGGCCCGGACCGAGGGCCTCGACCCGGTCGAGTACGTCGAGGTGATGACGCAGCTGAAGCGGTTCGCCCCCACCACCACCGAGCTGGCCGTCGCCCCGCGCCTGGCCGCCACGCCGGTCGATCCGGGCTGGCGGCTGCCTCGCCTCCAGGCCGTCTTCGGTGGCGTGTCGCCGGCCATCGCGGCCGCGCCGGCGGCGACCGGCGCCGCGCTGGCGGTCGGCCCGCGGTTCAGCAAGGTCTGGGGCGCCGCTGCGCTGGCGGCCTACGCCGCGCAGCCGTACATCGCCACCGCCCGCGTACCGCTGGCGCCCCGCGACCTCAAGGTGCCGACCGCGTTGGGGCGGGCCGGGCGCGACGTGGCCGGTCTGGTCCGGGCGCTGCGTGCCCCGAAGCCGGCCGCCGTCGAGGCGAGGGCCACCCGGGCCGCGGCGCTCGCCGAGGCCCGCCGCGACGAGTACGACCGGCTGCTGGAGGAGCCGACCCGATTCTTCGAGCCCCGCCGGGTGACGTGCCCGTGGTGCGGCAGCGACGAGCTGCAGCAGCTGCTGGAGGTGCCCGACTTCCTGCTGGGCAAGCCGGGCCGCTTCAACCTCGACGAGTGCACGTCGTGCGAGCACGTGTTCCAGAACCCGCGCCTGTCGATCGAAGGCCTCGACTTCTATTACAAGGACTGCTACGACGGCTGCGGCGACGAGGTCGCCGAGCTCGTGTTCTCGATCAGCGCCCGGTCCTACAAGGGGCGGGCCGCGATGCTCGTTGGCGTCGCCGAGCCCAAGCGCTGGCTCGACGTGGGCGCCGGCCACGGCCACTTCTGCCTCGTCGCCCGGGACCACTGGCCAGAGACCCGCTTCGACGCCCTCGACCTGAGCGACAGCGTCGTCGAGGCCGAGCGCCGGGGCTGGATCGACCAGGCGTACCGCGGCCTGTTCCCGGACCTGGCCGGCAACCTGGTCGGGTCCTACGACGTGGTCAGCATGCACCACTACCTGGAGCACACCCGGGAGCCGGAGGCCGAGCTCGACGCCGCGCACACGGCGCTGGAGCGGGGCGGCCACCTGCTCGTCGAGGTCCCGGACCCCGAGAGCAAGCTGGGCCGCAAGCTCGGCCGGTGGTGGGGCCCGTGGTTCCAGCCCCAGCACCAGCACTTCGTCTCGCTGCCCAACCTCGTCGACGCCCTGCGGGCCCGGGGCTTCACCGTGGTGGCCACCGAGCGGGCCGAGGCGCACATCGCGAGCGACCTCACCTTCGCGCTGTGGCTGCTCGCCAAGCGGGTGGCGCCGGCGGGCGGGCACCCGTGGGAGCCGCCCCTCACCCCTGCTCGCAAGGTCGGCCAGGTGGCGACCTACGCGGCGTTCGCGCCCCTGCTGGCCGCGGCCCTGGTCACCGACCAGGCGCTGGCGCCGGTGCTGCGTCGCGTCGGGGGGATGACCAACACCTACCGCGTGCTGGCCCGGAAGGACTGACGTGAAGCTCGCGTTCGTCGGCAAGGGTGGCAGCGGCAAGACCACGCTTGCCTCCCTGGTGGTCGCCCACCTCGTGGCCCAGGGCCGCCCGCTGCTGGCCATCGACGCCGACATCAACCAGCACCTCGCGACCGCGCTCGGCGCCGACGACACCGAAGCCGCCAAGCTCCCCACGCTGAGCGGCAACCTCGACGACATCAAGGACCACCTGCGGGGCGACAACTCCCGGATCACGTCGGTCGACGCCATGATCAAGACCACGCCCCCGGGCACCGGCTCCCGGCTGGTGGGCATCACCGGCGACAACGCCGTCTACCGCACCTGCGTCAGCGAGGTCGGCGGCGCCCGGCTGGCGGTCACCGGCCCGTTCTCCGAGGACGACCTCGGCGTCGCCTGCTACCACTCCAAGGTCGGCGCGGTGGAGCTGCTGCTGAACCACATGGTCGACGGCCCGGGCGAGTACTGCGTCGTCGACATGACCGCCGGCGCCGACAGCTTCGCATCCGGCCTGTTCACCCGGTTCGACATGACCTTCGTGGTGTGCGAGCCGACCCTGCGCAGCGTCGGCGTCTACCGCCAGTACGTCGAGCACGCCCGGGGCTTCGACGTGGCCATCGCCGCGGTCGGCAACAAGGTCCACGACGACGATGACCTCGCCTTCCTCCGGGAGCAGCTCGGCGACGCGCTGCTCACCCACGTCTCCCGCTCCGCCCACGTGCGGGCGGCCGAGCGGGGCGACCCCCGCCCCATCGCCGAGCTGGAGCCGGCCAACCGGGCGGCGCTCGACGCCATCGTGGCCAAGGTCGACGCCACCCCCAAGGACTGGCCCCGCTACCAGCAGCTGGGCGTCGAGTTCCACCTCCGCAACGCCCGGAGCTGGGGCAACGCCCGCACCGGCGAGGACCTCGCCGCCCAGGTCGACCCGGACTTCGTCCTGGAACCACCCCAGATGTAGTACGGAATCGACTTCCTTCCCCGGCAGACTCCTGCCAGCGGGCAGCGGGACCATCGAAAGGAGCTCCTGATGGCTCAGCAGATGTCCGCCGACCGCATGCCGGAACGGGTGGGTGGAGGATGGTTGCTCTTCTCCGCCGTCATCCTCGTCACGGCCGGTGTCATGCGGATCTTCGACGCCTTCTGGGCGTTCGACCACGACGACACCGCCAAGGACCTGTTGTTCTTCAAGGACAACATCGACGCCTACGGGTGGTTCTGGCTGGCGCTCGGGGCCGTGCTCATCGCCGCGGGGATCGCGGTGCTGAGCGGATCCGAGTGGGCCCGCTGGTTCGGGGTCTTCGTGGCCGCGTTCGCCGCCGTCGCCGCCATGACCTGGATCTACGCCTACCCGTGGGCGTCGTTCGTCCAGATCATCGTCGCCCTGGCCGTGGTGTACGGCCTGACGATGTATGGCGGCCACCAAGAGAACTTCTGACCACCGACGTCGTGAACGTCTAGAACCGTCACCCGGCGCGGGGAACCCTGTCACCCGCGCCGGGTGACGTCGTCCCGGGCTCGGCCTGGACACTTGGGCCGGTGCTCGCCTCGCTGCTGGCCGCGACCCAGATCGGCACCACCGGGATCCTGATCGGGGTCGCAGTCCTCGCCCTGCTGGAGGACTCCGTCGGCCTCGGCGTCATCCTCCCGGCCGAAACCGCGGTGGTCGCCGCCGGGGCCGCCGCGGCGCACGACATGGTGCCGCTCTGGGCGGTGTTCGTGGTGGCGTGGGTGTTCGGGGTCGCCGGCGACTGCGTCGGGTTCGCCATCGGCCGCCGGTGGGGGCGCCAGCTCCTCGACCGCCACGGGCCGAGCGTCGGGCTGACCCCCGACCGCCGGCACCAGGCCGACGACGTGGTCGAGCGCTGGGGCTGGTGGGCGGTGGCGGGCGGGCGGCTGCTCCCCGCCCTTCGGGTGCTGGTCATGCCGACCGCGGGGGCGTCGGCCATGCGCCTGCAGGTGTTTCTCATGGCCGACGTCGCCGGCGTGGCGCTGTGGGCCGCGCTGCACGCGACCCTCGGCTACCTGGTGGGCATCGGGCTGCGGCACGCCACCGACGCCTCGATGGTGGCCGGCGTGATCATCGTGGTCGCCGCGGGCGCCGGCGCGGCGTGGTGGTGGCAGCAGCGCGAGCGCGGCAAGCCCGCCTCCGACGACGGCGAGAAGGCCGAGTCCGACGCCGAGGCCGACGAGGTCGAAGCCGAGCCCGAGACGGCCGACGCCGAGAGCTGAGCTACCGGCGGACGATCGGCGGGAGCACGTAGCTGCCGTCGAGGATCGCGTCGCCCGGCTGGTACAGGCGCAGCAGCGGGCGGAAGTCGCCCTCGGGGGCGGGAAGCCAGTTGGCCTTGGCGACGACGTCCTCGGGCACGTCGTGCTGGAGGTACAGCGTGAGCGAGCCGTCGTCGTCGTACTGCAGCCCGGGTGTCCGGTCACCGATCGAGTGGCGGCCGATCGGGTTGTCGACCAGGTAGTAGTCGGGCGTGTCGTACATGGTGAGCGACCAGAACGCGTCGACCGGCGGCTGCTCCGGGAACGTGATCGTGTACTGCTTGGCCCCGTCGAGGAGGTTGCCGTCGGCATCCTGGAAGACCTGGGCGTAGACGGCCTCGTAGCCGTGGTTGCCCCACAGCCCCACCCGGGCGGCGACCGCCCGCATGGCCCGGGCCCGGGCCCGGTCGGCGATCTTCCACTCCGGGCTGTCGACCGTGCCCAGCCCGAGGTGGTCGACGTTGTAGTCGAACGCGTGCGGCATGACGTGCCAGCCGTTGACCGGCTCGGCCGGCCCGCCCCGGCTGAGCTCCTCGAGCGTCCCCCGGGCCGCGGCCATGCCGGCCTGCAGCGTGGCGACGAGCTCGGCCGGCGCGTCGACGTAGGGCGACTCGGGGTCGAGGAGGCCGAGCGGCGTGAAGGCCTCCTGGTACGCCTGGTCCTCGGCCGACGGCGGGAAGGCCTGCATCCAGGTCCGGACCCGCTCGAAGAAGGCGATCTCGTCGGGCACGTCCTGCATCGGAGTGGGCACCCCGGCGAGCGGGCCGTTGCCGTCGAGGGGCTCCAACGTCAGCTGCTGCTGCAACCCGGCGACGGCGGGCAGGTCCGCCTCGCCGTCGCACGCCCAGCGGCCGACGATCGTCGCGACCGCCGTCGGGCAGGCGATCCGCGTCGCGCCCTCGGGCCCGTCGCCGTCCCAGTCGGGGCCTGTGAGCAGGAAGGTCGCCTCGGCGTTGCCGGTGGCCCGCGTGCCGACGTAGGCGAAGTTGTTGGTCCAGGCGTCGACGAACTGGAGCACGTAGTAGCGGCCGCCGGTGTCGGGCACGTGCAGCCGCAGCGGCCCGCCGCTGAGGTCGAGCATGGCGATCGAGTAGATCGTGTCGTTGTTGATGCTGACGAACTTGTCGCCCGGGCCGGCCAGCTGGGTCGCGTGCGAGAACCGGTTGAACGGGCTCGCCGGCAACGACCCCATGCCGGCGTGCACGAAGCTCACGACCTCCGACAGGTCGAACACCAGCGGGTAGCCGTAGATCGCGGCCTCTGCGGCCAGGTCCGTGTCAGCCATCCCCCCACCCTCCCGGGCACCGGTCGGGACGACATCACCCCGGAAAGGTGATCCCCACGGGCCCTGGTCGGGGCAACGTCGCTCCGGCATGGCCACGCACCGCACCCGTCGCATCGCCGCCAAGGTCCTGCTGGTGCTGGGGTGCCTGCTGGCGGTCCTGGCCAACATCACCGTGTGGCTGCGGCTGACCGCGCTGGACACCGACCGGTTCGTGTCCACCCTGGAGCCGCTGGCCAACGACGCGCAGCTGGACGCCGGGTTGGCCGAGCGGCTCACCGACCGGATCGCCGAGCGGGTCGACATCGAGCAGCGGGTCGAGAACGCCTTGCCCAACGACAACCCGCTGGTCGTCGCCACCGTCACCCGGTTGGCTCGCACCCTGGTCGAGGACGCCATCGAGCGGGTGCTGCGCAGCGATGCGTTCAAGACCGTGTGGTCCGACGCGCTGCGGGTGTCGCACGAGCGGGCCCTCGACGTCATCGAGGGCGCCGACGGCTCGATCGCCCTCAAGCTCACCGACGCGCTCGAACGGGCCGACAAGGCGCTCGAGAAGCGGGGCCTCGACCTGTTCGACCAGAAGACGGTCGAGGACATCGACTCGATCGTCGTGGCCCGGTCGGAGCAGATCCAGGACGTGCGCAAGGGCGTCGACCTGCTCCGGAAGCTCGCGGTGGTGCTGCCGATCGCAGCGGTGGTCGTCCTGGCCGCCGCGGTCCTGCTGGCGTTGGACCGGCGCCACATGCTGGCGCTGGTCGGCATCGGGGTGGCCGTCAGCATGGTGCTGACCGGCATCGCGCTGCGGATCACCCGGCGCTACGTGTTCGACCGCATCGAGATCGACGTCCGGCGCCGTGCAGCCGAGGACGTGTGGAGCGCGCTGGCCCAGCCGTTGTTCCGCCAGACCGCAGTGATCGTGATCCTCGGCCTGGTGCTGGCCGCCGGGGCCTGGCTGGCCGGGCCGAGCGCTCGCACAGTGAAGGAGCGGGGCGGCCCGGTGCTGACGGCGTTGCACGACCACCTCCGCCCGGTGCAGGTCGCGATCGCGGTCGTCGGCGTGGTGGCGCTGATGGTGCTGCCCACCCTCACCGTCGGTACGGCGCTGGCCGTGCTGGCGCTGGTGGTGCTCGCCGTCGCTGCCCTCCAGGTGCTGGCGGGCAGCGCGCCGGCGGCCCGCCCGGCCTAGCAGTCCTTGTCGTCCTCGGCGGCGGTCTTGAGGTCGCCGGCGGCGTCGCCCAGGTCCTCGAGCGCCGTCTGGATGCTCGACGCCGAGTCGCTCAGCGACTCGCTGCCCAGGCTGCTGACGGCGTTCCCGAGGTTGTCGAACGCGGTGCTGACCGAGTCGAGCTGCGGCGACAGCGAGTCGCCGGCGGCGTTCTTCAGGTCCTTCAGGTCGTCGCCGATGTCCTTCAGCAGGTCTTCGAGCTCGTTGGCGCTGGTGTCCGACAGGTCGAGGTTCTTCAGCTCGTCGACGTCCTGGTCCAAGTCGGACTGGGCATCGCAGACGGCGGACGACGAGTCGTCATCGTCGTCGCCACAGGCACCGAACAGGAGCACACCGGCTAGCCCGACGGTGCCCACACGCAGGACGGTCTTGGGCAACATGGCGCCACCCTGCACAGCGGCCGGCCGATCGGCGTCACCCCGGCCGGGTGAACGCCTGGCATGCTCGCGGCGTGGCGGGCGAGCTGTGGGAAGCGGAGCAGGAGCTGAGCCGATGCGCGAGCGGGGGCGTGCTCTGCGACCTCAGCGGGCGCGAACCCGAGGCCCGGCGGCTACGGGCGCCGGTGCTGTACGGGATCTGCGTCAGCGAGCTGACCGCGGTGCACAGCCGGGGCGTCCGGGTGCGCGGCGCGGTGGTCGAGGGCGCGCTCGACCTGTCGCACACCACGCTCGCCGCACCGCTGAGCTTCGTCGACTGCACGTTCGAGGAGCCCCTCCGCCTCGACTCGATGACGGTGCCGGCCCTGGGCTTCGTGGGGTGCACGATCCCCGGCGACCTGCCCCTCGGCGGGACGCGGGTCGACGGCGACCTCGTCCTCCGGGGCACCCGGCTCGGGTCGCTGAGCGCCGAGGGCAGCGAGGTCCGGGGCAACCTCTGCCTCGACCAGGGCTTCCGGACCACCGGTCCGGTGCTGCTCGACGGCTCGGAGATCGGCGGCGACCTGCTGCTGGCGGGGGCCGAGCTCGCCGGCTGTGACGACGAAGGCCGCTCGCTGGTGGCGGTCGGGGTACACGTCGGCCGTAGCGCCATGCTGCACAAGGGCTTTCGGGCGGCGGGCGCCGTGATGTTCGCCAACCTCACCGTCGACAACATGCTGACGATGGTCGGCGCCCGGATCGACGGCGTCGACGGGTGGGGCGACTCGCTCAACTGCATCCGGGCCCGCATCAACGGCACCGCGTACCTGCGCGACGGCTTCAGCTGTGCCGGATCGGTGCGGTTCTCGATGGCGTCGATCGGCGGGCGCCTCCTGATGCGGAGCTCGGAGATCGGCGGCGGCGACCAGCGCCAGGTGGGGTTCGCCGGCGGCGCCCTCCACGTGGCCGGGGACCTGTCGCTCGAGGGCGCCCGGATCGCCGCAGTGCTCGTGCTGGAGCGGGCGACGATCCAGGGCCGCCTCGAGCTGACGGGCGCCCAGGTCAACGGGACCAACGCCGACGGCTACAGCATCGAGGCATCGGGCCTGCACGCCGTCGGCCACATGGCGATGACCCACGGCTTCGCGACCACCGGCGCGGTGCGGCTGCGGGGGGCCACCCTCGACGGCGGCCTGCGCATGGTGGCCGCCCGCATCGGCGGCGCCGACTACGAGGGCGTCGCGCTCCGGGGCAGCGCGCTGCGGGTCACCGGCGGGACCTACCTGGGAGACGGCTTCGAGGCCGCGGGCGGGATCCGCTGCCACCACGCCACCTTCGAGGGCGGGCTGTTGCTGCGCGACGCCAAGGTCACCGCGGCCGACGAGCGCGGCTACGCCGTGGACGTCCGGGGGTCGCGCCTGGCCGGCGACCTCGACCTCAGCCGGGGCTTCCACGCGTCGGGCGCACTGGAGCTGCGGAACATCCACGTCGACGGTGAGCTGCGGATCACCGATGCCCGGCTGCTCGGAGTGGACGACGACCAGAACTCGCTGCACGGCACGGGGATCCACGTCCTGGGCGACGCCCGGCTGAACGACCTGGAGGCCGTGGGCACCATTCGGCTGCGCAACGGCGTGATCGACGGCAACCTCGGGCTGGAGGGGGCGGTGCTGCAGGGCGTCAACCGCCGGGGCGCGGGGCTGCTGCTCAACGGCGTGCGGGTGGGCGGCAACGCCTACCTCAGCAACGGCCTCGAGGTCACCGGCGGCGCGTCGCTGCGCAACACGACAGTCGCCGGCCGGCTCGACCTGCGGCGGGCCCGGTTCGCCTCCTGGCTCAACCTCGGCGGCGCCCACTGCGCCGAGCTGCTCGACGACCCGGACTCGTGGCCGGCGGCCGGGGAGCTGACGCTGCGGGGCTTCCGCTTCGGCGTCCTCGCCGATGCGTACAGCTGGCAGCGCCAGACCGAGTGGGCCCGGCGCCAGGGCTTCGTCGACTGGTCACCCGACCCGTACGAGCAGCTGGCCGGCTACTACGTCAGCGTCGGTGACGAGGACGCGGCCCGCCGGGTGCGGATGACCAAGGGCTGGGACGAGCTGACCCACCTGAAGACCACCCGACCCGCCGGCTCGTGGCGCTACCGGCTGTGGCGCCGGCCGTTCGGGTGGTTCGCCGGGTTCGGCTACCGGCGCTGGCCGGCCGCGGCTCTTCTGGTGCTCACCGTGCTGGCCGCCGGGCTGGTGTTCCGCCTCGCCGAGCACGACCGGGCGATGGTGCCGTCCGACCCCGTGGTGGCCGATGCCGGCGGGCAGCCGGTGCGCTGCGGCGACGCCTACCCATGCTTCAACTCGTGGGTCTACGGCGCCGATGTGGTGCTGCCGATCATCGACTTCGGCCAGGACGGGAGCTGGCGGCCGGTCGACAGCCGCTGGTGGGTGTGGAGCCGGTGGGCGTTCATCGCGGCCGGCTGGGTGCTGGCGTCGGTGTTCGTGGCCGCCTTCACCGGGCTGGTGCAACGCGAGTGACTTCCGCCACCTTGACTGGAGCGATCGTTCTAGCGATAGTTCTTGCATGACGGGTGAGACAACTGCAGAGGCGTCGGCCGCCGCGGTCAGCGGGATGGGCTCGGGGTTCCTCCTCGACCCGGCCACCTACATGGCGGGAGCCGCCAAGGGGTTCACGGGGCTCGACTTCTACTTCGTCGGCCGGGCCGGGGTGCTCGGCGAGGTCGACGCCGACCTCGCCAGCGCAGCGCTGGTCTTCTTCTCACCCGACGTCGTCCGGACCAACTGGGAGCAGGGCAAAGGGGTCATGGATCGGGTCGACGCCTCCCAGGCGCTGGCGGAGTGCTGCGCCACCTGGGCCGACGGCCACCTGGCCGACGACGTCGACTGGGCCCGCCTCGCCGAGCTGGCCGGCAAGGTGGTGGCGGCGGCCCCGGCGGTCGGCGCCCCGCTGTTCGCCGGGTGGCGCCAGCTGCCCGTGCCCGAGGACCCGAAGCAGCGGGCGCTTCACCAGCTCAACGTCCTGCGGGAGCTGCGGATGGCCCGCCACGGCGCCGCGGTGGTGGCGATGGGCCTCGACATCGCGGACGCGGTGCGCCACCGCACCCCCGGCATGCTCGGCATCTACGGATGGCCCGAGGCGTCGCTGCCCGACGGCTTCGCCGCCCGCTGGGACGAGGCCGAGCGGTTGACCAACGTCGGCTCGGCCCGTGACTACGCCGTGCTCGACGACGCCGAGGCCGCCGACTTCGTCCGCCTCGGCGAGGCCGCGCTCGCCGCGGTGTCCTAGCCCTCTCCTCCAGCTCGGGAACCAGGCCCCCAGAGCCCCACGCACCACCTCCGGCACTCCAGCAGAGTTCACCCCCCGGAGGTGGTGCGTGGTGGGGCGGGGTCCCGGTGGTAAACACGGGCCTGTTCCTGCTCACGAACTGGACATCCCGGCCAGCCCGAAGTCGGCGACGAGGTCGGCGACGACGTGACGGCGCTCGCCGCGCTCTTCTGGGGCGGCTTCTGCTCGTCGGCCCTGTACATCGGCGAGGCCCTGGCCGGCCCGATGCGCAAGGAGTACAAGGCGGTCGGGCTGATCATGGCGTTCGGGGCGGGCACGCTGCTCAGCGCCGTGGCCTACGAGCTGGTGCCCGACTCGCTGCTGAGCCAGGGCTGGGGGTGGGGCCTGGCCTTCGGCGCCGGGGCCGCCGTGTACTACGTGGGCGACTGGTACATCGACGGCCGGGGCGGCCACCAGCGCCAGGAGATCGCCGAGGCCGAGGAGGGCTCGGGCATGGCGATGTTCCTGGGCGCGCTGCTCGACGGCGTGCCGGAGTCGTTCGTGCTGGGCATCAGCATCCAGCTCGGCGGGGAGCTCAGCGTGGCGTTCGTCGTGGCCGTGTTCGTGTCGAACATCCCCCAGGGCATCGCCGGCACCACCAGCCTGCTCGACACCGGCCACACCAGCCACCAGGTCTTCCGGATGTGGACGCTGCTGACCGTCGCCTGCGCCCTCACGGCCTGGCTCGGCTACCTGGTGGCCGACGGGGTCGGCTCCGGCGGGGTGTACGCCCAGGCGTTCGCCGGCGGCGCCGTGCTGACGATGCTCGCCGACTCGATGATGCCCGAGGCGTTCCGTCACGGCGGCCGCCTCGTCGGGGTCTTCACCGCCCTCGGCTACGCCGTCGCCGCGCTCCTCGGCGTCATCGGCTGACCCTTCGCCGGGGCGGGCCCGGCCTACGTTGTCGCCGTGGGCGACAACGAGAGCACAGGGTTGTTGGTGGCGGCGTTCGGGTTGGTGGTTCTGGGGATCGTGGTGCTCGTCGTCGGGACGGTGGCCTCGCTGGAGCCCGCGTCCCTGGTGGCGGGGCTGGTGCTGGTCGCCGGCGGGCTGGTGTTCGCCTTCCTGCTCGGGTTCGTCGAAGCCCGGCGGGCCGGCAAGGGCGTCCCCCGGGCGCTCGGCCGGGGCTTCCTGAACCTGTTCGTCTGGCTCACCTTGTTGCCGTAGTGGTTCCCTCACCGGGCCCTCCATCGATGACGTTTCCGTGGGAGGGCCAGGTCCACAACTGACGGTTGCGCGCACCCGCGTGTTCCCGTCGCCGCGGGCGGAGGCCCGGGCTCGGCGCGGCGCCGACCAGCGGCGGAAGGACCGGCCGGTGTTCGTCGACGACACCGGCAAGCGCCGCCGCATCGCCCGGCTGATCGGGACCAGCACCGGCGGGCTGGCGCTCGCCTACGTCAGCTTCGTCGGCGCCACCTTCGCCGGGGTCCCGGGGCTCGGCCGCCTCGACGTGCCCGGCCTGGGCCAGTTGACCAATCCCGCCGGCGACCAGGCCGACGTCGGCGAGCATCCGGTGGAGCAGGCCGTGCCGGCCGCCGTCGCCGACCAGCCCGGCGCCAGCACCACGACCACCGGGCCCGGGGGCGCTGCAGGACCGCCCTCGGGCCCGGGCTCGTCGACCTCGATGTCGACGACATCGACCACCGCCCCGGCGACCACCACCGTGCACGGCAACAGCAACGCCACCCCCAACTCCACCGTGCCCGACAAGGGCGGCGGCCCGCCGACCAGCCATCCCGGCGGCGGCGGATGAGCAGCCGGGCATCGCACCTGCCGCCTCGTCGCCGCCAGATCGCAACGCCGTGGGTCCTGCTGGTGCTCCTGCTGGCAGGGCTCACGGCGTCGCTGGCCCTCCACCAGCTGCTGACCGACGGGGGCGCAGGGCGTCGGGTCGGCCCGTCGGTGTTCGACGCGAAGGCGCCGACCGGCCCGCTGGCCGACCTGTCGCGCTCCCCGCTGCGCTGGGCACGGGGCGACGCCCACGGGGTCGGGATCGCCCTGGTCGACGTCGGCGATCCGACCGCCGCAGCCGAGGACGTCGCCGACGTGCTGGCCGCACGCGACGTCGACGCGTCGTGGTTCCTGTCGGGCCGGACCATCGCCGCCCACCCCGCGGTGGTGGCGCTGGCCCGGGAGCGCGGTGGCGAGGTCGGGATCACCGGCTACACCGGCCGGGACCTGGCCGAGCTCCCCGACTGGCGGCTGCGGCTCGAGCTGTCGACCACGCAGGCCGCGCTCGCCGCCAAGGGCAACGTCACCACGTCGCTGCTGATGCTGCCCCAGGCCGCCAGCGCCTCCCGGGTCGACGCCGCGGCCTTCCGCGCCGCCCGGACCGCCGGCCACCAGGGCTACGGCCTGGTGGTGGGCGTCGACCCCGAGGATGCCGTCGGGGGCCAGGTGGCGGTGATCCCGCTCGACCGGCACGCCTCGGATCGGCTCGCGGCGCTGCTGGACCGAGCTCGCGGGGCGACGCTCCAGCCGATGCCGGTGTCGCAGCTCGCCGGCATGACCGGGACGGCCAACAGCCCCGTCGGGGGTTGGGCGCAGGCCAACGGCCGGGCGCTGTTGGCCGCCGGGCGGGCCGCCGACCTGGTGGTGCTCGTCATCGAGACCCTGTTCTGGCCGGTGACCGTGCTGCTGTCGATCCGGGCGCTCCTGAGCCTCGTGGCCGCGCTGTGGCACGCCCGCCACCCGACCCGGGGCCACTGGGTGGGCCCGGTCACCGTCATCGTGCCCGCCTACAACGAGGCCGCTGCGATCGAGGACACGATCCTGTCGCTGGTCGAGTCCGACTGGCCGTGGGGGCTGGAGGTCATCGTCGTCGACGACGGCTCGACCGACGGGACCGGCGACCTCGTCCGCTCGCTCGGCATCCCCGGGGTGTGGCTGATCCAGCAGCCCAACGCGGGCAAGCCCGCCGCGCTCAACGCCGCCATCGCCGCGGCCCGGACCGACGTCGTGGTCATGGTCGACGGCGACACGATGTTCGAGCCGGACACCGTCGCCCGGCTGGTCGCCCCGTTCTCCGACCCGCGGGTCGGCGCCTGCAGCGGCAACGCCAAGGTTTGGAACCGGCGGGCGTTGCTCGGCCGCTGGCAGCACATCGAGTACGTGATGGGGTTCAACCTCGACCGGCGGCTGCTGGCCGTGTGCCGGGCGATCCCGACGATCCCCGGGGCGATCGGGGCCTTCCGGCTGCAGGTGCTGCGGGAGGTCGGCGGGGTCAGCGACGACACGCTGGCCGAGGACACCGACCTCACCATGGCCATCACCCGTCGCGGCTGGCGGGTCACCTACCAGGAAGACGCCCTGGCGTGGACCGAGGCGCCGTTCACCGCCGGCGACCTCTGGCGGCAGCGCTACCGCTGGAGCTACGGCACGCTGCAGGCCATGTGGAAGCACCGGGGTGCCGTGCTGGAGCGGCGGGGCATCGGGCTGGTCGGCATGCCGTACGCGTGGCTGTTCCAGGTCACCCTGCCGCTGTTCGGCCCGGTGGCCGACGTCGTGGCGCTCTACACACTGTTGACCGGCGGCTCCGTGGCGGTCCTGGCGGCCTGGCTGCTGTTCACCGCGGTGCACACGGGGCTAGCGGTGGTGGCCTTCCGCCTCGACCGCGAGCGTCTCGGCCCGCTGTGGGCACTGCCGTTGCAGCAGGTGTTCTATCGCCAGCTCATGTACCTGGTCGCCATCCAGTCGGTCCTCAGCGCTCTCACCGGCACCCGCCTCCGCTGGCACAAGCTCCGCCGCCTCGAAGCTCAGTCCGCTTTGGCGACCTGAGCGTTGCGCCCGGCCTGCGACGGGAGCTTGCAGACGGTGTCGAGGCCGAGGACGTGGTTGAGGCGGCCGAAGGCCAGCCAGGAGCCGATGCACATGCTCAGCTCGACGATCTCCTGCTGGGTGTAGTGCGCAGTCATGCGGTCCCACAAGGCCTCGTCGAGGCCGTGGTGGTCGAGGGCGTAGCGCTCGGCGTACTCGGCGGCGAGGCGGGTGCGGTCGTCGAAGGCGTCGGTGGTGCGCCAGTCGGCGACGGCGGTGGCGAACGTCTCCTCGACGGTCTCGCCGTCGCGCTCGGTTCGCCAGTCGAGGCAGAAGTTGCAGCCGTTGATCTGGGCGATCCGCAGCCGGGCGGCCTCGAACTCCCGCAGCCCGAGGGTGGTGTGGGCGTAGACGGCCAGCGAGAACTTGCTGGCTGCCACCCCGATGCCGGGGACCATCTCGCCCCAGACGTACTCGAGGGCGTCCTTGCCGTCGGGGATGTCGATCCTCATGCTGGGGTCCTTCCGAGCTTGCCGGCGGCGGCCGGGCGGAGCGGGACGTCGAGGGTGTCGTAGAGGCCGGGCTCGGCGGCGACGAGCCAGTCGATGGCGTTGACCAGCCGGCCGACCGCCGTGGCGTTGCCGCCCGCCGACCGGTTGCCGCCCTCGTCGGTGGCCTCGACGGTCACCTCGATGCGGGGCCGCCCCTCGATGACCACCCGGTGGGCGCCGTCGCCGTCGGGTGGCGTGGGCCAGTCGGGGGCACACGACGCGTGGATGCGGGTCACGTGCTCGATGACGATGCAGGGCCGGCCGGCCACGATGCCTTGGACCTCGAACCGCACCGCGCCCTGCGTGCCGGCCTCGAACTCGCCCATCGTCTTGGTGGTGACGGTGGTGTCGAGGGGCCGGCGCTCGACGGTCTCCCGGACGTCGTCCAGGTCGACGCCCAGCGCCCGGGCCATCAGCCGCACCTGCCCGCCCCACACCATCGTCGGGACGGTGGGCGCCAGCATCGGCGGCTCGTAGTCGAGCGGTTGGCCCATCCCGACCAGGTACCGGACCGAGTCCTCCTGGTCGTAGGTGGCGTAGTCGAAGATCTCCTGGCAGCGGATCACGTCGATCTCGCCGCCGAGGCCGCTGATCAGCAGCGGCAGGATGTCGTTGCCCCAGCCGGGATCGATGCCGGAGACGAACAGCGACCCGCCGCCCTCGGCGATCGCCTCGTCCACCGGCTCCCGGACCTCGGGCGGCGCGTTCTGGGGGTCGTAGAGGGCGTAGAGCGCCGGGGTGACGACGACGGCCCCGGCTCGGATGGCCCGGACGATGTCGGCCAGGGCGTCGTCCGGCCGGATGTCCCCGGAGGCCGCATACACGATGGCCTCGGGCCGGGCAGCGAGGACGGCGTCGACGTCGGCGGTGGCGGCGACCCCGAGAGCTTCGGCGAGGCCGGCGAGCTCCCCTGCGTCCCGCCCGACCTTCTCCGGGTCGTGGACGACGACTGCCGTCAGCTCCAACCCCGGATGCGCGGCGACAGCCCGGATCGCCGCCCGCCCCACGTTCCCCGTCCCCCAAACGCCCACCGTGATCACGCCGTGGACCCTACCCCGAGATCTGACACTCCGTCAGAAACCATGGCGGGTCGCGGCCAGGCGCGACGTGGGGCCCGACCGGGCGGTCGGACCCCACTCTCACGTGCTTGGTCGGCTCAGCGCGGGGCGGCCAGCGGCACCGGCAGGCTCGGGGTCGTCACCGGCGGCAGCGTCGGCGTGGTCACCGGCAGGCTCGGCGTCGTCACCGGCAGGTCCGGCGTCGGCAGGCCCGGCACCGTCGGCGTGGTCACCGGCGGCAGCGTCGGCGTCGTGACCGGCAGGCTCGGCGTCGTCACCGG
>Ga0075420_100000512_pt1 | contig 30843 bp, 27 predicted proteins | sample SoiMetdeltSBSDD4_FD_75296 | JGI IMG/M metagenome (GOLD analysis project Ga0075420, IMG submission 75296) | Bulk soil microbial communities from a Populus tree surrounding site in Tennessee, USA - Soil MetaG P. deltoides SBSDD4 | ecosystem: Environmental > Terrestrial > Soil > Tree plantation...
AGGCAGCGCTTGGTGACCTCGTTCAACGCCACGGCGCGAGCTGCCGCGAGCTGGCCGAAGATGGTCCAGGCTTCGCGGCCGATCGCGCGCGCAACGTCGGCCGGCTCCCCGGCGATCCATCGCGCGACCGCGATCGTCGACACCGAGCTGACGCGTGCCAGCTGCTCCTCGACGCCGCGGTCGAGGAACGACGACGCGGCTCGGTTGCGAGCGTTGAGCCCGACCATGACGTCGTCAGACCGCTCGCGCAGCATCGTGCCGAGCAGGTGCAGCTGGCTCGAGCAGATCTCGGCATGCTCGCGCGGCGTAGTCGACCGACGGTCCATGGACAGAGAATCGGCGTTTCGGACCTCGCGCTTTAGCGAAACCCTGACCATTTACAGCGGATTTTGCGCCATCTCGCGACGCGCGCGACGAGGTCAGCCGCGGGCGCCCCGGATCAGACCCGGCAGACGGCGGAGCAGCAGTGGGATGTCTCTGCGCGAGCGGTCGACCGCGGCCGCCAGCGCGGGCGCCGCGTCGTCGTGCAGTGCCGGGCCGTGGCCCACCAGCAGGTGCTCCGGGGAGAAGTCGCTCAGCTGCCGTGGCGGCGTCAGGCGCAGCCCGGCGTGAACCCCGGCCTGCTCCGCACCGAGGGTGAACGCCTCGACGGTCCCGACCGCCTCGGGCACGACGAGCGTCCGCCGCGCCGGCCACCACAGCGCGACCTCGTCCCACCAGCGGCGGTGGGTCAGCCGCACGAGCTCGAACGGGCTGTCGGTGATCGCCTCGGGGACCGTCAGGTGCGGCACGCCGAGCCGCGCGGCGATGAGCGCCGAGTCGCGCTTGTGGCGATCGAGCAGCTGTATGACCGCCGCCGGCTCGCCGAGCGCCGCGACGCGATCGAGCGCCGGCGCCCAGTCGACCGGGTCGACGATCCAGACCCGCCCATCGTCGGCGAGGGCGTGCGACGAACGGGCCATCGGCTCGTCGATCGTCCAGGTCAGGGCGAAGCCGGTGCTGTCGTCGATCGTGCCGCTGATGCCGATTCGCCGAGTATCGCGCAGTGCGCCGCTCAGCGGCAGACGACGTAGCTCATGCCCGTCGACCGGGGCGCGCGCGGCGGCGACCAGACCGCGACGCGCACGTCGCGATGGCCGACGTAGCGGCTGCCGATCAGGCTCGGCCCGTTCTCGCCGGTGAGGCCGAGCGTCCGCGCTGTCGTGGAGCCGGGGCAGGTGAGCTTGAAGGCGGCGCCGACCGAGCCCGCGGTGCCGCGGTCGATCGTCACCTTCCGGCCGACGAGGACGTATCCGTCGGGGATCGGCTCGCCGCGGCGGATGGCGCGCACGCCGGCGGCGTCGAACGGCGCTGTCTCGCCGGCCTGGAGCGTGACCTGCGGTCCGACGCCGATCTGGGCGTCGCCCTCGGTAGCTCCGGCAACGATGGCGGTGGCGCCGGTCCCGGCGATGGCGGCGGTGACGGCGAGGGTGGCGATGCGCTTCGGGAGGGTGTGCATGTCACGAGTGTGCGGCCGGGCGCGCCGGCCTCCCAGCCACCCCAGGTGTGGGCTCGGCACACCTACGGCGCGGCGGGCTCCACCAACTGATGGCGCAGCCGGTCGCGCAGCTCGGCGTAGCGCGCCGTCTCCCACCAGATCAGCAGCGCGAGCACGGTCGCGACGACGCCCAGCGTCGCAAGCGCGGGCAGCTCGACGGCCGCGGGGAGGAAGGCGCCGAGCGCCACCGCGCAGAGCACGCGCTGGCCGCTGAAGCGGTGCACGTTGCGCCAGCGGAACGCGACGTGCGCGAGCAGGTACAGCCCCGCGCCGCCGAGCAGGGCCGCCGCCGGGACCGTGTCCAGCGGGTCGCCGACGTGGGCCAGCGTCTTCTTCAACCCGAGTGCCACGAGCACGATCCCCGCGACCATCGGGAAGTGCAGGTACGAGTACGAGTCGCGTGCGACCTCGTTGCGCTCGCGCCCCGCCTCCGCGTTCATCAGCCGCCGTTCGGCGACGAGCGCGACGACGTCGAAGTAGAGCCACCACATCGCTCCTGCGATCGCCGTGCCGATCACCGCCGCGGCGGTGATGCCGGCGTCGATCCGCGTTCCGGCGCCGGTGCCGATCGCGACGATCGACTCGCCGAGAGCGATGATCACGATCAGGCCGTGGCGTTCAGCGAAGTGCCCAGGAACCAGGCGCCAGCCGCTCGAGCCCGCGAGATACGGGCCGCCGGCGTCGAGCGCCAGCGCGACGATCCAAAGGATCGCCTGGGCGTTGCCGCCCGCGAGCGCGCCGCCGAGCAGCAGGGCGACACCGACCGCGGTGCCGGCCGCGAGGCCGCTGACGGAGCGCCGGAGCCCGTCGTCGTCGCGGCTGGCGAGCACGAACAGCGCGATGTGGGCGGCGCGCACGACGCCGTAAGCGGCGGCGAACAGGACGGCCTCGGAGCCGTAGGCGTGCGGCACGCAGAGCGCCACGACGAGCAGCCCCGCCATCGCTCCCATCAACACCAGCTTGACGACGCCCTCCTCCGGGTCGACGGTGCTCGTCAGCCACGCGTAGCCGACCCACGCCCACCACAACAGCGCGAGCGCGAGCAGGCCCTTGGCCAGCCCGGCCCAGCTCGGGTCGTGTGCCATCAGCGCCGTGCACTGGGTCAGCGCGAGCACGAAGACGAGGTCGAAGAACAGTTCCAGGGGCGTCACCCGCTCGCCGTCGCGCAACGTCGCCGCGAGCCGCTGCGTCTGCCGGTCGGAGGTCTCGTCCACGGCTGCATCTTGCCGACGAAGCCGGGGAGGCGGGTCGCGGCCCGCCTCCCCGTGTGCTCCGCCCGCCAGTTCCCGGCGGGTGTCGGACAGAGCTCGGAGGCGGAGGAGGAGACCTCGGAGCTCGGACGCCGATAGTGGCTGCGGCTAATGTAGCAAAAGCTGATCGATTTAGTGGGAAAGAGTCGGTCTAGGCTCGCTGCAAGCGTGCGGGAATCACCGGCACGAGGAGGTACGAAGGCTCCTCGGCGCTCGACACGAGCGTGGTGACGCCGCCGAAGACGCCGACCGGACGGTCCTGCTCGTCACGGTGCACGAAGATTCCGTGGCCGCGCATCTGGACGCCGTTGAACTCCGGCCACGGGCCGTCGCCGGAGAGCTCGAAGTCCTGACCCTGGACGGTCACGGCGATGCGGTATCCGGGTGGGACGACGACCGACGTCGGCCAGATCTCGACGTCCAGCTCGACGACGTCGCCCGGCGTCAGCGGCCAGGGCTCGTCGTGCGTGTGAAACGGCCGGTGGGGCAGCGATCGCGCCCGGTCGAGCTTTCGCTGCGACGCGCGCAGGCAGCCGAACGCCGGCACCCCTTTCGAGTCCATCGCGCTGACGAACGTGACGTCGCGCCCCGCCGGGTCGAGAACGCGCAGCGTGAGGAAGATGTCGGCGTCCGCCGTCGACGACGCGATCCGCAGCTTCGCCGCCGCGGGGCCCGTGATCTCGAGCTCGCGATCGAGCGGCGGGGTGGAGAACGTGACCCCCTCGCCGAGCGCTTCGAAGCTCACCGAGCCGGACGTGGGCGGCTCGGTCGTCAGCGCCCGCTCGTCGGCGTCGAGATAGAGGCGGGTCCACTCGGTGCGGGCCAAGGGCCACTCCTGCTCGCCACGCTTCTCGAAGCTGCCGTCGACCCGCCTGACGTTCAGCGTGACGGGCGGCTGCCGGTCCCAGCCGGTGTCCTCGCCCTTGAGGAAGTGGCCGAAGAACCGCTTCTGGAGGTCGAGGCCGTAGTCGCTGTAGAAGAGCGTCCAGTGCTCGAGGCCGTGGACCTCGAGCCACTTCTGCGCCGACGACGCGCCCGAGAAGCCTTCGAAGTTGCCGCGCGTGTGCAGGTGATGGGCCCAGTTCCCCGCCGACAGCAGCGGCACCTTGATGCGCGACAGGTCGGGCGTGCGCTCGCGATAGAAGTCGTCGGCGAGCGGATGCTCGAGCAGCTGTGCCGCGAGATCGGCGCGGTTGGCCTCGAGCTCGGGTGCGGTCAGCGTCTCCGGGCCGGCGACGGGCTCGCCGGTGTTGGGGTCGCGGTGGCCGCGCTCGCCGACACCGTGCTGGACTCGGAACACCTGCGCCGGCGCCCATCGCGGCGCGAAGATGTTGAGGATGCCGCCGTGGCGGCAGAACTCGCGGTAGTAGTCGGCCGAGCCCTCCCAGGGGCAGATCGCGGCGAGGTGCCGCGGATGCAGCCCGGCGACGAGCCACTGGTTCATCGCGTAGTAGGAGATCCCCAGCAGCCCCACCTTGCCGGAGCTCCACGGCTGGGTCCCGGCCCACTCGATGCAGGCGGCGTAGTCGCCGATCTCACGCGGCGAGAACATGTCGAGGTAGCCGGGCGACCTGCCCGCGCCGCGCGAGTCGACGCGCACGCACGCGTAGCCGTCCGGAACCCACTTCTCGGGGTCGACGGTCTCCCAGTTCTGGAAGGCGTTCGAGGAGCCCGCCAGCGCGTCGGGGTGGTCGCGCTCGAGCGCTTGCCACATGTACCCGTAGCCCTCGCTGAACGCGAGCCCCTTCGCGTACGGCCCATGGGTCATGATCACCGGGCAGGGCGCGTCGCCCAGCGGCCTGAAGACGTCGGCGCGCAGCTCGACACCGTCGTCCATCGGGATGCAGACGTCGCGGTCGATCCGCATCTCGGCGACCATCGCCGGGATCGTATAGGCCGCCGTCTAGGACACGCCGAGCACGCGCAGCAGCGCTTCGACGACCTGCGGATCGAACTGCGAGCCGGCGTTGGCGCGCAGCTCGGCGATCGCGATCGAGTGGTCGAGATCGGCGCGGTAGGGCCGGCGGGTGATCATCGCGTTGTACGCGTCGCAGGCGGTCAGGATCCGTGCCCCGATCGGGATCTGCTCGCCGGCGAGGCCATCGGGGTAGCCGCCGCCGTCCCAGCGCTCGTGATGCGAGCGGACCATCGGGTGGACATCGGCGAAGAACGGGATCTGACGCAGCAGCTCGGAGCCGATCGCGGCGTGGCCGCGCATGATCTCCCACTCGGCGGGGTCGAGTGGGCCCTGCTTGTTGAGGATCTGCGACGGCACGGCGATCTTGCCGAGGTCGTGCGTCAGTGCGGCGTACTGGACGGCGCGCTGCACGACAGGCTCGAGCTGGAGCTCGGTCGCGACCGCGATCGCCAGCGTCGCGACATCCTGCTCGTGCGCGGCCGTGTAGGCGTCGTTGGCCTCGACGGCCGAGCAGAGCACGGTCAGCGTCGTCGTGAACGCCTGCTCGAGCTCGCCGTACAGCTGGCATCGCCGCAGCGCTCCGCCGAGCTCGGCGGCGATCAGCTCGAGCAACGTCAGGTCGCCGCGATCGAAGCTGTGCGCACGCAACTCCTCGATGTTGAGCACACCCCAGACGTGGCCGTCGACGAAGATCGGCACCGCGATCTCCGACAGCGGGTCGGTCGCCGGATCGCGGATCGCGTAGTCGGGCTCGAGCCGAGTGTCGGGAACCAGCGCCGACATCGCGGTGCGTGCGACGCGGCCGTTGATGCCGGCGGCCACCGGCTGCTCAAGCAGGACGAATGCGTGCAGGACCTCGGCCATCGGTCCGGCGCTGGCGACGGCGCGCAGGTAGCCGTCGTCGTCGAGCCGCTGAATCATCGCGAGAAAGACGCCGAACGTCTGGTGCAGCTCCTCGACGACGCTGCGCACGACCTCGTCGACGTCGACCGATGAGGCCATCGCCGTCGACAGTCGCGAGGCGACGGTCAGCTGCTTTTCGAGGTAGAGCTGGCGAGCGCGGTCGGGATCGGTGCTCGAGAGCCGCTCCCACAGCGGCGGCACCGCCATGTGGCGCTCGTGCATCTTCGCGCGAAGCAGGCGTTCGCTCGTGCCGAAGGCGGGCATCGGGTACGGCTGGGCTGAGTCGTTGGTCGTTGCCGACACGTACTTTCAAGTCGGCAGCGTGCCTGGCGACTTGAGTGTCTCGCGCCGATGTTGGACGTCGTCGGCGGCCCGTGGCGTACGGCCTTGTGACACGGATGCGGTCGGCCGCCGTCAGATAACGTTCCGCCGATGCGAGCGCTCGCTGCCGCAATCGTCGCGGTCGCGCTGAGCGCGGCGTTCGCCACCGTTGCCGGGGCTGCCACCTCGAGCGGCTACTGCGCGAGGAACGTGAAGCTCGGCCGTGGCACTGTCGACCGACGAGTCAACGGCGTCACCGTCTGGCATCGAGGTGTCGTCGTCCACGCCTGCAGCGACCGCTTCCGGCGTGCCTACGCGCTGATGATCGTCGATTCGAAGGCCCGCGTCTCGCTCGTGCGCGCCTCGAAGCAGCGATGCGTCGCGATCGCCCTGACGAGAACCGGAAAGCTGCCGCAGATCCTCTTCAAGGATCTCGCGGGCAAGGACGTCGGTACCTCGGTGCAGGTCGTCGGCTTCGGCGCCGCGTCTGCCAGCATCGGCTCGCTCGCGGTGTCGGCGAACTGTGCCGCGGCGTGGGGCCAGACCGTCGTCGACGCCGCCGGGACGACGACGAGCTCGATCGTCGCCAAGGGGTTCGGCGCGGCGACCGCGCTGACGTCGGCGGTCAGCGAGATCGCGATCGTCGCGAGTGCCGCCGACACGACGAACGTCGCGATGCTCGCCGCAGGCCGCGGCGTCACGGTCAGCTGGAAGCAGAGCGGCGTCCGCCAGGCCGCGTCGCTGCCGTAGCGGAGCGGCGGGCTAGAGGCCCGGCGGATGGCGGGCGACGAAGCCGGCCGTCGAGCGCATCTGCTTCGAGAAGCGCGTGCCGTCCGAGCGCAGCGCGCCGGTGTCGAAGCGCCAGCCGTCGACGACCATGAACGCGTGCCCGGCGTTGGCGTAGACGGTGATGTACTTGCCTGGGCCCGGCTCGCCCCAGCTCTCGAAGCCGGTCGAGTTCAGCGGCGACGACACGAGCCCGGCCGCCGCCAGCGCGTAGCTGACCGAGCCGGAGCAGTCGTAGGCGTTGGCGTGGAACGAGGCGTGGCCGCCGCCGTAGACGTAGGGCAGGCCCGCGATGGCGTTGCCGGCGGCGATCACCTGCGCGACCGCGGCCGGAGCGCCGGCCGACGCCTGAGCCGTTCCTCCGGCATCGACCGCGATCTGGTTGCCGCCCGTGCCGGGGGCCGCGAGCGCCTGTTGCTGATTGTGTGCCATCTGCGCCCGTAGGCTCGAGATCTGGCCGCGGACCTTGCTCAGCTTCGCTCGCGTCCGGGCACGGGAGCTGACCAGCGCGAGCTGGCGGTTGAGCAGCGCTCCGTGGACCACGGCGGCCTCGTTGCGGGCGTTGACGACTTGCGCGGTCAAGACGCGGGCGCGGTCCTGGATGCCCTGCAGCTCGGTCGTCTGGTGCAACACGTCGGTGCGCGCGCGGCGCGTGTCGCCGAGGATCGTCGCGTTGTGCTTGCCGACGCGCTTGGCGAAGTCGAGCTGCTCGAGCAGGTCGGCGTAGCCACGGGCCTCGAGCACGACGGTCGTGACGTCCGGGCGGGCGGTCTTGTAGCCGGCGACGAGGTTCTGGCGCAAGAGGATCGTCGCTCGGTGCATCTTGTTGACGAGGCGCGTCAGCCGGGCGCGGGCACGGACCAGCCGCTGCTGCACCGCGACCAGCTGCTGCTGCTGTGTCTGTGCCTGTGCCTGCAGCGCCGCGAGGCGGCTCTCGGCGCGCGCGACGCCGGCGGCGCTCGCCGCGATCCTGCTCGTCTCGGACGCGATCTGGGCCTTCAGCTGCTCGGCGGAGAGCGAGCGTGCGGTCACCTGGCTCTGGAGGTCGCCGCGCGAGGCGATCGGCGCCCACAACGTCGCGAGCAGCGCGACGACGCACGCCGCCGCGAGCCGGCGGCGGGCGCGATGCGACACACGGAGGGTGTTCGGCCGGGCGGATTCCATCGTCAGCTGCGACGCGCAGCAGCGCACCGAAGCTAGCAGGACCGGTCTGTTTTCCCTGCATCTGCGGGGGCTTTGCATGAGATCGTTCAGGCGCTGCGGCAAGCACGCGGCGCGCCGCAACGTGTCGGCCTCGCGGCTCGTTGCAACGGCATGAGGTCGCTTGCGCCGTTGGTCGGTGGCGCCTTCGTCGCCGTCTGGAGCGCGCGCCCGGCGGGCACGAGCCCCGGCATCCCGATCGGTCAGGTGTAGTCGCTGATCAGGACGTCGCGGCGGACGGGCCAGCCGGAGGTATCCAGGTTGACATCGCGTATCCCGGCGTGTCAGGGTGCGCGCCGGCGAACGCTTACCGGGGGGTATCGCGCAGGTCGTGCCGAGGGGGCACGGCCTGCGCGAAGCGTCGTTCGCGCGGAGCCGCGGCCGCGTCGATCGCGGCGAGACGCTGCTCGCAGACGGCGATCGCCTCAGGGCTCTCGTCGATCAGGACGTAGCGCCGTCCCGTCTTCGCGGCGACGGCTCCGAGCGTGCCGCTGCCGGCGAAGAAGTCGAGGCAGATATCGCCCGGCCGCGAGGATGCCACGACCATCCGGCGCACGATGCCCTCCGGCTTCTGCGTCGGATACCCGGTCTTCTCCGTGCCGTTCGTCGGCACGATCGTGTGCCACCAGACGTCCGTCGGCAGCTTGCCCCGAGCCGCTTTCTCGGGCGTCACGAGCCCAGGCGCCATGTAGGGCTCGCGATCGACGGCCTCGGCGTCGAAGTGGCACAGGTCGCGGTCCTTGGCGTAGACGAGGATCGTGTCGTGCTTCGCCGGCCAGCGGCGCTTGGGCCGGGCGCCGTAGTCGTACGCCCAGATGATCTCGTTGAGGAAGTTGTCGCGGCCGAAGATCTCGTCGAGCAGCAGCTTGCAGTAGTGCGCTTCGCGGTAGTCGATGTGGAAGTAGAGCGTGCCGGTGCGATCGAGCACGCGGTGGCCTTCGGTGAGGCGTGGCTCGAGGAATCCGAGGTAGTCGGCGAAGTCGTCGTGGTAGGACGACTCGGTGAGCAGGCGGCTCGCATAGCGCCTACCGCCGAAGCCGATGCGATCGCCGTCATCGTCGGCCGCTGTCTCCAACGTACGCCGGGTCTGTCGCGCGCCGGTGTTGAACGGCGGGTCGACGTAGATCATCTGGAACGCCTCGTCGGCGAACGACGGCAGCAGCGCGAGGTTGTCTCCGAGGAGGATCTGGCCGGCAGCCGGGGCCACGGAGCAGACGCTAAGGGCCGTGGCGGCGGACGGCGAGCCCGGGCGGGCCGGTGGCTAGCGTGGATCCCGTGCCCGACGCCCGTGGCGACATCGAGACCCGCGACGACTGCGAGCGGCTGGTGCGAGCGTTCTACGCGCGGGCGATGGACGACCCGATCATCGGCTTCATCTTCGTCGACGTCGCCAAGCTCGACCTCGATGCCCACGTCCCGCAGATCAGCTCGTTCTGGGAGACGATCCTGCTGGGGACGAAGACCTACGACGGCAACCCGTTCGCCGCGCACGTGCCGCTGCACGCGAAGGTCGAGCTGCAGGAGGGCCACTTCAAGCGCTGGCTCGGGCTGTGGTTCGGCACCGTCGACGAGCTGTTTGCCGGCGATCGCGCGAACCTCGCCAAGGTCCATGCGCTGCGTGTCGCCCAGGCATTCCACCAGCGGTTGCAGGCGTTTCCGTCGCCGTCGGACGACGCCTCCCCAGCGGGGCTCGTCGTCACGCAGCACGCCGCGAAGAAGCCCTAGCCCCGCGATCGGGTGCCTCGCGGGCCCGTCGCACGTCTCCGGCCCGGGCTCGCCGGTCTGCGATCGTTCCGGTGAGCGATGGCGCTCCTGATCCTCTTCGGCTTCATCGCCGGAATCGGTACCGCGCTGTCGCCCTGCGTGCTGCCGGTGTTGCCGATCGCGTTGTCGGCGGGCGCGACCGGCGGGCGCCGGCGCCCGGCCGGCATCGTCGTCGGGCTGGCGCTGTCGTTCACGTTCGCGACGGTCGCGCTCGTGTACCTCCTCGACGCGCTGGGACTGTCCGACGGCCTGCTGCGGACGCTGGCGATCGTCGCGCTGCTGGTGTTCGGCGTCACGCTGCTGATGCCGCCGCTGGCTGCCCGCGCCGAGGTGGCGCTCAGCCGCGCGGTGCCCGGGCTCGGTGGCCCGCGCACCGGTGGTGACGGCTTCGGCTCGGGGCTGCTGATCGGCGCCAGCCTCGGCCTCGTCTACGCGCCGTGCGCGGGGCCTGTGCTGGCGGGTGTGATCACCGTCTCGGCCTCGCAGCCGTTCACCGCTGGGCGGCTGGCGGTGGCACTGGCCTACGGCGTCGGCTCGGCGCTCGCGCTGTACGTGCTGATGCTCGGCGGGAGGCGGCTGATCGCGCCTCTCAGCCGCCGCGGCAACGCCTTCGGGATGGCGATGGGGGCGGTGATGGTGATCGTCGCGCTGGCGATGCTCGGCGACTACGACCTGCGCTTCCAGAGCGCGATCGCGAAGGACCTGCCGTCGGTCCTCGTCAACCCGACCGAGCCTCTCGAGAACAGCAGCGCGGCGCAGCGCGCGCTCAGCGATCTGCGTGGCGGCACGCGCGGCGTCGGCGCGCCTTCGTCGTCGACCGCTGACGGCGGCGCCACCCCCGTGCTGACCGACATCGGAGTGGCGCCGGAGTTCGCCGGCAACCAGCGCTGGTTCAACACGCCCGGCAACAAGCCGCTCACGCTCAAGGGGCTGCGCGGACGCGTCGTGCTCGTCGACTTCTGGACGTACTCGTGCATCAACTGCCTCCGCACGCTGCCGTATCTGAAAGCGTGGGATCGCCGCTATCGCGCCGCGGGGCTGACCGTCGTCGGCGTCCACGCGCCGGAGTTCCCGTTCGAGAAGGACGCCGGCAACGTCGCCGAGGCGATCGACCGTGAGGGGATTCGCTACCCGGTCGTCCAGGACAACGAGCTCGCGACGTGGAACGCCTACGGCAACCAGGGCTGGCCGTCGGAGTTCTTCATCGACGCGAGCGGTCACGTCCGCTTCCATCACTACGGCGAGGGTGCCTACGCCGAGAAGGAGCGCGTGATCCGCGCGCTGCTCGCCGAAGCCGGCCGTTCCGCCGGGAGCGCGCCGCCGGTCGCGACGGGGATCACGCGCGCGGCCCCGGTCACGACCGCTGAGAGCTACCTCGGCGCGCTCCGGGCCGATCGCTTCGCCAACGGCAGGATCGCGACCGGCACGAAGGACTACGGCGCCGCGCCGGCGCCGCCGCTCGACCACCTCGCCTACGGCGGCGCATGGTCGATCGGCGACGAGGCCGCCACCGCGAGCGGCGGCGCCGTGCTGCGGCTCAACTTCACCGCCGGGCGCGTCTATCTGGTGCTCGGATCACCCGGCCTTAGGCGCCAGGTCAGCGTGACGCTCGACGGCCGCCCGATCGCGGCGAGCGACGCGGGCGACGACGTCCACGACGGCAGGCTGACGGTCGGCGGGCAGCGCCTGTACCGGCTCGTCGAGCTGCCGCACGTCGGCACCCATCAGCTGCTGCTCAGGTTCGAGCCGGGCGTGAAGGGCTACGCCTTCACGTTCGGCTAGCGCCCCGCGGTCGTCGCCGCGGGCGCCGCGTCGATTCAGCTCTTCACGAGGTCGCGCTGGATCTCCAGCGTGCGCGTCACGAGCTCGGTCGGCTTGCGGCCGAGGCCGCATTCCGAGGCGACGCCGAATGCCGGGACGTAGCGCTGCGCCGTCGCGATCCGCCGTCGCGCGCCCTCGGCGCCGTCCTGATGGTGGACAAGGCCGAGGTAGAGCTCGCATCCGTCCGGGAGGCGGAGCTCCGTCAGCGGCTCGAAGTACGCGTCGTCGTCGCGTGCGATCGGCACCGGCATCGAGAACCAGTGGATCGGCCGGTCCACCCCTGACGAGATCGCGTTCGCGAGCTTCACGAGCAGGCTCGTGTCGCGCGGCTCGACGAAGTGCTTGCCCTCGACAGCGCCCGGGGTGTCGGGGATGTCGCCGTAACAGAGGTGGTAGCCGAGCTGCACGTCGGGCGGGACGACGCTCGCCAGCTCGACGAGCTGCGCGACGAGCGGATCGAACGGATCGTCGATGCCGACCATCAGGATGCCCTCGATGATGCCGATCTCGTAGGCGACGTCCCACTGGATCGCCAGCTGGTCGTGCGGAATCGCGTCGGCGATCGTCGCGATCTCGGCGAACAGCCGCTTCTCGAACGCCGCCATCACCGCCGGCCCGTCCTCCTGCGCCGCGAAGCCAGAGCCGGCGAGCGGCGTCGGCAGCGAAACCTGGAAGCGAACCTCGTCCTCGATCACGCCGCGCCGCTTCAGCTCGCTGAAGACGGCGTAGGACTCGATCGCGGCGGTCGCGTAGCCGAGGTCCTCGAAGACGATGTCGTCCGGGCTCACACCCTCCCGCAGCGCGAACACCGGCGGCATCGGGATCTCCGGTGTGCCGTCGTCGTGCGAGACGTCCATCGCGCCCGTCCTATCCCGCCCGTCGCGCTCGACGAGCTGCTCGACGGCGCGGAACCGCGGCAGCATCGCCAGGACCCAGCCCTGCCTCGGCCCGGTCTCGCCGTCGGGCATCCGCTTCAGCGACGTGCCGTACAGGTCTGCCGTCGTCTCGAAGACCGCCTCGGCGTCCGGAAGGTTCACGGAGCCGTTGAGGTGGACCCCGATCGGGACTGTCGCCGCGCTCTCGCTCATTGCTCTCTCCCCATCGCCTACCTGTTTCGCCGTCATTGCAGCTCCCTCACCGTGGCTGGATCGGCAATCGCGGACGCGACCGACCTGTCGCGAACGCCCCCGGTACGCCGCGCGCGGCATCATAGTCAGCGATCGTCGGTCCAGCGGAGCGAGGAGGCACACCAGATGGCAAAGGGCGAGTCACAGCGAAGCGAGTCTCCCTCGCAGCTGATCGACGCGAGGATCGAGGAGCTCGGTGACTGGCGCGGCACGATGCTCGGCCGCCTCCGTGCGCTGGTAAAGGAGGCTGATCCAGACGTCGTCGAGGAGTGGAAGTGGCGCGGCGTGCCGGTGTGGGAGCACGACGGGATCATCTGCACCGGCGAGACGTACAAGAGCGTCGTGAAACTGACCTTCGCCAAAGGGGCCTCACTCGACGATCCGACGGGTCTCTTCAACTCCAGCCTCGACGGCAACGTGCGCCGCGCGATCGACGTTCGCGAGGGTGAGGAGATCGACGAGAAGGCGCTCAAGGCGCTCATTCGCGCCGCCGTCGCGCTGAACGAGTCGAAGGCAAAGCGCTGATCCAGGGCATCGGGAAGGTCCGGCGAACGCGGTTCTCGCCCGGCTCAGCCTCCTGGGCTATCGACAGTAGATTGGGGTGTTGATGCGCATCGAGTCGATCCGGACGCTCGCGCTGGCACGCACCCATTGGGAGGCGCTCGAGCTCATGGCGGGCAGTGTCTTTTCCTCGTGGGAGTGGGCTGCGGCGTGGTGGGCGATGTTCGGGGTGGGCAAGCAGCTCGAGCTGCGCAGCGTGTATGACGGCGACCGGCTCGTCGCCATCCTTCCTTTGTACCGGACGAGGTACGGCGGGGTGCCCGTGCTTCGCTTACTCGGCCACGGTGCAGCGGACGAGCTCGGACCGATCTGCGATCGGGCGGACCTCCCGCTCGCGATCGATGCGCTTCATGCTGTCGCGACCGATGCATTGCCGGCGCACGGCTTCATGGTCGTGGATCGCTTACGCGACCACGGCCATCTCGCGAAGGAGACGCTGGGCAGCACGATCCGCATCGAAGCCAGTCCGACGCTGCCGCGCGAGGGCCGTAGCTACGACGACTGGCTGGCAGGACGAAGCGCGAACTTCCGCCAGCAGATCCGGCGCCGCACCAAGCGACTCGTCCGCGACCACGGCCTCACGTTTCGGCGGACGACCGATCCGTTGCAGTTGGAAGACGACCTCGACACCCTTGTCGCGCTCTATCACGCACGTTGGGCGGAGGTGCACACGACCGCCTTCGAGCGCTCGCGTGAGGCGTATCACCGTGCCTTCGCGAGGCGAGCACTCGAGCGCGGATGGTTACGGCTGTGGATCGCGGAGGCCGACGGACGTCCGGTCGCGGCCTGGTACGGCTTCTGCTTCGCGGGCGACACCTGGTACTACCAGGCCGGTCGCGATCCCGCTTGGGATCGGTTCGCGGTTGGCACCGTGTTGCTGGTGCACACGATTCGCTCGGCATTCGACGACGATCACGTCAACGCCTACCGATTCGGCGTCGGTGACGAGTCATACAAGGCTCGCTTCGGTGCACACGATCCGACGCTGCTGACGATGGCGATCGGTCACCAGATCCCTGTCGGCGTCTCGGCGGCGGCGGTGCGCGCGGTGACCCGGGTACCGCCCAGGCTTCGCCGTTTTGTGACTCAGCGACTCGCCTAGCCTCGCCGGCGTTCGCGAATGCGCTGACGGGCATTGGCCGCGAGCGCCGCTTCTGCCCGAGCGGCCGAGCCGACGGCGCCTTCGCCGGGTACGAGCAGCGTCGCCAGCCGCCGTCGCCCGGGCCAGAAGCGGTTGACCGTCTCGCTGTCGGGTTCGGCGCAGGAGTCGGCGTGCATCAGGTCGGTCCGGGCGTGGAAGGCCGACGCGGCCTCAACGACGAGCTGAACACCCGGCCCGAAGCGCGCGAGGGACTCGTCGTAGGTCTTCTTGAAGCCGAACACGGAGTTCCCTGCGATCAGGTTGCACTGCATCGCGGCCGTATGCCCACCCGCCTCGAGGGCCAACAGCTGGAGCCGTCCCTCCATCGCGAATGCTCGACACATCTCACTCATGAATCCCGAAGCGCTGGAGGTGGCCAACGCAGTGCCGCGCTCACCCTTCCAGCCAGCTGCTTCGAGCGTGAGGAACTCCTCGACCGCGGTGGGGTCGCCGGCACGGTCGACCACGGTGACCTCGCCTCCGAGCTCCGCCGCGAGCGCCCGCGCCCGTCGGCGGACCTCTCCCCGTCGCTTGCCGGTGGCTGCAGTCTCGATGTAGTCGTCGGTGGGCCGGCGTTCGAGCGCGGCTCGCTCGAACTGGTCCCAGACGACCGGCTTCGCTCCGAGCGCATCGCACGCTGCCGTGAGCGCCTCCCCGAGGGCGCCGTCCCGGGGAACACGGCGAAACGCGACCAGGCCGACGCGGCGGCGTGCCGCGGCGAGCAGGGCCTGGACGACCTCGGCTTCGCGACCGGCCACGACGAGCGGTGCCTCGAGCAGGCACAGCGGATCGGACCAGGTCGCTGTCGGGGCGACGAGCCGCCGCCAAGACCAGTGTCGTTCGAGCGGCATCGCGCCGAGCCAGTCGCCGGTTTCGCCGGCGGCGACGAGCAGCGTTGCCGGCCGCGACGGGCGCTGCGTGACGGTGGGGAGGATGAAGCCGGGCTCGTAGAACGGGTTGGGGGCGCCGGCCTGGGTCGCCAGGTCGCTCCACCGCCTCACGTCGGCGTCCGAGAGCGTGGCGAGATCAAGACTCTCGACGCGGATCACGGGGCGACCTCCGGGTCCCCGCCGCGCGCGTCGATGGGCACGCCACCTATGGCCGACAGCATCGGGATCGACGGCATGATATGGCTCATGTCCCGCGGTTGCGGGACACGAGCCGGTCACCAGGTCGAGGGCTGACCCGCTCAGTACGATCCGCCGAGCATTCCGGCTCCCTACAGCATGAGCGCATGAACATCACCTGTGTCGGCGGTGGGCCGAGCGGCCTGTACTTCGCGATCCTCGCGGCGCGTGACGGGCACGCGGTGACCGTGCTGGAGCGTTTGCCGGAGGACGATGTTCACGGCTGGGGCGTCACGTTCCCGGAAGACCTGCTGGACGAGCTGCGGGCCAACGATCCCGAGAGCGCCGAACAGATCGCAGCCGTGTCCTACCTCTGGTCGGGCCAGGTCGTCTTTGTGCAGGGGCGGCCCAGCGAGAGGGTGGGCGAGGGCGGCGGACACGCGATCGGTCGCCGGGCCATGCGCGACGTGTTCCTCGCCCGGGCACGTCAGGTTGGCGTTGACGTGCGCTTCGAGCATCCTGTGGAGAACGTCACGGGATTGACCGATCAGGACCTCGTTGTGGGAAGTGACGGCGTCAACAGCGCAGTGCGACGAGCCTACGAACCGGCGCTGGGAACCGCCATCGATCGGGGTCGGAACAAGTACGTCTGGCTGGGCACGGATCGCCCGTTCCCGGAGTTCACCGACATCTTCGTCCAGACGCCGGTGGGCTGGATCTGGGCGCACGCCTACGGGTTCGAACCATCAATGAGCACGTTCATCGTCGCGATGGCCCCCGAGACATGGCACGGCCTGGGGCTCGGCGAGTTGCCGACAGAGGACACGATGCGGCGTCTCGAAGAGCTGTTTGCCGAGCACCTGGATGGGCATTCACTGTTGCCCCAGTCGGGCACCGGCCACACACTGCCCTGGTTGGAGTTCCAGCGCGTGACGAACGAGAGCTGGCACGCGGGCAACGTGGTGCTCGTGGGCGATGCGGCGCATACGACGCACTTCTCAATCGGATCGGGCACGCGGCTCGCATTGGAGGACGTGCTGACGCTTGCTGGGGAGCTGCGGGCGAACGACGCTCTGGCACCCGCGCTGGCCGCCTACGGCGAACGTCGCGCTGCCGAGGTGCGCGGAACCCAGCGTCAGGCACTCCACAGCGCGCGGTGGTTCGAGGAGATCCCCCGCTACATCGGTCGCGACCGCTTCGGGGATCGGCTCACCCATCGGTTCTCGTCGTTCCAGTCGCGGCTGTCTCCGTCGGCGTACTTGAGGCTGATCGATGTCGCCGACCGCATGCCAGCAATCGTCGCGCCCGCGCGAGCGCTCGTGCGAGCGTGGCGGCGCCGAAATGAGAGTGTCTCCCGCGGGAAGGACGCCGCGCGATGAGGCTCACGTTCATTGGCGGTACTCGTCGTACGGCTCTGTCGCTCGAGCGCGGCTAGCGTTGAGGCGGCGTCTACGGACGCGTCGATTGCGGCCCCGCGGCAGTACGCGGGAGGTGGCGCCGCACGAGTGCCTCGGTGGCCGGGTCGCGGATGGCGCGACGAGTGATGAAACGGCGGGCGAGCATCGGAGAGAGCAGCGTCAGCGCTGCCTTGGCTCGGGTCATCGGTCTGAAGCCCGGTCTCGTCAGCAACGGCAGCGCGAGTTGCCGCTGATCCTTGCCGGCGGTCATCAGCGCGTGATGCGCGCGTTCGATCGCGAGCATCGCGAGGTGCGACGTGCGTCCCGCCTCGGCGATCGCGCGCTCTTCCGGATCGAGGTCGTCCCTCGCAAGAGTCTTGTCGGCCATCCGGAGCATCATCGTCGCGCGCTCGACAGCATCCGACGACGACCGGCTTCCGGGCGTCAGGCGCCACGCATAGAGCGCCTCGGGAACGAATGCGACCTTGGCGCCGCTGAGCACCAGTCGCACGTAGCACTCCCAGTCGTGGTTGACGGGGAATGTCTCGTCGTACCCGCCGATGGCGTCGAGACGCGACCGTCGCACCGTCGGCCAGAGGAAGAAGAGGCCCCGGAGGATCGCCTTGCGCTGGCCGGTCTCATGGAACGGATAGACGTCGCTGAGCAAGGTGAGGCGCGTGCCCCCGAATTCGATCACGGCGTCGGTGGCGACGACATCGGCGTCGGGGTGGTCCGCGATCACGCCGGCGATCGCCTCCAACCTGCGCGGCATGAAGACGTCGTCTTGATCGAGCTGCACGACGAACTCGCCGGTTGCGGCATCGGCAGCGGTATTCATCGCCGAGGAGATGCCGCCGTTCTCCTTGCGCACGATCCGGACCTCGGAGGCCAGCGGCCCCAGGGCAGCCTCGAGATCATCCGGCGAGCCGTCGTCGCAGATGACGATCTCGTGCGGAGGGACCGTCTGGGCGAGTACGGATTCGACGGCCGTCCGGATGACGTCATGCCCCTTGTAGTACGGGATGATGACGCTGAAAGTCGGGGCAGGAACGGGCATCGCTGAGGCGATTGAGTCTATGCGCCGATTGACGTTCGCGCGTGCTTGAGGACCTGAGCGGGACACGGACTGCGTAAGGGGTACCGAGCTCGACCCAGGCGTCTTCGCCCTCCGGCGTAGACTCGCCCGAATGCCAGCTGGACCGGCTCGTCAGGCGTCTGAGGCGCCGAACATCAAGCTCGTCTTCTCGGGGCTGATGTTGGTGATGCTGCTGGCCGCGCTCGATCAGACGATCGTGGCGACGGCGTTGCCGACGATCGTCGGCGATCTCGGCGGGCTCGACCACATCTCGTGGGTCGTGACCGCGTATCTGCTCGCGCAGACGGTCGTCACGCCGCTGTACGGCAAGCTCGGCGATCTCTATGGCCGCCGGGTGGTGCTGCAGTCGGCGCTCGTCATCTTCCTGCTGGGGTCGGCGCTGTGCGGGCTCAGCCAGTCGATGACAGAGCTGGTCCTGTTCCGTGCGCTCCAGGGCCTCGGCGGCGGCGGGCTGATGGTCACCGCCCAGGCAGCCATCGGCGATGTCGTCTCGGCACGGGAACGAGGTCGCTACCAGGGTCTGTTCGGTGCGGTGTTCGGTCTGGCGAGTGTCGCCGGTCCGTTGCTCGGAGGCCTGTTGACGACGCACGCCTCGTGGCGCTGGATCTTCTACATCAACATCCCGCTCGGGGCGATCGCGTTCGCCGTGCTCGCGGCCACGCTCCCGGCCGGGAAGGAGCGCCGGCAGGCGGCGATCGATTACCTCGGGATCGTCCTGCTCGCCGTCGGGTTGAGCTCGATCGTGCTGCTCACGACGCTCGGCCAGAGTCACGGCTGGGGGTCGCCGTTGATCGTCGGGCTCGGGATCCTCGGCGTCGTCGCGCTCGCGGTGTTCGTGTGGGCCGAGCGCCGCGCGGCGGAGCCGGTGCTGCCCATGCGCCTGTTCTCCAACCGGGTGTTCGTGGTCACCGGCGGTGTCGCGCTGATCGTCGGGTTCGCGCTCTTCGGATCCGTGACCTACCTGCCGCTGTTTCTCCAGGTGGTGAACGGCGCGAGCCCGACGGACTCAGGGCTCCAGTTGGTGCCGCTGATGGCAGGCCTGCTGATCACGTCGATCGGCAGCGGCCAGGTCGTCAGCCGCACCGGTCGCTACAAGGTGTTCCCGATCGTCGGGACGGCCGTCATGGTCGCCGGGCTCTACCTGCTCTCGACGATGGACGTGAACACCTCGGCCGCCAGGGCGGCGGCGTTCATGTTCGTCCTCGGTCTCGGCCTCGGGCTCGTCATGCAGATCCTCGTCGTGGCGGTGCAGAACGCTGTCGACTACGCCGATCTGGGTGTCGCGACGTCTGGAGTGACCCTGTTTCGCTCGATCGGCGGGTCGGTCGGGACCGCGCTGCTCGGCGCGATCTTCGCGACCCAGCTGAGCTCGAACCTGGCCGACGAGTTCGGCGATCTCGCGGGTGGGCGCGTGCCGGGCAACCTGTCCTCGGGCGGCGTCAACCCAGCCGCCATCCAACAACTGCCCGAGCCGATTCACGGCGCCTACCTGCACGCGTTCACCGACTCGCTCAACACGGTCTTCCTGGTGGCCGCCGGGATCGCCGTCGTTGCGTTCGCCCTGAGCTGGCTGATCGCCGAACTGCCGCTCCGCGAGACCGTCACGACATCTGGCCTCAGCGAGAGCTTCGCCGTCCCGAAGGACGCGAAGTCACTCGACGAGATCGCGCGCGCCTTGAGCGTCCTGATGAGCCGTGACGCCAGGCGCGGTGTGGCGCGACAGATCGCGGACGACGCGGGGGTGGACCTGACGGTGGCCCAGTGCTGGACGCTGATCCGCATCGACGAAGACCCGCGTGCGGACCCCGAAGCGCTCGCGCGACGCGCGGCCGTCGAGCCCGGAGTGATCGAAGCGGCCTTCGCCGCGCTCGGCGAACGCGGCCTTGTCGAAAGCGTCGACGGCGCGCGGTCGCTCACCGACGACGGCCTCAGAACACGGGACCAGTTGACCGCGGCTCGGCGTGCGCGCCTGCGCAAGCACCTCGAGGGTTGGTCGCCCGACCAACACGCCGACCTGGCAGGCTTGCTGACGAATCTCGCGCGAGAGGCCGAGAAGCCCCGGGCGTGAGACGGATTCGTCGACGGGTCCTGGCTGGCACGCACGGTTTCCTGCAAGGAGCCGGATCGCGTAGGGAGGTTCCGTACGGTTTGGCGAGCGATGCGCGGCCTGAGGTTGAATCCGGAGGATGCCTTGATCCTGTGGGCTGCCGTCGCGGTGGGCATCGCGATCTGGCTGGTGGCCGGGCGCCTCGGTGCCGAGCCGTCGGTCGGCAGCGGGGTGGCGCGGTCGCGGGCTCCGGCACACGTCACCCAGCCGGATCGTGGAGCTGGGACGTCGCATGCTGCGACCGCGACCGCCACGGGTGGCGCGAGCGCGCCGGTCGCGGGTTCGGTCGCCGCGGTGACGGTGCGCGTCGATGCGGCTGCTCAGCCGACGTTCCTCTGCGTCGAGGACGAGCAGGGCAGGACGTTGTTCGCCGGGATGCTGGCCGGCTCGAAGACCTTCAAGAGCGGCCGGCTCCGGATGAACATCGGGTTGTCGTCGACGCTGGTGACCGTCGGCGGCAAGACGGTCCCGCTCGCGGGTAGCCCGACGGGCCTCGAGCTGACCAAGGCCAACGGCGCGCAACCGCTCGCGCCGCAGCTGCGGCCCTGCGGCTGAGCTCGTCGCTGGCCTTCAGTGGCCATCGCGGGCTGCTGTGTCGTGCGTTCGATTTCCGAATCGCGGGCTTCGTGGTCGATGTAGCGGTCAGCCCTTGATCGCGACGATTCCTTGCGTCGTGCGGGTCAGGCGAGCGGAGGCCGACTGGTGGTCCGACGTGTAATCGATGGTTCCGTCTGAGATGGTGCCCGAGGCGACAGCCGCTCGGAGCATCGTGGAGTCGCGCACGGTCACGAGGCGCCCGTAGTCCCAGAACGGGTCGGTGCTGTTGGACGTGTCGTGCGTCATGGGAGCGTTACTGCCATCCCAGGTCAGAGCGATGCGGACCGTTCGGGGAAAGCCGATGGGGAACCGTCGGTCACAGCAGTCCGCGTAGGGAAGGACGACGATCGTCGTGTTCAGCGATGCTGAGCCGAGGTTGCCCGCCACGTCGAAGTCGTCGGGGCCCAGGTAGGTCCAGCCGGAGTACCAGACGGTGCTTGCGCTCGGATCGCACACGTCCTGCCGGATGATGGTGATGGACGCCGTCGATCTGCTCGTCTGACCGGTCAGGTTGTCGTGCGACCTGCCGTCGACGGCGTCCACGCTGGTCGTCCAGCGGACGCAGGCGGCAGGGTCGAACCGGTAGTAGGCGTTGGCGAACGAACCATTGAAGCCGAAGCTCGAGACTGTCGCGGCCGCGGCCCCGCTCGGCGCACCCAAGCCGACCGCGCCGCCGATCAGCACGACCAGCAGCTTCCCGCGCCCGAAGTGACTCCCGCTCCGTATCGCGCTCACGAGGCGTGCCAGGGGGAGTTGCGAACGCCGGTGCCTGATCATGTGGGACTCGTCGGCAGTTCACGCGTCGGCTGGAGCACGACGCTCGAGAGCTGGACGACTGACCTAGCGGACGAGCGAGACGTACGTGGCCCGCGCCGACCCCCTCGGCGAGGTGCCACGCGACGTCATGGTGTGGTGGTGTGAACGTCGATGTTGCCGACTCGCGACAGCCAGAACGCGCCGAGCGTCGACTGGACGGCGCCGTAGTCGAGCACGCCGTCGGAGATCGTCCCCGACGCGACCGCGGGGCGATACCACGACAGCTCGTGGGCGATCCCGAGGCCACCGTCCCAGCGGCTCTGGTACGTCCAGGTATTCCGCAGCGGAGCTCCGTTGGCGCGCCAGGTCAGGTCGAAGCTGATCTGGACCGGCGGCGCGATCTGGTACGGATGCACCAGGACCGTGCCCTTCAGGGACGCCGTGCCGAGGTCTCCGCGCACGGAGAGAGCGCCGTCTGGAAGGTCAGCGCGTCCGGTCGTGTAGCTGCTGACGCCGTTGCAGGAATCCGTGTCCGAGAAGCTGATCAGCGCGCTCGGGTTCGTCGTCCGCCCCTCGTGGCCCTCGCGCCGGATCCCCTCGCTGGCGAACACGAAGCCTGTCCTCTGATGGCAGCCATCGATGCTCTCGAACAGGGCCGTCGCCTGGCGGCCGCCGTAGCTGACGGTTGTGACGGTTGCCGCGCCCGCGGCGCCTGCGAACAGACCGAGGAACGCGATCGCGCAGCTCACCAGAAGCGATGTACCGACGACGGGTCGCATCATCGCCGATCCCATCGGTAGCGCGGCGCCATCCACGAGCAGAACGTCGTGCGTCTGGACGGATCGCCGATGTCGCGGTTGGCGCGCCCGCGAGAGTGCGGTCGCCGGACGTTCGTCCATTCACGGTTTCGGTCCGAAATCGTTGAGTTATTGTCGCCGTCCCAGGCGTCACGAGGATGCCCGATCGAAGTCATGGAGACACAGATGATCAGACGCGTGTGGAGCCACGTCGGGCAGGTCGCGGGGGTTCTGGCCCTGTTCATCGCACTCGGAGGACCGGCCTGGGCTGCGGGCGTCATCGACGGGGCGAGGATCAAGCCGTCGACGATCACCGGCAAGCAGGTCCGCAACTCGTCGCTGGCGGGACCAGACGTGCGCGACGGGTCGCTGACAGGCTCAGATATCCGCAACTCGTCGCTGGCGGGAGCGGACGTACGCGACGGCTCCCTGACCGGCGCCGACGTACGCGATGGATCGATCGGGGCGGGCGACATCGCGCCCGGCGTGATCCCGACGGTGCCGCCGTTCTCGATCCCGGATAGCTCGATCACCACGGCGAAATTCGCCAGCTCAGCGGTCGCTCCCCTCGCGCTCGGTCTGCCCGGGCTCCGCACCGAGCAGACCTCCGGCGCCTCGAACGTCATCGGCGGTGCCAACGGCGCAGCGGGGTCCGCCACTGTCGGCGTCTCGATCGGCGGCGGGGAAGGAAACTCTGCAACCGGCTCCTACGCCACGATTCCCGGTGGGCTCAGCAACAGCGCATCGACGTTCAGCATGGCTGCCGGGCGCCGGGCGAAGGCCGTCAACACCGGCTCGTTCGTCTGGGCCGACAGCACGAACGCCGACTTCTCGTCCACGGCCGACAACCAGTTCTCGATTCGCGCAGCCAACGGCATGGTCATCGCCAACGATGCCGGCGGAGCCAAGGCGGTGCCTGTCGGTACTCGCTACCGCGATAACTCGATCGTCGCCTGGGCACGCGTGACCGCGCTGGGCGGGCTGGACTCGAACTTCAATGTCGCGTCGGTGACGAGGGTCTCCACGGGCCGCTACAGCTTCACGCTCAACAGCTCGCTGTCGAGCGGGTTCAGCCTCGTGCCGACCGTGACCGTCGAGACAGACCCGGATGGAGCGGGCAACCCGCCTACCGGTGCGGCGAACGTGCGGCTCGTCGCGACCAACCAGGTGGCGGCGGGGAACACCTTCGACGTCTACATCTACAACGGCAGCTTCAATCTCGTCGACAACGACTTCCAGGTTCTCGTCACCGGGCGGTAGATATGCGCTTGTCCCGGAGGAGCAGACGATTCCGGGTCGAACAGCGAATGCTGTCGCGCGGCACCCTGGAGATCAATGTTGCCTTGCTTTGCGTTGAGTACCGGAGCTGCGATCCTCACGTTCGGTGGACGTGCTCGCCAGCCGAGTCTTGCTTTGTCCCAGCGATTTCGAACGGTCGCGACGCTTCTACGCGGAGGCGCTCGGTCTCGCCGTCTTTCGCGAGTGGGGCGAAGGATTGGACGGTGGCGTCGTCTTCTACATCGGCGCCGGGCTTCTCGAGCTGTCAGGAGCCGCGACCGAACCGCCATCCGACGCGGTCCGGCTGTTGCTGCAAGTTCGCGACGTGCGGCACGAGTGGGCGCGTCTCGAAGCGATGGGCGTCCAGATCGAGGACGAGCCCGAAACCAAGCCGTGGGGTCTTGTCGAGATGGTCATCCGCGATCCCGACGGGCTAGCGATCATCCTCGTCGAGGTTCCTCCGAACCATCCGCAGCGGCAAGCGCACTAGGGCTCCGAACCCAGCGATCGTGCGCCTCCCCCGTGCCGGGGCGGTGCTCTGCCCCTTCTTGGGCCTTCGCGGACACAGCAGTGGGAGCTACTGGCCTAAGACCTCGAGTACGTCGCCAGCGACGAATCGCACGCGGCCTCTTGTCCGTCCTTCGGTAAGAAGGCCGAGGCTCACCAGCTTACGTAGGGCGAGCATGGCCCCTTGCGGCGTGACGCCATGCCGCTTAGCTATCTGGGGTGCGCGCACGATCGGAGTGCCGATCAGCTCCCCGGCGATACGTTCACAGAGCGCTGAGACGTTCGCATTCTTCGTGATTTGCAGCGCTCGAGCTCGCCAAGCAAACAACGCGTCCACCGTTGCGCGCGTCAGATCTGCCGAAGCCTCGATCCCAGCCGCGAAAAACGAGACCCATGCATCCCAGTCGCCCGTCCGCGAGAGCTCGAGCAGCCCGTCCTGATACTCGGTCCTCCTCGCTTCGAACCACGGAGAGACCACCAGGATCGGCTCTCGAAGTACGTCGTCTTGAATGAGCTGCATCGCGATGAGGAGCCGACCAATGCGGCCGTTGCCGTCCGAGAACGGATGGAGAGCTTCGAACTGATAGTGAGCCAAGGCCGCTCGTGCGACCGGCGGTAGGTCGCCGGGATGATTTCGAAACCAGTCCAGCCAGGTTTCCATGCCGGCTCGAAGCTGATCGCCCTGGGGCGGTGGGACGTACCGAGATGATTCGATTGGCGTACCGCGGGCGCCGATGATTACTTGCTGCTCGCGGATACGACCTGCGTCCCGATGTTGACTCGGCGTGTCCGATACGAGCGTCTTCTGCAGGCGCTCTATGAGCCCGACAGTGATCGGGCGCTCGCGGACCCACGAGAATCCGTGCTCGGCTGCAACGACGTAGTTAAGGACTTCTCGAACCTCGACAGTCAACCCGTGCCGGTCTTCAGGTTCGGAATCCAGCACGACTTCGAAGGGAGCGAACGTGCCCTCGAGTGCGCTGGTGCTTTGGGCTTCTTGGCGTAGAGCCGGTCGTCGTAGGAGCGACGGTTCGGGAACCTGCTGCGCGGCTTGATCAAGACGACCGAGGGCCGCCTCGGCAGCAGCGACCTGGGTCCACGTAGCTGAGGCAAGCTCCAGGGTCCGCGGGAGCGGGTCGGGCAGAAACGCGAAGTAGTCGTAGTGCCGTCCTGTGGTCGCGTCTGTACCAGAGATCGGAACGAGCTGTCCGATGGGGCTCTGCCCTAGAGCGTCCAAGTCCATATGCCAAGCATACAGGCGGTTTACTTGGCATTGGGTGGGGGATGCCAACCGCCCTTGGCGTTACCGCCCCTATCCCAAGGAAACGGTCCACCTGCTTGGCATTGGAGCCCGATTGCCAAGTAGCCCTCTCAATTGCTCGCTACGAATGGGAGCCAATTGGAGATAGAACGCGAACCGGCCGCGCGTCGGCGGCCGGATCTTCAGTGGGCACGGCTGGTTTCGAACCAGCGACCTCTCGCGTGTGAAGCGAGCGCTCTCCCGCTGAGCTACGCGCCCTCGGCGAGGAAGGGTATCTGCCGCGAGGCGCCCGTTGCTCCGCGCTACGCTGCCCGCGGACCGTGCTAGGCGGGGAGGTAGCGGTGCCCTGTCGCTCGCAATCCGCTCTAGCGAGGCCGAATCCCCTCTTGAGGGGCGAAGCCTCGGGGTCAGCTCGCCGCGACGTGGCGCTGATGGCTCGGGTCCCGCGCGGCGTCGGCTCGTGAATCAGGTCAGGTCCGGAAGGAAGCAGCCTTAAGCGATCACCGACGTGCGAGGCGGGAATACCCGAGCCGGAGCCACTACCGGCATCGGCGCCCGGGACGTCGCTTCGATGGAGGGTGCACGGTCCACTAACTCGCCCGCGTCTGGTTGCTGTAGAGGACCCAGGACGCATTGCGCGCCACCACCGCGGCGCCGGCCGGCGGCTGCGGGATCCGCGGCACCGGGTCGCGCGGGTCGAGGATGAAGCGCCGGGCGACCGTCGTCGTCGCGGGGCCGATGTAGTAGCGGGCGCCGTCGGCGTCGGTCACGACGTCGCGCGGCTCGCGGCCGGTCGCGAGCGCCACCAGCGGCACGAGCCGGTGGTTGGCGACGGCGACGCGATCACCCGGGATCGGGTGCTCGTCGAGCAGCGCGTAGAGGTCGTTGCGAATCGACTGCTGCGCCGCCAGCGCGTCGCGCGTGCGGTCGAGCTTGCGCGCCTGCTGCGGCGCGAACACGACGAACACCGCGAGCACCACGGCGGCCGCCGCCGCCCAGCGCCGGCGCTCGTCGCGGTCGCCGAGCTCGAGCCAGCCGAGCAGGGCGCCGCCGCAGAGGACGGCCGCGATCGCGGCGATCAGGAAGGCGTAGCGGGCGATGATCGGCAGCCCGGCCGTGGCCAGGACCGCGAAGGCGACGGCGGCGAGAACCAGTGCGCCGATCGCGAGCCAGATCCGCTCGCGCCGCAGCCGCCATCCGAACGCGAGCCCGGCCGCCGCCCCGACCAGTCCGGGGATCTGGAGCACCTCGCCGATCCGCCGCGGGATCGTGATCGGGACGTCGTCGATCCCTGTCGCCCGCTCGAGCGTCTGCGCCGCGTCGCGCGTCGAGTGCAGTGACTCCAACGCGCCGCCGCCTGCGACGGCGCCGTAGAGCAGCCACAGGACCGGCGCCGCCACGACGAGCGCGAGCTCTGCCGGAGTCGGCCGCCGCGCGCGCCAGATCCACAACACGTACGCGCCCGCGAACAGCCACGCCTCCGGGCGCAGCAGGCCGGCGAGCCCGAGCAGCGCCAGCACGGGCACTCCCGCGCGTGGGCGCCGCACCTCGACCAGCAGCGCGCCGAGCACGAGCGCGAGGTAGGGGACGTCGACGTACGCGCGGATCCCGTAGGAGATGACCGGCTCGCGCGTGAGCAGGACGGCGGCGGCGGCGAGGCCGGCGGCCCAGCCGAACCACTCGCGCCCGAGGCAGAAGACGAGGTAGGCGACGGTCGCCAGCGACAGATAAGCGATCGCGACGAGGATGTCCTCGCCCGTGTGGGCCGGGAAGGCCGACAGCACTGCCCCGACGAGGTTGGACAGCGGATGCGGCGTCGGCGCGAGCGGCACGTCGACCTGGGGCGCCTCGCCGTGCGCGAGCTCGCGCCCCCAGAGGAGCGAGTAGAGCGCGTCGTAGTTGGCGAAGCCGTGGCCGATGACGAGCCACAGCGCGGTCGCCCCGGCCGCCACGATCGCGATGGGGCGCAGGCGCGTCATGCGGCGAGACGCTATCTGCTCGATCCCCGGTTGCTAAACTGATTAGCAATGGCAACTAGTTCTTCTGTCGCCACGATCGCCTCCGAGTTGCGGATGGCGATCGCGCGAACCGCGCGGCGGTTGCGGCAGGAGTCGGGCCTTGACCTCACCTCGACGCAGATCGCCGCGCTGTCGGTGCTCGATCGCAACGGGCCGCATACGCCGAGCGAGCTCGCCGCCCACGAGCGGATCCAGCGCCCGACGGCGACGCGGCTGATCGCCCGCCTCGAGCAGCGCGGCCTGGTCGTCCGCACGCGCGACCCGCGTGACGGGCGCGTCAGCGTGATCGCGCTGACTGACGAGGGCCGCAGGCTTGTGGTCGAGCAGCGCGGCCGCAAGACCGCGTTCCTCGCCCGCCGGATCGAGCAGCTCGAGCCCGAGGAGCGCGAGCTGCTCGAACGCGCCGCGCTGCTGCTCGAGCGGATGCTCGACGAGGACCGCCCATGACCGCCGCGCTGCGACGGTCCGTCAGCTCGCTGACGATCCCCAACTACCGCCGGTACTTCACCGGCCAGGTCATCTCGCTGACCGGCAACTGGATGCAGATGGTCGCCGAGGTGTGGCTCGTCGTCCAGCTGACCGACAGCGGCATCGCGGTCGGTGTGACGGCGGCGCTCCAGTTCGTCCCGATGCTCCTGTTCGGCGCCTACGGCGGGGTGATCGCCGACCGCCGCGACAAGCGCCATCTGCTGATGCTCACGCAGGCGCTGATGGGCTTCCCGGCGCTCGTGCTGTTCGCGCTCTCGCTCGCCGGGGTCGTCGCGCCGTGGATGATCTTCGTGCTGGTGCTCTGCCGCGGCGCCGTCAACGCCGTCGACAACCCGGCGCGGCAGGCGTTCGTGATGGAGCTCGTCGGCCCCGAGCGGATCGTCAACGCCGTGTCGCTCAACGCCGTGCTGCCGCAGGCGGCACGGATCGTCGGCCCGGCACTTGCCGGCATCATCATCGCGGCCACGAGCGTGACGCCGTGCTTCGCCCTCAACGCGCTCTCGTTCGCCGCGATGCTGATCGCGCTGCGGATGATGGACCCGAGTCAGCTGCAGCCGACGCCGCTGGCGCGGCGCGCCAGCGGCCAGGTCCGTGCCGCCGTCGCCGAGGTGCGCCGGCGCCCGGAGTTGCGGATCCCGCTGATCATGATGATCGTGATCGGCACGCTGTGCTTCAACTTCCAGGTGCTGCTGCCGCTGTTCGCGCGCTTCACGTTCCACGGCACGGCAACGACCTACGCGCTGCTGACGAGCGCGATGGCAGTCGGCTCGCTCGCCGGCGCGCTGCTGTCGGGCTCGCGCAAGCACGCGACGCCGCGGCTGCTCGTGGTCTCCGCACTGCTGTTCGGCGTCACGCAGCTGCTCGCCGCCGCGATGCCGTCGGCCGAGACGCAGATGCTCGCGCTGGTGCCGCTCGGGGCCGCCAGCGTGACCTTCGTCGCCGGCGTCAACTCGTCGCTGCAGCTGGGCAGCGCCGGCGAGCTGCGCGGGCGCGTGATGGCGCTGTTCTCGGTCGTCTTCCTCGGATCGACGCCGATCGGCGCGCCGCCGATCGGCTGGCTGGCCGAGGTCGCGGGCCCACGCTCGGGCCTGGTCGTCGGCGGCATCGCGGCACTCGCGGCGGCACTGTGGGCGCACGCCGCGTTCGCCCGCGCGAAGCTCGATGGGCCGTTCGGGCCGCCGAGCGAGCGCGTCGCCGCACCGCTGCCGGCGCCGTCCGTTGCGCGCCCGGCGGGCGCGAAAGAGCGCCCGCTCACGGGTGCCGGGGCGGGCGCCGAGCTGGGCCGGGTCGCGAGCTAGACTCGGCTTCGCGTGTCCTCCGGCCCCTCGCTGTACCGCCGCCATCGCCCTCGGACCTTCGACGACGTCGTCGGTCAGGACCACGTCGTGCGCACGTTGCGCAACGCCGTCGAGCAGGGCAAGGTCCATCACGCGTACCTGTTCGTCGGCTCGCGCGGGACCGGCAAGACGTCGATGGCGAAGATCCTCGCCGCGTGCCTGAACTGCCGCGGCGCCGACGGGACCGGGAGCGGCCCGACGGTCACGCCGTGCGGCGTTTGCGAATCCTGCCGGTCGATCGCCGCGGCGACCTCACTCGACGTGATCGAGATGGACGCCGCGTCGAACAACTCGGTCGACGACATCCGCGACCTGCGCGAGCGGGTCGCCTACGCGCCGGTCTCCGGGCGTCACAAGGTCTACATCCTCGACGAGGCGCACATGCTCTCGTCGCAGGCCTGGAACGCGTTCCTCAAGACGCTCGAGGAGCCGCCGCCGAACACGATCTTCGTGCTCGCGACGACCGAGGCGAGCAAGGTGCTGCCGACCGTCGTCGACCGCTGCCACCGCTTCGACTTCGCGCGCCCGACGGTGGAGCAGATCGCGAGCGTCATCGCTCGCGTCGCCGCCGAGGAGCGGATCGAGATCGGCGCCGGTGCCGTCGGCCTGGTCGCGCGTCACGCGACCGGCTCGTTCCGCGACGCGCTCGGCACGCTCGAGCAACTCGTCACCTACGCGGACGTGAACCCCGGTGCGGACCCGGCGCATCCGGGCGCGGCGATCGAGACGGCCGACGTGCTCGCCGTGCTCGGCGTCGCCGATCAGGACGTCGTCTTCGGCACACTCGACGCGGTCGCCTCGGGCAACGCCCGCGAAGCACTGCTCGCCGTCGATCGCACCGCGGAGACGGGCCGCGATCTGTCGTCGTTCGCGCGCGACCTCGAGCGCCAGGCGCGCGAGCTGCTCGTCGTGCAGACGCTGGGGGAGGTCCCGTCGCAGATCGCGATGACGGCCGAGCACGACGCGCTGCTCGCCGAGCAGGCCGAGCGAGTTCCCGGCACGGTCGCGATCGCACTGCTCGACCTGCTCAACGTCGCCCTGAAGGCGGTCCGTGACGGCGCCGACGCCCGCACGCAGCTCGAGCTCGCCCTCGTCAAGGCAGCGGCGCCCGAGGTCGATTCCGGCGCCCGCGCGCTGATGAGCCGGATCGAGCGGCTCGAGGCGAAGCTCGGCGCCGGCTCTTCCGCCACCGCGGTCGCCGCTCCGCCCGCCGCCGCTCCGGCTCCCGCAGACATACCCGCGCCGCCGCACGTCGCGGCCGCGTCGCCGGAACCCGCCCCCGGGTCGCCGCCCGCGGCCGCCGCGCCTGCTCCGTCGGCACCGGTCGTGCCGCCGCCGGCCGTCGCCGTCGCCGTCGCGGAACCGGACACCGGCGACGGGCCGACGCTGACGGCGATCGCCGATCCCGAGCCCGACCTCGACGGCGTCCGCGCCGTCTGGCCCGCGGTGCTCGATCAGCTGCGCGACGAGAACATGGTCCTCGCGACCGCCCTCAGCAGCGGCAGCCCGGTCTCGCTCGACGGCAGCGCGCTCGTGATCGCGTTCTCCGAGACCGACGACTTCAAGCGCCGCAAGGTCGACGCGGAGTCGCGCGTCGTAGCGGCCGCGGTGCGCACGTTCGTCGGTGCGCGCATCGAGGTCCGGACCGAGATCCGCGAGCGCGACGAACAGAACGAGCCGGCGCACACGGTGCCGACCGACGACGAGCTCGTCGAGCGCTTCATGACAGAGTTCGACGCCGAGGAGATCGTCGCCGAGGAGCACCAGTCCTGATGCCACAGCCGCCCAACATCCAGCAGATGCTCAA
>Ga0075420_100000513_pt1 | contig 30834 bp, 26 predicted proteins | sample SoiMetdeltSBSDD4_FD_75296 | JGI IMG/M metagenome (GOLD analysis project Ga0075420, IMG submission 75296) | Bulk soil microbial communities from a Populus tree surrounding site in Tennessee, USA - Soil MetaG P. deltoides SBSDD4 | ecosystem: Environmental > Terrestrial > Soil > Tree plantation...
GGCCAGCGACGAGGCGCTCGACTGCGCCGTGCGCGCGGCCGCCTCGGTGTGCGTCTGGCTCGCACGCGACTCCGGCTGCGCCGTGCTGCTGCCGGGCGACCGGCGACCGATCGACATCGCCCATGACCTCGGCGCGTGGCCGGTCGTCCATCACCGGCTGGCACTCGTGGAGGAGGGGCCGGCCCCGCTCGGCAGCACGCTCGGCCCGCGCGGCGGCGCCGTGATCTGGGTCACCGGCGCCGACCTGCGCGCCACGCCGCGCGCGCTCGAGCGCCTGCCTGCCGGCTCGCGCTACGTGGTGAGTCCCACGCGGATGCCCGGGGTGCGTCCCGAGTTCGAGGTCGCGGGCTGCACGGGCTGCATCGTCGAGCGGATGCGCCGGGGAGCGGCCGCATGAGCCCGCTCGCGCCGAGGCCGGCCGCCGAGGGCCCCGTGCGTCCGCTGCCGGGGACCACCCCGCTCGCGGCCACCGCCACCGACTCGATCCCCGTGCGCCTGGCCGCGTTCGCGGCGCTTGCGGCCTTCGCAGTCGCCCACTGGGCGCTTCTGGTAGAGGGGGCGCCGGCGGGCCGCCTCCTGCTTGTGGTGCTCGTGGGGACCGCCGGTGCGGCCGCGCTCGCCCTGCTCGGCCGAGCAGGGCGACGCCTGCCCCCGGTGGCGGTCCAGCTCGGCGCCGCGGGGATCGTGGTGGCGACCCTCCTCCTCGGGCTGATGGCCGCCGGACTCGAGGGGCGGCTGTTCCTCCCGGCTCATTGGGACGAGCTGACCGACGGCCTCGATCGGGGGCTGTCCGGTATCCAGGGCGTGGAGTGGCCGTACGACGGACCCGAGGAGTGGATCCGCCTGACGCTCCTGCTCGGGGCGCCCTTCCTGCTCGCGATCGCGGCCGGTCTCGCGTTCTGGCCCGCGCGCCGGGCGGCTCCGATGCTGCGCGCGGCCGGGCTGGCCGTACTGCTGCTGCTGTACGGAATGGCCGTGACCGAGTACGACCCGGGCGAGCCGCTGCTGCGCGGGCTCGCGCTGCTCGGGCTGGTGGCCGCGTGGCTGTGGCTGCCGCGACTGCCCGCGCGCGAGGCCGCGGTGGGCGCCGCCGTGGTGGCGGGCGTCGGGCTCCTGAGCCTCCCGCTCGCCGCGGCGCTCGACGGCGACCGCCCATGGTGGGACTACCGCGCCTGGACCCTCTTCGGCGGCGGCAAGACCGTGACCTTCGAGTGGACCCACCAGTACGGCCCGCTCGACTGGCCGCGCGACGGCACGACACTCCTGAACGTCGAGTCCGACCGCCCGCACTACTGGAAGGCTGAGGCGCTCGACACCTTCGACGGCCTGCGCTGGATCCGGACCCGCCAGAGCGACAACGAGGGCACCGGTTCTGAGCTGGCCTTCAAGGACAGCGACTTCACACCGCCCTGGGACTACTTCGAGTTCAACCCGAAGTGGAACGAGACGATCAGGTTCACCGTGCGCTCGTTGTCGACGGAGCTGGTGGTGGGCGCGGGGATCACCTACGACGTGGAGGGCCTGACCGCCCAGCCGAGCGGGGACGGCACCACGCGACTGATCGGGGAGCAGCTCGAGCGAGGCGACTCGTACGCGGTGAAGGCCTACGCGCCCGACCCGAGCGCGGACCAGATGCGCGGCACGCTTGACGGCTATTCGGGCGACCTGATCAGGTACACCGCGATCTACCTCCCCGAGCCGGGGGACAGCGCCATCGACGGGGTGGGCCTCGGCGGTCCCGCCCGTGAGGAGGAGCTCTTCAGCCGCGACGAGGTGTTCATGCCGATGCGCGGCGAGCCGGGCACGGGCACCCGGGGCGCCGAGCAGGCGCTCGCCGACTCGCCGTACCGCCGCATGTACGAGCTGGCGCAGAGGCTGACCGCCGACGAGCCGACCGCGTACGACGCGGTCAAGGCGGTCGAGACCCACCTGCAGCGCAACTACGACTACAGCGAGCGCGTGCCTACGCGTGCGATCCCGCTGAACGGCTTCCTGTTCGAGGAGAAGCGCGGCTACTGCCAGCAGTTCTCCGGCGCGATGGCGCTGATGCTGCGCATGGCGGGCATTCCCGCCCGCGTTGCGGCGGGCTTCTCGCCGGGCTCCTACAACAAGGACAGCGGCGAGTACCGCGTGCGTGACCTGGACGCTCACTCCTGGGTCGAGGTCTGGTTCACCGGCATCGGCTGGGTGCCGTTCGACCCAACGCCGGCGCTGGCGCCCGCGCAGTCGCAGTCGAGCGCGCTCGCCACGAGCGCCGCCGCCGCGGACGCCGGCGAGGTCCGGCGCTCGGGCCTCGGGGCCTCTGAGCGAAGCACGGACACCGGGGGAACGATCGGCGGGGACGACGGGGGCGTGAGCCCGCTGCTCGCCGGCCTGGTCCTGTTGCTGCTCGCGGCGCTCGCGGCCGCGGCCGCGCTCGCGCTCCTGCGGGTCCGCCGGCTCCGGGGGGCCGAGCCCGCCGCCATCGCGGACGCGCAGCTCGCGGAGCTGCGGCGGGCGCTCCAGCGTCTCGACTGGGAGCTGCCCGCGTCCACCACGCTGCTCGGGCTCGAGCGGCGGCTCGCGCGCTTCGCCGGACCCGCCTCGGAGGCCTACGCCGGCGCGCTGCGCGCGCACCGCTACGACCCTCGCGCCCCGGAGGCGCCGAGCCTGCGCCGCCGTCGCGACGTGCGCCGCGAGCTCAGCCGCGGCAGCTTCGGCGACCGCCTGAAGGCCCTTCTGGCCTTCCCTCCGGTCGGCCCGCGCGTGTAGGAAAAGCCGCTCCGGCTCAGCCGGGCGCGGCTTTTATCCGATTCTAAGATTGCCTCACCACACTCGGGCCTATGAACACACCGATCGCGAACATCCTGTCCGGCCTTCTCGGCGGTCTGGTCGTGCTGGTTGTCGGCGCGATCATGATCTCTACGGACGTCATCGAGACCGGCGACAGCCAGACCGTCGTCAGGCAGTCCCCGATCACCGCGCCCGCCTCCGACACGGGCAGCGCCGGGGGCCGCACAGTCGGTGACATCTATGACGACGAAGGGCGCGGCGTGGCCTTCATCTCGGCCACCGGAGTGAGCAGCGAGGAGTCCTCCCCCTTCGGCGCGCCCCAGGAGGGGACCGCCACCGGCTCCGGCTTCGTGGTCGACAGGGAGGGCACGATCCTCACGAACGCCCACGTGGTCGAGGGCGCCGACTCCGTGTCCGTCAACTTCGAGGAGGGCGGCGAGGAGATCGACGCCGAGGTGAAGGGCGTCGACCCGTCGAGCGACCTCGCGGTGCTGAAGGTGGATCCGGCGGACGTCGACCATCTCAACCCGATCCCGCTCGGCGACTCGTCCAAGGTCGAGGTCGGCGACCCGGTGGTCGCGATCGGCAACCCGTTCGGTTACAGCCGCACGGTCACCACCGGCATCGTGTCCGGGCTCCAGCGCGAGATCCAGGCCCCCAACGGCTTCCAGATCCCGAACGTGATCCAGACCGACGCGTCGATCAACCCCGGCAACTCCGGTGGCCCGCTGCTCGACAGCCGCGGCCGGGTGATCGGCATGAACTCGCAGATCGCCACCGGCGGCGGCCAGGGCTCGGTGGGCATCGGATTCGCGGTGCCCGTGAACACCGCCAAGCAGCTACTGCCGCAGCTGAAGAAGGGCGGCGAGATCAAGCGCGCGTACCTCGGCATCCAGATGTCGGACGTGACCGCCGAGGTCGCCAAGGAGCTCGACCTCCCCGTGGACGCGGGCGCGCTGATCGCGGAGGTCACCGACGGCGGCCCGGCCGACGACGCCGGCCTGGAGGGCAGCGACGGCACGAGCGACCAGGGTGCGCCGCAGGGCGGAGACGTGCTGGTCGAGGTCGACGGCGACACGATCAACAGCTCCGACGACGTGGCCGCGGCGATCGCCGACAACAGCCCCGGCGACGAGATCGAGGTCGTCTACTACCGCGACGGCGACCGGGAGACGGCCAAGGTCGAGCTCGGCGAGCGCCCCGACTCGCTCGACTCCCAGCAGCAGCCGCAGCAGCCCGAGCAGGACGACGACGGCGGGCTCTTCCCGCTGCCGTAGACGGCTGCGTCGGGCCTGCGACCATAGGCGGGCCATGACCCGCGTGAAGATCTGTGGGATCACCGGCCCGGCGGATGCTCGCCGGGCCGTGGATCTGGGCGCCTGGGCGCTCGGGATGATCTTCTGGCCCAAGAGCCCGCGCGCCTGCCGGCCGGAGGAGGCAGAGCTGATCGGAGCCGAGCTCCACCGGCGCACCGCCATCACCGGCGTGTTCGTGAACGCGACCCTCGACGAGGTGGCGGGGCTGGCCGACCGCTGCCGGCTCGAGCTGCTCCAGCTCCACGGCGACGAGGGGCCCGCCTACTGCCGCGAGGCCGCCCGCCGCACCGGCTGCAAGGTCATGAAGGCGGCGCGCGTGCGCGACGCCGCCCAGGTGCAGGCGCTCAAGGCGTTCGCGACCGACTTCCATCTGCTGGACGCCCACTCGCGGCGCGCGCCGGGCGGCACGGGGGAGAGCTTCGACTGGGAGCTCGCCCGCCTGCATCCGGGCACGCCGCCGGTGGTCCTCTCGGGCGGGCTGACTCCGGACAACGTCGGGCAGGCGATCGAGCAGGCCCGGCCGTTCGCGGTCGACAGCGCGAGCGGTACCGAGTCCGAGCCGGGCCGCAAGGACCATGCCAAGCTCGAGGCGTTCTTCCGAGCGGTCGAGGCGGCCGACGCCGCGCTCGTCCCCGCGGCATGAGCGCGCCTGCGATCGAGCGGCGCTTCGGTCCCTACGGCGGCCGCTACGTGCCGGAGACGCTCGTACCCGCCCTCGACGAGCTCGAGTCGGCCTGGCTGGCGGCGCGCGCCGACCCCGCCTACGGCGAGGAGCTCGACGCCCTTCTGCGCGACTACGTCGGGCGTCCCACGCCGCTCTACCACGCCGCCCGCCTGTCGGAGCTGACCGGCGGCCAGGTCTGGCTCAAGCGCGAGGACCTGACGCACACGGGCTCGCACAAGATCAACAACGCGCTCGGGCAGGCGCTGCTCGCCCGGCGCATGGGCAAGCCCCGGGTCATCGCCGAGACGGGCGCCGGTCAGCACGGCGTGGCGGCGGCCACGGCCTGCGCGCTGCTCGGGCTCGAGTGCATCGTGTACATGGGCACCGAGGACATGCGCCGCCAGCAGCCAAACGTCCAGCGCATGCGGCTTCTGGGCGCCGAGGTGGTGGGTGTCGATGCGGGCGCGCGAACGCTCAAGGAGGCCGTGTCGGCCGCGATCCGCGACTGGGTCACGAACGTGGAGTCGACCCACTACATCATCGGCTCGTGCGTGGGCCCGGCGCCCTACCCGGCGCTCGTCCGCGATCTCCAGCGCCGCATCGGGGACGAGGCGCGCGCCGAGCTGCTCGAGCGCACCGGCGCGCTGCCCGATCGCGCGATCGCATGCGTGGGCGGCGGCTCCAACGCGATCGGCACGTTCATCCCGTTCGTCGACGACGAGGGGGTCGAGCTGATCGGCGTGGAGGCGGCCGGCGAGGGCCTCGAGACGCTGCGGCACTCGGCGCCGCTCACCACCGGCGCTCACGGCGTGCTGCACGGCGCCATGTCCGCGGTGCTCCAGGACGAGGAGGGCCAGATCCTCGAGGCCCACTCAATCTCCGCCGGGCTCGACTATCCCGGTGTGGGCCCCGAGCACGCCTGGCTGCGCGACTCGGGCCGCGTGCGCTACGTCGCGGTGCCCGACGGCGCCGCGCTCATGGCGTTCCGGACGGTGGCCGAGCGGGAGGGCATCCTGCCGGCGCTCGAGTCCTCCCACGCGGTGGCGTGGCTGCTCGCCAACCCGGCGCCGGGCGTCGACCTCGTGACGCTGTCGGGCCGCGGCGACAAGGACCTCGCGGAGGTGCTCGCGCTCGAGGACTCGCAGTGAGCGTGACCACCACCGGAATCGACCGCATCGCGGCGGCGTTCGCCGGGCACGGCAAGCGGGCGGCCCTGATGCCGTACCTGATGGGCGGCTACCCGAACCTCACGGGATCCGTGGCGGCAGGCCTCATCGCCGCGGACAAGGGCGCCGACCTGATCGAGCTCGGGATCCCCTTCTCGGATCCGCTCGCCGACGGCCCGGTGATCCACGCGGCGGGCACCGAGGCGCTGGCCGCCGGGGCCACCCCGCGCGGCGTGCTGCGCGCGTGCGAGCGCATCGCCGAGCGCGTGCCGGTGGTGCTGATGGTCTACGCCAACGTGGTACTGACCGCGGGCGTCGAGACGTTTGCGCTCCGCGCCGCCTCCGCCGGCGCCGCGGGCCTGATCGTGCCCGACCTCCCGCACGACGAGGCGGGCGAGCTGCGGAACGCCTGCGACGCGGAGGGTCTCGCGCTCGTGCCGCTCGTGGCTCCGACCAGCACCCCTGAGCGGATCGCGTCCATCGGCGCCGACGCGCGCGGCTTCGTCTACACCGTCTCGCTCACGGGCACCACGGGGGAGCGCGAGCGACTGCCGGCCGGCCTCGAGGAGACCGTCGCGCGGGTGCGCGCGTCGACCGAAGTGCCGGTGGCCGTCGGCTTCGGCATCTCCACGGCAGTCCAGGCCGCGGCGGTGGGCGAGCTGGCGGACGGAGTGATCGTGGGCAGCCGCGTGGTGCGCGCCGCCGGCGACGGCGGGGCGGAGGCGGTCGGCCGTCTGGTCGCGGAGCTGGCTGGCGCCCTCGCCTCGTAGAATTGTGGAACAATTCAACGGTGGCCCGGACCCAGGTCCTCCTCGCCGCCGTCCTGTTCGGCACCACCGGCACCGCCCAGGCGCTCGGTCCCGCGATCGCGCCCGTGGTCGTGGGCGCCGGCCGGATCGTCGTCGGCGGCGCGCTCCTGGTGGCGATCGCGCTTCTGGCGCGAAGGCTGCGGGTGGGGGCCGGAGCCGGCTGGATCCTCCTCGGTGGCTTCTTCGTGGCCATCTACCAGGTGAGCTTCTTCGCCGCGGTCGACAAGACCGGCGTGGCGATCGGCGCCGTCGTGGCCCTCGGCTCGGCGCCCGCATTCACCGGGCTGGTCGCGCGCGCGTTCACGGGTGAGCCCCTCGGTGCGCGCTGGGCGGCGGCCACCGGTCTCGCCTGCGCCGGCGTGATCCTGCTCGTGCTCGGCGGCGGCTCCGGCGAGAGCGCCGTGGCCCCGTCCGGCGTGGCGCTCGCACTCCTCTCCGGTCTCGGCTACGCCGGCTACGCGGTGCTCGGCAAGCGCATGCTCGAGCGGGGCGGCACGCCCGAGGGGGTGATGGCGGCGGTGTTCGGCACCGGCGGCCTGCTGCTCGTGCCGGTGTTGCTCCTCGCGCCGTCCGGTGACCTGGTGAGCGGACAGGGCTTCGCGCTCGTGCTCTACCTCGGCGCGATTCCCACGGCGCTCGCCTACCTGCTGTTCGCGCGCGGCCTCGAGTGGCTCGGCGCCGCGGAGACCTCGACCCTGACCTTGGCCGAGCCGCTCACGGCCACGGCGCTCGGCGTGATCGCACTCGGCGAGCGACCCGGCCTGGCGGCCGCCGCGGGCGCGGCTCTCGTCCTTGCCGGCCTCGCCCTCCTGGCCCTTCGCTCGGGCGACCCGAGGCCCGCTCGGCGCCCCCGAGAACGAATGGCCGAAGCCCCCGCCTGAAGCGTGCGCGGGGCGTCGGGATCGCTGGTAGGGTGGCCCGACGATGGCCGAGACGAAGACACCCGACGGCGCGATTGCCGAGAAGCCCAAGCGCAGGCGGATCTCGAAACGCAAGGCCGTCGAGCAGCAGGCACGCAGCTACTTCGAGGCCATGGCGCGGCGCGACACCCACGCGATGGTGGAGCACTGGAGCGCGGACGGCGTCCTGGACATCGTGCCGGTGGGCATCCTGCGCGGCCGCGAGGAGATCCAGGAGTTCTTCCGGGCGACCTTCGCCGCTCTGCCGGACGCGGAGACCACGCTCACACGGGTCGTCGCGGGCGACAGCTCGGCCGCGGCCGAATGGCGTCTCGCGGGGCACTTCACCGGCGCGCCATTCCAGGGCATCGACCCGACCGGCAAGCCGGTCGAGGTGCGCGGGCTCGACCTGATCGAGCTCGAGGGCGGCGAGATCGTGACCCTTACGGCCTACTACGACGGCGCGAGCTTCGCCCGGCAGGTCGGGATGCTGCCGCCGGAGGGCTCCGGCGCGGAGCGCGCGATGATGGGCGCGTTCAACGCGGTCACCAAGGTCCGCCAGGCGATCGCCGCCCGGACGGGCAGCTGATGGCGATCCTCGTCACGCTCACCGTCGGGCTGGTCTGGTGGGTCGCGGCGTGGTCGCTCGGGATCAACTCGTTCGACGCGTTCCTGCTCACCGTGGGGATGGTCGTCGCGGCCGCCGCGATTGTGATCGTCAAGCCGTTCGTCGAGCAGGTGCTCGGCAGGGACGCGGCCGCTGCGGAGGATCGCGGCGGGGCCCTCTGAGGAGCCTCGCCTGTCGCATCCCGATCCAAGGGAAGCGCCGGACCTCAGGCCAGTAGAGGTCGGCGAGGTGTGGGACAACCCGGTGACCGGTGAGAGCGCGACGATCCTCGAGCTGCCCCAGGACAACCCCGAGGGTCGCGTGACCGCCGAGCTCACGGCCCTCGTCGGCGCGCGCGTGGCCGGCGAGCACCTTCACCCCGCCCTGATCGAGCGCTTCACCACGCTCGAGGGCGAGCTCACGGTGAAGCTCGACGGGAAGACGAGCGTCCTCCGCGAGGGCGACACGGCGGTGATCCAGGCCGGAGCCTGGCACGACTGGTGGAACGCGAGCGACAGCGACGCGCGCGTGCGGGTGGAGATCACGCCCGGCGAGCGCTTCTCGCACATGATCGAGACCCTGTTCGGCCTCGGGAGGCTGGGGCACCTGAACGGCAAGGGCATGCCGCACCCGCTGCAGCTGGCCCTCACCGCGCAGGAATTCAGCGACGTGATCGTCTTCCGCACACCGCCGCCCCCGCTCCAGCGCGTGGTGTTCGGCGCGCTCGCTCCGATCGCGCGGCGGCGCGGCTACCGCGCCACCTATCCCCAGCTCTCGCGCACCGTGCTGGCGCCCCGAATCTAAGCGGCGCTCAGCCGAAGAAAGTCTCGGCCGCCGCGTAGTCCTCGACGGGCACGGTGCGCAGGTCCGCCACCGCGTCGGAGAGCGGCACGAGCTCGATGCGGGTGCCCTTGAGCGCCGGCATCGTGCCCCAGGCGCCGGCGTCGGCGGCGTCGACCGCGGCCAGCCCGAGCCGCGTGGCGAGCACCCGGTCGAAGGCCGTCGGGGTGCCGCCGCGCTGGATGTGGCCGAGCACCGTGGCGCGCGACTCGAAGCCGGTGCGCGCCTCGATCTCGTGCTCGAGGCGCTGGCCGATCCCGCCGAGTCGCACGTGGCCGAACTCGTCGGCGGTATCGCCCTCCGTGGCCTCCATCGTGGCCTCCTGCGGCACCGCGCCCTCGGCCACCACGACGATCGAGAAGTAGCGGCCGCGCGAGTGGCGGCGGCGGATCAGCCGGCACACCTCCTCCACGTCGAAGGGGCGCTCGGGGATCAGGATCACGTCGGCGCCGCCGGCCAGCCCCGAGTGCAGCGCGATCCAGCCGGCGTGGCGGCCCATCACCTCCACGATCATCACGCGGTTGTGCGACTCGGCCGTGGTGTGGAGGCGGTCGATTGCGTCGGTGGCGATCTGCACCGCGGTGTCGAACCCGAACGTCATGTCCGTCCCGCCGAGGTCGTTGTCGATCGTCTTCGGCACGCCGATCACCGGCAGGCCATGCTCGCCGTGCAGCTTCGCGGCCGCGCCGAGCGTGTCCTCCCCGCCGATCGCGATCAGGCCGTTCAGGTTGAGGGTGGCGAGGTTCTCGCGGATGCGCTCGGCGCCGTTCTTGTGCTTGAAGGGGTTGGTTCGCGAGCTGCGCAGGATGGTGCCGCCGCGCGGCAGGATCCCGCGCGTCGACTCGATCGTGAGCTCCTCGTAGGCGTTCTCGATCGGGCCGCGCCAGCCGTCGCGGAAGCCCACGATCGCGTGTCCGTAGCCGTCGATCCCCTTGCGGACGATCGCGCGGATCACCGCGTTCAGGCCGGGGCAGTCCCCGCCTCCCGTGAGCACTCCTATCCGCACGCGCCGCAGCGTACTCGTGCTCGGGCGGGGACCTGGCGCTCGTCACAATCAGACCCGTGCCGGGCAAGCCCACAGCCCTTCTGGCGGTGCTCACGAGCGGCCTCGCGCTGAGCGGCTGCCTGGGCGGCGACGAGCCCGAGAGCACGCGCGTGACCGGCCGCGCGGCGACCGTGATCGCGAGCCTGCCCGAGGATGGCGTCTCGGCGCCCGCCGCCAAAGCGGTGGCGGCCGGCGCGCGGCTCGCGCTCGCCGACGCCGGCGGGCGCGCGGGGGAGCTTCCGGTCCGGCTCGTGGTGCGCAGCTCGACCGAGCCGGGAGAGGTCGTCTGGGATCCCGATCTCGTGAGCAAGAACGCCGAGCGCGCCGCCGAGGACCCCAGCACGGTCGCCTACCTCGGCGAGCTCGACTACGGCGCCTCCGCGGTCTCGCTTCCGATCACCAACGAGGCGCGCATCCTGCAGGTCTCGCCCCTCGACGGGCTCACGAGCCTCACGCGCACACCGCCCGGCAGGCCGCGCTCGAACCCGGTGCGGCTTCGCCCGGCGGAGCGCCGCAGCTTCGTGCGGCTCACCCCGACCGACCTGCTTCAGGCGGAGCGGTTGCTCGAGCTGATGCGCGAGGACGGCGTGCGCCGCATGGCGGTGCTCTTCGACCAGGAGGTCTACGGGCGCGAGCTGGCGGCCCAGCTGGTCGCGCGAGCGCGCCGCGACGGGCCCGCGCCGGTCGGCGACGAGGAGTACCGCGGGGACGTGAAGGAGATTCCCGGCATCGTGCGCGGGCTGGCCGAGGCAAGCCCCGATGCGGTGGTCTACGCGGGCGTGGCGGGCCCGGGCATCGGCCGGCTGCTCGCCGCGATCGACGCGCGTATGCCCGGCGTGCCCGTGTACGGGACCGGCGGGCTGCTGGCGCGCGATCCGAAGGTGCCGATTCCCGCCTCCCCGGACCGGGTGCGCGCGCTCGGCGCGGTGCTGCCCGACCGCGAGCTCGGCCCGGGGGCGCGCCGCGTGGTCGAGCGGGTCGAGGCGCTGCGCGGCCGGGGCGCGGCGCGACCCGAGGCGGTGTACGGCTACGAGGCCATGCGGCTCGCCCTCGACGCGGTGGCCGAGGGCGGTCGCGACCGCGAGCGCGTGATCGACGCGGCGATGAGGATCCGCGAGCGCACCTCGCCGCTCGGCGCGCTGCGCATCCGCGCTACCGGCGATGTGGAGGAGACTCGGTTCGCGCTCTACGCGCTCTCAGACGGGAGCTTTCGGTTCAGACGCGTGGTGCCGTGAGAAGCCTTCGTGAAGCCAGATTGTCTCCTCGTTAAGCCGACCCACCGGAGTGCACGGTCGTGGTCTAGGTGCTTAGGATGCCGCGCAGGTTGGAGCCAATCCACTAGGAGGGACGTTTTGCGAGTACGTTGGTTGGTAGTTCTCAGCTGCCTGCTCGGCGCGTTCGCCCTGGGCATGACAGCCTGCGGCGACGACGACGACGATGACGGCGGCGGCGGCGACAGTGGCGGCGGCGGTGGTTCAAGCGTCACCGTCTACTCCTCGCTCCCGTTGCAGGGCGCGTCGCGGCCTCAGACGACGGCGCTCGTCGACGGCATCAAGCTCGCGCTGAAGGAGGCCGGAGGCAAGGCGGGCAACATCACCGTCAAGTACACCTCGCTTGACGACTCGACCGCTCAGGCCGGCACCTGGACTCCGGAGGCGACGTCGGCGAACGCGCGCAAGGTCGCTCAGGACGACAGCGCGATCGCGTATATCGGCGAGTTCAACTCCGGGGCGAGCGCGATCTCGATCCCGATCCTGAACGAGGTCCCGATCCTGCAGCTCAGCCCGGCGAACACCGCCGTGGGCCTGACCACGGACGAGCCCGGCGCCGACGAGGGCGAGCCGGAAAAGTATTACCCGACGGGTAGCCGTCACTACATGCGAATCGTGCCGAAGGACACGATCCAGGGCGCGGCGCTGGCCTCGCTCATGAAGAAGGACGGCTGCGGTAACGCCTACATCCTGAACGACAAGGAGGTGTACGGCGCGGGCCTCTCGCGGAACATCGAGTCGGCGGCGAAGGAGATCGGTCTCGAGATCCTCGCCAACGAGGGCATCGACCCGAAGGCGCCGAACTTCCGCTCGCAGGCGGCCACGATGAAGTCGGACGGAGCCGAGTGCTTCGTCTTCAGCGGCATCACGGCCAACGGCGCGGTCCAGCTGTACAAGGACGTGGCCGCGGCGCTGCCGGACGCCCAGCTCTACGGACCGGACGGCGTTGCCGAGTCCGGATTCGCCGACCCGAAGGAGGGCGGCGTGCCGGTGGATGTGGGCAACCGCATCAAGGTCTCGGTGGCCACCCTGGCGCCGGACGAGTACCCGCCCGACGGCAAGAAGTTCTTCTCGCAGTTCGAGAAGGAGTACGGCGAGCCGAACCCGGACCCGTACTCGATCTACGGTTTCGAGGCGATGGATCTGTTCCTCGACACCTGCAAGAAGCTCGCTGACGAGTGCACCGACCGGCAGGCGGTGATCGACGCGATGTTCCAGACCAAGGGACGCGAGTCGGTGCTCGGCACGTACGACATCGACGAGAACGGCGACACCACGCTCACCGATTACGGGATCTACCAGATCAAGAACGGCGAGCTGGAGTTCGACGAGACAATCCAGGCCGCAGGCGGCTGATCGTCGCTGCATGATTGGATGCGGGGGGCCCGCGACCTTGTCGCGGGCCCCCTGTTTCTGATTGGATCCGCACTGAGGGGGATCTGTGGAGGCAAGTAGCGAAGCGCCACGCGTGCCCGTCCGGACCAACACCTGGGACCGGATCCGCACGTACGTGGGGGAATACGGGCTGATCGCGCTGCTGCTCGTGATGCCCGTCGTGTACGGAATCCAGGACCTCTCCGACGACGGGAGTCTTGCCCGCCTGGGCAACAACGTCGTCGACGGGCTCTCCAACGGAGCCATTTGGGCGCTCGTGGCCCTCGGCTACACGCTCGTCTACGGAATCATCGAGCTGATCAACTTCGCCCACGGCGAGGTGTTCATGATCGGCTCGCTCGTGTCCGCCGGGTTCTTCGGAACGATCGGACTCACCGCGGCGACCGGCACGGGCGGCCTCGTGGCCGGCCTCTTCCTGACGCTGCTCCTGGCGATGCTGGCCAGCGGAATGCTCAACGTGATGATCGAGAGGGTGGGGTACCGACCATTACGGGCGGCGCCCAAGCTGGCGCCGCTGATCACGGCCGTCGGCTTCAGCTTCATCCTCCAGAACGTCGGCGTGCTCTGGATCGGCGGCTCGCCGGAGGGCATCCCCGATCTGATCAAGGCACAGAAGGAGGTCGTCGATATCGCCGGGGTGTCGATCTCGCGCGGCGATGTGCTCGCCGTGGCGGCCACCATCCCGCTCGTCTTCCTGCTGGTGGGCTTCATCAACCAGAGCCGGCTCGGCAAGGCCATGCGCGCCACGGCGCAGGACCCCGAAGCGGCGCGCCTCATGGGGATCAACGTGGACACCACGATCTCCGCGACCTTCCTGCTCGGCGGCATCATGGCCGGCGCCGCCGGACTCATCTACGCGCTCTACCAGACGACGATCTGGTTCTTCCAGGGCTTCCAGGCCGGCCTGATCGCCTTTACCGCGGCGGTCATGGGCGGCATCGGCAACCTCTGGGGCGCGGTTCTCGGCGGCTTCATCATCGGGATCATCCAGCAGATCTCCGACAACCGGATCGGCGGTGAGTGGACCCCGGCGATCGTCTTCGCATACCTCGTCCTGATCATGGTCTTCCGCCCGCAGGGACTGCTCGGCGAGGAGACCCGGGAGGCCGGATGACCGCGCTCGCAGCACGCCCGGCTGGGGAGGGCGGCCCCAGGACGGACGTGCGCACCCTGCTCGTGCTCGCCCTCGCGCTCGCCTTGGCGCTCTGGATGGCCAGCGAGATCGAGATGAACATGTTCATGGCGTTCGTCGCCTGGGTGCTGATCGCCGTGCGCACCATCTTCCACGAGAACGCGTGGGTCACCCGCGCCACGGTCGTCGGGCTGCTCATCTGGGCGCTAGTGCTCCCGCTGGCGCACGATTCGGGCGGCGCCTTCATCGAGGACGCGACCCTGGCTTTGGCCTACGCCGTGATGGCGCTCGGGCTGAACATCATCGTGGGCTTCGCCGGTCTGCTCGACCTCGGCTACGTGGCCTTTTACGCGCTCGGCGCGCTCACGTCCGGCTGGTTCATGTCGGGCTTCTTCGTGAACGCCGGCGGCGGCGAGGGCTTCTCGCTGCTCGTGGGCGAGCCCGCCTCGACCCTGCCGGGCGTCCACCTCAACTTTCTGCTCGTGCTCATCATCGCCGTCGGGGTGACAACGATCGCCGGCATGCTCATCGGGTTACCGACGCTTCGATTGCGCGGGGACTACATCGCGATCGTGACGCTCGCCTTCGGCGAGATCGTCGGGCGCATCGTGATCAACGGCGACCAGATCAAGATCGCCGGCGAGAAGGTCACGAACGGGCGCCAGGGCATCACGCCGATTGACAAGATCGACCTGCCGTTCCTCGAACCGTTCCAATCGCTCGAGCTCAGACCCTGGTACTTCGTGGCGCTTGCGCTCGTGCTGTTCGTGCTGTTCGTGAACTTCCGCCTGCGCGACTCACGGCTCGGGCGGGCGTGGATCGCCCTTCGGGAGGACGAGGTGGCCGCCGCGTCGATGGGAGTTCCACTCGTCAAGACCAAGCTGCTCGCCTACGGGACAGGCGCCGCCTTCGGCGGAATGTCCGGAGTCTTCCTCGGGTCGTACCTGAACACCGTGAATGCGGACCAGTTCCAGTTCTCGTTCTCGATCTTCGTGCTCGCCATGGTGATCCTGGGCGGCCTCGGGTCGATCGAGGGAGTGATGCTCGGCGCGATCGTGCTCACCTTCATCAACTTCAACTTCATTCCGGACGTGTTCAACGACTATCCATCGAAGATCGGGCTCGACTTCGACCTCACCGAGCTGTCGTTCGGGATCTTCGGCTTCCTGCTCGTGATCATGATGATCATCCGTCCCGAGGGCCTGATACCCGAACGAAGGCGCCAGCTCGAGCTCAAGGAGGGCATCGGCGTGGGCGACACCGAGCTCGGAACGTCCGAGACCATGTTTGAGGCAAAGGCATGAACGACAGCGACAAGGACGCAGAGGCGCGCGCGGACGAGCGCGCGGAGCAGGCCACCGGGAACGGCGGTGGGCTCTTGAGCGCGCAGAACGTGTCCAAGATCTTCGGAGGCCTCGTGGCCGTCGAGGACGTGACGTTCGAGATCCCGGAGCGCTCGATCGTCTCGATCATCGGCCCGAACGGGGCCGGCAAGACGACGTTCTTCAACATGCTGACCGGGCTGTACAAGCCCAGCTTCGGCCGGATCTCGTTCGACGGGCGCAACATCACGGGCCGCCGGCCGGACCGGATCATGAAGGACGGTATGGCGCGGACGTTCCAGAACATCCGCCTGTTCGGGACGATGTCCGCGCTCGAGAACGTCATGGTCGGCCAGCATGCGCGCATGGGGGCCGGTTTGTTCGGCTCGATTCTTCGCCTTCCCCGCGTGGGCAGGGAGGAGCGGTCGGTCACGGACAAGGCCCACGAGATGCTGAGCTACGTCGGCATCCCCGAAAGCCATCACGACGAGCTTTCCGTGAGCCTCTCGTACGGCGAGCAGCGCCGGCTCGAGATCGCGCGTGCGCTGGCGTCCGACCCCAAGCTGCTGCTGCTCGACGAGCCCACGGCCGGCATGAACCCCCAGGAGTCGAGCGAGCTCACCGACTTCATGCACAAGCTGCGCGACGAGCGCGGGTTGACGATCCTCCTGATCGAGCACGACATGTCGGTCGTCATGGGCGTCTCCGAGCGCATCACGGTGCTCGACCACGGCCAGAAGATCGCCGAGGGCACGCCCCAGGAGGTGCGCGAGAACGCGCGCGTCATCGAGGCCTACCTCGGCAAGCAGGGAGCCGCCGAGGCCGAGGCCGGCGCGGCCAAGCGCAGGGAGTCCGGCCAGCAGCCCCGGGAAGAGGCCTGATGCCGCTGCTCGAGGTCGCCGACCTCCACACCTTCTACGGCAACATCGAGGCGCTGAAGGGCATCTCGCTCACCGTGGAGGAGGGCGAGGTCGTGACCCTCATCGGCTCGAACGGCGCCGGCAAGTCGACCACGCTCCGCTCGATCTCGGGGCTCACGCCGCCGCGGCAGGGAACGATCAGGTTCGACGACCAGGAGATCGGCGAGGTGCCGCCTCAGGAGATCGTGCAGATGGGGATTTCGCTGTCACCCGAGGGGCGGCACGTGTTCTCGCGCATGACCGTGCGGGAGAACCTCGAGCTCGGTGCGTACCTGCGGCGCGACAAGAGCGGCATCACGGACGACCTCGGGCGCGTCTTCGACCTCTTCCCGCGCCTGAAGGAGCGCGAGAAGCAGAAGGGCGGGACGATGTCCGGCGGGGAGCAGCAGATGCTCGCGATCGGCCGCGCGCTGATGGCCAACCCGAAGCTGCTGCTGCTCGACGAGCCCTCGATGGGCATCGCGCCGATCCTCGTGGAGCGGATCTACGAGACGATCGCCGAGATCAACCGGCAGGGCACCACCATCCTGCTGGTGGAGCAGAACGCGAACTACGCGCTCGAGGTCTCGAAGCGCGGCTACGTGCTCGAGACCGGCAACGTGGCGCTCGAGGACAAGTCGAGCGAGCTGCGCACCAACCCCGACGTCCAGAAGGCGTACCTCGGAGCATGATCGATCTGATCGCAGTCATCGGAGCCAAGGCCCTGTGGCTCACGTACCTGTGGCTCCTCTCCACCATCGTCGCCTCCTACCTCTCCGCGCGCAAGGGCTACGGCGAGAAGCTCGGCCTCGGGTTCGGGCTCCTGCTGTCGGTGGTCGGGGCGATCATCTGGATCCTCTGGCCGGCGAAGAAGGACTCGCGCTGGAAGCTCCAGGGCCCGTTCGGCTCGGGCGGCAAGACCGTCGCCGAGTTGCGCGCCGAGCAGCAGGCCGTGCGCGGCGACGACAGCGGCGCCGAGTCCAGCTAGCGGCCGGTCGCGTCCCGCAGGGCCGCCTCGAGCTCCGGCCGGCGGAAGCGGTAGCCCTGCTCCTCGAGCCGCGCCGGCACCGCGCATTGCCCCGTGGTCACGATCGTGGCCATCTCGCCGTAGAGCGCCTTTATGGCGAAGCCCGGCACGGGGGCGAAGGCGGGTCGCTTCAGCACCCGTCCGAGGGCCTTGGACAGCTCGGCGTTCGTCGCCGGCTCCGGCGCCACCACGTTCACGGGGCCGCTCGCGGCGTCCGTGTCGAGGCAGTGCACGAAGGCGCCCACCACGTCGTCCTGGTGGACCCACGGCACGCACTGGTGGCCGCCGGCCACCGGACCGCCGATTCCGAGCTTGAAGAACGGCAGCATCTTCTCGAGCGCCCCGCCCCCCGGGGAGAGCACGACGCCGGTGCGTGTGAGCACCACCCGCACGCCGTGCTCCTCCGCTCGAAGCGCCTCCGCCTCCCAGGCGACAACGACCTCCGCGAGGAAGTCGTGGCCCGCCGGGGCGTCCTCTGCGAGCCGCTCCGGTCCGCGCGAGCCGTAGTGGCCGGTGGCCGACTGCGACACGAGCACTCGTGGCCGCTCGGCGTCAGGCAGGGAGGCCAGCGCGTTCACGAGCATGCGCGTTGAGAGCACGCGTGAGTCGCGGATCTCGCGCTTCACGTCGTCGTTCCAGCGCTGGGCGATCGTCTCGCCGAGCAGGTGCACGACGGCGTCGCGCCCGGCGAGCGCGTCGGCGGGCGGCGGCTCGTCCTTGGGCCGCGGCCAGGACGCGGCGTCGATGTCGGCGCCGAGGAGCCGGCGCGCCTTCGCGGGGTCGCGCGACAGGGCGGTGAGCTCGTCGCCGCGCCCGGCCAGCTCGCGCGCGAGCGCCTGGCCGAGCGTGCCCGTCGCGCCGGTGATCGCGATGCGCATCAGCCGATGGCGGCGCGGTCGAGGGTCGGCTGGTCAGCCGCCTCGGGCACGGTGGCCTCGGAGCGCTCGGCCACCTCCTGGACCGCGTCCGCGACGGCGCGACCCACGTCGCGGTTGAAGACGCTCGGGATGACGTAGTCCTCGTCGAGCTCGTCGTCGTCCACCACGCCGGCGATCCCGCGTGCCGCGGCGAGCTTCATCTCCTCGGTGATGGCGACCGCGCGAGCGTCGAGCGCTCCGCGGAAGACGCCGGGAAAGGCGAGCACGTTGTTGATCTGGTTCGGATAGTCGGAGCGGCCGGTGGCCATCACGCGCACGTACGGGGCGGCCTCCTCGGGGCGCACCTCCGGGTTCGGGTTCGCCATCGCGAACACGAACGGGTCCTCGTTCATCCGCGCCAGGTCCGACGCGTCGATGATCCCCGGGCCGCTCAGCCCGACGAACAGGTCCGTGCCCTCGATCACTTCGCGCGGGGGGCCGTCGCGCCGGGCCGTGTTGGTGTTCTCGGCGAGCCATCGCTTGGGAGCGTTCATCGACCCGGCAGCGTAATCGTCGCGATCGGTGTGGATTGCGCCAAAACGGTCGCAGGCCACGATCGAGGTCACGCCGGCGTCCATCAGGATCTTGGCGACCGCGACCCCGGCGGCGCCGGCGCCCACCATCAGCACCTGGAGCCCCTCCATCGTCCGGCCGGTCAGGCGGCAGGCGTTGATGAGCGCGGCCAGGGTCACGATCGCCGTACCGTGCTGGTCGTCGTGGAACACCGGGATGTCGAGCGCCTCCTGGAGCCGCTGCTCGATCTCGAAGCAGCGCGGCGAGGAGATGTCCTCGAGGTTGATGCCGCCGAAGGTGGGCGACATCCGGATCACGGTCTCCACGATCTCGTCGGGGTCCTTCGTGTTCAGGCAGATCGGGAAGGCGTCCACGTCGGCGAACTCCTTGAAGAGCATCGCCTTGCCCTCCATCACGGGCATTGCAGCCTCGGGGCCGATGTCGCCGAGCCCGAGCACGGCCGAGCCGTCGGACACCACGGCCACCGTGTTCGCCTTAATCGTGTACTTGAAGGCCTTCTGACGGTTCTCGGCGATCGCCGAGCAGACGCGCGCGACGCCCGGCGTGTAGGCCATCGAGAGGTCGTCGCGCGACTTGACCGGCATGTTCAGCCCCGTGTGGATCTTGCCGCGCCGGTGGACCTCGAAGGTGCGGTCGGTGATCTCCACAACCTCGGCGCCCCGCACGGCCGTGACCGCCGAGATCACCTTGCCGCGGTGGTCGACGCTCGAGCACTCGACCGTGATCGCGCGCAGCGTTCGCTCCGCCTTCGTCGCCACCCGGTCGACGGCCACGATGGAGCCCCCCGCGCGGGTGATCGCGGCGGTGACCTTGCCGAGTACCCCGCGGGACTTCGCCGGGAGGGCCACACGGAGGGTGAGCGAGAACTGTGCGGAGGGGGTAGCCAAGCGGTCGATGATACGGGCGGCCCCTGGGTAGGGTTGGCCTGTGGCCGACGACTCCCCGCGCGAGCTCTTCCTGATCGACGGCAACAGCCTCGTCTACCGCGCCTTCTTCGCTCTGCCCGAGTCGATCTCGACCTCGAAGGGCCAGCCCACGAACGCGATCTTCGGCTTCGCGTCGATGCTCGTGAAGATCATCTCCGAGTACGGCAGCCGGCCGACGCTCGTGGTCTGGGACGCCGGCATGTCCGGGCGCGAGGAGGTCTACGACGAGTACAAGGCGGGCCGGCGCGAGCGCCCCGACCTGCTCTCCGAGCAGTGGCCGTACATGCAGCCGCTGGTGGAGGCGTTCGGCTACCAGAACGTGAAGGTGCCGGGCTTCGAGGCCGATGACGTGATCGCCACGCTCGCCGGCCGGGCGCGCGCCGAGGGGCTCGAGGTGATGGTGGTGACCGGCGACCGCGACCTGTTCCAGCTCGTGGAGCCGGGCGTGCGGGTGATGGCCACCGGGCGGGGCATCACCGACACCAAGATCTACGACACCGACGCGGTGGTCGACCGCTACGGCATCCGCCCCGAGCTGGTGCCCGACTTCGTGGGCCTGAAGGGCGACACCTCGGACAACATCCCGGGCGTGCCGGGCATCGGCGAGAAGACCGCCAGCCAGCTGCTGCAGGAGTGGGGAGACCTCGAGGGGGTGCTCACCAACATCGACTCGATCTCCGGGGCCAAGCGCAAGCAGAACCTCACCGAGCACGCCGAGGACGCGCGCATCTCGAAGCAGCTGGCGACCGCCGTGCGCGACGTGGAGGTGGACATCGACCTCGACGGCCTCGCGGAGGGGGAGCCGGATCGCTCGCTCCTGCGCGAGACGTTCCGCGAGTTCGAGCTGCGCGCGCCGCTCGAGCGCCTGGAGGAGGCGCTCGGGGAGGACGGCGCGGCGCCCGCGGAGCGCGTCGACCGGCTCGTTCGCGTGGCTGCGCGGGAGGTCCCGCTCGCGGAGCTCGGGGCGCTGGAGGGCGAGCTGGTGTCGGTGGCCGCGCTGCGGCCGGGTGAGGAGCCCGACGAGGCCGCCCCGCCACCTCCGGTCCCGGACCCTGAGCTCGAGCTCGAGCTCGGCGAGGACGCCGCGGTGGAGGCGGTGAGCGCCGAGGAGCCGGTCGCGCCTGCGGCCTCGGAGCAGGGGTCGTTCGACTTCGACGCCGCCCGGCGCGGCCCGCTCAGCGTGGCTGCGTGGGCGGGCGACGAGGTGCTGGTGGCCGAGGCCGAGACGCTGGCCGCCTTCACGCTCGCGCGCGGCGAGCGCCCGCTCGTCGCCCACGACTGGAAGACGATCGCGATGGCCGACGAGCCCTCGGCCGCGCCGCGGCTCGAGCACGACACGATGGTGGCCGCCTACCTGATCGATCCGGCGCGACGCGGCTACCCGCTCGACGAGCTGGCCGCCGAGGTGGGCCTCGGCGCCGAGGTCGAGGGAGCGGACGGCAGCGCGGCGCGCGCCGTGCTCACCAGGGAGATCGCCGAACGCCAGCGCGCGCGGCTCGAGGAGGACGGCCTGACGAGCCTGTTCCACGACATCGAGCTTCCGCTCGTGGACGTGCTCGTCGAGATGGAGCGAGAGGGCGTACGGCTCGACGTGGCGCGGCTGCGCGAGATCAGCGGGCGCTTCAATGCGCGCGCCACCGAGCTGGAGCGGAGGGTCTGGGAGCTGGCGGGAGAGGAGTTCACGATCGGCTCCCCTCAGCAGCTCGCGCCGATCCTGTTCGAGAAGCTCGGCCTCTCGCGCAAGCGGCGCGGCAAGACCGGCTACTCGACGGACGCCCGAGTGCTACAGGCGATCCGGCACGAGCACGAGATCGTGCCCGCGATTGAGGAGTGGCGCGAGGTCACGAAGCTGAAGTCGACCTACCTGGACGCGTTCCCCGAGCTGATCGGCGACGACGGCCGCCTGCACACCACCTTCAACCAGACGGCCACCGCCACCGGACGCCTGTCGAGCACCGACCCGAACCTGCAGAACATCCCGATCCGCACCGAGCAGGGCCGCGAGATCCGCGCCTGCTTCGTCGCCGAGGAGGGCTGCCGGCTGATCTCGGCCGACTACTCGCAGGTCGAGCTGCGCCTGCTCGCGCACATCGCCGACGAGCCGGTGCTCAAGGAGATCTTCCGCCGCGGCGAGGACGTGCACACCGCGACCGCCCAGGCGATCCTCGGGGGGCAGACCGACCCCGGCACGCGCTCGAAGGCGAAGATGGTCAACTACGGGATCGTCTACGGCCTCTCTGCCTACGGCCTGGCCGACCGCCTGCAGATCCCGCAGGACGAGGCGCAGGAGTTCATCGACGCCTATCTCGAGCGCTTCCCGAAGGTCAAGGCATTCATCGACGAGACCATCGAGGGCGCTCGCACGGAGGGCCACGTGACCACGCTCTTCGGCCGCATCCGGCGCGTGCCGGAGCTGCGCTCGCGCCAGTTCCAGACCCGCTCGCTCGGCGAGCGCCTGGCGGTGAACATGGTCATCCAGGGCACGGCGGCGGACATCATCAAGGTGGCGATGGTGCGCTGCCGGGACCGGCTCCGCTCGGCGGAGCTCGATACCCGGCTCGTGCTCCAGATCCACGACGAGCTCCTCTTCGAGGGGCCGGACGGCGAGGTCGAGCAGGCCTCCGAGATCGTGCGCCGCGAGATGGCCGACGCCTTTGCGATGGACCCTCCGCTCGACGTGGACGTGGGCGCCGGCGGCAACTGGCTCGAGGCCAAGTAGCTCAGCGCTCGTCGTCCTCGCCGTCTTCGTGCGCGGCCTCGAGCGCGGCCGGGGCCCAGAGCATGTGGCGCACCACAGGTGGTCGCTCGCCGCGGTGGAGCGAGCGGACCCGCTCCTCGACCTCGAGGTCGGCGACGGTGAAGCGGCCGTGTTGGCGCAGGTGCTCCTGCCAGGAGTCCACCACGAAGGTCTCGAGGTAGCGGTTCGTGCGCTCGAGGTCGGCGAACAGGCTCCAGCGGTAGGCGCCGTCGCGGCGCCGGACGCGACCCATCTCGTCCATGGCGGCCACGAAGCGCTCCGCGTCCGCGGCGTCGACCTCGTACTCGACGGTGATCAGCACGGGACCGTCCTCCGGGCGCGGCTCGAGGTCCACGGACGGGTCCGGCCAGCGGCCGGCGGGCGAGAGGTCGGCGCTCTCGGCGGGCGCGAGCGGCAGCCCGCGCCCGAGCACCACGCCGCCCACGATCCCCACCGCGGCGCAGGAGAGGGCGAGCCGCACGTCAGCGGCGCCGGTCAGGAGGCCCCAGGCGAGGCTGCCGACCGCCAGGCCGCCCTGCATCACGAGCTGGAACACGGCGAGCGTGCGAGCGCGCACCCAGCGCGGCGCCACGTGCTGCGCCGAGGTGTTGAGCGACGAGAGGACGAGGAGCCAGCAGGCGCCGGTGGGCAGCAGCGTGAGCGCCACGAGCTCCGGCTCGGGCAGGTACGCGAGGCCCACGAGGCCGGCCGCCAGGCCGAGGCTCGCGAGCGCGATCAAGCGGTCGAAGCTGAGCCGGCGCCGCAGCGCCGGGCGCAGCAGCGCGCCGCCGATCGCGCCGCTGCCCACGCAAGCCATCAGCAGGCCGAAGCTCCCGTCCGACAGCCCGAGGCGCCCGAGCGCCACCACCGGCAACAGCGCCCACAGGGCGCTCGCCGAAACCGAGAACATCACGCCCCGCATGAGCACCGTTCGCACCGGGCCCGAGAAGCGCACGAAGCGCACGCCGGCGCGCATCGCGGGGGCGAGGCGCTCGCCGGAGGCACGTGCGGGGCCCGGCGGGCGCACCGCCACAAGCACGAGTCCCACGATCACGACCAGGAAGGCGGCCTCGATCGCGAACAGCGCGCCGGCGCTCGCGAGGGCGATCACGAGGCCGGCGAGCGCGGGGCCGGCCGCGCGCGCCAGGTTGATCGCCACCCCGTTGAGCGCCACCGCGGACGACAGCTCCTCCCGCGGCACGAGGTCCTGCGTGAACGACTGGTAGATCACGAAGGTGGTGGCCATCCCGGCCCCCAGCGCGAACGTGAGCCCGAGAGCGAGCCCGGGCGTGACCACGTCGGTGAGCGTGAGCGCGGCGAGCACCGCCACCGACAGCAGCATCCAGGTCTGCGACACGATGGCGAAGCGCCTGCGGTCCACGATGTCGGCCAGCGAGCCGGTGAGGAGCGCGAGCAGAACGGCCGGCAGGCTGTTTGCGGTCTGGACGAGGGCGATCAGGGTGGGGGAGTCCGACAGCGCGGCGATCACAGTCACGGCGCCGACGGTGTTCATCCAGATCACGAGCTGGGACCCGGCGAGCGCGGTCCAGGCAGCGCGGAAGCCGCGCCGCCGGAGCGGCGCGAGCGCGGACCCGGACGCGGGGTCGGCTCGGGCGCTGTCGAGGGCGGTGTCTGTCACGTGGTCGGAAGTGGCTGCAAACGTATGCATAATGATCGCTGAAGTGGCGGCCTCGAATGCCAGGGCGAGCTCGGCGGTGACGCTTCGCGACGTCGCGCGGGTGGCGGGCGTGCACCCGGCGACCGTCTCGCGCGCGCTCAACGAGGAGACGCGCATGCTCGTGAACGAGGAGACCGCCCGCCGCGTGCTGAAGGCGGCCGAGGAGCTCGACTACCGCCCGAACCCGATCGCGCGCGGGCTCAAGACCAACCGCTCCTACACGATCGGCGTGCTGATCCCCGACCTCACGAACCCGCTCTTCCCGCCGATCCTGCGCGGCATCGAGGACGGGCTCGAGACGGCGAGCTACACGCCGCTCGTGGCGAACACCGACAACGACCCCGAGCGCGAGCTGCTCGACTCGCAGACGATGCGGGCCCGGCAGGTCGACGGGATCGTGGCCGCCACCGCCCGCCGCGACCACCGTCTGCACGACGCGCTCCTCGAGGCCGGCATCGAGCTCGTGCTGGTCAACCGGCGCCAGGCCGAGCTGCCCGTGAGCTCAGCGACCGCGGACGACCGCATGGGAATGCGGCTGGCGGTGGAGCACCTGATCTCGCTCGGGCACGAGCGGATCGCCCATATCGCGGGGCCGCTCGACTACTCCACGGGGCTCGACCGCCACGAGGGCTTCCACGAGACGATGCGCGCGGCCGGCCTCGAGCCGGATCCCGAGCTCGTGTGCGTCGCGGAGGCGTTCACCGAGGCGGAGGGAGCGCGGCTGTGCGCGCAGCTCGTGGACCGCGGTCGCGAATTCACGGCCGTGGCGGCCGCTAACGACCTGCTCGCGCTCGGCTGCTACGACGTCTTCGCCGACCACGGCCTGCGCTGCCCGCAGGAGATCTCGGTCGTGGGCTTCAACGACATGCCGTTCGCGGACCGCTTCCACCCCCCGCTCACCACGATCCACATCCCGCACTACGAGATCGGCGCGGCCGCCGCCGAGCTGATGCTCGAGCGGCTGCAGGACCCGGACGCCGAGCCGCGGGACGTGCGACTCGAGCCGAGCCTGGTGGTGCGCGGGTCGACGGCGCCGCCGGCCCGTTGAACGTCCCGGACTGGTTGCTATGGCGCATACTCCGGGACGTTCGTTGTCCTTGACAAGCCTGACGCGGCGCCGGTAGCCTGCACACGATTGCAGCAAACGTTTGCAGTAGCTCTGGACGGGGCATGCTGCGTAGAAGACGGTGGAGGCCGCCCCGGCTAAGCTGCCGCGCCCCGGGGGATAGAGGGAGGTCACATGCGGAAGCTTCGATCGCTTGTTCTTGCCACGCTGGCGGTGACCGCGCTCGCGGCTGCCGGTTGCGGGGGTGACGACGACAGCGGCGGTGGCGGCGAGGCCGGCGGCGAGCCGGTCAAGATCGGCGCATCGCTGCCCCTCACGGGTGAGTTCTCGGAGCCGGGCAAGGCCGCCAAGCAGGGCTATGAGGTCTGGGAGTCGATGGTCAACGAGAGCGGTGGCCTTATCGACGGGCGCAAGGTCCAGATGGTGATCAAGGACGACGGGAGCAACCAGAACACCATCGTCGCGGACTACAACGCGCTCATCAGCAAGGACAAGGTCGACCTGCTGCTCGGCACCTTCTCCTCGCTGCTCAATCTGCCGGCCTCGGCTGTCGCCGAGCGCAACCGGATGCTGTACGTGGAGCCCGCCGGCGGCGCCCCGGAGCTCTTCGACCGCGGCTTCAAGTACCTGTTCTTCGCCCAGCAGGCGACCGCGGACAAGCAGGGTGAGGTGTGGGCGAACTACATCGCCGACCTGCCCGAGAACGAGCGTCCCAAGACGGCCGCCTACCCGACGCTCGACGACCCGTTCGCGCAGCCGACCTCGGAGGGGATCGAGGAGATCTTCACCAAGGCGGGCATCGAGACCGTCTACCGCGAGACCTACACGATCGACAACCCGAACCTCGACGGCATCGCGAGCGCGATCAAGGCGAGGAACCCGGATGTGGTCGTGAACGGGGCCACTTTCGAGGACGGCGTGGGCCTGGTACGCGCGCTGCGAAAGGCCGACTTCACGCCGAAGATCTTCTACCAGACGACCGCGCCGTCGCTGGGCGACCAGTACTCGAAGGCGATCGGCGCGGACACGACCGAGGGCATCTTCTACGCGGTGAGCCACTCCAAGGAGGCCTCCACGCCGGGCAACGAGGAGTTCGTGGCCAAGTACCGCGAGATGTTCGGCGGCACGGAGGTGCCGGAGGACGCCGCGGACGCGTACGCCACCGCGCAGGTGCTCCAAGCAGCCGTGGAGGGAGTCGGCACGATCGACCGCGAACGCCAGCTCGAGCTGGCCGACTGGCTGCGCGAGAACGAGGTGGACACGATCCTCGGCCCGCTGTCCTGGGACGAGGCCGGGCGCCCGACCGGCGAGTTCCTCGTCGGCCAGTGGCAGAGCGGCGTGCCCGAGATCGTGCTCCCGGAGGAGGCGGCCACCTCGGACAAGATCCTGCCGGGGTGGACTCCCGAAGGCGCGGGTAACTAAGGGGGAGAGGGGGCTCGTGCGGAGCTCCGCCAGGGGCTCCGCACGGGTCACGTCCCGCGAGACACTCGTCCAGTGACCGAGTTCCTCCAAGCGCTCATCCTCGGCCTCCTGATCGGTGGCGTCTACGCGCTGCTCGCCGCAGGCCTCACGCTGATCTTCGGCGTGATGAACGTGATCAACATCGCGCACGGCGCGTTCCTGATCCTCGCCGCGTTCATCACCTGGTCGCTCTGGCGGGCGACGGGCGTCGACCCGCTCGCAGCCATCGTGGTGCTCACGCCGGTGATGTTCGCGTTCGGCTGGCTGCTCTACAACGCCACGATCCGGCCGATCCGCAAGGCGCCGCCTGCGGCGTCGGTGCTGCTCACCTTCGGCATCGCGCTGCTGCTCGAGGGAATCATGGGAGCGGTCTGGGGCAACACCTCGCACTCCGTGCGGCCGAGCTACTTCACGCAGAGCTTCCAGATCGGGGAGATCTTCCTGCCGAAGGCCCAGGTCTTCGGCGGGCTCGTGGCGATCGTGGTCCTGATCTCGCTCTACCTGGTGCTCACCCGCAGCTGGCTGGGACGCGCCATCCGCGCGAGCGCGGTGAACCCCCAGGGGGCGGAGCTCGTGGGCGTGAACGTGGCCTCGGTGGCCGCGCTGACCTTCGCGATCGGCGTGGCGAGCGCCGGGGCCGGCGGCGCGATCGCGAGCGTGCTCTATCCGTTCCTGCCCGGCTCCCACTACCAGTGGATCGCGCGGCTGCTGGGCATCATCGTGCTCGGCGGCATGGGCAGCCTCCCGGGCGCCGTGATCGGCGCGCTCTGCCTGGGCGTGGCCGAGCTGATGACGGTCACCTACATCGGTCCCGAATGGGCGACCGGGGTGCCCTACCTGTTCGTGTTCATCGTGCTGCTCCTGAGGCCGCAGGGCCTCCTCGGTACGCGCCTGCGCCAGGACGTGGCGACGGCATGACGGACGCCGGCGGCCAGGCCGCGGTCGGCGGAACGCTCGCCGGCGGGGGCGCATCCCCCTCCCGCGAGCGGTCGCTGCGCTCGCCGTGGACGCTCGTGATCGCGGCGGCGGTGGCGATCGTCGCGCTGTTCCCGGTCTTCTCCGACGACCTCTACTACCAGAACCTCATCATCCTCTCGATGGTCTTCGCCGTCGGGGCGGTGGGGCTGAACGTGATCACCGGCTACGCGGGTTACATCTCGCTCGGCCAGGGGGCGTTCATCGGGCTCGGCGCCTACACGGTGGGCATCTGCGTGGGCGACATCGGCGGCTCGCCCTGGGTCTGGGTCCCCGTGGCCGGCCTGCTCTCGAGCCTGGTGGCGGCGCTGCTCGGCGTGGTCGCCATGCGCGCCCGCGGCCACTCGTTCGTGATCATGACGATCGCGTTCCTGTTCCTGATGCAGCTCCTGGCCACGAACTGGGACTCGCTCACGAACGGCACGGGAGGCATCACGCTGCCGATTCCGACCTGGAGCGTGGAGTACCAGTACTGGCCCTTCTACTACTCGCTGATGGGCCTGCTCGCCGTCTCGCTCATCGGCAGCTGGTGGATCAGGCGCAACAAGTTCGGGATGGGTCTGATCGCGATCAGGGAGGACGAGGACAAGGCCGCCACCGTCGGGGTGAGCACGCCCACCTACAAGATCCTCGCGTTCGCCGCGAGCGCCGTCTTCGTAGGTATGGCGGGCGGCGTATACGGCTACTACATCAGCTTCATCGACCCGCTCGGGATGTTCAACATCCTGCTGAGCGTCCAGATCGTCCTGTCGCTGCTGCTCGGCGGCCGGGCCACGCTCTGGGGGCCGGTGCTCGGCGCCTTCATCATCGAGTGGCTCAACGAGACCACCAACAACGAGCTCGGCGGCGGCAACACCCGGCTCGTGATCTTCGGCGGCCTGCTCGTAGCCGTGGTGATGTTCCTCCCGCGCGGGATCATCCCGACCATCGACGGCTGGCTCGAGCGCCGCAGAACGCGCGGCAAGGCCGGGCTGGCCGGCGAGCGGCTCAGCGGGATCGACCTGCATGCGCGCGAGGCGCCGCCGGCCAAGGAGCTCGCCCCCGACGCCCCTGCGCTGCTCGAGGTCAAGGGGCTCGAGCGGACCTTCGGCGGCGTGCGGGCCGTGGACGGCGCGTCATTCACGGTGCCGGAGGGCTCGATCACCGCACTGATCGGTCCGAACGGGTCGGGCAAGACCACCATCTTCAACCTCGTGGGCGGCACGATGGCGCCCCAGCAGGGCGAGGTCTGGTTCGACGGGCAGCGCATCGACGGCAAGCCGCCCTGGAAGCGCGCCCACCTGGGCCTCGGGCGCACCTTCCAGATCACGCGCCTGTTCCGCGAGATGACCGTGCTCGAGAACGTGGTGGCGCCGCTGCGGGACTTCCATCTCGGCCTGCTCGGCGCCGGCGCCGTGTCGGGACCCGAGGCGAGCCGCGCGGAGGAGCTGCTCGAGTTCGTGGGCATGCGCAAGTACCGCGACGTGCGGGCCGCCGAGCTCTCCTACGGCCAGATGAAGCTCGTCGAGCTCGCGCAGATCCTGATGCTGGACCCCAAGCTGATCATGCTCGACGAGCCCGCCGGCGGCATCAACCCCACGCTGATCGAGCGGATCGGCGAGATGATCCGCGAGCTGAACGCAGGCGGCAAGACGTTCCTGATCGTCGAGCACAACATGCCGTTCGTGCTCGGCCTCTGCAACCCGGTGCTGGTGCTCGCGCGCGGGCAGGCGATCGCACGCGGCACCCCGGAGGAGATCCAGCGCGACCCGAAGGTCCTCGACGCCTACCTGGGCGAGGACTTCCGCCTCGAGGAGCCGGTGAGGACGTGAGCGCTCGGGGAGCCACGCGATGCTGAAGGTGAGCGGGATCTACGCCGGCTACGGCGGAGGCGACGTGCTCCAGGGCGTCGACATCGACGTGCCCACCGGCTCCGTGTGCTGCATCGTCGGCCCGAACGGCGCGGGCAAGTCGACCGTCCTTCGCGCGGTGAGCGGGCTGCTCCGCTGCCGGCAGGGAGACATCGAGCTCGAGGGCAAGCCGCTGAACGGCCTGCACCCCTCGGAGATCCTCGCCATGGGGGTGTCGCAGGTCCCGCAGTCCGGTGCGCTCTTCCCGGCGCTCACCGTCAAGGAGAACGTGCTGATGGGCGCATACATCCAGCGCCGCGACAAGAAGCTCCTGCAGAAGCGCTACGACTCGGTTGCCGAGCTGTTCCCGGTGGTGAGCGAGCGCGCCGACGACCGCGCCGGCAACCTGTCGGGCGGTCAGCGCCGGATGGTCGAGTTCGCGCGCTCGCTGATGCTCGAGCCCAAGCTCGTGCTGCTCGACGAGCCCTCGCTGGGGCTCGACCCGAAGGCGCTCGCGCACGTGCGCGACTCGGTGCAGGTGATGATGGACGCCGGCAAGACGATCCTGCTCGTTGAGCAGAACGTGCGCTTCGGGCTGCGGCTGGCGCGCCAGGGCGTGGTGATGGAGAGCGGCCGCGTGCTGCTCACCGGCGAGGCAGGCGCGGTGCTCGACAACCCGGAAATGGCCGCCCTGTACTTCGGCGGGACCGTCGAGCGGGCGGAGGACCAGAAGGACGAGCCCGTGGCACGGGCGTGAACGGAGTCCTGTGGGCGACCGCCTCGGGAGTGGGCTTCGGGGTCTTCCAGAGCGTCAACCGGTGGGCGATCCGGGGGATCGAGGATCCCTACGTCTCGACCTTCATCCAGCTGGCGGTGGCCACCACGACGCTGGTGGCGGCCTCGCTCGTCTCCGAGGACCTGAGCCAGCTCGCCGACGCGAGCACGGAGGCGATCGTGCTCTTCGCCATCGCGGGAATCGTCCACTTCGTGCTCGGCTGGGTGCTCCTGAACGTGAGCCAGGCGCGCATCGGCGCGTCGCGCACGGCGCCGCTCATCACGCTCACCCCGCTCTTCGGCGTGCTGCTGGCCGTGGTCACGCTCGGCGAGCTGCCGAGCGCCGCGGTGCTGGTCGCGATCGTGCCGATCATGGCCGGCGCCTGGATCCTGGCGAGCCGCGGCGGAGGGGACTTCGCGATCGAGCGCGACTCGGCCTTCGCGTTCGCCACGGCGTTCATGTGGGCCCTGAGCGCGGTGCTCACCGTGGATGCGCTCGAGGGACTCGACTCGCCGCTCTTGGGGGTCACGCTCGGGCTGCTCGCGGCGACCATCACGCTCGGCGGCATGCTGGTGGCACGCGACTCGCTTGGGGCGATCCGCATGATCGCTCGCGACACGCTGACCCTCAAGCTGATCGCCGCCCTCGTGGTCGCGTTCGCCACCTGGTTCCGGCTGCTGGCCCTCGGGGACACCGACGTTGCCGTGGTGCTGGCCGTGAACCTCGTGGCCGTGCCGGTCACGCTGCTGCTCGCCCCGCTCATGGTGGGGCG
>Ga0075420_100000519_pt1 | contig 30707 bp, 34 predicted proteins | sample SoiMetdeltSBSDD4_FD_75296 | JGI IMG/M metagenome (GOLD analysis project Ga0075420, IMG submission 75296) | Bulk soil microbial communities from a Populus tree surrounding site in Tennessee, USA - Soil MetaG P. deltoides SBSDD4 | ecosystem: Environmental > Terrestrial > Soil > Tree plantation...
CACTGGTCAGCGGCGGCGTGTTCGAGCGGCACCCGCAGCTGCGGGTGGCGTTGATGGAGGCCGGTGTCGGCTGGGTGCCGTACTTCGTGGAACGCCTCACCGAGCACTACGAGCTGCGCGGTTCGTGGGTCCCGGACGGCTGGCAGCGCCCACCGGTGGAGTACCTGCGCCGGGGCAACCTGTTCGTCTCCTGCGAACCCGAGGAGTCCCTGCTGCCGGCGGTGGTCGAGCATCTGGGTGCCGACTTCATCATGTTCGCCAGCGACTATCCACACTGGGACAGCGCCTGGCCGAACAGCACGAAGCAGCTGCGTACCCGGACTGACCTGTCCGACCTGGACCGGGAGAAGATCCTGGCCGGTAACGCCCGCCGGTTCTACCGGCTCTAGCCGCGCCCTAGCCGGCGAGATGACCGATGACCGCCGCGGTCGCGGCGACGATGTCCCGGACCCGGACGAGGTCGAGCCGGTCCACCGTATCGGTGGGCCGGTGGTAGTGCGGATAGCGCAGGTCGGCGGTGTCGGTCAGCTGCACCGCCGGTATGTCCCGGTCCCAGAACGCCACGTGGTCGCTGCGCCGGAAGTTTCGCGCGCCCCGCACGTTGCGGCGGATCCAGCCACCGACCAGCGGCAGCCCGTTCGGGTCGGCCAGGGCCACCGATGCGACCCCGCTGCCGGCCAGCGCCCGGCGCAGCAGCCGTACCGGCCCGGTCGCTGCCCGGTTGTGCAGCAGGGCGGTGAAGTCACCGCGCTGCCCACGCCGGCGGATCCAGGCCACCTGGCGCGGGTACAGCAGGCCCAGGCCCTTCGACATCCGTTGGCTGCCGGGCGCCGGGTCGGTGTAGGCCAGGCACTCGAAGTTGACCGCCAGCCGCACCCGGTGCCGGGTAGCGAGCAGGTCAGCCAGTGCATATGCGCCGAAGAAGCCCAGCTCCTCCAGGTCGGTGACCGCGTACACGACCGTCCGGTATGGACTTCTTGCGGCCAGCAGGTGAGCCACCTCGGCAAGCGCAACGACCGAGGCGGTGTTGTCGTCGGCGCCGGGCGAGTCCCGAACCGTGTCGTAGTGCGCCAGCAGCACGATCGCCTCGCTGGCGAGCCCCGGCTGGGTGGCCAGCACGTTGACGCCGTCCAGCCGGTCGTAACGCACCTTGTCAAACGGCTCGTGGTCACGGTAGCCGGTCACCCCGGTGACGCTGACCGGCTGGCGCTCGGCGGCCAGCCCGGCCGCGGCGAACCAGCTCTCGACCAGGTCCGCGGCGGCGCGCATCCGGTCCGGCGAGTGCAGGCTGCTGCGCGGTGCTGGCAACGCGGCCACCCGCTCCCGCAGCCGGGCGACGTCGACCTCACCGGCCAGCTCGGCCGCTGCGGCGCGGACATCACCAGTACGCAGCACTGCTCCCTCGGTCGGCTGGCTCGCGGGCGTCGCGGCATCGACAATACCCGGGTGACTTCGGAGGATATTGGTGGCTGAGCAACGCCGGGGCATCGGCGGGCTGTTCCCAGACAGCTACGCCGGCCGGGTGCTCGTCCTGGTCGCCCTGGTCGACTCGGTCGGCACCGGGCTCTACCTGGCCAGCTCCGTGCTGTTCCTGACGCGTGCCGTAGGGCTCACCGGAGCCGAGGTCGGCGCCGGTGTCGCGGCCGGGGCGGTGGTTGGTTTCCTGGCCAGCGTGCCAGCCGGGATGCTGGCCGACCGGCGCGGCGCCAAGAACGTGCTGATGGCCCTGCAGGCGTGGCGGGGCCTGTGTTTCATGGCCCTGGCGTTCGTCGGGTCGTTCTGGCAGTTCCTCGTGGTGTCCATCCTGCTCGGGCTGGCAGACCGGGGGGTCGGCCCGGTCACCCAGGCGGTGGTCGGTGCCGCGGTCGAAGGCCGCTCGCGGGTGCAGGTGCTCGCGTTGATGCGGTCGGTGCGCAATGCGGGGTTCGGTCTCGGCGCGGCACTGAGCACCGCGCTGATCGCCGTGGACACCCCGACGCTGTACCGCGGGATGATCCTGGCCGACGCGGCGTCGTTCTTTGTCGCGGTAGCCGTCCTGGCCAAGGTGCCGGTGCCCGGCCGGCCGGAGGTCAGGGCCAAGGCGCTCTTCGGCGGGGCGCGGGTCTTCGCCGACCGGCCCTACCTGGTGCTGTCAGGGCTCAACGGGGTGCTCACCCTGCACATGACGCTGCTGGCGGTCGGTCTTCCACTGTGGACAGCCGAGCACACCAGCGCGCCGGTGTGGGTGGTCGGGGTCATGGTGGTGGCCAACACCTGCCTATCCGTGCTGTTGCAGGTCTGGGCGGCGAAAGGCTGTGAGGACCCGCGGGTGGCGGTACGCCGCGGGGTATGGGCCGGTGTCGCGCTGGCCTGCTGTGTGGTGCTGCTGCCGTTCGCCCCCGGCCGGCCGGCCGTGCTGGCCGCCGGGCTGATGCTGCTCGCCGCGGTCCTGCTCACGCTGGGCGAGCTGTGGCAGTCCGCATCCGCCTGGGGACTCTCCATCGACCTGGCCCCGGAGGCGTACCGGGGCGAGTACCTGTCCGCGTTCAGCCTGGGCCGGTCACTGCAGGAGGCGATCGGGCCGGTCGTGGTGACCGCGCTGGTGATCCCGTACCCAAGTCTCGGCTGGCCGCTCCTTGCGGTGACGTTCGTGGTCGTCGGGCTGGCCATCGCTCCGGCCGCCGAGGCGCTGATACGGCGGGCACCGGTGGCCGCCGCACCCGGGCCGGCGTGAGGCGATGGAGCTTTTGCTGATCGGGGCCGGCGTGCAGGGCACCCCCTACGTGTCCGCGGCGCGGCGGCTGGGCGCCCGGGTCCGGCTGGTGGAGACGGAGCGGCAGCTGACCCGGCTGGCCGGGGAGGTCGACGAGGCGATCATCACGCCGGGCGAGACCGACGAGGACTGGGCCGCAGCGGCCTGCGCCGCAGCGGTACGCCGCCGGCCAGACGGCGTCCTCGGCTTCAACGAGCCGCAGGTGCTCGCGGCCGCGCTGGTCCAGGATGAGCTCGGGCTGCCCGGTCCGGGCCTGCGAGCGGCGGTCATCTCCCGCAACAAGGGCCTGCAGCGCGGTCGGTTCCGGGCGGCCGGCGTGCCACAGCCGGAGCACCTGCTGGTGGACGACCTCGCGGCGGCCCGCGGCTGGGCACTTGCCCGGTTGCCGGTGGTGGTCAAGCCGCTGTCGCTGGCCGGCAGCGCAGGGGTGGTGCAGGTCGCCGACCCCGCCGGGTACGACCGGCTGGCCGTCGCCAGGGCCGGGCAGCGACTGCTCGTCGAGGAGCAGGTGACCGGGCCGGAGTACAGCTGGGAGGGGCTGGTCCGGGACGGCACCGTGCTGTTCGGCAACGTGACCGAGAAGGAGACGCTCGGCCCACCCGGCTTCGTGGAGGTGGGCCACCGGGCCGGGTACCGGTTCGCGCCGGAGCCGCAGGCCGCGGTGGACGCGATGGTCCGGTCCGTACTCGCGGCGATGGGCGTCGGCAGCGGCATCGTGCACCTGGAGCTCGTGCTGACCGGGACCGGCCCGGTGCTCATCGAGATCGCCGTCCGGACCCCGGGCGACTACCTGATGGACGTGGTGTCGCTGACCACCGGGGTGGACCTGTACGACGCGGTGCTGCGGATCGCGCTGGGCCTGCCGCTGGAGGATCCGCTCGGTCCACCTGCGCCAGTGGCGTACGCCGCCTCCTGGATGGTGACCGCCGATCCCGGGCGCATCGTCGAGGTGTCCGGCCTGGACGAGGTGCGCCGGCAGCCGCACGTGGCCCGCGCCCGGCTGCGTCGTAGCCTGGGCGATGTCGTCGCGCCGGTGCGGTCCTCGGCGGACCGCATCGGCCACGTGCTGGTCAGCGCCCCGACTCCGGCGGAGCGGGACGCGGCGCTGGAGTTCGCCCGGCGCCACCTCCGGGTGACCACGCAACCACAATCGACGGACGGAGACACCGGTGGACGAGGACCTGCGGAAGCTGCTCGCCGACCTGTACGCGGACGGGGAGGCGTATGACGCGGCACAGCCCGACCGGCTGCGCCGCCGGCGCAACCTGGAGCCGGAGTCAGCCGCGCTGCTGACCCTGGTGCTGCGCATCGCCGGCGCCCGCCGGGTGGTGGAGATCGGCACCTCGAACGGGTACTCGGCGATCTGGCTCGCCGACGCGCTGCGGGATACCGGCGGCCGCCTGGTGACCGTGGACATCGAGGAGTGGTCGGGGGTGCACGCCAACCTGGCGCAGGCCGGCGTGGCGTCCATTGTGGAGACCAAGCTGGCCGACGGTGGGGAGTACCTGTCCGGTCTCCCGGACGGCAGCGTCGACCTGCTGTTCCTGGATGCCGAGCGGGTCGAGTACCCGGGCTGGTGGCCACATCCGGCGCGGGTGCTGCGGCCGGGTGGCGTGCTCGCGGTCGACAACGTGCTGTCCCACCCGGACGAGGTGGCCGGGCTCCTCGACCTGGTGGCCGCGGACGGCGGCTTCGTCGGTAGCACCGTGGCCGTCGGCAAGGGCCTGTACCTGGCCTGGCACCGGGCACAGCCCTGACCAGCCTCGGCGAGGGCAGCTGGGTCAGGCCGGCGGCTCGCGCGGCTCCAGCGGTTTCGTGGCCGGGCCGTGCAGGACCGCGCCGTCCGGGCTGAACCGCGAGCCGTGGCAGGGGCAGTCCCAGGTGCGCTCGGCGTCGTTGAAGGCCACGATGCAGCCGAGGTGGGTGCAGGTCGCGGACACGGCGTGCAGCCGACCGTGGTCGTCGCGGTAGACGGCGTACCGCTGCCCGCGGTTGCGCACGACGGCACCGGAGCCGGCCGGCACCTCCGTGACCGAGCGCGGCCCGGACCGTCGCAGCCGGTCGCCGATGAACCGGCGCGCGACGGCCAGGTTGGCCCGCAGGAAGCGGCCGGCCTCGGCGACCGGGTGGATGCGGCGCGGGTCGTAGAGGTCTGCCCACTCCGGCCTGCCACCGTCGATCAGCGCGGCCAGCAGGCGGCCGGCCATCACGCCGGTGCTCATCCCCCAGGCGTTGAAGCCGGTGGCGACGTACACGTGCCGCGCGCCGAGGTGGAACGGGCCGACGTACGGGACCCGGTCGGTGGTCATCGTGTCCTGCGCCGCCCAGTGGTACGCGAGCGTCGGCACGCCGAAGTGCTCACCCGTCCAGTCGGCGAGCGCCCGCAGCCGCTTGGCGACGCCCGGCGTGCCAGGCTGGAACGCCTCGCCGGTGACGATCAGCAGTCGCTGGCCGTTCCCGTACGGCGCGGTGCGCACCGACCGGGTCTCCTGCTCGCTGGTCAGGTACATCCCATCGGGGTCTGCGCCGGCCGGGATGACCCCGGCGACGACGAGCTCCCGCCGGGGCGCGAGGCGGGCGAACAGCAGCGCGGTCGAACACCGGATAGTGCGTCGCGACCACCACGTCGCGAGCCGTGACGGTGGCGCCGGACTCCGCGCGTAGCCGGCACGGCTCGCCCACGTCGAGGTCGACGATCCGGGTCCGTTCGTAGATCCGCCCACCGCGGCGGACCAGCTCGCCAGCGAGCGCAAGCAGGTAGCGCCGGGGGTGGAACTGCGCCTGCCCGTCGACGCGGATCGCCGCCGCTACCGGGAACGGCAGGCCGGTCCCGGTCACCGCCGAGGCGGGCAGGCCGGCCTGCTGGGCAGCGGCCACCTCCGCCTCGATCTCGCCGACGCGCTCGCTCGATGTGACATAGGTGTACGCCGGCCGGCGCTCCAGGTCGCAGTCGATGCCGAGCTCGGCGACCGTGTTCGCGACGTGCTCGACGGCGTCGGTCTGCGACTGGGCATACAGCTGGGCGGCCGTGGCGCCGAACGTCGTGCGGAGGTGCTCGTAGATCAGGCCGTGCTGGACCGTCAGCTTCGCCGTGGTGTAGCCGGTCGTGCCCGCCACGATCCGGCCGGCCTCCAGCACCGCCACCGATCGACCGGTGCGCACCACCTCCCAGGCCACCGACAGGCCGGCGATGCCGCCGCCCACCACGGCAACATCGACCTCGGCCTCCCCGCTCAGCGACGGGTAGCTGGTGGCTTCGGTGGAGTCCACCCAGTACGACTCCGCAAGGCCCGGAACGGTAGTCACCGTCCCGCTATACCCGCTGGAGCATCCGGCGACACCGGCACCGAGCCGGTGGCCGTCGCCAGGATCAGCTTGAACCGGAGTCGGGATAAAACCGTACTTACCTGGGTGAGGCACAGTCCGGCAGAAGGAGGACTCGTCATGATCCAACGACTGCTCCGCGCGGCTGCGGCCGGGGTCCTGGTCGCTGCGGTGCTGGCCGGCGCGCCGGCGAGCGCACAGGGTGGGCCGACGATGCTGCATCCGAACCTGGCGGTCCGCACGGCCGCGACCGGGCTCGTCACCCCGACCACGATGGCGTTCCTCGGCCGGGACGACCTGCTGGTCCTGGAGAAGGTCACCGGCCGGGTCCAACGGGTGATGGGCGGCGCGGTCCACGGCACCGTGCTGGACCTCGCCGTGAACTTCGGCTCCGAGCGGGGCCTGCTCGGCATCGCGCTGCACCCGAGCTTCCCCGCGAACCCAGGCGTCTATCTCTACTGGACGGAGAGCACGACAGGCGCGGACACCAGCGTCCTCGCCGAGACCCCGCTGCTGGGCAACCGGGTCGACCGCTATGTGTGGGACGGGTCGGCGCTGATGTTCGACCGCAACCTCATCCGGATCCGCGCGCTCCAGATGGACGCCGGCCAGCCGGCCCGGGGCAACCACGACGGCGGCGTGCTCGCGTTCGGGCGCGACGGCAAGCTGTACGTCTTCGTCGGCGACCTCGGGCGCCGCGGTCACCTGCAGAACCTGACCTGCGGGCCGACCGCCGTCTGCCCGGGTCCGGTCGTGCCCGACGACCAGTTTGGCGGCCCGGAGCCGGACAACGCCCACCTCAGCGGCGTCGTCCTGCGGGTCAACGATGACGGGACCGCACCGACCGACAACCCGTTCTTCGGCGCGGGAGCGGTTGTCGGTGGCGAGGTCGGCGCCAACCTGCAGCGGATCTTCTCCTACGGCCACCGCAACAGCTTCGGCATGGCGGTCCACCCCAGCTCCGGCGCCGTGTGGCTGCAGGAGAACGGCGACGACAGCTTCAGCGAGCTCAACCGGGTCACCCCCGGCATGAACGGAGGATGGGTCCAGATCGCCGGCCCGGTATCCCGGGTCGCCCAGTTCAAGGAGATCGAGACGACGTTCGGCGGCCGGAACCTGCAGCAGCTACGGTGGCCGCCGACCAACATCGCGGACACCCCGCAGGACGCGCTCGCGCGCCTGCATACCCTTCCCGGGGCGCACTACAGCGACCCCCAGTTCAGCTGGAAGTGGGAGGTGGCTCCGGGCGGCATGGGGTTCGTCGCCGGCCGGGCGCTCGGGGCCCAGTTCGAGGGCGACCTGTTCGTCGGTGCTGCGACGGCCAACCTCAACGGCGGCTACCTGTTCCACTTCAACCTGACCGGCAACGGCACGAAGATCGCCGTCGACGATCCCCGGCTGGCGGACCGGGTCGCGGACAACCTGGCCAAGCACGACATCACCGAGAGCGAGAGCCTGCTCATCGGCCGGGACTTCGGCGTCGTCACCGACATCGAGACCGGCCCCAACGGCAACCTGTTCGTCGTCTCCATCACCGGGGGCGTGATCTACGAGATCTACCGGTCCTGACCGCGGACGTTTGTTGCGGCGGCGGCTGCGTCGCCGCCGCCGCAACAAAGCTCAGTCGCTACGGCGGAAGGCGCCGGTCGTAGTTCTGCGCGAGCAGTGCGGTGGCTAAGCTGACGCTGAGTCGCTGCGCGACAACCTACGAGACTGGGGAGCCGCCAACTCTGGCTAGGAACGCGACCTCCCAGTCCTCCGTATTCTTCTGATCGACCCATAGTTTCCATGCGTACCGACCGGGCTGCAGCAAGAGCGGCGGAATATTTATCGCGATGGGTGCCTCTAGCTGCGTCCCCTCGGGAAGGTCCGGCGGGCGCTCGACCTCGAGCTCACCGGACAGCTCAACCGGCGCCAGCTGCCCGGTCAGGTTCGGCTGGGTCACGGTCTCTCCATCGATACCAACCAACCGAATCCTGAAGCTTATTTTAGAGTTGGCATGAGACCAGGGCACCTGTAGCAGAATCGCGACTGCGGAGGGCGGCGTCGGCGTTCCGGTAATGCTCCAGCCGCCACCTGAGATGAACAGTTTGCCGTCCGCGACCTGAGCGTGGTCGCAGAGCATCATCGTGACCCGGACCTGGGCAGTGGTCACAAGGGACTCCAGTACGAGCTCAACCGGCGTGCGCTGCGGTCGAGCGTACTGTGAAGTGCCCGGCAGGCCGGGTCAGGGGTCCGGTTGTCAGGGTTCCCGCAGCCTTCGTTCCCTGGGTCACCAACCTACGCCAGGAGGTGGAGCCGGCAGAGACGATCTCGGATGCCGCGGTGGCGGTCCACACGGGTTCGATGTCCGGAACGAGGTTGACTACGTCAACGGGCTGCTCGAAGTAGAAGGCAAGACCATCCCGCACCTGGTCCCGCAGCTCGTTGAAGGTGGCTGCCGCAGCGGAGAAGCCCGGTGCGTCGGGGCACTCAGCCCAGCAGCCCTCGGGCTCCCAATGATAGATCACTGCAACTCGCCTCATCATCACCCCTTGAGTATCCGGTGCGCTTCCTCTTCGTCAAGGCCGATGTCCGACATAAGGATCTTCCGCACCAGGCCCGGAGCTATTGAAGCGGCATCATGGAACGCGAAGGTCAGGTCGGGCCGTCCTGGCGCACTCAGCCGGCGGTGCGATCCCCGCTGCCGCACAACCCGATACTCCAGCGGCTTACGACGAAGGACCGCTAGAAGGTCACGGCCGGTCATCGCGGGGAACGTTGGCACGAACACGGATGTTCTCACGCAAGCCGCCGCCGGATCCAAACGCCACACGCCCCTGTTGCAACCGGCCCGGCTTGGCTTGGGCGAGCGCTGAATGGCTGCAGGAGCCAGCAATATGCTTCAGCCGGCGACCGCCTCTCGCGGGGCCAGCACGGCGACCGCCCCGGCCAGCACCTCAACGGTCAGAGTGCCCGGCGGGTCGGCGGTGACGTCCCCGTCGGACTCGACGACCAGCGGCTGGCCGTCCAGGCGTTCGACGACCACGCGCCGCCCGGTCGCGTAGGTCACGTGCGGATCGGTCAGGTGGGTGCCCGCCTGTGCCGCGGGGACGAACCCCATCAGCTTGCCGGGCGGCATGGACGCCACGACGCAGACGTCCAGCAGGCCGTCGTCGAGGACCGAGCCTGGCATCAGGTAGAGCATGCCGGCGGCGCGGTAGCGGCCACCGCCGACGTTGACCAGCAAGGCGTCGCCCGTGAAGACCACCGCGTCGTCGACCCGGACCCGGGCGGGGAAAGAGGGTGGGCGCGCCAGCATCGCGGCAGCCCCCGCGTGGTAGCGGGCGACACCGGAGACACCGGACGCCGCCCCGGCCACCAGCACGTCCGCGAGGAAGCCGGCCGACACTCCGAGCAGGGCGTGCTGACCGTCCTCCACCACGTGCAGCACGTCGAGGCGGCGTACCCGGGATAGGGCCGGATCCAGCGCCTCCGCGACGACCTGCGCCACGCCCCGCTCGCCCCACAGCCCGCGGCAGAACGAGTTCCCGCTCCCTCCGGGGAGGGTCAGCAGCAGCGGCACAGGATCCGGCCGCGCCACCAGCCCCTCGGCGATCTCCCGGACCGTCCCGTCCCCGCCGATCCCAATGACCAGGTCGCAGTCATGCCGGGCGGCCACTGTAGAGGCATCACCGGGGCCGGCGGTCCAGAACACCGCGCAGTCGGGGATCTGCCGCCGGCACTGCGCAACGACGGAGTCGACCAGGTCGGTGGTTGTCGTGTCGGCCGCAGGGTTGGCCACGACCACGGCTCGGCTCAGCGGCCGGACCGCGTCGACCTGGTGCGAGCGCGTCGGCTGGGTCCTCATGAGACGGCCCGTCCGGTCAGGGTCGCCTGGTATGCGCGGGTCGTCCTGCGCAGGTGGTTGAAGATCTCGACGTACGACTGCCACATGGAGACCTCGTGGTATGCGATGTCGTGCTCGCGGCAGTACGCCATGACGATCGGTCGCGCCCGCCGCAGGTTGACCCGGGGCATGGTCGGGAACAGGTGGTGCTCGATCTGGTAGTTCAGCCCGCCGAAGAGGAAGTCGTGCAGGCGCGAGGAGCGGATGTTGCGGGCGGTGCGCACCTGGCGGGTCAGCCAGTCCCAGTCCTCGTCGGGTCGCTGGATCGGCATGCCCTTGTGGTTCGGCGCGAACGACAGTCCGATGTAGAGCCCGAAGACCAGCTGGTGCACCAGGATGAATACGACCGCCTTGCCCGGCGACATGACCGCCAGGACGACCGCGAGATACGCCACGATGTGCGCCGCGATGAGCAGGCCCTCCATCAGAGGGCGTCGCAGGCTGCGCTCCCGGACCGACTTGAGGCTGGCGACGCGCAGCCCGAGCGACTCGGTGGTCAGCAGCGGATAGAACAGCATGTGCTGATGCCGGACGATGAACTGCTTGACCGCACCCTTGCGGGTCGGCCCCTGCTCCGGGATGAAGATGACCCGGCGCCGGGTGATGTCGGAGTCCCGTACCAGGTGGTTGGGGTGGCTGTGGTGCTTGTTGTGGTGCCCGACCCACCAGCCGAAGCTGAACCCCATCAGGACGTTGCCGTGCGCCACGCCGAGGATGTTCATCCAGCGGCGGCTGCGGGTCACCTGGCCGTGGCCGATGTCGTGGCCGACGAAGCCGGTCTGGCCGTACCAGAGGCCGAGCAGCGACGCGACGGCGAGCTGCCACCACGAGTCACCCACCCGGAAGACGAGTGCCCAGATCGCCAGCAGGACAACAAGGTTCAGCACAATCTTGAATACGTAGTAACCGGGCCGGGTGTCGAGCAGGCCGGCTTCGCGCACCCGCCGTGCCAGCTCCCCGAACCGGTCGCCCACCCGTCCGTACTCGATGTCGGTGCTCGGCTTGGGCACGTCCGAGCCCGGTGTGGCGATGATGGCCTGGCTCATCCTGACACCCTCTCGTTCAAAGAGCCTCTTTCGTGTGTTACGCCGGAGCCGGGCCGGACCCTTGACCGACGGGCGGGAGCGTCAGCGTGGCGTACCGGCGGTCGTGCCAGATCAACGGCCGGCCGGACCCGCGGTGGGCGACCATCACCTGGCCGACCGCCACGCAGTGGTCGCCGTAGCGGCTCTCGCCGGCCAGGAAGCAGACCGACCACGCGAGCACGTCGGTCAGCACCGGCACCCCGAGCACATCCCGGTACGTCCGGTCGAGGAAGCGCTGCGGGTCGTGGCCCGGCCGGCTGAACACGTCGGCCGTCGCCGCCTGCTCCTCGCGCAACAGGTGCACGGCGAACGCGCGCTGCGTGCGGATCGCGGCCAGCGTGGCGGAGCCGGCGGCCACGCAGACCAGCAGCATGGGCGGCCGTAGCGACACCGATGTCACCGACGAGGCCGTCAGACCAACCGGGTCCCGGCCGGCGCGGGAGGTCACGATCGTCACGCCGGCCGCGAGCATGCGGTAGAGGCGCAGGCACGCCGCCGCACCAGGACCCGGCTCGTCGGCCAGCTCGGCCGGGCCGGGCCGGGCGGATGTCTCTACAGTGGACCGGCTCACGGCAGCACGCCGGCCGGTTCGCGGGGCTCCACCGGTACGACCTCACCGAGCAGCCCGCGCAGGATCAACGTGACGTTGGCGCGCAGCGTCGACGACGCCACCGGGTCGAGCAGCTCGGCCAGCGTGGGGATGCCGAGGTCGAACTGCGCCTCGAAGGTCACCTCGCTGCCGCCGTCGGCCGGCTCGACCCGCCACGACCCGGTGAAGCTCACGAAGTCACCGGTGAGCTGCTCGAAGTCGATGGCCCGGTGTTCCGGATCGAACCGGTCCCGCTCGGTCCACCGCAGCAGGCCTTTGCGGAACCGCACCGTCCACTCGGACACGAGCCGGCCATCGGGCTCCGGCGGGTGCACGACGACCTCGCGTACCGCGTCGGTCAGCTCGACGTAGGAGGAGAAGTCGCTGATCCGGCGGTACGCCTCGGCCGGCGCGATGTACGGCGCAAGCATGCGGACTACGACGTTGGGCACGGCGTACCTCCTTGGTGCTCAGGGAGTGAGGTCAGGCGCGGGCCGCGACCGCGGTCAGCGCCTCTTCAAAGGTGGTGAGGAAGGTATCGATCTCGGCGTCGCCGAGGATCGCAGGCGGTGTGAGGCGCAGCACCCCGGACGCGTTGAGCGAGTGGTTGACGAGGATCCCGCTGTCGACCAGCTCGAGCACGAGCTCGGCCACCGTGGCCTGTGACCCGCACTCGACGCCGATGAGCAGGCCCAGCCCGCGTACCTGGGTCACCACGCCGGCCCCCCGCTGCGCGCACGCGTCGCGTACCCCGGCGAGGATCTGGTCGCCGAGCTTGGCGGCCCGGGGCACGATGTCCTCGTCGAGCATGGTCCGGACCGTCGCCTGCGCGGCGGCGCAGGCCAGCGGCGAGCCGCCGAAGGTCGACGAGTGCAGGAACGGGTCGCGGCTGAACGGCTCGTAGATGTCGGCCCGGGTCACCGCCGCGGCGACCGGCACCACCCCGCCCGACAGGCCCTTGCCGACCAGCAGGATGTCCGGCACGACGGCGTCGAGGTCAACACCCCACCAGGCGCCCAGCCGCCCCATACCGGTCTGGATCTCGTCGACCACGAGCAGTGCGCCGTACGCCCGGCAGAGCGCCGCGACACCGGGCAGGTAGCCGGGCGGCGGGATGACGACGCCGCCCTCGCCCTGCACCGGCTCGACCACGACGCACGCCCGCCCGGCGCGGGCCGCCACCGCTCGCTCCAGCTCCGCCAGGTCGCCGTAGCTGACTGCGGTCGTCTCCGGCAGCAGCGGCGCGAACGGGTCCTGGTAGAGCGGGTTCGAGGTGAGGCTGAGCGCGCCGAGGGTCTTGCCGTGGAAGCCGTTGCGGGTGGTGACTAGCGCGTTGCGGCCGTGTGCCCGGGCGAGCTTGAGCGCCGTCTCGGTCGCCTCCGTGCCGGAGTTGACAAAGTGGACATAGTCGAGCCCGTCGGGTGTCACCCCGGCCACCGCCGCGGCGGCGCGAGCCTGGACCGGGTCGAGGAACACCCGCGTGGCCAGCGGATGCCGGTCCAGCTGGCGGTGCACCTCGGCGACGACCCGCGGGTGCCGGTGCCCGAGCAGGAAGACGCCGTACCCGCCGAAGTCCAGGTACCGCCGGCCGTCGGCGGCCACCACCCAGGCCCCGTCCGAGGACACCTCGACCACACCGCCGAGCAGGTTGCTCAGCGCCGCCCGGCCGGTGCTGACGTGACGGAGGTACAATGTGGACACTTCATCGGCTGGGAAGGTGTCGCGCATCTCGTGTCTCCGCTCAGGCGATCGTGAGTGACTCGCCGACCAGGTACCGGGCGAGCGGGCCGGACATCTTGCCCCGCGTGGGCGGGTGGAAGCCGAGCGCGTTGACGCACGCGGCGAGGTAGGCGACCTCGTCGGTGCCGATGAAGTTCACGCCGCCGAGCAGCTCCACCGCCCGCTGTGCCGCCCGGCCGACCGCGTCCTGCACGGCGTACCGGACGAGCAGCGAGTCGGCCAGCAGCCGGGCGTCCCCGCCGGCCTGCGGAAGCTGGCGGGCGATGTTCTCAAGGGCGGCCATCGCCGGTTCGGTCTCCGTGACCAGCCGCACCCGGTCCGCCGCTGGGATGCGCTCGTTGTGCAGCGCGCGTTCGACGAGTGCGCTCACCGCACCGAGGTAGCTGGCGGAGATCAGCAGCTCGAACCAGAGGAACCCGATGATCTGGACCTCGCCGAGCGACTGGCCGCCCGACACGTCGGTGCGTACCACGAGGTCGTGGGGCACGAGCACGTCGTCGATCGTGACCTGGTCGCTCTCCGTCCCAGCCAGCGCGAAGGTCCCCCAGAACGGGCTGACCGTCAGCCCCGGGGTGCCCGCCGGGATCATCACGACGGCCAGCTGCCCGCCCTCGCCGTCCTGGCGGGGCACCATGACGCTGGCGGTGAGGAGATCCATCGAGCGGGACAGGCTGCACGGGCGCTTGACCCCGCTGACCCGTACCCCCTCCGGCGTCACCGTCGCCGTCATCGTCGGGTGCAGGATGCCGACGTCCGGGTTACCTTCGGCGAACCCGGAGGCCAGCAGCTTGCCGCCGGTCGCCACCGCCTCCATGAGCATCCACTCGAAGCCGTTGCTGACCTCGCTGAGCGCCACGATGCTGGCCAGCGAGAAGTGGTGCATGGCGGTGGCCACCGCCAACGAGGGCGACCGCGCACCGATCGCGCGCTGCACCCGGATCGCCTCGACCGCGTTCGCCCCGCTCCCGCCATGCGCGGTGGGCACCAGCAGGCCCGGCCCGCCGCAGGCCCGGAACGCCGCGATGCCCGGACCGCCCGGCCGCTCCAGCTCCATCAGCGGCGTCGTCTCGAGCTTTTCGTCGAGGCCGTGCAGGATCTTGCGTACGGTGGCGCGCTCGCGTTCGAGGTACCTCATCCCGCCCGTCCTCTGCTCCTCGCCCGTTGTCGGGTCTTACGCGAGCAGGGCCGGCCAACCCCCGGCGGTCGACGACTCTTCCAAGGCGGTCAGATCAACGAGAAGCCTTCGCCGCGCGCGGAGTAGGACACAAGATCAGCATATGCGGTCCCAAGCGAGCAGCGGGTTCACATGGGTGCCCGCCCAGCCTGAGCGGACCGAAGAAGTTCGGTGCCGTCGTCTACGTCAAGCCCGGCAACGGCGGCCTCACGCTACGCCTACGGCCAGACGACGTTGACGACCTCGACGACAAGCGGATCAGGCTACGCAACGTCGCTCCGACACAACCGTACGCAGTGAACTGTCCGCTCAACGACAATGAGGCAGTCGATCTTGCAGTCGACCTCACTGAACGCGCGCTCCGAAAGGTCCGCGGCAGATAGCGACGCGTTAGCCGAAGGTGTCAGAAGCCAGGGACCCGTTAAGGAACGGATATGCCGCTAACAGTACGAATGGCGATCAAGCTGGTCGAAGCCGACGGTTGGCAGCTCGTACGCGTCAGGGGCAGCCACCGGCACTACGTTCATCCGACGAAGCCCGGCATCGTCACGATCGCGGGTAAGCTAAGCCTGGACCTGCCGCCCGGGACGGCGAGAAGCATCCTTAAACAAGCAGGACTGGTTGGGGGTGGGTAACCGTTGAACGCCTACGCGGTGATCATTGAACAGTCCGAGAGTGGCACCTTCGGCGCCTGGTCTCCTGACCTTCCGGGCTGCGTGGCCGTGGGAGAGACCGCCGAGGAGTGCGTCGCGGAGATGCGTGAGGCGATCAAGGGACATCTGGAGCTTCTTGCAGAGAGAGGTGAACCGGCCCCCGTCTCGGCCGCTGTCGGCGTAGATCTCATTGAGGCGGCATAGGGCGCAATGCCTCGCAGGGGCGGTAGCTCATGTCTGGGCTGTGCTGGGCACCGGCGCCACCCGCTCGCGGTGGCCGGGCACGCCCGCATCGACCCGGCGGGGCTCCTTGGCGCCCCTTGGCCAGGCAAGGTAGCTGCGAAAGGCCATCGGTAGGCCGCGTGCCGCCAGCAGGTCCGGCGAGTCCATCACCTGTATATGCAGGTGCGGCTGCGTACTGTTGCCGGAGTTTCCACAGGTCGCGACCTGCTGGCCGGCCGTGACCCGGTCGCCCGGGCGCACCAGCAACGACCCGGCCCGAAGATGGGCGAGCACCACGTACGGACCACCGTCGTGCAGCGCCAGGACGACGTGGTTGCCGGTGACCGCGCCCAGGCCGCGGCGCAGCCTGGACCCCTGCGTCAGCAGGTAGGTCAGGACGCGCAACGGCGACCGCCGGGCCCGCTGGTCCGGCTCACCGTCGTGCACCGCCACGATGTGCCCGTCGACGGGCGACAGGATCGGCCGACCGAAGGCGAAGAACCGGCTGGCCGGCTCGGTCGCCAGCAGGGTCCGCCAGTCGTGGACGGCGGCAGTGCGCCGCCGGGCGTCCGCCGCAGCGAAGTCGATCGCGAACGTCTGCCCGAGGAAGTGCGTACCGTGGCTGGGCACGCGTCGGGCGGGGGTGTTGACGGCCAGCCATGAACCCTCGAACGGCAGGGCCAGCACCACCGGCGGCTGGTGCGGGTCTGGCCGGTACGCCGCAGCGGCGCGCATCGCCTCGACCATCCCGGTCAGCTCCTCGCGCACGCGCCGCCGCTCCTCCCCGTCCCTCGCCGGAGCAGAGGGCACTGGTACGCCCAGACCCGTCTACTCACGTTCGGCATAGCACACGGTACGGTCAGTGCGCCTCGTCCGGTGGTGGCCGGTGCGCCCCATCCTGCCGGTGCGCTTCGTCCTGGTGGTACGACCCGTTCTGGCGGCGGGCCCGCTCCTCGATCACCCGCTGTAGCAGCAGCAACCGGCGACGTACGCTCTCGATCTCGTTCACGCATCGGCGCGCCCGTACCCGCAGTGCCGTCATCTCGTAGTCCAGCTCGATCATGTCGAGCAGGTAGCCGATGTCCTTCTGGTCCGCCATGGCTGTCCCCCGTGGGGCGTTTCCGGCTCGCCTGTAAAGTCCCAAAAGATCAGGTGCCCGCCCCATCCACAGGACAAACGTCATCGGAGCGTCCAGATCTCACCCGTACGGATGAGGTGGGCGCCGCTACCCGCTGACTGCGCGTAGTGCAGAATCGGGCCGGTCATCGCTGAGCTGGTCGACAGGGGGCGGGCGTGAGCGTTTCCTTTGACATCGACCGATCCGGTGGAGCGACCATCGTCCAGATGCACGGTGAGGTCGATCTCGACGCCGCGGACGAGGTGCTGGAGAAGCTGCGGGAGGCCATCCTCGACGAGTCCGACCAGCCGGTGGAGCGCGTGATCGTCGACCTGTACGACGTGTCGATGCTGGACTCGACCGGGGTCGGTGCCCTGGTCGCCGCGTACAACGTCGCCACCGAGCAGGGCGTCAAGCTCGTGGTGATCAACGCGCGGGGCATCGTGCAGCGGGTGCTGCGTATCGCCGGGGTGCTGGAGATCCTGACCAGCACCACCCCGCACCGCGGCCGCCCCAGGCGCCGTTCGTGACGGCGTTGCGACGGCAGTGCCCGGACCGTAGCGGCGGGGTCAGGCCGCCCGGCGGCGCAGCGTCGCAACGGCAGAGCCGGCCAGCGCGAGCAGGCAGTCGGAGAGCTTGCCGTCCTCGATGGCGGCTCCGAACAGCGCCGCCCCGGTCGACCGGTCGCCGTTGGCGTACGCGCTGACGAAACGGGCCACCCAGCGGGCGTCGTACCCCGCCTCGTCTATGCCGGGGAAGTCGAGCGTCCAGGCGCCCAGCGGCGTGTCCGCCCCGACCATGGTCGCGGCCAGGCACCACGCCAGGTCATACGCCCCGGCGAGCCCCGACCGGTCCACCACCGCGTCGAACGTGCCCACCACCCGGTCGGTGTCTCCGGCGAGCACCGAGCCGAGCACGAGCTGAGCGTCGGCGTAAACATCCGGCGGAATGCTGGTCACATCGGGCAGCCTAGGTCGCCGCGTCAAGCCCTGCTCAGGATGAGCCCTGCTCAGGATGAGCCCTGCTCGGAACGAGCCCAACTTCCGGATGAGCCCAGCTCGGGCGCGGAAGCGAGGGTCAAGGGGTCCGCAGCAGGCAGGTGAGCCGGGCGGTGCATACCCTGGCGCCGGCCTCGTTGGTGATGACAATCTCATAGGTGGCCACTGTGCGCCCCAGGTGGAGCGGGGTGGCCACGCCGGTGACCACCCCGGACCGCACCGACTTGTGGTGCGTCGCGTTGAGCTCCACACCCAGCGCCAGCCGCCCACCGCTGCTGAGACCATGCAAGGTCGCGCCGATCGAGCCGAGCGTCTCGGCCAGCACGCACGATGCGCCACCGTGGAGCAGCCCGTACGGCTGGGTGTTCCCGTCGACCGGCATCGTGCCGGCGACACGCTCCGGTGAGGCCTCGGTGAGCTGGATGCCGAGCCGGTCGGCGAGCGCTCCGGTCCCGGCGTACACCTCAGCTAGCTGCTCGGCAGGGGCTGACATGGTGCGTAGGGTACGCCGGCACCGACGCGCGCGAGGCAGCGGGAGTCACACCGCAGGTGCCGGACGTACTAGGGTGCGTGCGGACTCTCGATCGAAAGGACGCTCGATGACCCCGTCTCGCGCCGTCGCCGTCGTCGCAGCTGTCGCCGCATTGCTGGGCACTACTGGATGCGGAGGGAAGGACCAGGCCGATCCGCTCACGGCGACCCAGGGGGTCCGGCTCTACGGTTCGGACGGCAACATGACCAATGCTCTGGGTGTGGCCGTGGAAGACTACCCAGGGCTGCTCGCGGGGATGAAGGGCACGGCTCCGATGACGCCGCTGTCCCACGAGTTCCGCGCCAGGCTCGAGAGCGTCAGCCGGGGGCTGGTCGATGTCAACTACGCTGGCGAGGCGTACGACGCCGTCATGATCACCGCGCTCGCTGTCCAGGTGGCCCGGACCACCGAGGGCCGGGTGGTGCGCAGCTACGTCAACGGCATCACCACGGCAACGACAGTCGGTGACAAGCCCGCCGAGGTCTGCGACACGTTCAAGGAATGCCTTCAGGTGATCGGGAAGAACGACGGTACGGACTTCCGGTACCAAGGCGTGTCGCTACGTCGCGGCGGCTTCACCGAGGCCGGGGAGCCGTCCACCGCGATGTACGGTGCCCTGCGGTTCAGCAGCGACAACCGCATCGACCCCGGCAAGATTGAGTTCGTCGGCGCGGGCAGCGAGGCGGACACGACCAAGGCGAAGCCGCCTGCCCCGCCCCCGGTCAACAAGCCGGCGTTCGGGGTCCCGCTGACCTTCGGCACCCTGCTGCCGAAGACCGGGCAAGGTTCGGGCATCTACCCACCGATGATGGCCGCCATCACCCTCGCGATCACGGAGATCAACGATGCGGGTGGCGTGCTGGGCAAGCCGGTGGTGGTGGAGCACAAGGACGACGGCACCTCCGCCGAGAAGGCCAAGGCGGCCACCGAGGAGCTGATCGACAAAGGCGTCGACGTCATCATCGGCGCTGGTGGGTCCAGCGTGTCCAAGGCGGTCCTGCCGCAGGTCACCGCGGCCGGCGTAATCATGATCTCGCCATCGGCCACGTCCGACGAGCTGACCGCCCTACCCGACGCCAACCTGTTCTTCCGTACCGCGCCGCCGGACACGTTGCAGGCCAAGGCTCTCGCCGATGTGGTCCTCCGGGATGGTGGGCAGAAGCTCTTCATCGTCGCCCGGGAGGACTCATGGGGCACCGGCCTCGCGGCCAGCCTCCGTACCGACCTGGTGGCCTCAGGCATCAAACCGGTGAACATCAGGATGTTCATGTACCGGCCCGGTGAGTCGGCGGAGCAGCTGCCAACCCTGGGCACGCTGCCGGACCAGGTGCTGGCGTTCCAGCCGGACGGCGTGATCATCCTCGGCTTCGGCGAGACCGCACACGTGATCCTGATGCTCGTGCGTAAGGGCATCGTGCTGCGCCGTTAGGGCTCCCTCCGTCGCCTCACCGGCCACTACGCCCCAGCGGCCGGTGAGGCGTGGTGGCCGGTGGCGTAGTGGCCCGGCTGGCACGTTGAGTAGCGGTTCCGGATGGCACGTTGCCGGGACACAAGACGCAGCGGACACGCGTACGGTCGTCGCATCCCGAGGAGGAGAGGATCACGGATGAGCGAGCTGGACGAGCCCACGCTGGTCGAGGAGCACCCGGACGAGGCCACCCACGCCGAGGGCTTCGGGCCCGCCGACGGTTACGGGCACCCCGAGCAGTACGGCCACCCCGAGGGGTACGGGCTGGACAGCTACCCGGGTGACGAGCCGCACCACGACCCGCACTCGATCGTGGAGCGCTACCCGGACGGGTCGACCACCACGGCCGTCGACTACGACGGCGACGGCTACGCCGACGAGGTGCAGCATGACCGGGACTCCGACGGGTACGCCGAGACGACGTACCTGGACAGCGACGGCGACGGCCGGATCGACGCGATCCTGCGCGACCACGATGACGACGGGCATCCGGAGACCCTGCTGGCTGACCAGGACGGCGACGGCAAGGTGGACTACGTCGCGCGGGACGTCAACGAGGACGGCCGGATCGACTCGGTGGTGGCGGACACCGACCACGACGGCAAGGCGGACACCTACGTCCGCGACACCGATCTCGACGGCAGGCCCGACCTGATGATCGTGGACGCGGACGAGGATGGCATTCCCGACGTGGTCGGCCGGGACACCGACGGCGACGGCGTCCTGGACGAGGTGGCGTACGTGGACCCGGACGCGAGCCCGTACGTCACGCACTGAGCCAGCGGCCGGCCGGGGCACGGCTCCGGCCGGGCCACGGCTCACGACGGCGCACGACGCCCCCGCGACAAGCGGCGCGGGGGCGTCGTGCTACGCGGCAGCATGTCGCGTGCGGCGTCGTGGCGTGCGGCGTGCGGTCCCGTCGGGGTCAGCTCTTGGGCGCCCGCCCGCGCTCCAGGAACGCCGTCATCCGCCGGCGCTTCTCCTCGTCCTCGAAGAGCACCGCCTGCGCGACCAGGTCCACCTGCGGGTGCGCGGCGGCCGGGGCGTCAACGGCCAGCTTGGTCAGGCGCAGCGCGAGCGGCGAGGCGCGCGCGATCTCGTCGAGCAGCGCGTGGGCCACATCGAGCAGCCCGGCCGGCTCCGCCACGACCCGGTTGACCAGGCCGATCCGCAGCGCTTCTGCGGCATCGACCCGCCGCCCGGTGAACAGCAGCTCCTTGGCGCGCGCCTCGCCGACCAGGGCTGGCAGCCGGTAGGTCGCGCCGGCTCCGGCGATGATGCCCAGGTGCACCTCGGGCTGGCCGAACACCGCCCGGCTCGTGCAGACCCGCAGGTCGCAGGCGTACGCCAGCTCGGCACCGCCGCCCAGCGCCGGCCCGTCGATGGCCGCCACGGTCGGCAGCGGCAGGGCCCGGATGCGCGCGAAGAGGCCCTGGTTGATCGCTGCCAGGGCCTCCAGCCGGCCCCGCTCGCGCAGCTGCGCGATGTCGGCGCCGGCCGCGAAGATGCCCTCGGCGCCGCCGGTGAGCAGCAACAACCGCGGGGACTCCGCCAGCCGCTCGCACACCGCGTGCAGCTCCTCGACCATCGCCGCGTCGATCGCGTTGCGCCGGTCCGGCCGGTTGAGCGTGACCACCAGCCGGTCCGCCCGCTCCTCCAGCAGCAGCGCGGTCACTGCTTCACACCGCCTTCCCAGCGGTAGAAGCCCTCGCCGCTCTTACGGCCGAGCCGCCCCTGGGCGACCATCCGCTCCAGCAGCGCCGGTGGCGCGAACCGGTCGCCGTAGGCCTGCGCCAGCGTCCGGGCGATGTCCAGCCGCACGTCCAGCCCGACCACGTCGGTCAGCTCCAGCGGCCCGACCGGGTGCCGGTAGCCGAGCACCATCGCCTTGTCGATGTCGGCCGCGTCGGCGACCCCGTCCTCGACCATCCGGATCGCCTCCAGGCCCAGCAGGACGCCGAGCCGGGACGTGGCGAAGCCGGGCGCGTCGCGTACCGTGACCGGCTCCTTGCCCAGCCGCCGGGCAAGCGCGACCGCGGCCGCGGTGGTCTCCGCCGCGGTGGCCGGCCCGACCACCACCTCGACCAGGGTCATCGCCCACACCGGGTTGAAGAAGTGCAGGCCGCAGAAGCGCTCCGGGTGGGCGAGCCCTGCGGCGAGCGCACCGATGGAGATGCTCGACGTGTTGGAGGCGAGCAGCGCCGGCCCGGTGGCCTCGGCCGCGGCGAGCACCGCGGCCTTGAGGTCGGGGCGCTCCGGCACCGCCTCGACGACCACGTCCGGCCCGCCGGCCACCTCCGCGACGTCAGGCCGCAGGACCACGCGGGTACGCCTGGCCGCCGCCTCGGACGCTGCGAGCTTGCCCCGCTCGACCGCGCGGTCCCACAGCCCGCTGAGGGCGGCCGTGGCCGCCTCCGCCTGCTGCGGGTCCACCTCGACCAGCTCGACGTCGTACCCGGCGCCGGCCGCCGCGTAGGCGATGCCGACCCCCATGGTGCCCGCGCCCACCACCACGAAACGCTCAGTCACAGGCGAGAGCCTAGGGCGTCACAGGCGCATGCCCAGGGCGCGGCGCGCGCCACCTGCCGACCGTGCCCTACCGTGACGAGGTCAGCAGTGGCACTGCCGAGAGGACCGCGATGAGCGAGAACGTCGAGACCCGCGGCGAGGAGCGGGTCGACCTGATCGTCGGGGACACCAACCAGGACGGCAAGGCCGACCTGTGGGTCGCCGACACTGACGGGGACGGCAAGCCAGACCTGTTCCAGTTCGACACCGACCACGACGGCAAGGTCGATATCACGATGGTCGACAGCGACCAGGACGGCACGCCGGACGAGGTCGTGGATGGCGATGGAGGCCACGCCCCGACCCTCTGAGCCGGGCGGCACGCAACCGGATGGGAGGGTGTGCCGGGCCTTATGCTCTGCTAGCGCAGATGGGGCAGAGCATAAGGGGGTACGGGCCACCCTCCCCTTCTGCGCGGTCGTGGCTCAGCGCTGGCGAGCGGGCTAGCGCAGCACCAGCTCTGCGACGTAGATCGGCGCGTCCGCGGCGTCCACCGTCCCGATCCGCCACGGGCTGTCGTGCACCAGCTGGTCCAGCTCCTCCACCGAGCAGAGCAGGTAGTCGAACCACGGCGTGGCGAGACCCTCGTAGCGCGACCGGATCCGCAGCTGGCCGGGCAGCCGCCCGCGGTCCCGGTTGTGCTGGTGGTAGGCGAGATGGGCCGGGTCCGTGGTGCCGTACGGGTCCGTCCCCTGGGCGACGATCCGGGCGCCGGGACGGGCCTGCGCGGCCAGCGCGGCCAGGAGGACCGGGGCGCGCTGGCGCGACTCCAGCAGGCCGAGGTTGTTGCCGAAGAACGCGAACGTGTCGTACCGGCGGCCGGACCGGGCATGGTCGTCCACTGTGGTGCAGACGGTGTCCCGTACCCCGAGCTGGGCGGCGACCTCGACCGTGCCCGGCGAGATGTCCAGCGCGGTGACCTGGGCCCCCCGGTCCTGCAGCGCCAGCGCCACCCGGCCGGCGCCGGCACCCACGTCGAGCACGTGCCCGTCGCACCGGTCCAGTGCGCGGCGCTCCCAGTCGTACCACTCCGCCGGGCCGGCCAGATAGCGCGCCGCCGGCACCCCGTTGATGAACCCGTCGTCGCGTTCCACGATCTCGATGACCGGGCGGGGCACCCGCCCGGCGTACGTGGGCCGGGGGCCGCGGCCAGCTCGCTCCGCGAGCGCGGCCCGCATCAGCTCGCCGAACGCGTCGCCAACCCGCGGCGCCTCGCCCAACGCGTAGCCAACCCGCGGCACCTCACCCACCGCGTCACCAGCCCGCGGCCCGGCCGTGCCGGGCGGGCCGGTCCGGAGCTCGTCCACCATGGCGACACGCTATCGGTACGGTTGGCGCATGACGATCACGGTCGCAGACCTGGCGGCGAGCAAGTACGTACTGCTGACGACTTATCGCAAGGACGGCCGCCCGGTGGCCACCCCGGTCTGGGCCGTCCCCTATGATGACGGGCTGGCGGTGTGGACGGCGGTCAGCTCGGGCAAGGTCAAGCGGGTCCGGCGTACTAGCGAGGTCACCGTCGCCTCGTGCGACTTCCGCGGTGGCAGCGTCGGGCCGGCGGTGGCTGGCCGCGCCCAGGTGCTGGACGCGGCGGGCACAGCGCGGGTGCGGCAGGAGCTCAAGCGCAAGTACGGCATCTCCGCCCGGCTCACCTTCGCCTTCAGCGCGCTGCGCCGCGGGTCCACCGGCACCGTGGGGATCACGGTGGCACCCCGCTGACCTCAGGCCCTCTGAATACGTCAGGGGCGAGGCACGCTATCCGCGTTCCTCGCCCCTGATCCGACGGCCGGCGTCGACCAACGATCGGCTGCCGTCACTCGCCCGGGCGCTGCTGAGGGATCTGTCCTTGCAGCAGGGCTCGCACCTCTGACTCACGGTAACGACGATGTCCGCCGAGCGTACGGATCGCGCTTAGCTTGCCCGCCTTGGCCCACCGGGTCACAGTCTTCGGGTCGACACGGAACATCGACGCTACCTCGGCCGGGGTGAGCAGTGGCTCAGGTTCGTGGGTACGCGATGCCATCGGTCACTCCTCCACAAATACCTACAAACGACGGCCGGGGTCCCGCCGGCCGACGCGCTTCCATGGTCCGGCTAGTCCCCGATGTCCGACATGGGCCGAACGGACGGACGTCCGTGGATGGATGGATGATGATTTCTGACCCAGATTGTCCAGTTAGTTGCACCGCTCCAACAACTGGACAGCCCGCCATCGTCCGACGAGCTTTTCGTAGGCCTCGGTAGCCGACTCCGCGTCGCCGGCGGCCAGCCCGGCAAGACCGGAAGCGACCAGCCCTGGCGAGTCGTCATCACGTAGGGCGTCGTCGCCGAGCAGGCTCACCAGCCCGCCGTAGTCCAGCTCAACGACCGAGCGCGGGTGGAAGTCCTCCAGCCAGCGGGTGCCCTCCTCGACCGCGGTCGTGACCGGCGTGTCCCCGACCGACCTGCGCAGCACCGCGCACGCCCGGTGCGCCCGGCGCCGGGCCCGGGAGATCTCCGTGCGGTAGCGCAGCGCCCGCCGGCCCGGCCGCAGCGACAGCTCCCGCTCGTCAAGGTCCACGAACACGAACCAGCGCAGGGGTACGCCCCACGTGGCGATCTGCTCGTGCACCCGGGGCATGCCGCGCTCCAGCACCCGGGGGCCGCTGCGCCAGTCGTCCACAACGGTCTTGGCCAGGCCGGCGAGCACCGGGGGCACGAACGCGTCAGCGATCACCGAGGGCACCCCGTCGCGCGCGTTCAGCGCCGCCTCGGCCACCCGGAACCGCAGGTTCCACGGGCAGATCAGCAGCGTGTCGTCGGTCTCCAGGACGTACGCCTCGTCCGGCAGGTCGGGCAGCCGGGTCCAGCCGGCGCCGAGCGCCTCCAGCACGGCGGTGCGCTGCCGGACCGGGCCTTCGCTCGGGGCGACGGCCCGCCCTTCCTTGACATATCTGCGCCAGTAGACCTGCCGTTCCCGATCGAAGGCGGTCAGCGGCTCGTACACCCGGAGATATGCGGCGAACAGCGACGGCACGCCGCGATCCTCGCACGACGCGGCTGTCGGCGTCGTCGTACGTCGCTCGACCCGCGGTATCAGCGCAGCGTAAGGGCGCGCTCAGTCCGGTTGGCCACACTAGGCTCGGGCACAAAGCCGGCGGTCACCCACCGGCTCGGGCCGGCGCACCGCTGGCCGAACCGGCGGCTCGCCCCACAAGGATGAGGCGCCATCCACCGCTTTCAGGAGCAGACATGGGCGTTTTCTCCCAGGAGACCGGCCACGAGCAGGTGGTCTTCTGCCAGGACAAGCACACCGGCCTGCGGGCCATCATCGCGATCTACTCCACAGCACTCGGTCCGGCGCTCGGCGGGACGCGCTGCTACCCGTACCAGACCGAAGCCGAGGCGGTCCACGACGTGCTCCAGCTCTCCCGCGGCATGGCGTACAAGAACGCCCTCGCCGGCCTGGACCACGGCGGTGGCAAGGCGGTGATCTGGGGCGACCCGGAGCAGGTGAAGACCGAGGCGCTGCTGCGCGCGTACGGCCGGTTCGTCGACTCGCTCGGCGGGCGCTATATCACCGCCTGCGACGTCGGCACGTACGTCCAGGATATGGACGTGGTCGCAAAGGAGACCCGGTTCGTCACCGGCCGCTCGGTGGAGGACGGGGGGGCCGGCGACTCCTCGGTCCTTACCGCCTGGGGCGTCTTCCAGGGCATGCGGGCCGTGGCCGAGCACCTCTGGGGCTCGCCGTCGCTGTCCGGGCGGCGGGTCGGCGTGGCCGGCCTGGGCAAGGTGGGGCGCGTGCTGGTGCCGCACCTGCTGGAGGACGGGGCGCAGGTGGCCGCCACCGACGTGAGCGAGAAGGCCCTTGCCTGGGCCCGCGAGAACCACCCCGAGGTCGACCTGGTGCCGGATGTCACCGCCCTGATCACGTCGGACATCGATGTGTACGCGCCCTGCGCCCTGGGCGGCGCGCTGAGCGACGAGACCGTGCGGGTGCTGCGCGCCAAGGTGGTCGCCGGCGCCGCCAACAACCAGCTCGCCCACCCGGGCGTCGAGAAGCTGCTGGAGGAGCGGGGCATCCTCTACGCGCCGGACTACGTGGTGAACGCGGGCGGGGTGATCCAGGTCGCCGACGAGATCGGAGGGTTCAGCTTCGAGCGGGCCAAGCTGCGGGCCACGCGGATCTTCGATACCACCAGGCAGATCCTGGCGTCGGCCGCGTCCGAGGGGGTCCCGCCGGCGGTGGCCGCGGACCGGCTCGCCGAGCGCCGGATGGCCGAGATCGGGCGGCTGCAGGCGATCCGGGTGCGCTGACCCGCCCAGCCCGGTCGGACCGGGGATCCGGTGTCCGCCATCGCGTGCCGGATCCCCTGTTCGGCCGATATTTGTCACGAGCGGTTAGGGCCGGCGCACCTTACTGTCATAATCCGGACGCGGCCCGGGCCGCCAGGAAAGGCCCGAGGTGTCGAAGGTGCTCCCCCCCATGTACCGTAAGACCCACGAGAGATGCCTGACGTCATCGGGGGCCCTGGCGGCTGCCCCGTCATTGAAGTGCGAGGGGGTCGAGCCATGGGGCGCGGCCGTGCGAAGGCCAAGCAGACAAAGGTGGCCCGGGAGCTGAAGTACCACTCCCCGAACACCGACCTCGCCGCGCTGCAGCGCGAGCTCTCCGCCGCCGGTAGAAAGCCGGACGATGATTTCGACGACTACAACCAGTACGCCGACGATCCGGATGAGGACGCCGACGACGCCCAGAACTGGGCGTCGCGCAGCGGCTGACCCCCGGCGCGCGAAAGAGCACGCGGGCGACCGCGTGCTCTCGCATGTCCGCGTACCGAGGCTCCGTGCGGTCAGGGCTCCGCGCGGCTAAGGCCCCACGCGGCCAGACGCGGTGCCGGGCTACCGCGGTGGCCTGTTGGTGAACTGGAAGAACGTCGGGAACGCGTCCTCGAACGGCCGCCAGCCCGGGCTGGTCGGGATCTCGTGACCGGCCTGCGCCGCCCGGGCGAGCCAGGTCGCCTCCGCCTCGGCCACCAGATCGGCGACGCCCGGTCCCATCGCGCGTACGCGCTGCGCGAGAGCGTCAAACGTGTCGGACATGGTCCAGCACTCCCTCCAGTAGGCCGATCTTGCTGTTGCGGCAGTGGTTGGTCTGCGTACCATCGAAACGCCCGTGCTCGAAGAAACGGTTGGCCGCGTGGCCACCGCCGCAGAAGCCGAAGTACGGGCAGCTGCTGCGGCACTCCTCCACACCAGCCAGGTACTCCGCGATCCACCCGCTGGGCCGGGTCACCGCAGCGGTGACGATCTCGTCCAACCGGGTGTCCAGCACACTGCCGGACGCGAACGGTCCGTGCCGCTCGTCGCTGAAGCCGGCGAGCTCCGGCGAGAGCAGCACCACCGAGCCGTCGTACCCGATCGCCGGGATCGGGTCGATCTGCCGCGGCAGCACCTCGTCCGCCCGGTCGACCAGCACCGCGCCGGCGTACCGTACCGCCCACTCGATCTCCCGCAGCTCGATGCGGGGGTCGGCCCGCCAGGCCCGGGTCAGCTCGGCCCAGAACCCGCGCACCGCCTCCTGGCTGCGCGCGTTGGAGCGGGTGTTCACGCCCTCCTGCTCCTCCACGTTGATGCCGAGCGCGTGGCAGCCCAGCTCCAGGAAGTAGCGGTACAGCTCATCCGCGAGGCCGGGCTCTGGTGTGGAGACCACGCACAGGGCCGCGAAGGCGATGCCGTGCCGGCGCAGCGCGTCGACACCGCGCCAGATCTTCTGGTACGCCGGCCGCCCGGCGCGGTCCACCCGCTGGCCGGTGCGGTGCGCCGGACCGTCAACGCTGAGCCCCACCCGTACGTGGTGCGCCGTGAAGAACTCGCACCACTCGTCGTCGACGAGGGTGGCGTTGGTCTGCACGTGGTGCTCCACGCCCTCGAACGGGGCCATCAGCGCGGCCAGGTGCGCCGCCCCGGCCGCGAGCGGCTCGCCGCCGTGCCACACCACCGAGAACCGGTCCGCGGCCGCCGCCCAGCCGTTGACCGTCGCCGCCACCGCCTCGGCCACCGCGACCGGCATGCGCCGGTCAGCCGCGCGGTGCGGCAGGTAGCAGTAGGTGCAGTCGAGGTTGCACAGGGTTGTGGGCTGCAGGATGACGTACGACGGAACCGCCGCAATGCCGCGCATCCCGGTGAACCTCAACGGTGCGGCGGGCACCGGTCCCTCCCCGTGGTCGGCGTCGATGGACCCCGTTCAGGCTATGGGTACCGGCCACTTGGGTGAAGACCTGTTCACGTATGGATATGTCGGACTAGGTCAACCGCGGGTGTGCGAGCCCAGCATCTGGACGACGCCCGTACCGTCGATGATCTCGCCCACCTGCCAGGCGCCCACGCCGCGCCCGCGCAGGAACGCCAGCGCCCGGTCGCAGTCGACCGCGGACACCACGGCCAGCATGCCGACGCCCATGTTGAAGGTCGACTCCATCTCCTGGTTCTCGATGCGGCCCTTGCTCTGGATCAGCTCGAAGACGGGTGACGGGCGCCACGTCGACCGGTTCACCACGGCGTCCACGTGCTCGGGCAGCACCCTGGCCAGGTTGCCGGGGATCCCACCGCCGGTGACGTGCGCGTACGCCCGTACGTCGCACTCCTTGATCAGGTCCAGGCAGTCCTTGGAGTAGATCCGCGTCGGGGTCAGCAGCTCCTCGCCGAGCGTGCGCTGGCGGCCCAGCTCCTCCACGACCGTGTCCAGCCGCATCCGGCCGGCGCCCAGCAGCACGTGGCGGACCAGGGAGTAGCCGTTGGCGTGCAGGCCGGACGAGGCCATCGCGATCACCACGTCACCGACCTCGACCCGGTCCCGGCTCAGGATCGCGTCCGCCTCGACCACGCCCACCCCGGTCGCGGACAGGTCGTACTCGTGCGGGCGCAGCACCCCAGGGTGCTCCGCCGTCTCCCCACCGATCAGCGCGCAGCCCGCGGTGCGGCAGCCGTCGGAGATGCCGGCGCCGATCTCGGCGACCCGCTCCGGGACGACCTCGCCGCAGGCGATGTAGTCCTGCAGGAACAGCGGCTCCGCCCCGCACGCCACGATGTCGTCCACGACCATCGCCACCAGGTCGATGCCGACCGTGTCATGGATGTCGAGCTGCTGGGCGATGACGAGCTTGGTGCCCACGCCGTCGGTCGAGGACGCGAGGACCGGGTTGCGGTACTTGCGCACGTCGAGCCGGAACAGGCCGGCGAAGCCACCGACGTCGCCGACCACCTCCGGCCGTAGTGTCCGGTGCACCTTGGACCTCAGCAGCGCCACCGCGCGCTCGCCGGCGTGGATCGACACGCCCGCGTCTGCGTAGGTGACGGTGCGCTTGCGGGACTGGCGGCCGCCGGCGCTCCATGGCTGGCGCTCAGCGCTGGCGCGCTCGGTCACGTGCGTCACGGTTTCTCCCCTTACTTGCCGAGTCTCGCGCCCGACAAGGCGCGAGTGCGGTCTCGACGTGGTGATGTCGTTACGGGCGCAGGAGGGCGTCCGACCCACCCGCACCCGCCGTGACCGGCCTGGACCGGTCGCCGCTGTATGTTTGCCGACCGGCGGACGGCTCCCGCTCTGCGTCGAGGGCGACCCGGCGCCCCACGCCTTCGAGCAGGTGCTTGCCGATGAGGTTCCCTGCCGGCAGCTCGATCGGGTAGGCCCCGTCGAAGCAGGCCCGGCACAGGCGTGTGGCCGGTTGCTCGGTCGCGGCGATGAGACCGGGCAGTGATACGTACCCAAGCGTGTCAGCCCCGATGGAACGGCGGATGCCCTCGGTGTCCAACCCGCTGGCGATCAGCTCCGCCCGGGTGGCGAAGTCGATGCCGTAGAAACAGGGCCAGCGTACCGGCGGAGCCGAGATGCGTACATGCACCTCGAGCGCGCCCGCCTCGCGCAGCATGCGGACGATGGCGCGCTGGGTGTTGCCGCGCACGATCGTGTCGTCCACCACGACGAGGCGCTTGCCGCGCACGTTGTCGCGCAGCGGGTTCAGCTTGAGCCGGATGCCCAGCTGGCGGATCGTCTGGGACGGCTGGATGAAGGTACGGCCGACGTAGGAGTTCTTGACCAGGCCCGACCCGTACGGGATGCCGGACTCCTGGGCGTAGCCGACCGCGGCCGGGGTGCCGGACTCGGGCACCGGGATCACCAGGTCGGCCTCTGCGGGGTGCTCCTGGGCCAGGCGGCGGCCGATGGCCACCCGGGCGCTGTAGACGTTGCGGCCCGAGATGGTCGTGTCCGGCCGGGCGAGGTAGACGTACTCGAACAGGCACCCCTTGGGCTCCGGCGCGGCGAAGCGGGCCGAGCGCAGGCCGTGCTCGTCGATGGCGAGCAGCTCGCCCGGCTCGACCTCGCGCACCACGCTGGCGCCGACGATGTCCAGCGCCGCGGTCTCGCTCGCCACCACCCAGCCGCGCTCCAGCCGGCCCAGCACCAGCGGCCGGACCCCGTACGGGTCGCGGGCCGCGTACAGCGTGGTCTCGTCCATGAAGACGAAGCTGAACGCACCGCGCAGGGTGGGCAGCACCTGCAACGCCGCAGCCTCGACGGACAGGTCGGGGCGCCCGGCCAGCAGCGCGGTGACGA
>Ga0075420_100000520_pt1 | contig 30702 bp, 21 predicted proteins | sample SoiMetdeltSBSDD4_FD_75296 | JGI IMG/M metagenome (GOLD analysis project Ga0075420, IMG submission 75296) | Bulk soil microbial communities from a Populus tree surrounding site in Tennessee, USA - Soil MetaG P. deltoides SBSDD4 | ecosystem: Environmental > Terrestrial > Soil > Tree plantation...
ATCTACGACATCCACTTCGGCGGACGGGTCGAGACCCTGCACGAGGCTGGCCGCGCCGCGCGCTACATCTGGCTGCCGCATGAGACCATCGAAGCGGTCGCCTATGACACCCCGATCGTGGGATGGCGCGGCCGCAATGTGAATCCGCTGCGGCTGTGGACCGCGCGCGCCGTCGACCCGGTGCGGCTCGACGCCTTCAACCGCGGCGACCATATCGGCGCGCTGGTCGAGCAGTCGCGCGCGGAAGCGATCTCGAAAGTCCTCTACCCCAGCGACGAAACGCCGGCCGGACGCGAGTTGCGGCTGCGGCAGGAATACTTCTTCGTCTCGGCTTCGCTGCAAGACCTGGTGGCGCGTCACCTCAAGACCGACGGCGACCTGCATTTCCTACCGCAACGGGCCGCGATCCAGCTCAACGATACGCATCCGAGCATCGCGATCGCCGAGCTGATGCGATTGCTGATCGACGTCCACGGCCTGCCGTGGAGCGAAGCCTGGAAGATCACCGTCGGCACGTTCTCCTACACCAATCACACGCTGCTGCCGGAGGCGCTGGAGACCTGGCCGCTGCACCTGTTCGAGCGGGTGCTGCCGCGCCATCTCCAGATCATCTACCGCATCAATGCCGAGCACATTGAAGCGGCAAAAGCGAAGGATCCGGAAGGCTTTACCGAACGGCTGCCGGCGATATCGCTGATCGACGAGCACGGCGACCGCAAGCTGCGCATGGGTCATCTCGCCTTCGTCGGATCGCACCACGTGAACGGCGTTTCCGCACTCCACACCGGGCTGATGCGAGAGACTGTATTCCGCGATCTGCACGCGATCTATCCCGACCGCATCGTCAACAAGACCAACGGCGTGACTTTCCGCCGCTGGCTGTTGCAGGCCAATCCGGCCCTCGTGAAGGTGCTGTGCGACGTCTGCGGCGATGCGGTCCTGGACGATCCATCCTTGATTGCGAAGCTCGGCGACAAAGTCGGCGATTTCGCCGTGCAGGAACGGATCGCCGCCGCCAAGCGCGCGAACAAGGTGGCGCTGTCACGGCTGGTCGGCGACCGCATGGGCATCCGCCTCAACCCCGACGCGATGTTCGACGTGCAGATCAAGCGCATCCACGAATACAAGCGCCAGCTCCTCAACATCCTGGAGACAGTCGCGACCTATCTCGCCATCCGCGACGAGCCGTCGAAGCACTGGGTGCCGCGCGTAAAAATCTTCGCCGGCAAGGCGGCCGCGAGCTACGCGCAGGCCAAGCTGATCATCAAGCTGATCAACGACGTCGCCAAGGTGGTGAACAACGATCCGATCACGCGCGACCTGCTCCGGGTGGTGTTCCTGCCCGATTACAATGTCAGCCTGGCCGAAACGATCATTCCCGCCGCCGACCTGTCGGAGCAAATCTCGACCGCCGGCATGGAAGCCTCCGGCACCGGCAACATGAAGCTCGCGCTCAACGGCGCGCTGACCATCGGCACGCTCGATGGTGCCAATGTGGAGATGCGCGAGCACGTCGGTCCCGACAACATCTTCATCTTCGGGCTAAAGGCGCACGAGGTCGAGGAGCGGCGCGCGCAGGGCCTCGACGCCAGCGCCGCCATCGCGGCCTCGCCGATGCTGAAGCGTGTCATCGACGCCATCGATGCGGGGATATTCTGGCCCGGCGAAGGCGGGCTGTTTACGCCGCTGATGCACGCTTTGCGGCACCACGACTACTACATGATCAGCGCCGACTTCGACGATTACGCCGCCACCCAGCGCCGCATCGACAAGCTCTGGATGTCGTCCTCCGACTGGACGCGGATGTCCATGACGAACATCGCGAACATGGCCTGGTTCTCCTCCGACCGGGCGATCAGCGAATACGCGCAGGAGATCTGGAACGTGCCGGTCACCCCGACCGCCGACATTTCGGGCCGGGGGCCCTGATCTGCGCCGGCCGGCTGCCGAATTGGTATGCAAATTGCTGATCAGGAGGCATGTCCGCTGTTGCATGCCCCGTTGATGAAGTTGTGAGCAGTTCCGCCCAGCGACTAGGCAGACTGCGGGGCCATTGGGGAGGTGCCCGGCTTTGCCCGCTCTATCCGTAGGTGCGCCGTTTGCCCGGTCGGCGATGGCTTATGTGCTCGCCGGCGGCAAGGGCAGCCGCCTGCTCGAACTGACGGAGTGGCGGGCGAAACCCGCGGTCCACTTCGGCGGCAAGTCGCGGATCATCGATTTCACGCTGTCGAACGCGCTCAATTCCGGCATCCGCCGTATCGGCGTCGCCACCCAGTACAAGGCCCACAGCCTCATCCGCCATATGCAGCGCGGCTGGAACTTCTTCCGGCTGGAGCGCAACGAGAGTTTCGACATCCTGCCCGCCAGCCAGCGCGTCACCGATGGCGCCTGGTACGCCGGGACCGCCGACGCGGTGTTCCAGAACATCGACATCATCGCGAGCTACGCGCCGAAATACATCGTCATCCTGGCCGGCGACCACATCTACAAGATGGACTACGAGCCGATGCTGGTGCAGCACGTCGAGCAGAACGCCGACGTGACGGTGGGATGCCTCGAGGTCGCGGTCGGCGAAGCCTCCGCCTTCGGCATCATGCATGTCGACGACAACAACTACATCCGCTCCTTCGTCGAGAAGCCGAAGAACCCGCCGACCATGCCGGGCAAGCCGTCGATGGCGCTGGCGAGCATGGGCGTCTACGTGTTCGACACTGCGTTCCTGTTCGAGCAGCTCCGCCGCGACGCCGCCGACCCGAACTCCAGCCACGATTTCGGCAAGGACATCATCCCCTACGTCGTGAAGCACGGCAGCGCGGTGGCGCACCACTTTTCCCGCTCCTGCGTGCGCACCAGCGGTCAGGCGGCCACCTATTGGCGCGACGTCGGGACGCTCGACGCCTATTGGGCGGCCAACATGGACCTCACCGACATCGTGCCGCAGCTCGACCTCTACGACCGCAACTGGCCGATCTGGACCTTTGCCGAGATTTCCCCGCCGGCGAAGTTCGTGCACGACCAGGAGGGACGCCGCGGCCAGGCGATTTCATCATTGGTCTCCGGCGGCTGCATCGTCTCGGGGGCGACCGTGCGCCAGTCGCTGCTGTTTACCAACGTCCACCTCCGGTCGTTCTCGGAGGTCGAGAACGCCGTCATCATGCCGGACGTAGAGGTCGGGCGCGGGGCGCGGCTCAAGAACGTGATCATCGACCGCGGCGTGCGCATTCCCGCAAAACTGGTGGTCGGCGAAGACCCCGAGGACGACGAAGCCCGGTTCCGCCGCACCGAAGGCGGCATTTGCTTGATCACGCAGGCGATGATCGACAAATTGGGCAAATGACTGCCCTCACCGTTCTTGCCGTCACTTCCGAGATCTATCCTTTCATCAAGACCGGCGGTCTCGCCGACGTCACCGGCGCGCTGCCGCTGGCGTTGCGCCGCCATGGCGTGACCACGGTAACGCTGGTGCCGGGATATCCGGCAGTCATGAAGGCGATCGCCCAGTCCGACCGCGTGCTCGCCTTCGACGACCTGTTCGGCGGCAGCGCCAGCGTGCTGCGGGCGAACAGCGCCGGGCTCGACCTGCTGGTGCTCGACGCACCGCACCTGTTCGACCGGCCGGGCAACCCCTACACCGGCCCCGATGGCGGCGACTGGCCGGACAATGCGTTCCGTTTCGGCGCCCTGGCGTTCGCCGCTGCCCGCATCGCCCTCGGCGACATCGCGGGCTTCGTGCCCGACGTGGTGCACGGCCACGACTGGCAGGCCGGTCTGGCGATGGCCTACCTCGCCTATCAAGAGCGACCGCGGCCGGCGACCGTGCTGACGGTGCACAACCTCGCCTATCAGGGTCAGTTTCCGCCTGATCTGCTTGAACGGCTTGCGCTTCCGCCGCAGGCGCTGTCGATCGACGGCGTCGAGGCCTACGGCATGATCAGCTTCCTGAAGGCCGGCCTGCAATTCGCCGACCGCATCACCACGGTGTCGCCGACCTACGCGCAAGAGATTCAAGGGCCCGAGAACGGCTGCGGCCTCGACGGCTTGCTGCGGGCGCGTTCGTCTGACTTGAGCGGCATCCGCAATGGCATCGACACCGACGTCTGGAATCCGGAGACCGATCCGCGCATCGCGTCGCGGTTCGGGCTTGCGACCCTGCCGGACCGTGCGCCCAACAAGGCCGCGCTTCAGCAGCGGTTCGGACTTGCTCCGAATCCGGATGCACTCCTGTTCGCCGTCATCAGCCGGATGGCGTGGCAGAAAGGTCTAGACCTCCTTGCCGATGCGGTACCGGCGCTGGTCGCGCACGGCGCGCAGCTTGCGGTGCTCGGCACCGGCGAACCGGACCTCGAACGACGTCTGACGACGCTCGCGGGCGAACACCGCGGCCAGGTCGGCTGCATCGTCGGCTATGACGAAGATCTGGCGCACCTGATCCAGGCCGGCACCGACGCGCTGCTGGTACCCTCGCGGTTCGAGCCGTGCGGCCTGACGCAGCTTTGCGCCATGCGCTATGGCGCAATTCCGGTCGTTGCCAAGGTCGGCGGCCTCGCCGACACCGTGGCCGATCTTGGCCAAGGGAGCCTCCAAGCGACCGGCTTCCAGTTTTCACCGGTCACGCGGGAGGCGCTTGAGGCCGCGCTTCGGCGCGCCGCGAATGTCTGGTCCGACCGCCCGGCATGGCAGGCGCTGCAATCCAACGCGATGCGGGCCGATGTTTCCTGGGATGAACCGGCGGGCGAGTTCCTCCGGCTCTATGCCGGGCTGCTGGCGTCCAAAAACTAGGCATTGCTGGGATTTGGGGCATCAAAGCCCGGCCCCGTCAGGCGCGCTTCTTGCAAGCCCAAGTCTTGAAGGCTTGGTCCGACGCGCGACTGGACGGGGCACAGCATGAATATTCTCGAACTACCCGATCGCGAACGGTCACTGCGGGACGACGTCCGCCTGGTCGGGCGCGTGCTTGGCGATACCGTCCGTCAGCAGCAAGGCGAAGCCGTCTACGCGACGGTCGAGCGCATCCGGCAGATCTCGATCGCGTTCCGGCGCGAGGGCGACGCCGCGGCGCGGCGCGAACTCGAAGCCATGCTCGACAGCCTGTCTCACGACCGCACCATCGAGGTCGTGCGCGCCTTCAGCTACTTCTCGCACCTCGCAAACATCGCGGAAGACCAGCACCAGATCCGCCGCATGCGCGCGCAGCAGGAGGAAGGGCCGGCGCTGCGCGGCACGCTCCAGAACACCTTGGCATCGCTCAAGGCGGCGCGCGTGCAGCGCTCGACGCTGCAAGCGCTGTTCGAAACCATCCTGGTCAGCCCGGTGCTCACCGCACATCCGACGGAAGTCCGGCGCAAGAGCGTGCTCGATCGCGAGATGGATGTGGCGAAACTGCTCGCGGATCGCGACCGGATGCCGCTGACGCCGAGAGAAGCAATCGCGACCGACAATGCTCTCTCGCGCGCCATCCTCACGCTTTGGCAGACCAGCCTGCTGCGGCGTGGCAAGCCGACCGTCGTCGATGAAGTCTCCAACGGACTCTCCTACTACGACCACACCTTCTTCCAGGAGCTGCCGCAGCTCTACGCGGACCTCGAGGATGGCCTCGCGGCTGACGACGCTTCCTGGAGCAATACCGAACTGCCGTCTTTCATCCGGATGGGAAGCTGGATCGGCGGCGACCGCGACGGCAACCCGTTCGTGAACGCAGACGTACTGCGCCAGACGATCGAGATGCAAAGCAAGCGCGTCATGGATTTCTACCTCGACGAGCTGCATCTGCTCGGGGCAGAACTGTCGCTCAATCGCTCGCGAGTCAGCGTGTCATCACAACTGGAAGAGCTGGTCGCGCGCAATCCCGACGACTCACCCCGCCGTGGATCCGAGCCCTACCGGCAGGCGATCGTCGGCATTTATGCGCGTGTGGTCGCTACCGCACGCGGGTTCGGACAGAACGTCCTGCCGCGCCACGAGGTCGCCGAGACGACGCCCTATGCCAGCGCCACCGAACTGCGCAACGACCTCGACATCCTCTATCGCTCGCTGGTTTCCAACGGTTCGGCGATGATTGCCGGCGGTCGGCTGCGCATGCTGCGGCGCGCGGTCGAAGTCTTCGGCTTCCATCTCGCCAGCATCGATCTCCGCCAGAACTCCGATGTTCATGAACGGGTGATCGCGGAACTGTTCGAGACCGGCTCCGGCGCCGACTATCGCCAGATGCCGGAACAGTCCCGCGTGGCAATGCTGCTGGCCGAACTCGCCACCGCGCGACCGCTGATCTCGCCGTTCGTCACCTATTCGGAGGAGACCGCGGGCGAGCTTGCGATCGTGCGCACGGCAGCCGAAATCCATCGGCGGTACGGCAAGGACGCCGTCCCCAACTACGTCATTTCGAAAGCCACCACGGTTTCCGACGTGCTGGAGGTGGCTCTGCTGCTAAAGGAAGTCGGGCTGCTCCGCGCCCGCGACCAGCAACTCGACGTCAACATCGTGCCGCTGTTCGAGACCATCGACGACCTGCGCAACTGCGGCAAGGTCATGGACTCGCTGTTGTCGATCTCGGACTACACGCGCCTGCTCGATGGCCGCGGCCGCGTCCAGGAAGTGATGATCGGCTACTCCGACAGCAACAAGGACGGCGGCTTCCTGACGTCGGGCTGGGAGCTGCAAAAGGCCGAGATGGGGCTGATCGAGGTATTCCAGCGCCGCAGGGTCGGGCTTCGCCTGTTCCACGGCCGCGGTGGATCGGTCGGACGCGGCGGCGGCCCGAGCTATGAGGCAATCCTGGCGCAACCCGCCGGCGCGGTTCAGGCCGGCATTCGCGTCACCGAGCAAGGCGAAGTCATCGCCGGAAAGTTTCTCAATCCGGAGCTCGGCCGGCAGAACCTTGAACATTTGATCGCGGCGATGCTGGAGGTTGCGCTGCTGCATCCGCAGGAGGCCGCGCCGCGCCCGGAATTCATCGAAGCAATGGAAGAACTGTCGGCGCTCGCCTACAGCGCCTATCGCGCGCTGGTGTACGAGACCGAAGGCTTCGAGCAGTACTTCTGGGAATCGACGGTCATCGGCGAGATATCCAACCTGCACATTGGCAGCCGTCCGGCCTCGCGTAAAAAATCAACGAAAGTCGAGGACCTGCGCGCGATCCCTTGGGTGTTCGGTTGGGCGCAGTGCCGGCTGATGCTGCCGGCCTGGTACGGTTTCGGCTCTGCGATCGCTACCTGGCTCGAAGCCCATCCCGACAGCGGCATGCCGTTGCTGCAGGCCATGGCGCGTGAGTGGCCGTTCTTCCAGACGCTGCTGTCGAACATGGATATGGTGCTGGCGAAAAGTGATATCGGCATCGCCGCCCGCTACAAGGAGCTGGTGACCGATCCGCAACTGCGCGAGACGATCTTCGCCCGCATCCGCGCCGAATACGAACGTTCGCAACAAGCGCTGCTGACGATCCTCAAGCAGACCTCGTTGCTCGAAAGCAATCCCGCACTCGCGCGCACCATCCGCGATCGTTTCCCCTACATCGATCCGCTCAACCACGTGCAACTCGAGCTGCTGAAGCGCTATCGCGCCGGCGATACCGACGAGCGGGTCGTCCAGGCCATCCACCTCACCATCAACGGCATCGCCGCCGGCTTGCGGAACAGCGGATAGGAACAATGAAGGCACTCTTCATCGGCCAGAGCTACATCGACGTCACCTTCCTGACGGACGAGATACCGTCCGGCGACGACAAGACCGTCGCCCGCGACTATGCGGTGGCGTTCGGCGGCAATGCCGTCACCGCCGCATTCTGCTGCGCCAAGCTCGGGATCGCGCCGGACCTGATCGCTTCGGTGGCCGACGACTGGCTCGGGCGCATGTTCGTCGACATGGCGGCGAAATACTCGATCTCCGTCCACCACCGGAAGGTTGCGCAGTCGTCGCTGTCGTTCATCATGCCGAAAGGCGGCCAGCGCGCGATCGTGCGGTGCCGCGACGACAACTTCAAACATCCGTTCCCGGTGCTGAACCTCGCCGGCTGCCGCGCGCTGCATGTCGACGGCCATCTGGCGGATGCCGCGATCCACTACGCGAAGATCTGCCATGAAGCCGGCATTCTGACCTCGCTCGACGGCGGCGGGCTGCGCTCCAATACCCACGATCTGCTCGCCTTCATCGGCGCCGCCGTGGTCGCCGAGCGACTCTGCGAACAGATGCATCTGACGCCCGGCGAAATGCTGACATATCTACGCTCGCGCGGCTGCAAGATCGGCGCCGTCACCATGGGCTCGCGCGGCATGCTCTGGTACGACGAGACCAAGACCGAACGGTTCATGCCGGCGCTGAACATCCCCGAGGACAAGGTCATCGACACCAACGGCGCCGGCGACATCTTCCACGGCGCCTACATGTATTCGTATCTGGTCGATCCCGACGTGGGCTGGGAGCAGCACTTCAAATTCGCGCGGGCGGCTTCATCGCACGCGATCCAGCATCTCGGCAACGAAGCGAGCCTGCCGACACTGGCCCAGATCAACGAGACCGCGGCACGGTTCGGTGTGCGGCGCGAGAGCCCGGTCGACCTCGAGGTGGTGTCGGACGCCTGGAGCGACGCCAAGGTCACGCGGCCGGCAGCACTGCGCCGCTAAACACCAGAACCGATCGGCCGGTGGCCGTCAGCCGCGCGCCGGCGGCATGGGTTTCACGCGTCGGTGCATTGAACGACGTATCGAGTTCTTTCGTCCAATGCGTGATCGCCGATACGGCCGGCAGCGTGAACTCGATCGTCTCCGGCGCCGCATTGAGCACGAGATAGACCGGCGGCCGGCTGCTTTCGTTCGCGCTTAGCACGTATGACAGGAAGCGCCCGTTCGGAAAATCCCAGTCCTGATCCGTCATCTCAGTCGCATCGGGCGTCAGCCAGCGCACATCGTGCTTTCCGTCAGCGCGCTCGCCGACGAGCCAGCTTCGTCCACGCAACTGGGGAAATTGCTTGCGTAGCTGCGCCACCTGCCCGATGAGCGCGGTCATGTCCTCGCCGCCGCGGCCGAGGCAGGACCAGTCGATCCAGCCGATCTCGTTGTCCTGGCAATAAGCGTTGTTGTTGCCTCCCTGGCTGTTGCCGACTTCGTCGCCGGCCAAAATGAGCGGCACGCCATGCGCCAGCAACAACGACGCAAGGAAATTGCGGCGGAGCTTCTGCCTAGCGGCAGCTATCCCAGCATCGGCTGTCGGGCCTTCGACGCCGCCATTGGTGCTGATGTTGAGGTCCGAGCCGTCGCGATTGTCCTCACGATTGGCGTCGTTGTGTTTGCGCTCGTAGCTCACGAGATCGGCGAGCGTGAAGCCGTCGTGCACGGTCACGTGGTTGATGCTGGCGCGCGGCGTGCGCCGGTGATGCTCGAAGATATCGGCGGAGCCGGTCATCCGCGTCGCCATCTCCCCGATCAGATCGCCCTCGCCGGCCCAGTAGCGGCGCAGCGTGCGGCGGAACGCGTCGTTCCATTCCGACCACTCCGGCGGGAACGCACCGACCCGGTAGCCGCCGGGGCCGATGTCCCACGGCTCCGCGATCAGCTTGACCTTGGCGAGGACGGGATCGGACCAGATCGCCTGAAAGAATAGCGCATGGCTCTCGAAGCCATGCGGCCCGCGCGCCAGCGTGGTCGCCAAGTCGAAGCGGAAGCCATCGACATCGCAGCTTTCGACCCAATGGCGCAGCGAGTCCACCACCATCCGCAGCACCATCGGATGCGACAGGTTCAGCGCGTTGCCACAGCCGGTGAAATTCTCGTAGAACCGCGGCTCGTCAGGCTTGAGCCAGTAGTACGACGCGTTGTCGATACCGCGGAAGCTCAGCGTACGGCCGAGCTGATCGCCCTCGGCGGTGTGGTTATAGACTACGTCGAGGATGACCTCGATGCCGGCATCGTGCAGGCGCGCGACCGTCTCACGGAAGCGATCGAGCGTGCCGTAGCGCTGATCCGCGGTGAAGAAGCTCAGCGTGTTATAGCCCCAGAAGTTGCGGAGCCCACGCGTGGTCAGGAACGGCTCGTCGACAAACGTATGGATCGGCAGCAATTCGATCGTGGTCACGCCGAGACGCCGGAGGTGGTCGATCATCGCGGGCGCACACAGGCCGCCGAACGTGCCGCGCAGCTCCACCGGAATGTCCTGCCGCAGTTGCGTAAGGCCTTTGACATGCGCCTCATAGATGATGGTGTCTTCCCACGCGACCAGCGGCTGCGATGCTTTGTTCACCGTGCCGGGCGCTGATGTCACCACCGCCTTCGGCATGAAAGCAGCATTGTCGCGGCGATCGAACGACAGGTCCTCGCGGGCGCTGTCGAATTGGAAGCCGTAGTGCAGATCGCTGGCGACCAATTGTCCCGCGATCTGCCTGGCATAGGGATCGAGCAGCAGCTTGTTGGAATTGAAGCGATGCCCGTGCTTGGGCTCATACGGCCCGTGGACCCGGTAGCCGTAGTGCTGCCCTGCGGCGACCTCGGCGAGATGCCCGTGCCACACGTCACCAGTGCGCTCCGGCAAGGCGATGCGCTGGAGTTCGCGGCCGTTTGTGTGGTCAAACAGGCACAACTCGACCTTCTCGGCGTGCGCGGAGAACAGCGCGAAGTTCGTTCCGCGACCGTCAACGGTCGCGCCTAGCAGATGAGGCGTACCGGCGGAGAGCCGCATGCTAGTGCTCCAGCACCAGATAGATCGCCGCCAGCGGCGGAACGGTCAGGCGCAACTCGTTCCCGCCATCGCCCGCGCGCGTGGTCACGTATCCCGCGTTGCCGGTGTCGCTACCGCCGTAGACGGCAGCATCGGTATTGAGCGCCTCGCGCCAGGCGCCGGAGAACGGCACCGGGACGCGATAGTCGCGGTGGGTCTGCGGCGTGAAATTGACGACCACGATGCAACGCTCGTGCTCGTCCCTGCCCTTACGCAGCCACGCAAAAACGCTATTGTCGACGTCGTCGAGCACCAACCATTCGAATCCAGCGTCCTCGCAATCGAGCTGATGCAGCGCCGGAACAGCGCGATAAAGCCGATTGAGGTCGCGCACCAGCGCCTGGATGCCCGCATGCCGCGGCGCATCGAGCAGATGCCAGTCGAGCGAATGATCGTGCCGCCATTCGCGCTCCTGCGCGAACTCGTTGCCCATAAACAAGAGCTTCTTGCCGGGATGACCGAACATGAAGGCGTAGTAGGCGCGCACGTTGGCGAACCGCTGCCAGTCGTCTCCCGGCATGCGGCCGAGGATCGAGCGCTTGCCGTGCACGACCTCGTCATGAGACAGCGGCAGGATGAAGTTTTCGGTGAAGGCATAGAGCAGCCCGAACGTGATCTGCTGGTGATGATGCTTCCGGTAGATCGGGTCCTTGGCGATATAGTCCAGGGTGTCGTTCATCCATCCCATGTTCCACTTGTAGCCGAAGCCGAGCCCGCCGATATCGACCGGGCGTGACACCATCGGCCAGGCGGTGGATTCCTCCGCCGCCGTGGTCGCGTGCGGAAAGCGCCCGAACACTTCGGTATTGAAGCGGCGCAGGAACGCGATCGCGTCCAGATTCTCGCGGCCGCCGAACTTGTTCGGTATCCACCCGCCGGCTGGCCGGCTGTAATCGAGATAGAGCATCGAGGCGACTGCATCGACACGCAGGCCGTCGATCCGATAGCGATCGAACCAGAACAGCGCGCTCGCGAGCAGGAAATTAGCGACTTCGGTACGCCCGTGATTGTAGATCAGCGTGCCCCAATCGAGGTGTCTGCCCTGGTTCGGATCGGCGTGCTCGTAGAGCGCCGTGCCGTCGAAACACGCAAGTCCATGCCCATCGTCCGGGAAATGGCCGGGCACCCAGTCGAGGATGACGCCGAGGCCGGCGCGATGACAGGCGTCGACGAGCGCCGCAAAATCGGCCGGGCTGCCGAACCGGCTGGTCGGCGCGAACATTCCGGTCGGCTGATAGCCCCAGGAGCCGTCGAAGGGATGCTCGCTGACTGGCAGGAATTCCACATGGGTAAAGCCGAGATCGCGCACATAGGCCGGAAGCTGCTCGGCCAGTTCGCGGTAAGTCAGCCAACGGTGCTCATCGCCGGCGCGCCGCCATGAGCCGAGATGCACCTCATAAATCGAGATCGGCGCATTCCGGGAATTGCAGTCGGGCGGCGGCTCGGACGGACACTCTATACTGTGCGCATCGACCACGACTGACGCCGTCTTCGGGCGCACCTCGGCGGACAGCGCCATCGGATCCGACTTGAGCGGCAGCAAGACGCCGTCGGCGCCCAGGATCTCGAACTTGTATTTGTCGCCGGCAGCGGCAGCCGGCACGAAGATTTCCCAGAACCCATTCCCGCGCACGCGCATGGAGTGGCGCCGGCCATCCCAGTTGTTGAAATCACCGACGACGCTCACCCGCCGCGCGTTCGGTGCAAACACCGCGAAGACGACGCCGGCTACGCCCTCGTGCACGATCGGGTGCGCGCCGAGCTTGTCGTAGAGCGCGAGATGCGTGCCCTCGCCCAGCAGATAGAGATCGAGATCGGAGAGAACCGGCGGAAAGCGATAAGAGTCATCGAGTTCGACGACAGTCTCGCCAAAATGCACGCGCAGGCGGTACGCCGCCATCCCATGCGGACGGGGGCCCGCGAACAGCCCGGTCTCGTGAATGCATTTCAAAACAGATTCGTCGCCCTGATCGCCGATCACAGCGACCTGCGTGGCACCCGGAAGATACGCGCGAATGACCGGGACGCCATCCTCGGCATGAGGGCCGAGGTACCGGAACGGGTCGGCGTGGCGCCCCTCGATCACGGCAACCGCTTCGGCGGAGAGCGCCTTCATGCGCCCGGCCTCGCGCCGCTTCGAATTTGATTGAAAACCCTCAACGCGCAGCGCAAGATTTGAGAGCCCGGGACCAAATAGAACATCGCTCTGAGATAGCAATATCGAAGGGCATTGTGGTGCTTAATATGCGTGCACGCGCATGCGAGCGCCGACCGGAGCTTCCCCGACATGGACGGCGTTTTCGAACGGGCGGCGCAGTGGGGCATCGAAACCCAGCACCACGACGGGCTCGGCCGCCATTGGACGGTCGATCCGGCCGTGCTGGCGCGCGTCCTCGACGCGATCGGCGCAACCGACGGCGCGCCCGGGCCGCAGGCGCCGCAGGCCGTTAACCACCAGGCCGCTTACCAGGGCGACGACAGCCTCGGGCGTCGATCCTGGGCTGTCGCAGTGCAGCTCTACGGCATCCGGTCGCGCCACAACTGGGGGCACGGCGATTTCAGCGACCTCGCGGACTTGATCGAGATCGCCGGAGCGCTCGGCGCGTCCGCGATCGGGCTCAACCCGCTGCATGCGCTGTTCGACGACCGGCCCAACGAAGCCAGTCCGTATTATCCGAACAGCCGGCACTTCCTTAATCCGCTCTATATCGACGTCGAGTCGATCCCCGAATTCCCGCAAGCGGCGCGCGGACAATTCGAGAGCGAGATCGAAGTGCTCCGCAAACAGGAACTCGTCGACTACGCGAATGTCGCGCGCATCAAGATGGCGGCGCTCACGCTCGCCCACGAAAACTTTCGCAAGAATGGCACCGACGAGCGCCGGCAACAGTTCGCGGCTTTTCGGCAGCAGCGAGGGGACAGGCTCGAAGCCTACGCCGCCTTCGAGGTGCTGCGCCGTCGTTTCCAGCAGCCATGGTGGCAATGGCCGCTCGAATGGCGGAAGCCGACGCCGGATGCGCTCGTAGCATTGCGCGCATCCGATGCGGAGCTGCTTGCGTTCGTCGAATTCCTGCAGTGGATCGCGCACCAGCAATTGGCCGCCTGCCGCGACCTCGCCCAGCACGCTGGATTACCGATCGGACTTTATCTCGACATGGCGGTCGGCGTGCGGCCGGACGGCTTCGACGCCTGGAGCGACCAGGACGTCTACCTGCCGAGCATCGAAATCGGCGCGCCGCCGGACGCACTCAACACGCAAGGGCAACGCTGGGGACTGGCGGGCGTCAATCCCGCAGCGCTGATCGCAACCAACTGCGACCCATTCCGCGCGTTGCTGCGCGCATCGATGCAATATGCCGGCGCGATCCGGCTCGACCATGTGCTGGGGCTCAAGCGGCTCTATCTTGTCCCGAACGGCGTGCCGGCCGATCAGGGCGCCTATGTCCGGTTTCCGTTCGAGCCGTTGCTCGCGGCAGCCGCCGACGAAAGTGTGAAAAGCAAATGCATCGTCATCGGCGAAGATCTCGGCACCGTGCCGCCAGGGTTTCGCGAGACGCTCGCATCGTGGGGGCTCTGGTCATACCACGTGATGCTGTTCGAGCGCGCCGACGACGGCGGCTTCATCTCTCCTGATCTCTATCGGGAGAATGCGCTGGTAACGTTTGGTACCCACGACCTGCCGACATTCCCCGGATGGACCTCGAGTCACGACCTCGGTGTGAAACGCGCGCTCGGCATCGATCCCGGCGAGACCGACGCCGATCGCGCCGCTGCGCTGGATGCGTTGCATCGCGCAATGGCATGGCGGGGGTTGCCGGTGGTCGACTATCCGTCGGTGACGCGCTTCATCGCCAGCACCCCATCGCGCATTCTGGTGGTGACGATGGAAGACGTGCTCGGCCTGACCGAGCAGGTCAACGTGCCCGGCACGGTCGACGAGCATCCGAACTGGCGGCGGCGCCTGCCCGTCGACCTCGATGAATGCCGTGACCACCTCGCCCCGACCGCGGCCATCATGACGGAAGCGGGACGACGCACGGTCGGGCCGCGCTGATCGGCGCGCGGGATCAGACCGGTTTCCAATCCTCCTTCTTCGCTTCCCATTGATCGAACACCTCCTTGGCCGCCTTGAGCGCGTGATTGGTCTTCGGGAAGCCGATATACGGCGCGCATTGCAGGATCGTCTCGATGATCTCGTCGCGGGTCGCGCCGCGATTCAATGCGCCGCGTGCATGCAGCGCGACCTCGCCGGCCAAATCGGACGCCGCCGCAGCCGCGATGACGATCAGTTCGCGGAACTTCATATCGAGATGCGGCCGGTCCCACACGGTGCCGAAACAATATTCATGGATGGCGCGGGCGTGGGTCGGGCAGATCTCGTTGAGCTCCTGCCAGCGCCGCAGCCCTTCCTTGCCGAATGCTTCGTCACGTATCTTCTTGCCGCGCGCAGCCCGATCGTCGCTCATTTTTTTGGTCCTATTGTGATGTTGAAGTTAGTCGATGCGAATGTTCGCCGACTTGGCGACCGCCGCCCATGTTGCGACTTCCGTCTTGATGAAAGCCGCCGTCTGCTCGTCGTTGAATCCGAACAGCTCGAACCCGCCCTTCTTGACCACCGCCCGGTAAGCCTCCGATGCGAACACCTTGTCGGTCGCCTCGGCGAGACGCTTGACGACGGGGTCCGGCGTGTTCGCCGGCGCCGCCAGCCCGGTCCACGACGACGACACGATCCCGGGATAGCCGAGCTCGGCCGAGGTCGGCAGCTCCGGCAGCAGCTCAGAGCGCTTCGGGCTCAGCATCGCCAGGGCGCGCAGGCTGCCGGCGCGGATATTCGGCAGTGTGGTGCTCGCGTCGTTGATGAAGATGTCGGCGTCGCCGCTCATGACGGCGAGCACGGCCGGGCCGCCGCCGCGGAACGGAATGTGGTTGATGCTGGTGCCGGTCTCGCGCTTGAACAGCTCGCTGGCAAGATGAATGGCGCCGCCGGCACCCGACGACGCATAGAACATCTTGCCGGGTTTCTCCTTGGCGAGCTTCACCAACGCGTCGAGTGAATTGGCCGGGATGGCCGAACGCACCGTCAGCACATGCGGCGTCTGCGCGACCAGGCGGATGAGCTTGAGATCTTTCTGGGTATCGAAGCGCAGCTTGGTCATCACCGCGGGATTGACCGCGAAGGTGCTGCTGGAACCGAACAGCAGCGTGTAGCCGTCGGGCGTCGCACGCGTCACGGATTCGGTCCCGACGAGCGCGGACGCACCGGGGCGGTTCTCGATGAGGACGTTCTGTCCGAGGATCTGGGCGAGGAAAGGCGCGAAGGCCCGCGCGGCGGTGTCGGCCGGTCCGCCGGCCGCGAGCGCGACCACGAGCCTCACCGGCTTCTCGGGATAGCTCGCCTGTGCGAGCACTGCCGACGGCACGAGCGAGCCCAACAAGGCAAGCGCGCGCCGGCGCGTCATTCCTGTCGCCATCGTTTCCGTCCCTAGCTTCTTCAAGTCTTTTGCCGATTGTCCCGCGCTGATCGACGCTTGTCCAGATGCACCGCAGGCTTTGACGCGACCGCACGCCGGCGGTAGCGTCGGCGACAATAAAATAAGACAGGGAGGCGCGCTCAATGAAGCATGCCGTTTGGATTGCTGCCGCCGTCTTGCTGGCGACGCCGGCGGCGTTCGCACAAAGCTATCCGACCAAGCCGATCCGGCTGGTCTCGCCGAACCCGCCCGGCGGCGCCAACGACACGCTCGCCCGCATCATGGCCGCGAAGCTGGCGGGCATCGTCGGCGGCAAGATCATCATCGACAATCGCGGCGGGGCCGGCGGCCAGATCGGCGGCGAACTGGTGGCGCGCGCGGCGCCCGACGGCTACACGCTGCTGATGGCTTCGGTCTCGACGCACTCGTTCGCGCCGCTCACGTCGCCGCAGCTTCCCTATGACCCGATCAAGGATTTCGCGCCGATATCGATGTTCGCGGTGGTGCAGAACGTGCTGGTGGTCAATCCCTCGCTCCCCGCGCAGAACGTCAAGGAGCTGATCGCGCTCGCGAAGAAATCACCGGGCGCGTTGAAATACGCGTCGGGCGGCATCGGCTCGACCAGCCATTTCGCGGTCGCGATGTTCGTCAGCGTGGCCGGCATCGGTAAGGATACCCTGCATCTTCCCTACAAGGGCGGCGCGCCGTCGATGGTCGCGACCATGAGCAACGAAACGCAGTTCTATCTCGGTCCGATCCCGGGGATGGTGCCGCTGATACAAGCAGGCAAGGTCCGCGCGATCGCCATCACCGGGGACCGGCGCTCGCCCAGTCTGCCGGACGTCCCGACGCTTGCCGAAATCGGGCTCGGCGGCGCGGAATCCTCGGGCTGGTTCGGGCCGCTGGCGCCGGCGGGCACACCCGCGCCGATCATCGAACGCCTCCATCAGGCGGTGGTGCAATCGACCCAGGACGCCGACGTATTGAAGGGACTGGCGGCGCAAGGCGTCGAGCCCGCAACCAACTCGCCTGCGGAGTTCGCTACCTACATCGCCAACACGCTCGCGCGCTATCGCACGGTGGTCGCGGCGGAGAATCTGAAATTCGAGTAGCTGCCGCTCAATCTACCAGCGGCAGGCGCACCGACTGGCCGGTCGCGACCGCGCGCTCGATCGCCAGCGTCGTTTCCAGGTTGACCCGCGCCTCCTCCGGCGTGGTGTGTACGGTCGGATGGCCGGTCACCAGCGAGTCCAGCCATGCGCGGGTCTCGTTGCCGAGCGGCCCCCAGAAATCGCCGACCGCCCAGTCGCCCGCGGTGTTGCTGCCGAGGAACGCCATGTTGACGTGGTGATCCGGCACATAGGCGTGCGGAATGCCCTTGTCCGAATAGAGCAGATGGTCGAGGTGATCGTCGTCGATGATCATCGTGCCCTCGGAGCCGAGGATCTCGACACGGTCAGACTGGCCAAGCGTCGGATAGCGGGCGGGTAACGCGTAACTGACGCCGAAATTGACGACCGCGCCGTCGGCAAAGGTGACGATCGCCCAGGTGACGTCATGCGCCCCGAAGCCGGCCGCCCGGAAGATGCCGGTCTGGCCGCGGGCGACCACCTCCACCGGCCGGTTTCCCTCCATGAACCAGCACATCAGGTCCACATAATATGTGAGCACGTCGAGGACCGGCGTGGCATGCGGATCGCGCTTGAGGATCGCAAACGCCTGCGCACGCGAATTATAGACTCGCGCCAGGCCACCGACGACGCGACCGACCCGGCCGTGGATCATCTGTTCCTTGGCGCGCAGGAAACATTCTTTATAGCGCCGGCTGTAGCCGATCCGCAGGTTCCCGCCGGTCCGCTTCGCCGTGGCGATGATCGCATCCGCGTCCTTCAGCGACATCGCGATCGGCTTTTCCACCAGCACCGCCTTGCCGAGCTCCAGCGCCTTGCACACGGGCGCCGCGTGGGCGCCTTCCGGCGTCGAGACGATGACGGCGTTCACCTCCGGATGCTCGATGACCTCGAGATTGTCCCCGGAGTGGAATTGCGCGCCGGCCTGGTCGGCCAGCGCCTTGGCGCGCGCCGGATCGGTGTCGGAAATGGCGACATAGCGGACCGCCGGATGCTTGGCCGCGAGCCGCGCCCGCAGCGTTCCGATGCGGCCGGCGCCGATCACCGCAACGCCGAGATAATCGTTCTTCATCGTCGCTCGTGTTGTCTGGAATGTCGTCGGGAGGACAATGCAGACCACGCCCCCGCTTTGCAACGCCCGCCCGTCAGAATTCCTGATTGTCCATAACCTGTCGTTCTGCAAATTGCACAGTCCGACGCAGCGGCGCGCCGCGCTGGCTCAACGCCCCGCCGATTTTTGCGAGGCGACACATCAACTTGTCTCAGGGAAGAAAGACTTCAGTACTGGCTGACAGCGCGAAGCGCGCGTGTACAGTCAATCGCACCAACGCATCATCGCGATGTCTTACGTCGGGTGTCGAATGGAGTTGCAGAAGCACTCACCGGTGGTAGTCTCTTGCGCGGGTTGCGGAGTTGCCATCTCGACGAACCGTCGCGTTGCGTCTCTGGAGGAAGGAATGTTCACGACATTCCAGGCCAGGCTGTACCGCCCCGACTGCATCAAACTGAAAACTGCCGTTTGCGTTCGTCGAACGCTGCCGTTCCATTTCGGAACGGCGCGCATGCATAGCGCTGCAGAACGCATTTCTTGTTCGGGCCGCGCATTGCTTTGAAGCTCGCCTGCTCAGATCGAACCGAGCAAGAGCGCCAGGCAAACGTGAGAGGGGCATATGAGGGCTAGCAAGTTGGAACGGCTTGTCGCGGCCATCTTCCGCGCGATCAACCGCCGGCGCGTCTGGTATCGGCTGCCCTTCTCGCTCGCGGTGGCAAATCTTGTGGCACTGCGGATCGACCTGCGTCACCGCAACGTCTTCGATACCGAGACCGCACCGAGCAATCCGTCGCCACCGCCCGACTTCGACATCCGTTCGAACCGGACGGCGGACGGCAGCTTCAACGATCTGGCGAAGCCGTGGATGGGGATGACCAACACGCGCTTCGGCCGCAACGCACCGCTTCCCGAGACCTTCAGCGAGAATCCACCGGAGCTCTACGAACCGAACCCGCGCGTCATCAGCCGTGAGCTGCTCGCACGCCGCGAATTCATCCCCGCGCCGACAGTCAATGTGCTGCTGGGAGCGTGGCTGCAGTTCATGGTGCACGACTGGCTGAGCCATGGTTTCAACGACAAAGATCGCCCGCCACATTGCTTTGCGGTCCCACCGGGCGACGACTGGCCGAAGCCGGAAATGACCATCCTGCACACCGGCAAGGACCCGATCACCGGACCGGCCGACGCCGGATGCCCCGCGACCTCCCGCAACCACGTGACCCAGTGGTGGGACGGCTCGCAGATTTACGGCTCCGATCTCAAAACCCAGCGCAGCGTGCGCACCGGGCCGTCGGGACTGTTGCCGGACGGCAAGCTGCACATGACCGAGACCAAGCACCTGCCGCTCGATCCCGAAGCCGCCGACGATCCCGACACGGAGCTGGAGCTTGCCGGCGTCAACGGCAATTGGTGGATCGGCCTCTCGGTCATGCACACGCTGTTCAACCGGGAGCACAACGCGATCGTTGACCGGCTGCGCGCCGAATATCCCGACAAGGACGGCGAATGGCTATTCCAGAAAGCCCGGCTGATCAACTCAGCGCTGATCGTGAAGATTCATGCGACCGAATGGACACCGGCGCTGCTGAACAACCCGACGCTGCGCTATGCCATGCGCGCTTCCTGGTGGGGCACACTCGGCGAGGAATATTTCAAGGCGTTCGGACGCCCGCAGCGCAGCGAGCTGCTCTCGGGCATTCCGAATTCGCCGCAAGACCACCACGCGGCCCCCTACGCCATCACCGAAGAATTCACGGCGGTCTATCGCCTGCACTCGCTGATCCCGGATGATTTCTCGTTCCGACGGCTCAGCGACGACGTCGAGGTCCATACCGGAACGCTAACGGACCTCGCCGTGGGTGGCCCTACCCGCCTGCACCGCAGGCTCGCCTTCGCCGACATCCTGTATTCGCTGGGCACGAGTCATCCCGGCGCTCCGGTGCTGCACAACTACCCAAACCACCTGCGCAAGATTCCGGAGAAGCGCGAGCAGGACGTGTTCACCGACCTGGCGGCGACCGACATCCTGCGCGACCGCGAGCGAGGCGTGCCGCGTTATTGCGCGTTCCGACGGATGCTGCGGATGTCCGTGCCCAAGACCTTCGCGGAGTTGACCGAGAACAAGGTGTGGCAGGGCGAACTCGAAGCGGTCTACGGCAACGTCGAACGCGTCGACCTGCTGACCGGGACGCTGGCCGAGACCAAGCCGCCCGGCTTTGCGATCTCGGATACCGCGTTCCGCATCTTCGTGCTCATGGCCGGACGGCGCATCAAGAGCGACCGCTTCCTCACCGACGACTACACGCCCGACGTCTATACGCCGGCCGGCATCGCCTGGATCGAAGAGAACGGCATGCGCGAGGTGTTGCTTCGGCATGCGCCGGCGCTCGCACCGGCGCTGGCCGACGTCCGCAATATGTTCTTCCCCTGGACCAAACCGGCGAGGTGACCCGTGGCACGGCGGATCCGAGTGCCTGGGCTGGTCGATATCGTGCTGGTCACGGAGCCGGAAGAGCTTCGCGCGCTCGACGACGATCCGAAGGTGGACCGCAACTTCGCGGCGCGCGGCCCGCTGGTCAACCGGCTGATCACCCGCCGCATCCGGCGCTGGTTCCACATCAGCGACCAACGCTTCCCCTCGCTGGTCCCGCGCGACGATGTCGTCCGCGCCGAACGGCAGCGTCAGCTCTTCCAATCATTGCCCCCGGCGGGCGGCAGACCGCTGGCGACCGATGCCCAGCTCGAGCAATTGGCGTCGTTCGTGCGCGGCACCGGCGCCCGTGACGATGCTGCCGTCACGGTGCAGGAGATCGTCGGCCGCGCCTTCAGCCCCGACTACACCGCCGATCAGAAGAGCTGGAAAGCGTCGGAGCTGATCGACCGGTTTCGTGAAGGCTTCTCGCTGCGAGAAATCCTTTGGCGGATCACCGGACGACTGCGCCGCTCGCGTCAATTGCTGATCGACCGCGCCCAGCAGGACCGCTGGACGATGCACGGCACCGCGATCGGCATGCACGGCGTCATCCAGGCGCTCGACCGGATGCGCGACCTGCGCGCTTCGCCTGAAGCCGCATCGCTCGGCGAAGACGAGGTGTTGGCACGGTGCCTGGCGCCGCCACGTCAGGTGCCGCGGACCGTCGAGGCGATGCTCGCGACACCAGTAGCCGCCAAGAACCTGCGGCCGGGCACACTGGTCATGCTGCGGCTGCGCGAGGCGGGACCGCGCGCGCCGCGGCCCGAGACAGTTTTCATGCACGGCCACTGGAACGCCTGCCCGGCGCAAGCCTTCGTGACCGAATTGGTGCGGACGGTGTGGCGTCGCAGCTCACATTAGGACGGCCCGAATGGATCAGGACATCATTTTCACGCCGCTACAGTTTCGCAATCTCCGGGTGGCGAACCGGATTTTCCGCTCGAGCATCTCGGGACGGTTCGACAATGAAGACGGCTCGCTCACCCAGACGCGCATCAACTGGGAATGCATGTTCGCCAAAGGCGGCGCCGGCGCTATCATCTCTTCTTACGTGCCGGTTTTGATGGAAGGCCGCATCATCGCCGGCTACGCGACCGTGCACCGCGACGAGTACATCCCCTACTGGCAGACGCTCGGCGAGGCCGTGCACAGCTTCGACAACTGCAAGTTCATCATGCAGCTCTCGCATTCCGGGCGGCAGATGGACATCCCGGGCGTGCACAACTACGCGCGGGTCAATTTGTCATCGACCAGCCGGAAGGAATCGCTGCACGGCTTCCTGTGCCGGGCGATGAGCCGGGCCGAGATCGACCACACGATCCGTGCCTTTGCCCGCGGCGCCTGGCGGGCGCGCGAGGCCGGCCTCGACGGTGTCGAATTGCACGCCGCCAACGGCTACCTGTTCACCCAGTTCCTCAGCTCCGGCATCAACGACCGCAAGGACGAGTACGGCGGCTCGCTGATCAACCGCGCGCGCTTCCTGCTGGACGTCATCCGCGCGATCCGCGCCGAGGTCGGCAGCGGCTTCCACCTCCAGGTCAAACTCAGCGCCATCGACCGCAACAACGTTATTCCCTGGGAAGGCAAAGGCAACACGCTGGAAGACACCGTGCAGGTCGCGCGCTGGTGCGAGGCCGCGGGCGCCGACGCGCTGCATGTTTCGACCGGCAGTCTGTTTCCGCATCCGCTCAATCCGCCCGGCGACTTCTCGTTCGAGACCATCTCGTCGACCTACGATGCGATGATCTCGTCCGGCGTCGACACCCTGCGCAACTACTTCCTGTTCCGCTACAAGGCGCTGCGGCCGGTCTTCCGCTGGATCTGGTTCCGGATGAAGCGCGGCCTGCCGATCGAAGGCATCAGCCTCGACGAGGCGCGCGCCATCAAGGCTGCGGTAAGCATTCCGGTCCTGTCCACCGGCGGCTGGCAGACGGCATCGAAAATCCGCGCCGCAATTGATGGCGGCTCCTGCGACGGCGTTGCGATCGCCCGCTCGCTGGTCGCCAATCCCAACCTGCCACGATTCTGGAAGAGCGGCGAAGATCTGCCACCGCGCCCCTGCACCTATTGCAATCGCTGCCTGCTCAACGCGCCGAAGAACCCGATGGGCTGCTACGAGCCCAAGCGGTTCGCGAGCCACGACGCCATGGTCGAGCAGTTGATGACGATCTACCGGGCGCACCCGACACTGCGCGTGCCCTCACCGGCGGAGATCGCGCCATGAATTTCATGCCCCGCGAAGCTCCTGTCACCGCCGTCCAGGAGGCACTGCGCCGTCGCGGGCGCCTGCGAACCCCACTCGTTCTGCTGCTGCTGATCGTTTTCCTGATCGGCATTGCCGGATCGGTGCTGGTGGTTCGCCTGCTGTGGCAGGTTTCGCAACATCGCACCCCGCACTTCCCCGATGTGGTCGAGCATTTCAAATACGGCTCGATCGGCGCTGAGCCATATAGCGGAATCCCGTACCGCATTTGGCGCGCGCTGCCGAAGCAGTTTCCGGACGAGTTCAAGGGACGCAACGACTATTCCGCGTTCGGCTTCCTCTACGAAAACGACGACCGCGGCGTGCAGCGCGACGTGCCGATCGGCATCGCGCGCCGCGTCTACCGCGGCGTCGAGGTCGTCTGGTTCAATTGCGCGACCTGTCACGCCGGCACTGTGAGCCTGCCCGGAGCGGAGGGTCAGAAGGCCAGCCGGCGCATCGTCCCCGGCATGCCCTCCAACAATCTCGATCTGCATCGCTTCGTGGCGTTCCTGCTCGAGGCCGGCGCCGACGAACGGCTCTCGCCTGACCGGTTGATCGCGGCGATCAATGACACCGGCCCGAAACTCGGGCCGATCGAAAAGGCGCTCTACCGCTTCTACATCATCCCGATGCTACGTGAGGGCTTGGTGTTGCGACGCTCGCGACTGGTGCCGCTGCTGGCGCAGCAGGCGCCGTGGGGACCCGGCCGCGTCGACACGTTCAATCCCTACAAGCTGATCCAGGCCAGGATGCCGCTCAGTTCGTTCGAACCGAAGGAACTGGTCGGCGCCGCGGACTTCCCGGCGATCTTCATGCAGGGTCCGCGCGAAGGCATGAACCTGCACTGGGACGGCAACAACAGGTCGCTCGCGGAGCGCAACCTGTCGGCCGCGATGGGCGCCGGCGTCACGCCCGACTCGGTCGATCACGACTCGATCGAGCGCATCGCCAAGTGGCTGCTTGATCTGCGCGCGCCGCCGAGCCCCTACCGGCCCGACCCGGCCGCCGTCGGCCGCGGCCGCGACATCTACATGCGCGGCTGCGCCGCCTGTCACGGCTATCAGGGCGAACAAGGCTACGTGTTCAAAGGCGAACGCCTGGGCCAGGTCGAGCCGAACGCGAAGCTCGGCGTCGACCCGCATCGCCTCGACTCCTACACCGAGCGCTTCCGCGCCGTGCAGTTGTCCGAGTTCTTCAAGGGCACGCCCTACCAGTTCAAGGAGTTCAAGAAGACCGACGGTTACGCCAATGCCCCGCTCGATGGGCTGTGGCTACGCGCGCCCTACCTGCACAATGGCGCGGTGCCGACCTTGGCGGACCTGCTGGAGCCGGCGGAAAAGCGGCCACAGACGTTCGTGCGCGGCATCGACACGCTCGACCCGGCGCGCGGTGGGTTTGTCGCGCCGCCCTGCGGCTCCACGCCACCGGAAGGCGCATCCTGTTTCGATACCCGCCGGCCCGGAAACGGCAACGGCGGCCACCTCTATGGCACTGACCTGCCGGCAAACGAGAAATCCGACCTGCTCGCCTATCTGCTCACGTTCTGAATTCACGGGGTCCATTGCATGAGCCAGTCGCAGACGCTTTCCGACGCCGAAGACGCGCTGGCACGGCGCCTGCGCCTCTATCGGCTGTTGTTCCTGATCAGCATCCTCGGCAACCTCGTGGTCTGCTTCTGGTGCATTTTCGGCCCGGTGAGTTTCGCGCGCTTCCTGCACCAGCCCGATCCGTTCCCGGAACCGTGGCCGCGCATCTGGGGCGCGACGCTGCTCGGACTGCACCTCGTCTACGTGCCGGGCCTGCGCAACCCGCTGTTCTATCGCTGGCCAAATTGGTCGAGCATCGCGATCAAATTCTTCATGACGATTATCTTCATCTGGTCCGGACGCTACTTCTATCCCTTCGCCGCCTGGGACTTCAGCTTCGGTGTCATCCTGCTGATCGCCTACTACCGCCTGATGCAGGCGGATATCGCCCGCAGGGCTTGATCAGGCGCGCGCTGGGGCTAGCGCGGCAGCGACCCGGCCCATGCCGGCGTTGGACACAAGCGCGCGAACCGCGGCAGCGGTCTTGTGCCAACAAAAAAAGAAGTCGGCTTACTACGACTGACAGCGCACGCGCGCTACGGTAACGTTGCCCGGCGCAACACGACCAAACGCGAGTTCAGAACCTGGACGATCTCGTCGCGCTGATTGCGGGTTTCGCTGCGCATCCCCACGATGCCGCGGTCCGGGCGTGAGCGCGACGGCGTGATCTCCTCCAGCACGCTTGTAACGGTGAGGATGTCGCCGGGCAGCGTTGGCCTTGGCCATGCGATGTCGCCGCCGGCGCCGATGACTCCGTTATCAATCGGCACGCTCTCGGTCAGGAGCCGCATGGTGATGGCCGCGGTATGCCAGCCGCTGGCGACCAGGCGGCCGAACAGCGAGTCCGCCGCCGCCGCGCCATCGACGTGGAACGGCTGCGGATCGAACTGACGGGCGAACGCCTTGATCTGCGCTTCGTCGATCGCATGCGTACCGCTGGTGAAGCGCTGGCCGACTGCGAGATCATCGAGGTAGAGGCGCCGAGCCTGGTCGAACGCGGGCGATTGGACCATGGAAGCTCCTTGCACAATGCCGACCAGGGCGTTCCGGCTCAGCTTCGCAGACCGGGCGCCTCTTGGCCGGTGCGCGCCACGTACTCGGTGTAGCCGCCGCCGTATTGATGAACGCCATCGGGTGTCAGTTCGAGCACCCGGTTGGACAGCGCGGCCAGGAAGTGCCGGTCGTGCGAGACGAACAGCATGGTGCCCTCGTAGCGCGCCAGCGCCGTGATCAACATCTCCTTGGTCGCGATATCCAGGTGGTTGGTGGGCTCGTCCAGCACCAGGAAGTTCGGCGGGTCGAACAGCATTTGCGCCATGACCAGCCGCGCTTTCTCGCCGCCCGACAGCACGCGGCATTTCTTTTCAACGTCGTCGCCGGAGAAACCGAAGCAGCCGGCGAGCGCCCGCAGCGAGCCCTGCCCGGCCTGCGGAAACGAATCTTCCAGCCATTCGAACACCGTGCGCTCGCCGTCGAGCAGCTCCATGGCGTGCTGGGCGAAGTAGCCCATCTTGACGCTGCCGCCCAACGCCACCGTACCGTCGTCCGGCTCGGTCGTGCCGGTCACGAGTTTCAGCAGCGTCGACTTGCCGGCGCCGTTGACGCCCATGACACACCAGCGCTCCTTGCGGCGCACCGAGAAATCCAAACCCTCGTAGATGGTCCGGCTGCCGTAGCCTTTGTGGACGTTCTTGAGGTTGACCACGTCTTCGCCGGAGCGCGGCGCCGTCGGAAATTCGAACAGCACGGTCTGCCGGCGCTTGGGCGGCTCCACGCGCTCGATCTTGTCCAGCTTCTTGACCCGGCTTTGCACCTGCGCGGCATGCGAGGCGCGCGCCTTGAAGCGCTCGATGAATTTGATTTCCTTGGCGAGCATCGCCTGCTGGCGTTCGAACTGGGCCTGCTGCTGCTTCTCGTTCAGCGCGCGCTGCTGCTCGTAGAACTCGTAGTTGCCGGCGTATGTCGTCAGCGTGCCGCCGTCGATCTCAACGACCTTGTTCACGATGCGGTTCATGAACTCGCGGTCATGCGAGGTCATCAGCAGCGCGCCCTCGTACCCCTTGAGGAAGGCTTCCAGCCAGATGAGGCTCTCGAGATCCAGATGGTTGCTCGGCTCGTCGAGCAGCATGGCGTCCGGGCGCATCAGCAGGATGCGAGCCAGCGCCACGCGCATCTTCCAACCGCCCGACAGCGCGCCGACGTCGCCGTCCATCATTTCCTGGCTGAAGCCGAGGCCCGCCAGGACTTCGCGCGCCCGTCCCTCCAGCGCGTAACCGCCGAGCTCTTCGAAGCGGCCCTGCACCTCGCCGTAGCGTTCGATCAGTTCTTCGATCTCGTCCGCGCGGTCGGGATCGCCCATCGCGGCTTCCAGCTCCTTCAGCTCGGTGGCGACAACGCTGACCGGGCCGGCGCCGTCCATCACTTCGAGCGCAGCGCTGCGGCCCGCCATCTCGCCGACGTCCTGGCTGAAGTAGCCGATGGTGACGCCCCGCTCGACTGATACCTGGCCCTCGTCCGGCGGCTCGTCGCCCTTGATCATCCGGAACAGCGTCGTTTTGCCCGCGCCATTGGGGCCGACGAGGCCGATCTTCTCGCCCTTATTGAGCGCCGCGGAAGCCTCGATGAATAGGATCTGCCGGCCGTTCTGCTTGCCGATATTGTCTAAGCGGATCATGTGCGTGCTGGAACCCTGGAAGCGATTGCGGCGCCCTTATGCCACGTCGCGCGTCCCAGGGAAGAGTGTTTCGCACGCCAAGCCTGACCGGCAGGACCAGGCACCCGCCAGCGCCCTGTTTGTCACGAAAATCGCTTCTCAGTGTCAGATGGGGCCGGCCACGGTGGCTGGGCCTGATGGTTTCCTAGGCACGGAAGCGGGTCGGGTAGAACAGCCGCGTCACCAGGATCAGGGCACAAGCACCGACAAAGCCGGAGATCAAATAGCCGAGCCAGCCGGCTTGCATGCGCACGCCGAACATGCCGAACAGCCACGCGGCCACGCCCGCACCGATCATGCCCAGTATGATGTTGGCCAGCAGGCCCATATTGCTGCCGGTGACCTTCTCGGCCAGCCAGCCCGCAATGCCCCCAATGAAAATCGCTGCAATCCAACCGATGCCCGCTGCTTCCATCGCTCGCCTCTCGTCGTATGTGGCAAGCGCTTGAACGCGGCCGCGTGCGGAAAGTTCCCGCGCCGTGACGCTTCGGCGGCTTCTCAGTTCGGCAACGGCCCCTCGGCCACCGCGTCGCCCCACGGCGACATGATCTCGGTGCAGCCCATGTTGAGGTCGCCGTCGCGCAGCACCGCCGCCGGACAGGCGAAAGCATACGGGAAGTTGGTCCGCACCGCCGTCGTTGTCGGGAACGCGGCCGCCAAGGCATCGAGCACCGGCTGCGGCAGCGTGCGATCGGCGGTGGCCTTGCCGCCGCCGCTCATGTCGACGCGCTGCTGGTGGAAGGCTTGTTCCAGCGTCAGGCCGTGGTCGACGATGAACGAGAAGATCTGCAGCACCGCGCCGATGATCTTGCGTCCGCCGGAGGCGCCCAGCGCGAAGCGCCGGCCGTCGCCGTCTTCGCCGATGGTTGGACAGAAATTGCCGAGGCAGCGCTTGCCGGGCCCGAGCGAGTTCGGTTTGCCGGGCTCCGGGTCGAACCACATGATGCCGTTGTTCAGCAGCAATCCGGTGGACGGCGACACCACGCGCGAGCCGAAGATCGACAGCAGCGTCTGGGTGACCGAGCACATGTTGCCGTGACGGTCGACGATGCTGAAATGCGTGGTGCAGGACGGCGCCTGCCCGGCTTCGGCGATGCCGGCGGCGTCGCCCATTCCCGCGAGGCGCGTGTTGAAGGCCTCGTCGAGGGCGCGCGCGTAGGCGACATAACTGTCGGCACCGGGCGTATCGCGCACCGGCGTCCATTCGGCCTCAAGGAGGCTCAGCGCGTGCAACAGGGTCGGCCCGCCGGTCAGGCCCGGCGCAACATGAATACGCCCGTTGCGATAGGCCACGGTCTGCGCATCGACGATACGCGCGTGGTAACCGGCGAGATCCGCCTCGCTCATGCGACTGCCCTTGTCGCGCAGGTCGCGCACGAAGGCGCGCGCCACGTCGCCTTCGTAGAATTCGCGCGGGCCGTTGCGCGCGATCCGCTCCAGCGTTGCCGCCATCGCCTTCTGGTCAAGATGACGATCGGTGGTCGAGGTCCATCCGCCGCTGATCGGCCAGGTGCCGTCATCGAGAAACATGTGTGCGGCGTCGCGATCAGCGGCGAGTTCGCGCGCCACCGAGGTGGTCAGCAGCGCCGAGAACCAGTCGACCAGCAGGCCCTCCTTCGCGAGTGCAACGGCCGGCGCAATAAGGTCGCGCCAGGGCATGCGGCCATAATCCGCATGTGCGAGGCCCATGCCAGAGACGACGCCGGGCACCGCGACGGCGCTGGCGCCACGCACATTGCGATCGTCGAGCACCGCGGGCCAGGCGAACAGATCCTTGGAGGTTCCGGCGCCGGGCGCGAGCGGATAGTCCGCCGGATCAAGCGCCATCGGCGAGCGCATGCCGTAGTCGACCACGCACGCGCGAGCTTCACCGGCGCGCCACAGCACCATGGCGCCGCCGGCGGCGGGCCCGCTCATCCAGGGCTCGAGCACGCCGATGGCGAAGGAAACGGCAACGGCGGCGTCCACCGCGTCGCCGCCGGCATCGAGCACCGCCGCACCGACCTCGGCCGCGCGGCGGTGGGCCGCGGCGACCACGCCGCCGCGCGTGGGAATGACCGCCTTGCGGATGATCTGGGTGCGGGAGAAGTTGTCCATGTCCTTACGTCCGAAATCCGAGTTCGTCCCGTTTTGCAGTGATGTCGCAGCGAATTTCAATGCGTGACGCTGCGTCGAGACTCAATCAAGTGGGCACTCAAGCTGCTAATCGCCGACAACCTTCAGTCCGATTGCCGGATATCTTAGGATGTACGGAATTATCTTAGGTTTCTCCTTTGGAAACTCGCTCCCGAAGAACGCGACGTAGCAGTCGTATGCCCTGATCTCTGCGTCTATCCAGCAATGAACGACGATCCCGAATTCAGGGTCGCCTCCCCCATCGTACTGGACCTTTGTGCCTGCTGGAATAAACGATCCGATCACGTCCTGACCGCTGCTCATCGTTTGCTTTCTTTCTCGTTCTTTCCGCCGCTCCGATGATACGAAGCGGTGAAATTGTTACGAGCGCGCCGCCAGTGCTGTGCCGCCATGATTTCACAATAGGCAGGCCGCGGGAAACTACTGCGCGTTGTCGCGCGCGAAGCGGGCGATGTCGGCATGCGTCGCGAACCAGACGTTGCCGCGCGCCTTGGCGTGCTTGATCAGCTCCTCCAGAACCCAGACGCGCGAACGATAGCCGGAGTGGTGCGGGTGCATGGTGAGCTGGAACACGCCGCCCTCCTCCCACGCCATGTCGAGTTCGCGGCGCCAGATGTCGAACACGTCCGACGGTGGCACGTTCGGCCGCAGCCCGGCGAAGCGGTTCATGTTGTAGTAGACCGCGTCGTCGCGGATCCACTCCACCGGCAGCTCGACCACGCCGGTCGGCTTGCCGTCGAGCAGCAGCTCGTAGCAGTCGTCGTCCGCCATCATCGATGAATCGTATTCCAGCCCCATCTCGCGGGTGATCGCGAGCGTGTTCGGGCTGAAGTCCCAGGACGGCGTGCGGATGCCGACGGGACGCACACCGGTGATCTTCTCCAGCATGTCGGCCGAGCGCATCTGCAGGTCGCGCTCGGCTTCGAGCGGCAGCACCGCATTGCGCTCGTGGATCCAGCCGTGAATGCCGACCTCGTGGCCTTCCTCCACCACGCGGCGCTGCTCGTCGGGATAGAGCATCGCGACCACCGCGGGCACGTAGAAGCTCGCCGGCACGCCATGCTTCTTGAGGACGTCGAGGATGCGCGGCACGCCCTTGCGATTGCCGTACTGGCCTTGCGACAGCTTACTGATCGAGCCGCCGCCATCGCGCAGCTCATTAGTCTCGTGGTCGGAGTCGAAGGAGAATGCGACCG
>Ga0075420_100000521_pt1 | contig 30690 bp, 36 predicted proteins | sample SoiMetdeltSBSDD4_FD_75296 | JGI IMG/M metagenome (GOLD analysis project Ga0075420, IMG submission 75296) | Bulk soil microbial communities from a Populus tree surrounding site in Tennessee, USA - Soil MetaG P. deltoides SBSDD4 | ecosystem: Environmental > Terrestrial > Soil > Tree plantation...
GTGGTCTGGTAGATCGGCGCGGCGCGCGCCCCGGTGGCGGGGTCGGGGATCTGGCCGGCGTGCAGCGAAAGCGTCTCGAACCCGAACTTGCGGTCGGCCATGCGCGATTCTAGCGGGGCGGCGCTACTTCGCGGCAGGCGCGACCGGCGCGTTGCGCAGCCCGACGCCATCCAGCGCCCCGCGCACCGTGCCGTCGCGCTTCGCCTCCTCGATGAAGGCGGTGGCGTAGGCCAGCGCCGCCGGCTTGCCCTTCGGCACGGCGATCGCCGTGCCGGCGGCGTGGAAATGGCCGTCGAGGATCCGGGAGCCGGGGATCTGCGGCGCGAGCCCCTGCAGCGACTCGCGCCCCAGGGCGATGGCGTCGATTTCCCCCGCCTTCATCTTGGCGATCACCTCGTCGACGGTGCGGAAGCTGATGAGCTTGGTCTGCTTGAGGGTGCTGATGGCGGTGCGGGCAGTCGTGGTGTTGGCGATGCCTGCAGCGCGCACGCCGGGGCGATCCACGTCGGCGAGCGTGTTGATGCCGGAGCCCGCGCGCGCGAGGAAAGTGCTGGTGGACAGGTAGTAGGCCGGGCCGAAGTCCACCATCTTGCGGCGCTCGGCGTCCTCGGGCATGAAGGCGACGTCCCATTCGCCCTTCGGGCCGGCGGCCACCACTTCGCCGGAGTTGGCATAGACCACCAGCTGCAGCGGCGCGTTCAGCTTGCGCGCAAGTGCGTTGGCGAGGTCCACCGTGACGCCGCGCGGCTGGCCGGTGGCGGGGTCCTTCACCGCCCAGAACGCGGAGGGCGAGGCGCCGACGCCGATGCCGACGCGCAGCTTGCCGGTGGGCAGCAGTTCCTGCCGGGACGCGTCGCCGGAGAGGCCGGCGCAGCCTGCAAGCGCAATCGTCAGGAAAAGCGCGCCGCTGCCGAGTCTTCGTTGCTGCATGACCATTCCTCCTCCAGGGTGCCGGATTCTAGCCTAGCGTTCCTTGCGCCAGAAAACGCCGGTCCAGTCGATGGGGACGATCTCCTCCGTGATGCCGTGCGCGGCGCGGTATTCCGTCACCGCCTGCTTGCAGGCCGGCACGTCGCTGTAGTCGTCAATGATGGCGTAGCCGCCCCGCTCCAGTTTCGGGTAAAGGTGCGTGAGCGCATCGATGGTCGATTCGTACAGGTCGCCGTCCAGGCGCAGGACGGCAAGGCTGCGGATGGGCGCGCCGGGCAGCGTGTCGCGGAACCAGCCCTTGAGGAAGCGCACCTGGTCGTCGAGCAGCCCGTAGCGCTGGAAATTCTGCTTCACCTGCTCGAGCGACACCGCCAGCTCCCGAAAGGCGTGGAAATTGTAATTGGCGTCCGCCGGATACTTCGCCGCGTCCGGCGCCGGCAGGCCCTCGAAGGAGTCCGCCACCCAGACCACGCGGTCGGTGACGCCGTGCGCCTTGAGGACGCCGCGCATGAAGATGGTGGCGCCGCCGCGCCAGACGCCGGTCTCGATGAGGTCGCCCGGCACGCCGCGCGCGAGCACGTCCTGGACGCAGAAATGCAGCGCATCGAGGCGCTTCAGGCCGATCATGGTGTGCGCGACCACGGGCCAGTCGCGGCCCTCGATGCGGTGACCCAGGTCGAAGGGCAGGTGCTTGCCCAGGGTCGTGCCGGAGTCCTGGTAGATCGTATTGGCGAGGCAGCGCTTGAGCAGGTCCAGGTACAGCGCCTTGGCGTCTTGCATCGTTCATCGCTCCACGCGGTGCGCCGCCGCGGGCTGCGGGGCAGGGCGCGCAGGCCCGGCCGGCGCTCAACCTCGCGAGGCGGTCTCTGGAGGGGTGTCGCTGGTCTCCGGCCGGGAAGCCGCGCGCCGGTACTCGGAGGGGGGGATGCCCACCTGGTTCAGGAAAAAGCGCGTGAAATTGCTCTGCGCCGAGAAGCCCAGCTCCGCCGACACGTCGGCGATCCGCGTGCGGCCGCTGGAGAGCTTGGCGATCGCGCTCTCCACGCACAGCAGGTCCAGGTAGGACCGCGGCGAGCGGCCCGTGCACACCTGGAACAGGTCGTAGAAGCGCGAGCGCGACAGCCCGACCTGGCTCGCCAGGTCGTCGATGTTCACGTCCTTGTTGGGGCGAGCGCGCAGCAGCGCCAGCGCCTTGCGGATGCGCGTGTCGGCGAAGCGCGAACCGCGCCAGAGCGACGCGCCGGCGCGCCGGCGCGCCATGTAGGCCTCGATCACCGACAGCATCATCTCCTGCAGCATGAATTCGAGCCGCTCGGGCGACAGGAACTGGTCGTTCAGGGTCTCCACCGCCAGGGTGTCGGCGAGTTGCCGCATGCGGGGAGCGATGGCTTCACGCGCGCGGGGGAACATCGGGGCGCCGGCGTCCTCGAAGGCTGCCGGGAAACTCGCCTGCAGCCATGCGGTGGACGGGTAGTAGGCGATGACGCGTGCGGGCGCGCCGTTGGCGCTGCCCATGGTCTGGGCCGCCTCGCCGGGATTCACGAACAGCGCATCCTCGCGCGTGAGCGGCTGGGGCGTTCCGCCGATGGAAACGACGCTGTCGGCGCCATCCACCTTGAGCAGGATCAGCGGCTCGCCCTGCGCCGCAGGTATTCCGGGCGCAGCCGCCTCGGCGAGCACCAGGCGACCGAAGCGGCCTTCAAAGATGCGGATGGGGCGAGGCATGGACGCTAGGATAACGTCGCCTGCCAGCGCGCGCTAGTGGCAGATCGCAGCTAAAACATCGGAAAAACAGATGCCTGCCCGAGGCCCCGCGGGGACGAATCAGTACGCGAGCCAGCGCGGGCGCTTGGCCGAGATGACCCGGGTGTTGACCCCGACCCAGTTCAGGCCGCCGAACAGCCGCCCGTGCTCGATTTTCACGCAACGGTCCATCACGGCGTCCATGCCTGCGGCGCGCGCCTTGGCAGCGGCGGTTTCGTTCCTCACGCCGAGCTGCTGCCAGAGCACCTTCGCGCCGATGGCGATCGCATCGTCGCAGATCGGCAGGATGTCCTCGGTCTTGCGGAAGCAATCGACCAGGTCCACCTTGCCGGGGATTTCACGCAGCGACTTGTAGCACTTCTGCCCCAGCACCTCGGCATAGCGCGGATTGACCGGGATCACCGTATAGCCGTGCTCCTGCATGTACTTGGCGGCGAAATAGCTCGGGCGGAACCAGTCGGCCGAGAGGCCCACCACCGCGATCACGCGGTTCTGCGAAAGGATGCGGCGCAGCGTGTTGATGTCGTCCATTTCCCCGCTACTATAATCGACCAATCCCAGGGAGGAGCCCCATGTACGTCGAAGAGCGCATGTATCTCCTGCAGGTCGGCAAGGCGCCGGAGTACTTCAAGCACTACGAGGAAGTGGGCATGAAGGTGCAGCTGCGGCACCTGCCGAACCTGGTCGGCTATTACGTCACCGAGGCCGGCATGCAGAACCTGGTGACGCACATGTGGGCCTACGACGACCTGCTGCAGCGCGAGAAGATGCGCGCCTCGATGCAGGCCGACCCCGAGTGGCAGGCCTACCTGCCCCGCATCCGGCCGCTGATCGTCACGCAGGAGACGAAGATCCACAAGTGCGCGCCGTTCTTCGTCGAGCGCCTGAAGAAGATGCTCGCCGCGGTCAGGTGAGTCTGCACCCGCAGGTTGCGCAATTGCTCGAGCGGGCGGCCAAGTCGCCGCTGCCGCCCTACTACGAAGTTCCCGCGCACGTCGCGCGCCGCATTTACCGCGACACGCGCGCCGCGCTGGCGCCCAGGGCGCCCGAAGTCGCCGAGGCGCGCCTCGTGATCGCCCCCGGACCGGTGGCGCTCCGGGCGTACCGGCCGGCGGGGTCGAAGCCCGAGGAGAAACTGCCGGCCCTCGTGTATTTTCACGGCGGCGGCTGGGTGATCGGCGATCTGGACACGCACGACGTGCTCTGCCGGCAGCTGGCGAACGGTGCGCGCTGCGCGGTGTACTCCGTGGATTACCGCATGGGGCCGGAGCATCCGTTCCCCGCCGCGGTCGACGATTGCCTTGCCGCAACGAAGTTCGTCGCCTCGCGCCACGCGAGCGTCGCCGTGGGCGGCGACAGCGCCGGCGGCAACCTCGCCACGGTGGTGGCGCTGCTGGCGCGCGACGCGCAGGGCCCGGCGATCGCCTATCAGCTCCTCATCTACCCGGCGACCGACCAGCGCGGGCAGCACCCCTCGGTGGCGCGCAACGGCGAGGGATACCTGCTCACCAAAAAGTCGATGGACTACTTCCAGGCGCAGTACCTGCCGCGGCGCGAGGACCTGGCCGACTGGCGCGCATCGCCGCTGCTGGCGAAGTCCCTGGCTGGACTGCCGCCTGCGTACCTGATCACCGCGGGCTATGATCCCTTGCTCGACGAGGGGCGCGAGTACGCCGAGCGCATGGCGCGGGAGGGCGTGGACGTCGCCTACCGGGAGTACCCCGACATGGTGCACGGCTTCATCCTGATGGGCGGCGTGCTCGACACGGCCAACGCCGCGGTGGCCGAATGCTGCGAGAAGCTGCGCAGCCAATGGACGATGGAGGACGCATGCCGTCCCAATTCAACCTGATCTGGCAGCTGCTCCACCAGTTCTTCGTCGTGGTGGTGCTGGTATTCTCCGCCGTCGGTTTCGTCGTGGGCATCGGCTTGATCGTTTCCAGCGCGCGAACCCTGCGATTCTTCCACGCGATGAACCGCTGGATCTCCATGCGCGGCGCCCTCAAGCCGATGGAGATCCCGCGGGACACCGAGCTGCTCTCGCATGGGCATCGCCGCTTGCTCGGCTATGCTCTGATCGGGGGAGGCGCATTTTCCGCTTTCGGGCTGATCGCCGGCGTCGATGCGGCCGCGGTCGGCGCGTCATTCGCAAAGGGCGACATGGTGCGCATCGTCGCCATTGCGGCGGCGGCCCTGAAATGGTTCCTGGTCGTGGGCAGCGTCGCCGGGGTCGCGGTCGGATTCCTGCTCCGCTTTTCTCCGGATGCCCTGACCAGCATCGAGAAGCATGCCAATCGGTGGATTTCTTCCCGCCGCGCGATGCGTGGCGCCGATGACCTCAACCTGACCCTGGACCGGCTGGTCGAGGCGCATCCCGTGCCATGGGGCTGGATTCTCGTGTGCACCACGCTCGGTGCAGGGGCTTACGCCGCCGCGCTGCTATGAAATCCGACCTGAAAGTCCGTCACGGCGGGCGCATCCTCGCCGACGCGCTGCTCGGCCACGGCGTGCAGATGGCCTTCGGCGTGCCCGGCGAGAGCTACCTGCCGGTGCTCGACGGCTTCCACGACGTCGCCGACAAGCTGAAATTCATCGTCTGCCGCCAGGAAGGCGGCGCGTCCTACATGGCGGAAGCCTACGGCAAGCTGACCGGGCAGCCGGGCGTGCTGTTCGTGACGCGCGGCCCGGGCGCGGCCAACGGCGCGGTCGGCGTGCATACCGCGTTCCAGGACTCCACGCCGCTGGTGGTGTTCGTCGGGCAGGTGGGCAACGACTTCGTCGAGCGCGAGGCGTTCCAGGAAATCGACTACCGGCGCATGTATGGGCCGATGACCAAGTGGGTGGCGCAGATCGACCGCACCGAGCGCATCCCCGAGTACGTGAGCCACGCTTTCCACACGGCGATGGCGGGTCGCCCCGGCCCGGTGCTGCTGGCCTTGCCGGAAGACATGCTGTTCGCCGAGGCGGCGGTGGCCGATGCGCCGCGCTACAAGACGGTGCGCGCGGCGCCGGCGGCCGCCGACCTGCGCGAACTGCGCAGGCTGCTGCAGGGCGCCGAGCGGCCCTTCGTCCTCATCGGCGGCGGCGGCTGGGACCGCGCCTCCTGCGACGGCCTGCGCGCCTGGCTGGAAGCCTCGCGGCTGCCGGCGGGCACTTCGTTCCGCTGCCAGGACCTGCTCGACAATCGCAGCGCGAGCTTTGCGGGCGACGTCGGCATCGGCATCAACCCGAAGCTCGCGCAGCGCGTGCGCGAGGCCGATGTGGTGCTGGTGATCGGCGCGCGCCTCGGCGAGATGACGACCGGCGGATATTCGCTGTTCGAGGTCCCGGTGCCGCGCCAGACGCTGATCCACGTGCACGGCGGCGCGGAAGAGCTCGGGCGCGTGTACCACGCCGCGCTGCCCATCAACTCGGGCATGGCGGCGTTCGTCGAGGCGCTGGCGAGCGTGGCGCTGGACGGCGCGCGATGGGCTGCGCGCACCGCGCAGGCGCGCGATGAGTACCTCGCCTGGACCGAGCCGCAGCCCATCCCCGGAAAACTGCAGTATGCGCAGATCGTGAAGTGGCTGTCGGACCGGCTGCCGGAAGACGCCATCATGTGCGGCGGCGCGGGCAATTTCTCCGGCTGGGTGCACCGTTTCTTCCGCTACAAGGGCTTTCGCACGCAACTCGGGTCGACCAACGGTTCGATGGGGTGCGGGCTGCCGGCGGCGGTGGCGGCCAAGCTCGCTGCGCCGCAGCGCACCGTGGTGGCCGTGACGGGCGACGGGGACTTCCTGATGAACGGCCAGGAGCTGGCCACCGCCGCGCAGTACGGCGCGGCGATCGTCGTCCTGGTGGTGAACAACGGCATGTACGGCACCATCCGCATGCACCAGGAGCGGGAATACCCGGGAAGAATCTCGGGGACGGAATTGAAGAACCCGGATTTCGCCGCCTATGCCCGCGCCTTCGGCGGACACGGCGAGCTGGTGGAGGCCACCGCTCAGTTCGCGCCGGCCTTCGAGCGCGCGCTTGCCTCGGGCAAGCCGGCGCTGATCGAGCTGCGCATCGATCCGGACGCCATCACCACCGCCGCCACCCTCAGCGCGATACGCAAGCAGGCGCTCGAGCGCCGCAAGTAGTCAGGTCGTGGCGACGAAGCTCTCGTCGGCCTGGTGTTCGCGCTCGAACTTGAGGAATTCGTAGTAGCCGCAGCGCGCGGCGTAGGGGTAGCCGCGGCAGGTGTACGGACGTGACGCGTAGACCGTGCAGCTGCGCGACTTGCGGTCGAGGAACATGCACACCGAAGTGAAGTGCTCGTCCTCGCGGTGGCGCAGGATACGCACCTCCTCCTGCCGCTCGAGCTTGGTATAGCGCTCCTCGGCCAGCGCTTGATCCACGCCGAAATGCCGCGCCAGGCGCGCGATGTCCGCCTTGGACACCTCGATTTCCGGGTAGCTGCAGCAGTAGGCGGGACACTTGGCGCAGTCGTAGGCGGGCTTGGGCATGGGCGGGGCGGGAGGAAAAAAGAGGGCGCATCTTACCCGGATATTTCCGCTTGCCGGTGAACCGCTCGCCTCAGGCTGGCCGCGGCCGAGGGATAATCCGCCCATGGAACCGATGTGGACGCCGTCGGAGGAGGCGATCGAGCAGGCGCAGCTCACGCAGTTCGCGCGCCACGCGGTGCGCAAGCACCGGCTCGACCTCAACACCTACCCCGAGTTCTACCAGTGGACGGTGGACAACCCGGAGCTGTTCTGGAACGAGGTGTGGGAGTGGTGCGGCGTGCGCGCCTCGCGCAAGGGCGGCACGGTGCTGGTGGACGGCGACAAGATGCCGGGGGCGCATTGGTACCCCGAGGCACGCCTCAATTTCGCCGAGAACCTGCTGCGCCGCGGCGATCGTGGCGACGCCCTGGTGTTCTGGGACGAGCGCGGCGCGCAGCGGCGGGTGAGCTATTCCGACCTGACGAGCGACGTGTCGCGCGCGGTGCAGGCGCTGCAGCAGCTCGGCCTGCGCGTGGGAGACCGCGCCGCGGCGTTCATCCCCAATCTGCCGGAGACGGCGATGTTCGCGCTGGCCGCCCTGTCGCAGGGCATCGTCTGGTCGTCCTGCTCGCCGGACTTCGGCGTCGACGGGGTGATCGACCGCTTCGGCCAGATCGAGCCCAAGATCCTGTTCGTCGCCGACGGCTATCTGTACAACGGCAAGCGGCACGACGTGCTCGAGCGCGTGCGCGAGATCGCCGAGCGGCTGCCGAGCCTGCGCAAGGTGGTGGTGGTGCCCTACCTCGACGCGCGCCCGGACATCTCCGATATCCCGAAAGCGGTGCTGCTGGAGGAGTGGCTGCGCCGGCATACGCCCGGCGACATTCCCTGGGCGCAGCTGCCGTTCGACCACCCGGCGTACATCCTCTACACCTCGGGCACTACCGGCAAGCCCAAGTGCATCGTGCACGGGGCGGGCGGGTCGCTGCTCGCCGGCCTAAAGATGTACAAGCTGCAGTTCGACGTGCGCCCGGGCGATCATTTCTTCTACTACACCACCTGCAACTGGGTGATGTGGAACCTGCTGTTCGCCGGCCTGTGCGCCGAGGCGACGCTCATGCTCTACGACGGCTCGCCCTACGCGCGCGACGGCAGGATCCTCTTCGATTACGCGCAACGCGAGCGCTTCAGCCATTTCGGCACCTCGGCCCGGTTCATCGATGCCATCGCGAAGCGCGGCCTGAAGCCGCGCGAAAGCCATCCCCTGCCGGGCCTGCGCATGATCGTCTCCACCGGCTCGCCGCTGGTGCCGGAGAGCTACGACTACGTGTACCGCGACGTGAAGGCGGACGTGTGCCTGTCCTCGATTTCGGGCGGCACCGACATCATGGCGGCCTTCGCGGATGCCAACGCCGTGCTGCCGGTGTACCGCGGCGAGCTGCAGTGCCGCTCGCTCGGGCTGGCGGTGGAGGTGTTCGACCCGGAGGGCGGCTCGATCGTTGGCGAGAAGGGCGAGCTGGTGTGCACCCGGACCTTTCCCTCGATGCCGCTCGGCTTCTGGAACGACCGCGGCGACGAGAAGTACCACGCCGCGTATTTCGCGAAATATCCGAACGTGTGGTGCCACGGCGACTGGTGCGAGCTGACCGCGCGCGGCACCATGATCGTCCACGGCCGCTCGGACGCGACGCTCAATCCGGGCGGCGTGCGCATCGGCACCGCCGAGATCTACGGCCAGGTGGAGAAGGTGCCCGAGGTGGAGGAGTCGGTGGCCATCGGCCAGCTGTGGCCGCCGGACAAGCCCACCGACACGCGCGTGGTGCTGTTCGTGAAGCTGCGCGAAGGCCTGCGGCTGGACGCCGGCCTGCAGGAGAGGATCTGCCGCCAGATCGGCGAGCACACCACCAGGCGCCACGTGCCGTCGAAGATCGTGCAGGTGCCCGACATCCCGCGCACCAAGAACAACAAGGTGGTCGAGCTGGCGGTGAAGGCGGTGGTGCACGGGATGCCGGTGGGCAACACCGACGCGCTCGCCAACCCGGAGGCGCTGGAGCTGTTCCGCGACATCCCCGAACTGCAGAGCTGAGGCGGCCGCCATGATCATCGTGCATCACCTGAACAACTCCCGCTCGCAACGCGTGCTGTGGCTGCTGGAGGAGCTGGGCGTTGCCTACGAGGTGAAGCGCTACCAGCGCGACGCCAAGACCATGCTCGCGCCGCCCGAGTTGCGCGCGGTGCATCCGCTCGGCAAATCGCCGGTGATCGAGGACGGCGCGGCGACGCTCGCCGAATCCGGCGCGATCATCGAGTACCTGGTGGAGCGGTATGGCGGCGGGCGCCTGGCGCCCGCCGCCGGCACGCCGGAGCGCCTGCGCTATATCTACTGGATGCATTTCGCCGAGGGCACGGTGATGCCGCCGCTGCTGCTGAAGCTGGTCTTCGACCGCATCGAGAAGGGGCCGATGCCCTTTTTCGTGCGGCCGGTGGCGCGCGCCATCGCGCGACGCGCCAAGAGCGGCTTCGTGCAGCCCAACATCGAGCGCAACCTCGATTTCATGGAGGGCGAGCTCGCGAAGAGCGCGTGGTTCGCTGGCGCCGAGTTCAGCGCCGCCGACGTGCAGATCAGTTTTCCGCTGGAGGCGGCTGCCGCCCGCGGCGGGCTGGACGCGAAGCGCCCGCGGCTGATGTCCTTCCTCGAGCGCATCCACGCACGCCCCGCCTACCGTCGCGCCCTCGACAGGGGCGGCGAGTACGCGCTGCTGCGCTGATCAATCCAGCAGGAACGCCTCGACGGCGTCGATCTGGTCGGCGGCCATCAGCGCCGGCGCGTGGCCCACGCCCGCGAACTCGACCAGCCGGGCCTTGGGCCCGCGGCCCAGCATGTCGCGCGCCACGTCTGCGGGCAGCACGTCCGATTCGCTGCCGCGCAGGATCAGCGTCGGCGCGCGGATCGCGTCCCAGTGCCGCCACAGGTTGATGCCGCGCATCAGCTCGGGTCCGATCGGCATGTCGAGGTCCGAGCCGTTCCACAGCGAGGCCTCGATCGCGGGGTCGTAGGCGAGGCGGTAGCCGCCTTCCCTGAGCCGCGTGACGCTGTGGCGCGCGAGGTGGCGCCACTGCGAATCGGTGAGCGGGCCGAAGCCGGCGCAGGCTTCGCGCACGTGGCGCGCCACGGCCGCGAGGTTGGCGTAGGGCTCGTGGCGGCGCACCAGGCCCTTGAGGCGCATCAGGGCGCTCCAGGGGACGGTGGCGCCGACGTCGTTCAGCACCAGCCGGCGGATCGGGCTGCCGGGCTGCGCGGCGAGCAGCATGCCGATGATGCCGCCCATCGAGGTGCCGACCCAGGCCACCTCGGCAGCGCGCTCCGGCAGCACGCGCTGCAGCCAGGCGAACAGCGGCCGGCGCGGCCGTGCGGTGGCGCGTGCAATGAGCGCGGCGCCGTCGGCCTCGTACAGGTCGAAGCCGTAGTCGGACTTGTCGGGCAGCCAGTCGCTGGCGCCGCGCCCGGCGACGTCCATGCAGATCACGTGGCAGCGCTCGGCCAGGCGCTGCGCGAGGAAGTCGAAATCGCGGGAATTGCGCGTCAGCCCCGGCGCGCACACCACCACGCGCCCGGCGCCGGGGTCGCCCCACTCGGTATAGGCGATGCGATGGAAGCCGTGCGGCCCCAGGCACTGCAGGCTGTCTTTGCGCATGCCGGAAGCGCCGGGCGCCGGGCGTGCCCGCGGCACGCCTCAGGCGTCGGCGGCGACTTCCTTGCGCAGGCGCACGGCGCGCGCGAACTCCAGCACCGCGCGCGCCAGCTGCAGCCGGTCGTCGGCAGTGCGCATGTAGGTCTGCGCCACCAGCACCTCGACGCCGCTGGCGCGCAGGCCCTCGGCCAGCGCCTCGTCTGCGCTGTCGATGACGATGCCGTCGATCAGCTTGTGGTACTCCATTGCCACCGCGCGGGGCGAAACTTCGCGCCCCAGCTCCTGCATCATCTTCGCCGCCGATCCCTGCAGCGCCCGGCCGCCGATGATCGGGCTCACCGCAATCACCGGGGCGCCGCGCCGGCGCAGCGCCTCGCGCATGCCGTGTACGGCGAGGATCGGCCGCATGCTGTGGTAGGGGTTGCAGGGGCACAGCACCACGGCCTCCAGATCGCCCGCATGCAGCGCGTCGAGCACCTCGTCGGACAGGCGCGCCTCATCGGCGCCGCCGTACTGGAAGCTGCGCACCGCGGGCTCGCACTTGAGCTCCATGAAATAGTCCTGGAAGCTCATCGCGCCCAGCTCGGTATTGACGATGGTGCGCACCGGATCGTTGCTCATCGGCAGCACGCGCGCCTCGATGCCGAGGCGCTGGCACAGCTCGAGCGCGATCGCGGTGGCGGGGCGCTCGGCGCGCAGCGCTTCGGCGCGCAGCAGCTGGAAGGCGAGCGCGCGGTCGCCGAGCGGCACCTCGGCCGGGGCGCCCAGCCGCGCCAGCATGCCATGGCAGGCGAAAGTCTCGCCCGCGGGCTCCCAGCCCTTGGCGGCGTCGGCGATGCCGGCGAGCGCGTAGAGCATGGTGTCCATGTCGGGCGAAACCTGCAGGCCCAGGTACTCGAAATCGTCGCCGGTGTTGACGATCACCGCGAGTCGCTTGCCGCGCAGGCGGTACAGGCCCTCGGCGAGCTTGGCGCCGCCGACCTGACCTCCCAGAGCCACCACCGTTCCCATGCGGTGCGATTCTAGCCGCGCCCGATGGCGGCGGCGAGGGCCGCAATCACCTCGGGCCGCTCGCCGATGGCGGGCTCGAGCGCGATCTGCAGTCCCGGGTGGCGCGCGCCGGCGGCCGCGGCGAGCGCCGGCAGGTCGCGCTTCAGGTGCGCGCCCTGCCCGAGGAACACCGGCACCACGCGCACCCGGCGCGCGCCGCGCGCCGCGAGTCGCGCCACGGCTTCCTCCAGCGTCGGCGCCATGAGTTCCAGGTACGCGAGCTCGACGTCGCAGTGCGGCGCGAGCGCGGCGCGCAGCGCCTCGAAGGGCTGCGCCCATTGCGCATCGCGCGAACCGTGCGCGAACAGGATGAGGGCCTGCTTCAATGCAGCGTGGCCCGGCGCCCCTCGTAGATCCCCTGCAGCAGGCGCAGCGAGCCCAGGCAGATCGCGTGGTGCGAGAGCGCATGGCCGAGCTGGTCGACGATGTCGAGCGTGACCGGGACGTGCAGCGCGGCGAGCACGCGCGCCGCGCGCTCCGAGTGCACGCGCGACACCACCGCGTCGTACTCGCCGTGCACCAGGTGAATGCGCGAGCCGAGGCGCGCGCCGTCCTGCGGCAGGCGGGCGAAGCGCGCGGCATAGGCCACCACCGCGCCGGCGAGGCCGGGCAGCTGCTTCACCGCCTCCAGCGCCACCGTGCCGCCCTGGGAAAAACCGATCAGCACGGTGCGTTCCATCGGCACGCCGCAATTGGTCTGCTCGCGCCGCACCAGGTCCTCCAGCCGCGGCAGGATGGCGGCCACGCGCTCGAGGCGGTTCTCGTCGGTCAGGCCGCGGCTCGAGTACCACTGCTGCGCCTCGCCGCCGACCTCGGCGGAGGCGAAGCCGCTCGGCACCACCAGGGCGGCGCTGGGAAAGCGCGCCTGGAAGCGGAACGCGATCGGGATCATGGACTTGGAAGTGGCCCCGCAGCCGTGCAGGAACACGAACAGGTGCTGGGCGCGATGCTCCGGGGTCGGCCCGAAGCGGAAGTTCTTGCCGGGCATGCGGAATCGGGGGGCGCGGCCATTCTCGCCCCATTCCTCCCCGCCTGTAAACAGCCTCAGGCGAGGATCAGGCAGGTGCTCGTGCCGTGGGCGTAGAGCTTGCCCGCGGCGTCTTCCAGCCGCGCCTCCGCGGTGGCCGTGGTCTTGCCGGCGTGCACGACGCGCGCCGTGGCGCGGATCAGTCCGGTCTGCAGCGTCACCGCGCGCACCAGGTTGGCCTTCATCTCGAGCGTGGTGTAGCCCTTTCCCGCGGGCAGGGTGGTCTGCACGCAGCAGCCCATCGCCGAATCGAGCAGCGTGAAGGCCACGCCGCCGTGAACCACGCCGATCGGGTTGTAGTGCTGCTCCGCCGGGGTCAGCTCGAACACCGCCTCGCCCGGCTCGACCTTCACCAGCCGCATGCCCAGCAGGCGGGCGATGGGCGGGTCCGGGAGGCGCCCGTCGCGGATCGCGCGCAGGTGCTCGATGGGCGCGAGCTTGCGGCCCTCCTCGAATGCGGCAAGAGGGTCCGACCAGGTGGTGGTGAGGGAGCGGTCCATGTCAGAGCAGCGGAGCGGGATTGGGCAGCGATGGTAACGCCGCTTGCGCCACCGCAGAGCGCCCGGCGATGAAATCGACCGCGGCGCGCGCCACCGCATCGTCTTCCAGGATGCGTCCGTGCCCCAGGCCGACCGTGCTCATCAGCCGTGCGCCCGGCCAATGCCGCGCCAGCGCGGCGCCCTGCCTCCAGGGCACCTGCGTGTCCTGCCGGTCGTGGATCACCAGCGCCTCGGCGCGCAGCAGCGGCGCGACGCGCGCGATCTCCAGCTCCGACCAGCGTACGCCGAAGCGCTCCTCGATCGCCGCCTGCATCGAGCGGCGCACGCGTTCCGGGAGGGCGAGCCAGCGCGCGAAGCGGCGCGAATAGCCGACCAGGTCCGAGGGCGGGCTGATCAGCACGGCGCGCGACGCGGCGAGCCCGCGCGCCAGCGCGATTGCCGCCGCGGGGCCGCCGAGCGAGTGCGAGATCACCGCATGCACCTTGCCATGGTGGCGCGCCACTGCGAGGAGCACGTCGGCGAAGTCCGGCAATCCGGTGAGCCGGCCTTCGGACAGGCCGTGCGCCGGCTGGTCGTAGGCGATGACGCGGAAGCCGGCGGCGGTGAGGTGCGCCACGAAGCGGCGCATCTGCGTCGCGCGCCCGCCCCAGCCGTGCACCAGGAGCACCGCGGGGGCGTCCGGGGAGCCCCAGCGCCAGCTGGCGATATGCCGCCCGCGGTGGCGCAGAAAACTCTGTCGCGCGTCGATCAGGTCGAAGAACTCGCTGCTGGGGTAGCGCGGCTTGGGCGGGGTGAGGAACAGCCGTTCCGCCCACAGGCCGGCGAGGCCGGGGGCGAGGAGCGCAGAAGCCCCCAGCCCGGCGCGCCTCAGGAGCGTTTCAAACAGAAACCGAACGTTCGTGCTATTCAAAGACAGAGGTTTGGCGTGGCTCATGGCAGTTCTCCCTGGAGTTAGGCCGCCGCGCGCTGTCGCGGCGGAGTTGCGGCGTGGCGTGCCACCAGCTCGTCGAACGCAAACAGCGCGCGCTTGCGCCCTTCGCGGTCGCCGAGCAGGCGGCTGTGGTTGTGGGCGACGAGAATCTGGCCGTACATCTCGAACGCGATCTGCGCCGGGTCGGTTTCGGCGCGCAGGTGGCCTTCCTCGATCGCGACGCGTACCGCGCGCTCGATCATCGCCAGGCCCCGGCGCTGGCCGTCGACCACCGAATCGCGGATCAGCCCGGGACGGTCGTCGTACTCGTGCGCGGCCGATTGCAGCACGCAACCGCCGGGACCGGGCGCGGCCTTCCAGCCGATCCAGGCGAGGAACAGCGCGCGCAGCCGCGGCAGGCCGCGCTCGACGCCCAGAACCGGCGTCAGCACCTGCTCACCGAAGCGCGCCTTGACATGCTCCAGGGTTGCGAGCTGCAGGCCTTCCCGCGAGCCGAAGTGCGCGAACAGGCCGGACTTCGACATGCCGGTGGCTTCGGCGAGAGTCCCGATGGTGAGGCCTTCGAGTCCCACGCGACTGGCGATGTCCACCGCCTGGTCGAGGATGGCGGCCCGGGTCTGCTCGCCTTTGGTGGGCTTGTTCATGCCGATAAAATAGTACGAACGTTCGTAACTGTCAAGCGGCTTGCTTCTTCGGCACCTCGAGCACCTGTTTGAGGGCGCGGCCGGTATGGCTCCCGGGGTTGCGGGCCACTGTTTCCGGCGTGCCCTGCGCCACGATGCGCCCGCCGCCGTCGCCGCCCTCCGGGCCGAGGTCGATCGCCCAATCCGCGGTCTTGATGACGTCGAGGTTGTGCTCGATCACCACGACCGTGTTGCCCGCGTCGCGCAGGCGGTGCAGGACGTCGAGCAGCAGCTGGATGTCGGCGAAATGCAGCCCGGTGGTGGGCTCGTCGAGGATGTAGAGCGTGCGCCCGGTGTCGCGCTTGGACAGCTCGAGCGAGAGCTTCACGCGCTGCGCCTCGCCGCCCGAGAGCGTGGTGGCCGACTGGCCAAGCTGCACGTAGCCCAGGCCGACGTCGAGCAGCGTCTGCAGCTTTCTCGCGATGGCCGGCACCGCCGCGAAGAACTCGTGCGCTTCGCGCACGTTCAGTTGCAACACCTCGTGGATGCTGCGCCCCTTGTAGCGGATCTCCAGCGTCTCGCGGTTGTAGCGCTTGCCGTGGCACACGTCGCAGGGCACGTAGATGTCGGGGAGGAAATGCATCTCGACCTTGATCAGGCCGTCACCCTGGCAAGCCTCGCAGCGCCCGCCCTTGACGTTGAAGGAGAAGCGCCCGGCGTCGTAGCCGCGCGTGCGCGCCTCGGGCACCCCGGCGTAGAGCTCGCGGATCGGCGCGAACAGGCCGGTGTAGGTCGCCGGATTGGAGCGCGGGGTGCGGCCGATCGGGCTCTGGTCGACGCTCACCACCTTGTCGAACTGCTCCAGGCCCGATATCGATTCGTACGGCGCCGGCTCGTCGGTGCTGCCGTACAGGTGGCGCGCGGCCGCGCGGTACAGCGTGTCGTTGACCAGGGTCGACTTGCCGGAGCCCGAGACGCCGGTCACGCAGACGAACAGGCCCACCGGCAGCTCGAACTCGACCTGCTTCAGGTTGTTGCCGCTGGCGCCGCGAATGCGCAGGGCGCGCTTGGCGCTGGGCCGGTTGCGCAGGCGCGGCACGGCAATGCGCAACCGGTGGCTGAGGTACTTGCCTGTGAGCGAAGACTCACTTTCGAGAATCGCCTCGGGCGGCCCCTCGGCGACCACGCGGCCTCCCGCAACCCCGGCCCCCGGTCCCATGTCCACCACATGGTCCGCGGCGAGGATCGCCTCGGCGTCGTGCTCGACCACGATCACCGAATTGCCGAGGTCGCGCAGGCGCTTGAGGGTCTCGATGAGGCGCGCGTTGTCGCGCTGGTGCAGGCCGATGGAGGGCTCGTCCAGCACGTACATCACCCCGGTCAGGCCGGAGCCGATCTGGCTCGCCAGGCGGATGCGCTGCGCCTCGCCGCCGGAGAGCGTCTCCGCCGAGCGCTCGAGCGACAGGTAATCGAGGCCGACGTTGACCAGGAACTCCAGGCGGTCGGCGATCTCCTTCACGATCCGCTCGCCGACCGCGGCGCGCGCGCCCTGCAGGGTCGCGCCAAGGCCGCGGAACAGCTCGAGCGCCTGGCGCAGCGGCAGGCAGGACACCGCGTGCAGGTTCCTGTCGGCGACGCGCACATGGCGCGCCTCGCGCCGCAGGCGCGTGCCGCCGCACTCCGGGCAGGTGCGCCTGTTGCGGTACTTGGCCAGCTCCTCCTTCACCACCGCCGAGTCGGTGTCGCGGTAGCGGCGCTCCAGGTTGGGCACCACCCCTTCGAAGGCGTGCTCGCGGACCGCGGTGCGGCCGCGCTCGCCGGGGTAGGAGAAGGCGATCTTTTCCTTGCCCGAGCCGTACAGGATCAGTTGCTGCGCCTCGTCGGCGAGCGCCTCCCAGGGTGCCTCGACGTCGAAGGCGTAGCGCCGCGCGAGCGCCTGCAGCATGGTGAAATAGAAATGGTTGCGCCGGTCCCAGCCGCGGATCGCGCCGCCGGCGAGGCTCAGGTTGGGGTGCGCGACCACGCGCCGCGGGTCGAAGAACTCGACGCTGCCCAGCCCGTCGCAGCGCGGGCAGGCGCCCATCGGGTTGTTGAACGAGAACAGGCGCGGCTCCAGCTCGGGCAGGGTGTAGGCGCACGCCGGGCAGGAGAACCTGGCGGAGAACTGGTGTTCCTTGCCGGAATCCGCCTCGACGGCGATGGCGCGCCCGTCGGCGTGGCGCAGCGCGGTCTCGAAGGACTCCGCCAGGCGCTGCTTCGATTCGGCGCGCACCTTCAGCCGGTCCACCACCACGTCCACCGAGTGCTTGAGATTCTTCGCCAGGCGCGGGGCCGCCTCGAGCTCGAGCACCTTGCCGTCCACGCGCACGCGCGTGAAGCCCTGGGCGCGCAATTCCTCCAGCAGGTCCGCCTGCTCGCCCTTGCGGCCGGCCACCACCGGCGCCAGCACCATCAGCCGGGTGTCCGGCGGCAGCGAGAGCACCTGGTCCACCATCTGCGACACCGATTGCGCCTGCAGGGGCAGGTCGTGGTCGGGGCAGTAGGGCGTGCCGACGCGCGCGTACAGCAGGCGCAGGTAGTCGTGGATCTCGGTGATGGTGCCGACGGTGGAGCGCGGGTTGTGGCTGCCCGCCTTCTGCTCGATGGCGATCGACGGCGACAGCCCCTCGATCAGGTCGACGTCGGGCTTCTCCGTCATCTGCAGGAACTGGCGCGCGTAGGCCGACAGCGACTCGACGTAGCGCCGCTGGCCTTCGGCGTACAGCGTGTCGAAGGCGAGCGAGGACTTGCCCGAGCCCGACAGCCCGGTGATCACCACCAGGCGGTGGCGCGGCAGGTCGACGCTGATGTTCTTCAGGTTGTGCGTGCGCGCGCCGCGGATGCGTATCGTGCTGGTCGGGCTGCTGTCCATCGCGCCGGAAGGCAAAAGTAAACTTGCTACTATAACGAGTTCCAGGTCTTCGTTTCCAGACGTCCCTTGCCCCAGTCAACCGGATCGGTGGTGAGTCGTTTACGATGGGAACGGTGAAAGGGAGGTAGGCATGGCATCGGTTAACAAGGTCATCGTGGTGGGCAATCTCGGGGCCGACCCGGAGACGCGCTATCTGCCGAGCGGCGAGGCGGTGACCAACATCCGCGTCGCCACCACCGACCGCTGGAAGGACAAGGCGAGCGGCGAGATGAAGGAAGCGACCGAATGGCACCGCATCGCATTCTTCGGCCGCCTCGCGGAAGTGGCGGGCGAGTACCTCAAGAAGGGCTCGCAGGTCTACGTCGAAGGCAGCCTGCGCACGCGCAAGTGGCAGGACAAGGAAGGTCACGACCGCTACAGCACCGAGATCCGCGCCGACGTGATGCAGATGCTCGGCTCGCGCGCCGGCGCGGGCGAGCCGCGCGGTGCGCCCGCCGGCGGCGGCGCCAGCGAGCCGGCCTCCGAGCCCAAGAGCGGCGCGAAGAAGCCCGCCGGCAAGTTCGACGACATGGCGGACGACATTCCGTTCTAGCCTGCCCGATGGCGCTATAATTCGGCGCAGATTCAGGAGCTTGGAACACAGCCATGCCGATTTACGAGTACCGGTGCGCCGCCTGCGGTTTCCAGGATGAATTCCTGCAGAAGGTGTCCGAACGCCCGCTGAAGGTCTGTCCGTCCTGCGGCAAGGCGAAGTTCGAGAAAATGCTGAGCGCGCCCGGGTTCCAGCTCAAGGGCAGCGGCTGGTATGCGACCGACTTCAAAGGGGGCGCCAAGCCCGCGGCGGAGAAGGCCGATGCCGCGGGCGAAGCGAAGAGCGAAGCCAAGGCTGAGCCGAAGGCCGACAGCAAGACGGAAGCGAAGGCGGAGCCGGCGAAGCCTGCCAAGGCGAACAAGGCGCCTGCCACCACTACCAACTGATGCCCTGACGGGCCTCGCGAGCGGCCCGGCGCGAGCCGGGCTTTTGTTTTCCGGGGAAGCATGAAGAAATATCTCATCACCGGCCTGCTGATCTGGATCCCGCTGGTCATCACCCTGTGGGTCCTGAAGCTGATCGTCGATACCCTCGACCAGTCGCTGCTGCTGCTGCCTGAGCAGTGGCGCACGGAGGGCTTCCTCGGCGTGCACGTTCCCGGCCTGGGGGTGATCCTCACGCTGGTGATCGTGGTGGCCACCGGCGTGTTCGCGACCAATTTCTTCGGCGCCCGCCTGGTGCAGCTGGGACACGACCTCCTGCACCGCATTCCGGTGGTCAATTCGATCTATTCGAGCGTCAAGCAGATCTCCGACACGCTGTTCTCCTCCAGCGGCCAGGCGTTCCGCAAGGCGCTGCTGGTGCAGTGGCCGCGCGAGGGCATGTGGACCATCGCCTTCCTCACCGGCACGCCGGGCGGCGACGTGGCGACGCACCTGCAGGGCGACTTTGTCAGCGTCTATGTCCCGACGACGCCCAACCCGACCAGCGGCTTCTTCGTGATGCTGGCGCGCGCCGACGTGATCGAGCTCGACATGAGCGTGGACGCGGCGCTGAAGTACATCATCTCGATGGGCGTGGTCGCCCCCGGCCAGGGCGGCAGGTAAGCGGGCCATGCGCACCCATTACTGCGCCGACCTGTCCGCCGCGCTGATCGGCCAGAAGGTGACCCTGGCGGGCTGGGCGCACCGGCGCCGCGATCATGGCGGGGTGATCTTCATCGACCTGCGCGACCGCGCGGGCCTCGCCCAGGTGGTCTGCGACCCGGACCGCGCCGAGGCGTTCAGCGCCGCCGACCGCGTGCGCGGCGAATTCGTGCTGCGCGTCACCGGGCTGGTGCGCGCGCGTCCGGCGGGCACCACCAACCCGAACCTGAAGTCGGGCGAGATCGAAGTGCTGGCGCAGGAGGTGGAGATCCTCAACCCGGCCGTGCCGCCGCCGTTCCAGCTCGACGAGGGCAACCTGTCCGAGCAGGTGCGCCTGGAGCACCGCGTGGTCGACCTGCGCCGCGAGCAGATGCAGCACAACCTGCGCCTGCGGCACGCGGCGGCGCGCGCGGCGCGCGGCTTCCTGGACGCCAACGGCTTCGTCGACATCGAGACGCCGGTGCTGTACAAGTCGACGCCGGAGGGCGCGCGCGAATTCCTCGTGCCGTCGCGGCTGCACGACGGGCAGTTCTACGCGCTGCCGCAGAGCCCGCAGCTGTTCAAGCAGCTGCTGATGGTCGCGGGATTCGACCGCTACTACCAGATCGTCAAGTGCTTCCGCGACGAGGACCTGCGCGCCGACCGCCAGCCGGAGTTCACGCAGATCGACATCGAGACCTCGTTTCTCGGCGAGCAGGAGATCCGCGCGCTGATGGAGCGGCTGGCGCGGCACATGTTCGGCGAAGTGCTGGGCGTCGCGCTTCCCGACCCGTTCCCGGTGCTGAGCTACGACGAGGCGATGCGCGACTACGGCGTGGACAAGCCGGACCTGCGCGTGCCGCTCAAGCTCGCGGAACTCACCGACGTGGTGCGCGACGTGGACTTCAAGGTGTTCTCGGCGCCGGCGGGCATGCCCGGCGGCCGGGTGGCGGGGCTGCGCGTGCCCGGCGGCGGCGCGCTGACGCGCGGCGAGATCGACGCCTACACCGAGCACGTGAAGGCGCTGGGCGCCAGGGGCCTCGCCTGGATCAAGGTGAACGCGCGCGCGAAGGGCGCCGACGGGCTGCAGTCGCCCATCGTGAAGAACCTGCACGCCAGGGCGATCGCGGCGATCCTGGAGCGCACCGGCGCCGCCGACGGCGACCTGGTTTTCTTCGCCGCCGACAAGGCGGAGACCGCCAATGCCTGCCTCGGCGCCCTGCGCCAGAAGATCGGCCATGAGCGCGGCCTGGCCGCGCAGGGCTGGCGGCCGCTGTGGGTGGTGGATTTCCCGATGTTCGAGTACGACGAGGAGTCGCGGCAGTGGAAGGCGCGCCACCACCCCTTCACCAGCCCGAAGGACGGCCACGAGCAGTACCTGGAGTCGGCGCCGGAGAAGGCCTACGCCAAGGCCTACGACATGGTCCTCAACGGCTGGGAGGTGGCGGGCGGCTCGGTGCGGATCCATCGCCAGGAACTGCAGCAGCGGGTGTTCCGCGGCCTGAAGATCTCGGCGGAGGACCAGCGCGCCAAGTTCGGCTTCCTGCTCGACGCGCTGCAGTACGGCGCGCCGCCGCACGGCGGCATCGCCTTCGGCTTCGACCGGCTGGTGGCGCTGATGGTGGGCGCCGACGCGATCCGCGACGTGATCGCGTTCCCGAAGACGCAGCGCGGCCAGGACCTGCTCACCGGCGCGCCCTCGGCCGTGAGCGAGAAGCAGCTGCGCGAACTGCACATCAGGCTGCGCAACGCGCCGCAGTGATCCGGCTCGCCGCCCTGGTTCTGGCGTTCGCCGCGAATGCCTGGGCGGGCGACATTCCGCTCGCCGGGCTGCCGCCCGAGGCGCGCGCCACGCTGGCGCTGATCAGGGCCGGCGGTCCTTTCCCCCACCAGCAGGACGGCAGGGCCTTCGGCAACCGGGAAAAGCTGCTGCCGCGGCGCGCGCGCGGCTACTATCGCGAGTACACGGTGACGACGCCCGGCGCGCGCGATCGCGGCGCCCGGCGCATCGTCGCCGGCAAGGACGGCGAGTTCTACTACACGGCAGACCACTATCGTACGTTCCAGCGCATCCGCGAGTAACCCATGGGCAAACTCACGCAGCGATTGACCGACGCGGCGCGCTCGGGCGTGTACCGCGCGCCGCGGGCCGACGAGGTCCTCGACGGCGCGCGCGGCACGCGCCTCGACCTCGCCGGCGTCGACCTGGGCGGCGCGACCGACAGGGAATCGCTGCTCGAGAGGCTGGCGGCGGCGCTCGCCTTCCCCGCGTGGTTCGGCGGCAACTGGGATGCCCTGGAAGACTGCCTGGCGGACCTTTCCTGGCGCGCCGGCGACGGCCATGTGGTGCTGATCGGCGGGCACGGCGAGCTGCCGTCCGACGATCTGGGGGTGCTGGTCGACGTGCTGCGCGCCGCCGCCGAGCACTGGGCCGGGCGCGGCAAGCCGTTCTTCGCGGTGTTCATCGACCCCGGGAACGCGATGGCGCTGCCGGCATTGTTCCGGCCGAAGGCCTGATGCGCGCGAAGCTGCCCGTCTCGGTGCTGGTGGTGATCCACACTGCGGCCCTCGACGTCCTGCTGCTCGAGCGCGCCAGCCGCCCCGGCTACTGGCAGTCCGTCACCGGCTCGCTGGACCGGCTCGACGAGCCGCTGCAGGACGCGGCGCGCCGCGAGCTGCGCGAGGAGACCGGCATCGACGCCGACGGCCCGGCGCTGGTGCCCTGGCATCTGGCCAACGCATTCGAGATCTACGCGCACTGGCGCCGGCGCTTCGCGCCCGGCACCACGCACAACACCGAGCACGTGTTCGGCCTGATGCTGCCGCAGCGCATCGCGGTGACGCTCGCGGCGCAGGAGCATCGCGCGCAGCAGTGGTTGCCGTGGCGGGAAGCGGCGGAGAAATGCTTTTCCTGGTCGAACCGCGACGCCATCCGCATGCTGCCCGCGAGGAGCGCCGCGGCGTGACCGAGTCGCTCAGCGTGGTGACGCTGAACATCCACAAGGGGCTGTCGCAGTTCAACCGCCGCGTGGTAATTCACGAGCTGCGCGAGGGCCTGCGCACGCTGGCGCCGGACCTGGTGTTCCTGCAGGAAGTCCAGGGTCTCAACGAGCGCCACGCCGTGCGCTTTCCCTCCTGGCCGAACGCGCCGCAGCACGAGTTCCTGGCGCCCGCGGACTGGCAGCACGCCTACGGCCGCAACCGGGTCCACCACCACGGCCACTACGGCAACGCCATCCTGTCGCGTTTTCGCATCCTGTCCACCGAGAACGAGGATGTGTCGGACCACCGCTTCGAGCGGCGCGGCGTGCTGCACTGCGTGGTGGCGGTGCCGGGCTGGCGACGCAACCTGCACTGCGTGTGCGTGCACCTGTCGCTGCACGAGGGCGGCCGCCGCCGGCAGCTCGAGGCGGTCAGCGCACGGCTCGACGCGCTTGCGGGGCGCGACCTGCCGATCGTCCTGGCGGGCGATTTCAACGACTGGCGCCAGCGCGCGACGCGGGTGCTGGCGCAGCGCCTCGGCATGACCGAGGTGACGTCGGCGTACGGCCGCCACGCGGCGCGCACCTTTCCGAGCCTGCTGCCGCTGCTGCGGCTGGACCGCATCTATGTGCGGGGCTTCAGCGTGGTCGAGGCGCGCGTGCACCGCGGCCCGCCCTGGTCGCTGCTGTCGGACCACCTCGCGCTGGGCGCGCGGCTCAAGCCGCACTAGCGCCATGCATTACGTCGAGGGCAATCGCCTGCTCCTGCTGCGCAACGGCGAGCAGTATTTCCCGGCGCTGGTCGAGGCGATCGAGGGCGCGCGGCGCGAGGTGTTCGTCGAAAGCTACATCTACGCCGACGACCAGACCGGCAGCCTGGTGACCGACGCGCTGGCGCGCGCGGCGGCGCGCGGCGCGTCGGTGCACCTGCTGGTCGACGGTTTCGGCTCGCGCGGCTTCGCGCCGCGCTTCCGGCGGATGCTCGCCCGCGCCGGGGCGCGCTTCCTGGTCTACCGCCCGAACATCAGCCCGTGGACGCTGCGGCGCGACCGGCTGCGCCGCATGCACCGCAAGCTGGCATGCGTGGACGGCCGGGTGGCTTTCGTGGGGGGCATCAATATCGTCGACGACTACGACGGACCCGACCCGGCGCCGCCGCGCGCCGACTACGCGGTGCGCATCGAGGGGCCGCTGACCGCGACCGTACGCGCCGAGGCGGCAGCCCTGTGGGAGCGCGTGGCGGGCCGCTCGGGGCGCGCGACGCAGGCGCAGGCGCCCGCGCCGCTCGGGTCTTTCCCCGACGGAACTCGGGCGGCGCTGGTGGTGCGCGACAGCGTGCGCCACCGGCGCGACATCGAGCGCGCCTATCTCGCTTCGATCGACGCGGCGCGCGAGGAGGTGGTGATCGCCAACGCCTACTTCTTTCCCGGCCGGCGTTTTCGCCAGGCGCTGCTGCGCGCTGCGCACCGCGGTGTGCGCGTGGTGCTGTTGCTGCAGGGACGCGTCGAGTACCTCCTGCAGCACTACGCCTCGCGGGCGCTGTACGGCGCGCTGCTCGACGCGGGCATCGAGATCCACGAGTATCGGCGCGGCTTCCTGCACGCCAAGGTCGCGGTGTTCGACTGCTGCCGCGCGAGCGTGGGTTCCACCAATATCGATCCGTTCAGCCTGCTGCTGGCGCGCGAGGCGAACGTGTTCGTCGACGACGCGCGCTTCGCCGCCGGGCTGCGCGCCAGCCTGGAGGAAGCCATGCGCGTCGGCGCGAGCCGCCTCGCAGCGCTGCAGTGGAAGCGCCAGCCGCTGTGGGAGCGCGTCCTGACCTGGTGCGGATACGGCATCGCGCGCCTGCTGATCAGCTTCGCCGGCTACGAGCGCTATCACTGATCGAGCGGCTCGACGCGGTCGCCGACGCGCACGCGCCCGGGGCGCTCCACCGCATAGCGCACGCCGAACACCGCCTCGCCGTCCCTGGTGCGCAGGCGTGCGAGCGTGCGCAGCGGCTCGTCGCCCAGCACCGCGCCGAACTCCTGGTCGATGGTGGTCACCTGGCAGCGGCCGCAGGGATGCACCGGGGCCAGCAGCGCACCGCCGACGCGCAGTTTGCGCCAGCCGTCTTCCGCGTAGGCCGCCGCGCCTCCCACGATGATGTTCGGGCGGAAGCGGTCCATGGGAACTGGCGCCAGCAAGGCGGCGTTGAGCGCGTCGAGCGACGCCAGGTTCGCCACCAGCAGCGCTGCGGCGTCGCCGAAAGCGAGCGCGGCGCCCTCGCGCTGCAGCGGGTGCTCGAGCTTCGCCAGCAGCAGCGGGGTGCCGAACCATTGGCTGACGCAGGCATTGGTGCCGGCGTCGGCCACGCGCGCCGTCGCGCTCCGGCTCCAGACGCGGATCTCGGCGGTGGCGACGAACGCCCCGGGACCGACCGCGAGTTGCTCGCCGTCGAACTCGAGCGACAGGTGCTCTCCGCGCAGCGCGGCGCGCAACCTGGCGAGGCCGGGGTCGTCGCGCTGCGTGAACACCCTGCCGCCGGGACGCACCAGGCAGTAGCGGCGGTCCGCGTCGGGACCGCAGTCCTGCACCTCGAATGCCTGCAGCGCCACCGCGGCGGCGCCCTTCACGGGGTAGACCGCCAGTGCGGCGACGGTGAAGGCGCTCACGCCGCGGGGCGGCGGCCGAACATGCCCCAGCCCTCCATCGACATCACCACGACGCCGTGCTGGTTCAGTGCCTCTGTGCGCGAGCGCAGCAGACCGACGCCCGGCCGGCTCAGCGAGGCGCGCGCGTCGAGCACGGTGCGGCGAAAGCGGATGGTGTCGCCGGGCCGCACCGGCTTCAGCCAGCGGATGTTGTCCAGGCCGGGCGAGCCCAGGCTGACCGTGCGGTTGATGTAGGAATCGCAATTGAGGCGCATGCACACCGCGCAGGTGTGCCAGCCGCTGGCGATGAGGCCGCCGAACGCCGACGACTTCGCCGCCACGGGGTCGATGTGGAAGGGCTGCGGATCGAACTGCCGGGCGAAGGCGATGATCTCCTCCTCGCTGAACCTGTGGCTGCCCATTTCCACGCAGTCGCCGACCTTGAAATCCTCCCAGTACAGAGTCATTGGACGGGCGCGACTTTCTCGAAGCCGAGCACGCAGCGGCGCAGCTCTTCAGGCAGCGGCACGGCCTTCCTGCTGCGGGGATCGGCGTTCACATAGACCAGTTCGGCGCCGATCAGCAGGTCGCCGCCGCGCCAGATCTCGAACAGGAAGGTCATGCTGGTGCGGCCGAGCTTCGCCGTGCGGCACAGCACCTCCAGCGCGTCGTCGTAGTGCGCCGAGCCCAGGTATTCGACCGTGGCCTTGCGCAGGAACATGTCGCTGCCGAAACGCTCCACATAGCCCTCCGGGTAGGGCAGGCCGATGGCGCGCCAATAGTCGGCGACCGCGGTGTCGATGTAGGTGAGGTAGTGGCCGTTGAACACGATCTTCTGCATGTCCACTTCGGCCCAGCGCACGCGCAGCCGGTGCGTGCAGGCGAAGTCCTCTCTGGCCATCGGGTCGGTCTCCAGGATAAACCGCGCCAATGTTAGCTTGGCGGCGCGGCGCGCGCGGCTAGAATAGGGCGACGGACCGCCTATGGCGACGACGACATCAAAAACGGGCCCCGCGCCCGGCGACGACCAGTTCCTCGACCGGATGAGCCAGGAGCTCACCGGGTGGCGCGACCCGTCCGCGCGCCTGCGCCAGGCGCTCGACCTGGACGAACTGCAGCTGTATTGCCAGCCCATCCTGTCGCTGCACCCGCCCGGCGGATTCGCGATGGCCGAGGTGCTGGTGCGCCTGCGCGAGGAGGAAACCCTGATGCTGCCGCCGGGGGATTTCCTGCCGGTGTTCGAGCACTACGGGATGATGCCGGAGCTGGACCGCTGGGTGGTGAGCCACGTGCTGCGCTGGCTGGCCGGAGGGCGGCCGGGCGGCTTCCGCAGTTTCAGCGTCAACGTGTCGGTGCAGACCATCGGCGACCAGGATTTTCCCGCCTTCGTGGCGGCGGAACTGCGCAGCACCAGGATTGCGCCTGCGGCCCTGACCTTCGAGATCGAGGAAGCCTCGGTGCTGGCGCGCACGGCGTCGGCGGCGGGGTTCGCCGCCGCGATGAAAGCCGCCGGCTGCAAGGTGGCGATCGACGGCTTCGGCCAGCGCTCGGTGTCGTTCGCGCCGCTGAAGTCGCTGCGCGTGGATTACGTCAAGGTCGACGGCTCGATCGTGCGCAACCTGCTGCGCAGCGGCGTCGCCGAGCAGAAGCTCAAGGCCATCGTGCGCGTGGGCGAGGCGATCGGCGTCGGCGTGATCGCCGAATGCGTGGAGGATGCCGACATCCTCGCGCGGCTCAAGCTGCTCAATGTCGGTTTCGCGCAGGGCTTCGGCATCGCGCGGCCCGCGCCCATCGCGCAGCGGCCCGCCGGGCAGTAGGCGTGGACCCGCAGGTCCTGGGCAGCCTGGCGAAATGGCCGGATGTGCCGGCGGTCTACGGCTGGCTGGCGCTCGACCGGCGCGGCAACTGGCTGCTGCGGGAAACGGCCGACGGGCGTTTTGGGCGCATCGGCAACGCGGCATTGCGCGAATTCATCTCGCGCAATTACGCGCCGGACGAGCGCGGCGGCTGGTACTTCCAGAACGGGCCGCAGCGGGTGTACGTGCGGCTTGCCTATGCGCCGCTGGTCCTGCACTACGAGGGAAACTCCCTGTTCGACCACTGCGCGCGGCCGGCGGCGGCGCTCGAGACCTACCTGGACGACGAGGGATCGGTCCTGATGCTGACCAGCCGCGGACTCGGGCTGCTCGATGACCGGGACCTCGCGCGCTATGCCGATGCCGCCGCGCCGGGCGCGAGGCTGCGCCGCGGCGAGGCCGAGGCGCGATTCGGCTTCGTTTCCGAGCCGCGTTTTCCTTGCGCTGGCCCGGCTTCCTCCTTATAATCCGGCCTCTTTTTTGCGCCTGGGCGGCTACGGTTCGCTGGACGTGGCCGCCCGGTTCATTTCTGGATACGGAAAATAATGCCTACGGTCAATCAGTTAGTGCGTTTCGGGCGTTCGACCAAGAGGGCCAAGTCGAAGGTCCCGGCGCTGCGCCAGTCGCCGCAAAAACGCGGGGTCTGCACGCGCGTCTACACCACGACCCCCAAGAAGCCCAATTCCGCGCTGCGCAAGGTGGCGAAAGTGCGGCTCACCAACGGCTTCGAGGTGATCGGCTACATCGGCGGCGAAGGCCACAACCTGCAGGAGCACTCGGTGGTGCTGATCCGCGGCGGGCGCGTGAAGGACCTGCCGGGGGTGCGCTACCACATCGTGCGCGGCTCGCTCGACACCCAGGGCGTGAAGGACCGCAAGCAAAGCCGCTCCAAGTACGGCGCCAAGGCGCCCAAGTCGGCGTAAACGAGAGACCTGCCCCCATGCCGCGTCGCAGAGAAGTCCCCAAGCGCGAGATCCTGCCGGATCCCAAGTTCAATCATCCGGAAGTCGCGAAATTCATCAACGTGCTGATGACCCGTGGCAAGAAATCGGTCGCCGAGGGCATCGTGTACCGCGCGTTCGACGTCATCAAGACCAAGTCGGGCAAGGACCCGATCGAGGTGTTCACGCAGGCGGTGCAGAACGTGAAGCCGGTGGTCGAGGTGAAGAGCCGGCGCGTCGGCGGCGCCAACTACCAGGTGCCGGTGGAAGTGCGCCCGGTGCGCCGCGTGGCGCTCGCCATGCGCTGGCTCCGCGAGGCGGCGCAGAAGCGCGGCGAGAAGTCGATGACCGTGCGCCTGGCGGGGGAGTTGCAGGAGGCCGCGGAAGGCCGCGGCGGCGCGATGAAGAAGCGGGAGGAAGTGCACCGCATGGCCGACGCCAACAAGGCGTTCGCCCACTACCGGTTCTAACGGACGCCTGGTGAACATCGTGGCCCGCAAGACCCCCATCGAACGCTACCGGAACATCGGCATCTCGGCGCACATCGACGCCGGCAAGACGACGACCACCGAGCGCATCCTGTTCTACACCGGGGTGAACCACAAGATCGGCGAGGTGCACGACGGCGCCGCGACCATGGACTGGATGGAGCAGGAGCAGGAGCGCGGCATCACCATCACCTCCGCCGCCACCACCTGCTTCTGGAAGGGCATGGACCTGTCCTACCCGGAGCACCGCATCAACATCATCGACACGCCGGGGCACGTCGACTTCACCATCGAGGTGGAGCGCTCGATGCGCGTGCTCGACGGGGCGTGCATGGTGTACGACGCGGTAGCCGGCGTGCAGCCGCAATCCGAGACCGTCTGGCGCCAGGCCAACAAGTACAAGGTGCCGCGCCTGGCGTTCATCAACAAGATGGACCGCGTCGGCGCCACCTTCTTCAAGTCCTACGAGCACATCAAGAACCGCCTCAAGGGCAACCCCGTGCCGATCCAGATTCCGATCGGCGCCGAGGAAAAGTTCGAGGGCGTGGTGGACCTGGTCACCATGCAGGCGATTTACTGGGACGAAGCCTCGCAGGGCATGAAGTTCGAGCGCCGGGCGGTGCCCGCCGAGCTCGCGGCGGAGGCGAAGGAGTGGCGCGAGAAGATGGTCGAGGCCGCCGCCGAGGCCAACGAAGAGCTGATGAACAAGTACCTCGAGTCCGGCGAACTGTCGATCGAGGAGATGAAACGCGGCTTGCGCCTGCGCACCATCAACAACGAGATCGTGCCGATGCTGTGCGGCTCGGCGTTCAAGAACAAGGGCGTGCAGGCGATGCTCGACGCGGTGATCGACTACCTGCCGTCGCCCGTCGACATCCCGCCGGTGAAGGGCTCCAAGGAGAACGGCGAGCCGGATGTGCGCAAGCCGGAGGACGAGGAACCGTTCGCCGCCCTCGCCTTCAAGATCATGACCGACCCGTTCGTCGGCCAGCTGTCGTTCATCCGCGTGTACTCGGGCGTGCTCGCCTCGGGCGACACGGTGCATACCTCGGTGCGCGGCCGCAAGGAGCGCATCGGGCGCCTGCTGCAGATGCACGCCAACGAGCGCCAGGAAATCAAGGAAGTGCGCGCGGGCGACATCGCCGCGGTGGTCGGCCTGAAGGACGTGATCACCGGCGAGACGATCTGCGACGCGAAGAAGATCATCGTGCTCGAGCGCATGGAGTTCCCGGACCCGGTGATCTCGCAGGCCGTCGAGCCGAAGACCAAGGTCGACCAGGAAAAGATGGGCGTGGCGCTCGGGCGCCTGGCGCAGGAGGACCCGTCGTTCCGCGTGCGCACCGACGAGGAGTCGGGCCAGACCATCATCTCGGGCATGGGCGAGCTGCACCTGGAGATCATCGTCGACCGCATGAAGCGCGAGTTCGGCGTCGAGGCCTCGGTCGGCAAGCCGCAGGTGGCCTACCGCGAGACCTTCAAGAAGTCGCTCGAGCAGGAAGGCAAGTTCATCAAGCAGTCCGGCGGGCGCGGCCAGTACGGCCACGTCTGGCTGAAGCTCGAGCCGAACCACAGCAAGGGCTACGAGTTCGTCGACGGCATCAAGGGCGGCCGCGTGCCGCGCGAATTCATCCCGGCGGTGAAGAAGGGCGTGGACGAGGCGCTGCAGGACGGCGTGCTCGCCGGTTATCCGGTGGTGGACGTGAAAGTCACCCTGTTCGACGGCTCGTACCACGAGGTCGATTCGAACGAGAACGCCTTCAAGATGGCGGCCATCTTCGCGTTCAAGGACGGCATGCGCGCCGCCACCCCGGTGCTGCTCGAGCCGATCATGGCGGTCGAGGTCGAGACCCCGCCCGACTTCATGGGCAACGTGGTCGGCGACCTGTCCTCGCGCCGCGGCATCATCGGGGGCATGGAGGACGTGATCGGCGTCAAGGTGATCAAGGCCGAAGTGCCGCTCGGCGAGATGTTCGGCTACTCCACCGCGCTGCGCTCGGCGACGCAGGGGCGCGCCACCTACACCATGGAATTCAAGCATTACGCCGAGGCGCCGAAGAGCGTCGCCGAGGCAGTGATCACGGCCAGAAGCAAGTAAACGCAAAGACACGGGGAACAGCGTCATGGCAAAAGGCAAATTTGAGCGTACCAAGCCTCACGTGAACGTGGGGACGATCGGGCACGTGGACCACGGCAAGACGACGCTGACGGCGGCGATGACGCACGTGCTGGCGAAGAAGT
>Ga0075420_100000524_pt1 | contig 30655 bp, 21 predicted proteins | sample SoiMetdeltSBSDD4_FD_75296 | JGI IMG/M metagenome (GOLD analysis project Ga0075420, IMG submission 75296) | Bulk soil microbial communities from a Populus tree surrounding site in Tennessee, USA - Soil MetaG P. deltoides SBSDD4 | ecosystem: Environmental > Terrestrial > Soil > Tree plantation...
CCACAACCATGGCCATACCACAAGGCTGGCACCCTCGAAGCAAATACGGAAGTTATTTAACGACACGCCCTTGGTCTTCCTCGGGTTCTCGGTCACGGCCGTTTCAAGATGACTTATCGCCGCTGGCCAGGCGACTTGCCAGGCTGGTGGTTCGGCAAGCTGTCGGCCCAGCGAGAGCCCGTAGCCGCAGTGGCCGCATCTTGCGCACCCCTCGAAAATCGATGGTCCAGGTCGTGCAGGTCACAGACGATGTTGATCTTGAAGCGCCACTGGGTTTCTCGGTGGGCGGCTGTTCCACCGGACTGATGGACCCCCGGCCCGGCGCTCTGCCTCCAAGATCATATCAGTTTCAGTGAAGTTGGGGTCATGCCGGCAGGATTTAAGCCCAATTTCACTGAAACTGATATGATCTAGGTCGTGCCGGTTCTCACCGCTGCGGAACCGCCAGCAGGCGCGAGTGCCCGGCCGCACGCCCAACATCACCTGGGCAGCCTCGCCACCCGCAGCCACCCGCAGCGGGGACCAGCTCGCCGCCATAGCGAAGACACTGCTCAGGCGCGTCCAGTACCCAGGTGCCGACCCGAGCTCATCGACAGTTTCATCGCTGAGACCGGGCTGGCCATCCAATCCGAGGTCGCCCGATGGTGGTGTTCTCGTGCGCAGCTGCTGTGCCGGCTGGGGAGAGGTCATGCCAGAAAACGGTCGGGCACAGTACAATACGAAATTTACGAATATGCCTTTTCTAAAATTATCGACCGTTCAGTAAGCCGGGCAACTTTGTCGGCTTTTCGATAGCGGTCCCACCCGTGCACTGGTTCTGTCCGGCCAACAGCAGCGGCAGGCGATGAAATCCTGTCGCGTCAACGGCTCGGCCAGGAGTTGGTTTATGTCCGGAAAAGTGATGCCAGCCAGTGGCGGCTGGTGGCGCGTGGCGGCACGCGTATCGGTCTTAGCCCTGGTCGGCGGCTGCCTGACCGTCGGGACAAGCCCCGCTGCACACGCCGCACAGCCTGCGTCGATAGGCATGACGGCGTCGAGCAACCCCGTCGCGTCCGGCACCCAGCTGACCTACACGATCGACGTCGCGAACACCGCGGACGGCGCGGTGCTCAACGACGTGGTCCTTACCGACCAGGTCGAGGGGATGACCGGGCTGATCCTCACCAGCACGGTCGGCTCCTGCTCGCAGACGGCCAACCTGGTGACCTGTGACGCCGGGAGCCTGCAGGGCTTCCAGACCTGGCGGGTCACCATCCGCGGCGTCGTCACCGCGGCCGACGGCGAGACGCTGCACAACACGGCGACCGTGGCGGGAACGCACGCGAGCAACACGTTCACCTCGTCCACCACCGTGTCCACGCTGGTGAGCAACCAGTCCACCGCGCCAAAGGCCGACCTGCGGGTGAGCGTGCAGGGGCCGGCGCAGATCGGGGACTTCCAGAACGTCACCTACGACCTGACGGTCAACAACGCGGGCAACGCGCACGCGACCGACGTGACGGTCATCAACACCCTGCCCGGCGGCTTCAGCTTCCTGTCGGCGAGCGGCAGCAGCCTGTTCGTCTGCGCGAACACCCCACCGGGCTCGCTGACCGTGACGTGCACCGGCGGCCGGGTGAACGCGGGCACCAACGCGTCGATCACCATCAACGCGAAGTCGGGCGCGGACCCCGGGCCGTTCAAGAACACGGCCGTGGTGGACCCGTACAACGACATCGCCGAGTCCAACGACCTCAACAACACCGGCGCGCTGGTGTCGGCGAAGCCCGCGCCTCCCGCGCAGACCAACCTGACCATCACAAAGACCGACCTGGTCGACCCGATCCGCCCCGGCGACATCGAGACCTACCAGATCCACGTGGTCAACACCGCGTCGACGCGCGCCGACAGCGTGTCCGTTGTGGACGGTACGCAGGGCTTTGACGCGGCGAGCGTGCAGGCGACGACCACCAAGGGCGTCTGCACGGTCAGCGCCTCATCGGTGACCTGCACGCAGATCAGCCCGACGCTGCGGCTCGACCCGGGCGAGGCGATGGACATCACCATCACCGGCCGGATCGTGGCCACCGCGGGCTCGCTCATCACGAACACCGCGACGGTGACCGGGAACATCAGGAACAAGGGGGTGTCGAACACCGCGACGACCACCACGACCGTACGGCCGGGCGTTGACCTCACCGTCGTGCAGCGCAGCGTGGTGAGCCACAGCGACCCGCCGGCGCCGGATGCGTTCCGGGCCCGGGACAACTACAACTACGTCATCGCCGTGGGCAACAGCGGTCTCGACGACGCCACCAACGTGGTCATCCGCGAGCCGCTGCCCGAGGGCGTACTCTTCAAGGGCTTCACGCCGCCCGCAGGCCAACCCGGCGTCATGTGTGGCGAGTCCAACGGCATCGTCACGTGCACCGGCCTGACCGTGCAGGGGGTCCTCACCAGCGGCCTGGCCGGCGGCACGGTCGAGACGGTCGTGCTCAACGTGATCGCGCCGCCGCGTACCGGCCAGATCAGCGCCACGGTGACCGTCGACCCGACCAACGCCATCTACGAGTCGGACGAGACGAACAACACCTTCACCACGCCGACCACCATCGTGACCGGCATCGACCTCACGGTCATGAAGGACAGCGAGCCGACCGTGGCGCCCAGCGGCACGCTGGTCTACACGATCACCGTCTCCAACATCGGCACCCAGGACACGACCGGCGTGGTGGTACGCGACACGCTGCCGGCGGGCACCCGGTTCCGTGAGGTGGTCGACGTCAGTGACCACAACTTCACCTGCGCGCACAACGGGGCCGCGACCGGCGGCACCATCGACTGCGTCGGCGGGATCCTGCGTGGCACGTTCGACCACACGCTGCCGGTGGACACCGCGACCATCAAGGTGACATTGTTCGCCCCGGCGCCGCCCGGTCTCATCAAGAACCAGGTACGGGTGGACCCGGACGGCGCGGTCGCCGAGATCTTCGAGGACAACAACATCAACACCCGGGCCACCGACATCCAGATCGGCGGGTGCTGCGCGTTCAACGAGCTCACCATCGACAAGCGGCAGGTCTTCCCGGCCAGCCACGTGGCACCGAGCGGCCTGCTCGAGTACGACATCGTCGTCAAGAACCTCGGCAGCGACGTGGCCTTCGGGGTCGTGGTGCGGGACTTCGTGCCGGCGGGTGCGACGTTCCGGTTCGCCGAGGACACGCTGCCCGGCACCGGGGCCTTCAGCTGCACCTTCTCCGGCGGGGTCATCACCTGCACCGGCGGCACGCTGGACGGCACGATCGGCCAGACACCCGCACCCGGTGACTCCACCCGGACCATCCACATCGGGCTGTTCTCCCCGGCCCAGCCCGGGTCGTACACCAACCAGGCGCTGGTGGACCCGGACAACGCCATCCCCGAGGCGAACGAGACCAACAACAGCGACGTCGAGGTCCTCATCGTCGAGCTGGGTGGTGGCGGCAGCTACATCGACCTCAAGGTCGACAGCACGCAGACCGGGCCGCTGGACGGCGGCGGCAACCCCAACGCGGTGGTGCCCAGCGGCATGCTCCAGTACAGCCTGAAGGTCTCCAACGTCGCCACCGCGGTCGCGTTCAACGTGCGGGTCCGTGACGTGCTGCCGGCGGGCGTACGGTTCCGGTCCGCTGTGGACACCAACCCTGGCGACGGCGCGTTCACCTGCTCGGCGTCCGGCGGTGTCATCGAGTGCACCGGCGGCACGCTCGACGGCTCGAACAACGAGACCCCGGCCGCAGGCGACAACCAGCGCACGATCAAGGTCGACCTGTTCGCCCCGACGCAGCCGGGCAGCTACACCAACCAGGCGCAGATCGACCCGGACAACGCGATCGCGGAGAACGACGAGACCAACAACTCCGACGCCACCACGACCAGTGTGGCGATCACGGGTGGCGGCAACTACATCGACCTGAAGGTCAACGACCTGACGGACTCGGTCGACACGCCGTCGCCGAACCAGGAGTACACGTACACCATCAAGGCCGAGAACACCGGCACGGACGTGGCGTTCAACGTACGGGTGCGCGACCTCCTGCCGACCGGCGTGACGTTCGTCGAGGCGACCGGCACCCACGACTTCGTCTGTGACGAGAGCAGCGGGGTCGTGGACTGCGTCGGCACGCTGGACGGCTCGCTCAACCAGGCGCCGGACAGCGACCCGATCGAGACCATCACCGTCAAGGTCAGGGCGCCACGGCTGCACCAGCCGGACGTGCCGTACACCAACCAGGTGCGCGTCGACCCGGAGAACACGGTTCCCGAGGCGAACGAGACCAACAACACCGCGAACGAAGCCACCACGGTGACGTCCAAGGTGGACCTGACGGCGACGATCAACCTCGGCAGCCTGTCCTCCGGCTCGGAGGGCGACATGACGTTCCAGGTGTCGGCGGCGTTCGGGTCGGGAGCCACCGACGCGGCCGACGCCCCGCGGAGCTTCGTCGTCGTCGCCGAGCTGCCGGTCGGGGTCATCCCGCTCAACGTGGCACCGCCGTCCGGCTGGACCTGCCAGGTCGAGCAGAACCCGGTGAACAAGGTGACCTGCGTCGGTGACCTCACAACCGGCACCACGAGCGCGAGCTTCGAGGTGCACGTGTACGTCACCGCACAGGACGAGACGATCACCGCCACTGTCCACGCCGACCCGGACGACCGGATCGTCGAGACGGACCCGAACAACAACACCAACAGCGCGTCGACAGGCGTGTAGCCCGTCTCGTCCGTCGACGTCATGCGCTCGGGGCCGCGCCGGCCGGCAACAGCCGGCGCGGCCCCGGGGCGCCCGCGAGGAGGTTGGACATCATGCGGCACAGGTTCCGGTGGAGCGCGACCGCCATCGCTACCCTCACCGCCGTCGCCGTCGTGGCGACGGGCAGCGTAGGCGCGGCCGACTCCCGAGTGCTGGAGCGGCCCGACATGGCGGTGGCCGCCGAGCCGCTGCCGCCGCCGAACGACCCCTGCGACACCGACGCCGCGCGGCGGTACGTGGCCGGCGGCGACGCGGTGGTCCTCGGCGCCAAGAACGACGACCCGTCCGAGCTGCCGGCGAGCGACCGGTACTCGGAGAAGCTGCTCACCAAGCTCCAGCAGACACCAGGCCCGTGGTGCCTGTTCAACACCTCGAAGAACCCCACCGACACCGACCAGTACGTTGCCGAGGGCTCGCCGACCCAGCAGGCGAAGGCGCACGACCTGCGCCCCCGGCTCATCACACTCACCCTCGGGCGGCAGAACGCCACGATCGTCGACCACGTGGTGAGGTGCTTCAAGAACGTCAAGGACCACGACTTCCTGGACGCGAACACCTGCGCGCTGGCCGTGCTCGGCAACGCCGCCGCGTGGGAGGAGCTCACCCGCGACCTGAGCGAGATCCTCAACCGGTTCATGGTCCAGATGGACGGCAACCCGCAGCTGGTCGTCGCGGTCACCGGGTACTTCAACCCCTACCCGGCGGCGACCTCGGTCGCCACCGAGGTCCCCGGGTTCTGCGCGAAGCTACAGGACACCATCCCCACCTGCACCATCCGCTGGATCCTGCTGCCACCGGCACTGGTCACGCTCGACCTGGTGGTCAAGAAGCTCAACGAGACCATCAAGTCCGTTGTGGACATGTTCACCTGGACCTCGCAGGGGCGGTTCTTCTTCGTCAACCCGTACGAGAAGTTCAAGGACCACTGCATGAAGCTCGAGGTCGAGATCAAGACGAAGGTCTACCACCCGCCGAACACGGTGCACCAGCACGACTCGAAGAACGACTTCGGCTGCGACGAGCCGTGGGTCGCCAGCGACACGCACGACGGCACCAAGAGCCCCTTCCCCTACCTGACACCGGCCGTCACCGGGGTGCTCATCCTGGCGACGCAGACCACAAAGGGCATGGGCATCTACCCGAATGCCAAGGGTCATGAGTGCATCGCCGACCTCGTCTGGCAGGCGACCAAGAACAAGCTCGGCGTACCGGAACCCCCAGAGGATGCGTGTACCGATGTCTGACCACAAGCCCCGCCGGATCTTCCGGCTCACCGCCGCCGTCCTGCTCGCCCTACCTGTGGGTGCGACTCTCTCCAGCTCCGCCGCCGTGGGTGACGCGAACGAGGCGGCTGACGCGTCCATCGTGGACCTTGAGCGCCGGGTCTCAGCCGGCAACCTGCACTCGTGCGCCATCCTCGACACCGGCCAGGTGCGGTGCTGGGGTGGCAACGACAACGGCCAGCTCGGCAACGGCACGACCACGACCAGCACCGCCCCGGTCCTCGTGCCGGGCCTGAGCGCGGTCCTACAGGTCTCCGCCGGTGGCAGCCACACCTGCACGCTCCTGCACGGTGGCACGATCCGCTGCTGGGGCCTTAACGGCAACGGCCAGCTCGGCAACGGCACGACGGCCAACAGCCTGGTGCCGGTCGCGGTCACCGGGGTCAGCGGCGCGAAGGCGGTCGCCGCGGGCGGCTTCCACACCTGCGCGGTCCTCGGCGACGGCACGGTGCGCTGCTGGGGCAACGACGCCATGGGCCAGGTGGGTGACGCCTCAGCCGGCGACACCAGCTCCGCACCGGCGGCTGTCTCCGGGATCACCGCGGCGAACCCGGCCAAGGCGCTGTCGCTGGGTGAGTTCCACTCCTGCGCGCTGCTGACCGACGGTGCGGTGCGGTGCTGGGGGCACAACGGCTTCGGCCAGCTCGGCGACGGCACGACGGGCGACCGGTCCACGGCGACCGCGGTCGCCGGCCTGCCAGACCCCACAGTGGACCCCGCGCTCGTGCTCAGCACCGGCTCCTCGCACACCTGCGTGCTGCTCGACGACGACGACAGGACCGTGCGGTGCTGGGGCCACAACGCGTACGGCTCGCTCGGCCACGCCACCGCGGTCGTGGACTCCGTCATGCAGCCCAGCTCGAGCCCGCTCGTGGTGCGCTTCGACGACAACCCCGATCCGCTTGTCGAGCACCTGGTCCCGCTGACCGGCAGCACCGCGCTCACCTCCGGGCAGTACCACACCTGCGCCCGGGGCTCCGGCGGAGGCGTGCGCTGCTGGGGCAACAACAACCGCGGGCAGCTCGGCGCGGACCCGAAGCCGCTCACCGGCGAGCTGGAGGACAGCGTCAACGCGCTGGCGGTCGGCGGGCTCGGTGCGGCCGGGGCCGTCACGGCCGGCGGCTTCCACACCTGCGCGCTCGTCGGCACCGCGATGCGGTGCTGGGGCTACAACTTCTTCGGCCAGCTCGGCGGGTACGCCGCGAGCAGCCACCGGCCGGTCCAGGTCACCGCGCTGACCGGAGCCACAGCAGTAGCAACGGGTACGGAGTTCGCCTGCGCCCTCATCAACGCCGACACCACGGACAAGCCGGTGTGCTGGGGCTCGAACACCGACGGGCGGCTGGGCGCCGGCCTCGGCGTCACCGGCACCACCATCCGCGTCCCGGTGACCGGGATCGCGTCCGCTGACGCGCTCGACGCGGGTAACGGGCACGCGTGCGCGCTGCCGGCGACCTCGGGCGCGCCGAGGTGCTGGGGGCTGGGCGCCAATGGCCAGCTCGGCAACGCGGCAACGGCCGCCAGCTCCACGCCGGTGGCGGTCGCCGGCCTCACCACCGCGACGACCGTTGCCGGGGGCGGCACGCTCGGCACCGCTGAGCGTGGGATGACCTGCGCCCGGCGTACCGATGGGAAGGTGAGCTGCTGGGGGCGCAACGCCGACGGCCAGCTCGGCGACGGCACCACGACCGACCGGTCCACGCCGGTGACGGTGCAGGTCGACACCGACCCGGACCCGGGCAGCACGGTGCTCGCCGACCTCACCAACGTCGCCACGGTGGTGACCGGCGGGCTGCACACCTGCGCGCTGGTCACCGACTCCTCCGTACGCTGCTGGGGTTTCAACGGGTCCGGCCAGCTCGGGGATGCCACCACGACCGGGCGGCACACCGCAGTGCGGGTCCAGGTCGACACCGATCCCGACGTCGACGCTCCGCTCACCGGCGTGGTCGCGCTCGCCGCCGGTGCCAACCACACCTGCGCCCGGCTGTCCGACGACTCCGTACGTTGCTGGGGCGACAACGGCTCCGGCCAGCTCGGCGACGGCACGAACTCCGACCGGCACCTGCCCACCGCCGTGCCGGGCTTTGACGGCTCGACGCTGGACCGGCAGGCGAAGCTGCTCACCGCGGGCGACGTGCACACCTGCGCGACGCGCGCCGACGGTGGCCTGTCATGCTGGGGCGAGAACGGCGACGGCCAGCTGGGCGACGGGTCCACATCGGACAGTACGACGCCGGTGGCCGCCTACGGTCCCGCGCCGGCCGAGGCGAACCCGTTCATCACCGCGATCAGCGGCAGCCGCCGCAACACCTGTGCGCGGCTCGTCGACACCAGCGTCACCTGCTGGGGCGACAACAGCCGGGGCCAGCTCGGCGACGGCATCGGACCGGCCAGCCTGGCGCCGGTCGCGGTGACGAGCCTGCCGGCGCTCGGCACCAACCACATCCCGAACCCGGCCGACGACAGCGCGACCACCAGCCCGGGCGTCGCGGTCACCGTCAACGTGCTCGCCAACGACACCGACGCCGACGGCGACACGCTCACCGTCACGGCCGTAGGCGCACCGGCGCACGGCGGTGCGGTGAACAACGGTGACGGCACCGTCACCTACACGCCGGACGCCGGGTTCTGCGGGGACGACACCTTCACGTACGCGGTCAGCGACGGCACGGCGACCGTGCCGGCCTCCGTCAACGTGGCGATGAACTGCCCGCCCGTCGCGGTCAACGACGCCGCGACGACGGCCGAGGACACCGCCGTCGCCGTGAGCGTGCTCGCCAACGACACCGACCCGGACGGCGACACGCTGACGGTGACCGCGGCCGGCGACCCGCCGCGCGGGGCGACGTCGTTCAATGCCACCACGGTCACCTACACGCCGGACGGGAACGAGTGCGGGCCACCGGCCGACACGTTCAGCTACACCGTCTCCGACGGGCACGGGCACACCGCCTCGGCCGCGGTCACCGTGACCGTCACCTGCGCAAACGACGGCCCGGACGCGGTGGACGACGCGGCCACCACCGCGGAGAACACGCCGGTGACCGTCAACGTGCTCGCCAACGACACCGACGTCGACGGCAACACGCTGTCCCTGTCGTCGGTCGGCGCGGCGAGCCACGGCACCGCGGCCGCCAACGGCACGGCGGTGGACTACACGCCGACCGCGGGCTACTGCGGTCCGGACAGCTTCACGTACGTGGCCTCGGACGGGGCGCTCACCGACACCGCCACGGTCACCGTGTCGGTGACGTGCGTGGCGGACTCGCCGCAGGCTGTCGACGACGTGAAGACCACGGCGGAGGACACGGCGGTCTCCGTACCGGTGCTGGCCAACGACACCGACCCGGACGGCGACACGCTGTCGGTGCAGTCGGTGACCGACCCGCCGCACGGCACGGCCGCGATCGACGGCACCTCGGTCACCTACACGCCGGGGGCGAACTTCTGCGGGAACGACACGTTCTCCTACGTCGCCTCCGACGGGTCACTGACCGGCTCGGCAACTGTGACGGTCACGGTCACCTGTGTCAACGACGCGCCGGTCACGGTCGACGACGCCGCTACGACGCCGGAGGACACCAACATCCACATCCACGTGCTCGCCAACGACAGCGACCCGGACGGTGACACGCTCACGCCGGTGTCGGTGACCGACCCGCCGCACGGCATGGCCGGCATCGCCGCCGACGCGCTCACCTACACGCCGGACGCGAACTACTGCGGCAGCGACACGTTCGACTACACGGTTCGGGACCCCAGCGGGGCCACCGCAACCGGACACGTGTTCGTCACTGTCACCTGCGTCAACGACGCGCCGGTCATCCAGCCGGTGGCGAACAAGACGACCCGGTGGGGCGACGCGGTCACCCAGCTACTCTCCGCGGACGATGTGGATGCGGGCGACACGGCGACCTTTGCGCTGGTCACCGGGCCGGTGGGGGCGACCGTCAGCCCGGCCGGCGGGTTCAGCTGGACGCCCACCGACTCGCAGGTCGGCGTGCACCCGGTGACCGTGAAGGTCACCGACGCCGCAGGCGCATCCAGCCAGACCAGCTTCACGGTAACTGTGTCGAAGCGCCCGGTCACTGTTGTCTACAGTGGAGCCAGCTCGGGCCAGTACTCCGACCCGACCGCGGTGAGCGCCACGCTCACCGACACGGCCACCGGCGCCCCGGTGCCCGGCCGTACGGTCTCGTTCACCATCGGCGTGCTGGCCGCGTCGACGACGACCGGTGCCGGCGGCGTGGCATCAACGTCGATGCTGCTGCTCGGCCCGGTCGGCCCGACATCCATGTCCACGGTGTTCGCGGGCGATGCGGCGTACCTGAGCGCGTCCGACTCCGACCCGTTCACGGTGGCGAAGGAGTCGGTGACCGCCCGGTTGACCGGGGCGCACCTGACGCTGGCGGCGTCGGCGCCGGTGTCGCTGTCCGCGTCGGTCACCGAGGAGGCCGACGGCTTCCTCGGGTCCGCGCTCGCCTCGGTGCAGGTCACGTTCAGGCAGGTCGGTGGCGCGGTGCTATGCACCGTCCCGGTCTCGGTGACCGGGCCCGGCACCGGCACCGCGACGTGCTCGACCGGTGCGCTCGGCAGCGCCAGCCGCGCTGTCATCGTGTCGGTGAGCGGGCCGGCCTACACCGGGCTGGTCGACGTCAGTGCCTTCACCGTGGCCGCTCCGGGCACCGGCGACGCCGCCGGGTCGGGCCAGGTGGGCGCGGGCGACGCGTTCGGCTTCCGGGCGGTCGACCCGAGGAAGGGCGCGCCGACCGGTGACGTCGTGCACGTGTTCGTCTCCGGCGGCACGGCGTACGTCGTACAGTCCGCGACGCTGACCTCCCTGACGCGCAGCTGCACCGGCGGCAACCCGAAGGTGTGCACGGTGACGGTGGCGGCGTCGGGCGCCACGACGAGCGCGGTCGACCTGCTCACCGGCTTGGTCTCGGCGGTGCCCGGCACGTCGGCGGTGCGCGTCGACGCCACCGACGCGGCCGAGCCGAGCGGCGGGGCCCTGCCGGCGGACAAGTACGCGGTCGCCATCACCGGCGCCACGTCCTACGCGCTCGGCACGCCCGGGTCGCAGCTGCTGGTCAACGTGGGTAACGTGCGCGTGCCCAGCTGAGCACGGCGGCTAGTACGGGCGCCGTACCCGGTGAAGCACGCCGGGTACGGCGCCCGCACGCTGCGTCGTGGCGCGTCGCGGGGCGCAGCCGGCGCTTGCGGGTCCCTGCTACCGTCACGGTCGACCTTTTCAGGGGAGCCGCGACGGTGTCGAACGATGCCTTGGTAATGCTCGCCGTGGTCGCCTGCCTGGCGGCCGTGGCAGCCGCGGTGGCCGGCGTGGTGGCCATGCGGCGGGCCAGGCGAGCCACTGCAGGGATGTCCGCCCGGCATGGTGGCGCCGACCCGTTCCGGGGAGCCGATGAGGACGTCCTGCGCGGCGACCCGCGGGTGCTCAAGCCCGGCGACATCGCCGAGGTGCGCGGCCGGACGTACGCGGTGCGCGGGTCCCTGCACCTCACCGAGGGCTCGTCGAGCTGGGACGAGCATCTGCTCGACGACGCCGGTGGGCGCAAGGTCTGGCTCTCGGTCGAGGAGGACCCGGACCTGGAGATCGTGCTCTGGACCGCGGTGCCGGCCGCAGCCGTGCGTCCCGGCCCACCGGTGGTCGACTTCGACGGCCGCAGGTACACCAGCGAGGAGTCGGGCCGGGCCAGCTTCGCGGGGGTGGGCACGACCGGGCTCGAGCCGGCCGGCACGGTGCGCTACCACGACTACGCAGCGCCCGGCGGCGCACTGCTGTCGTTCGAGTCCTACGGCGACAGTGACCGGTGGGAGGTGGCCCGGGGTGAGCTGCTGCACCGCAGCGAGCTGCGGATCTACCCGCAGGCCGGGTGAGCGGTGATGCTGGTCCACCTCGACGCGGCGTACCTGGACACCACAGCGGCCGACCTCGGCTTCGCGCTCGGCCTGCCCGAACAGCCCGCGCTGCGTACGCTCGACGTCCGGCTCGGTGGCGGCGCGCGGCTGCGGCTCCGGCTGCTCGGGGCGTCACACCAGGTGGTGCTCTGCACACCCGACGGTGAGCTGGCCGAGACCGTGGCGTGCCTGCCGGGCGCGGAGAGCGGCCTTCCCGAGCGGCACACCCGCCTGCTGCCGGGCGGTGCCCGCTACGACTTCCGGGCCGGCGTGCGCCGGCTGGCGCCGCAGCGGTTCCGAGCCGAGGTGGCCAGGCTCAGGCTGGCTGCGGCCGATCCGCGAGTGCTGGGTGGGGTGTTTCCCGGCGCCGCGGACGCGTTGACCGTCATCGGCGCCCGGGAGCACGACGGCCAGGTCGGCTGGTGGACCGCCCATGCGTACCCGCAGAACGGTGAACTGGTGGAGACGGCGACCATGGTGGTGACCTGATGAGACCTCGCACCTGGTTCGTGCTTGCCGGGCTGCTCGCCGTGGCGGGGCTCGTGGTCGGCGGGACCGCGGTAGCCCTCGGCGACCTCTCGCCGCGCCGGTACGTGGCCAACCACTACAGCAGGGTGCCGGCTGAGGACATCGGCACGGACGCCGTCGCGTACCGCTCGTCGAGACAGCCCGACCAGGTTGCCGCAGATGTGACCGGGCGGTGGCAACCGGCGGCCAAGTATGTCGACGGCAGCGGTGTCTACCTTCGCTACGCCGAGGACACGGTTGTCATCCTGCCGTTCGCCGCCGGCTCGTTGATCCTCGTCGAACGGCTCACCACCGCCTACGCGCGGTACTACGGCCATGTCGGCGGCTACTGGGGCTGGCCCAACCGCGGAGCCGACTTCCGCAACGGAGGACCGGGCTCCGGCAAGTAACCCACCCTTCTCCAAGTGAGGTCCTTAGATGGCGGAGAGCCTGGCCACCGACATGGCGGTGATCCTTGCGTACGGCGGCGCCGGCGTATTGCTGATGGCCGTCGGCTACCTGCTGGTCGATGTCGCCACGCCGGGCAGGCTGCGCGACCTGATCTGGGTCGAGCGCAACCGCAACGCGGCGGTCCTGCTCGCCTCCAACCTCGCCAGCGTCGGGGTGATCGTCACCGCCGCGATCGTGGCCAGCGAGGACGACTTCGGGGCTGGCATCGTCTCGACACTCGGGTACGGCGTGCTCGGGCTGGTCCTCATGATGGTCGCCTTCGTGCTGCTGGACCTGGCCACACCGGGCCGGCTGGGCGAGATCCTGGTCGACCCGCAGCCGCACCCCGCGGTCTGGGTGTCGGCAGTGGTCCACCTCGCGGTAGGCGCCGTCGTCGCCGCCGCGATCCTCTGACGGCGGCTACGCCGATGTCCAAGGACATTGACGACTGGGGACCGGTCCGTAAGACCGTCTTGTGGGTTGTGGTCATTGCGGGGATCGTGGGTTTCTCACTCTGGTCCGAAGGGGTCTTTTCCGGCTCCGCGGAGATGAGTACGACTGTTCCGGCGCCGGAGCTGGCCGCCCGGCAGGCCACCGTGGCGGAGCTGCAGCACGCGGCGCAGGCGCAGGGCGTCTGCTACGGCTGGGCGCTCGTTGACGGCCTCGGCGTCGTGAGCAACGTCAGCGAGGGCTCGAACCTCGGCGACGGCACCGCAATCTACCAAGAGCCAAGCTGCCCGAGATGGGTCCAGGTCCGGGCCACCATCTACTACACAGACGAGCTCAGCGAGTTGTCCGACAGCGCAGCGGTTGAGATCGTCTCCTCATCCGACCTGACCGCCCAGCTGCCGACCGCGGCGGCACTGGACCGGCTCGGGCTCGACGAGGGCGCCTTTGTCGACAGCCCGGACGACGCGATCCTGCTCGCGGCGATGGCGCTGCCGCTGCTCGTCCACGAGGCCGGGCTCGCTGCTGCGGTGCCCCGGCGGGTCGCTGCGGCGACTGCCGCGCCCAGCGCCCCCTTGGATGAGGCCGGCAACGACCTCTGGCGCAGCCGCTGGCTGCCGCTGGTCGTGGCGATGGTGCTGATGGTCCTGGCCGGTGCCGGTCTTGCCGCCGGCTGGCTGCTGCGACGGCGGGCGAGACCCTCATGACCGCCGCGCCCGTAGCCGGGCGGCCGGCCCGCGCCGCGGTGCTCGTCGCGGTCTTCGCCTGCGCGGCCTGCGGGCTCGTGTACGAGCTGGCCCTGGTCGCGCTCGGCAGCTACCTGATCGGTGACGCCGTGGGCCAGGCGTCGATCGTGCTGGGCGTGATGATCTTCGCGATGGGTCTCGGGGCGCTCGCGGCCAAGCCGCTACGCCACCACGCGGCAGCCGCGTTCGCCGCCGTCGAGCTGGCGCTCGCGCTGCTCGGCGGGGTCAGCGTCCTGGGCCTGTACGCCGCGTTCGCCTGGCTCGACCTGTACGCACCGGCGCTGGTCGCCACCGCATTCGTGCTGGGCATGCTGATCGGCGCGGAGATCCCGCTGCTGATGGTGCTGCTGCAACGCATCCGCGCGCAGGACGCCGGCAGCGCCGTCGCCGACCTGTTCGCCGCCGACTACGTCGGCGCGCTGCTCGGCGGGCTGGCCTTCCCGTTCCTGCTGCTGCCGCTGTTCGGCCTGCTGCGCGGGGCGCTGGTGGTCGGCGCGGTCAACGCCGTGGTCGGGGTGGCGCTGGTGGTCGCGCTGTTCCGCGTCGAGGTGCGCGGGCGCTCGCGCATCGCGTTGGGCGCCGGGGTCATCGCGGTCCTGGCGGCGCTGGGCGGCGCGTACGCGGTTGCCGTCCCGTTCGAGGTGACCGCGCGCCAGCAGCTCTACCGGGACCCGGTCGTGAGCGCACAGCGCAGCCGGTACCAGGAGATCGTGCTCACCCAGTCGGTCCCGCTGCCCGGCGGCGCCCCCGACGTCCGGCTCTTTCTCAACGGCGACCTGCAGCTCAGCTCTATCGACGAATATCGTTACCATGAGGCGCTGGTGCACCCGGTGCTGGCCGGCCCGCACGGCGCGGTCCTGATCCTCGGCGGTGGCGACGGGCTGGCGCTGCGTGAGGTGCTGCGCTACCCCGACGTGTCCACGGTGACGGTGGTCGAGCTGGACCCGGCGGTGGTCGCCCTGGCCCGCAGCGACCCGCGGCTGGCCGCGCTCAACCGCCGCGCCTTCGACGACCCACGGGTACGGCTGGTACACGCCGACGCGTTCGGGTGGCTGCGCAGCAACCCGACCCGCTACGACGCGGTAGTCGTCGACCTGCCCGACCCGGATGAGACGGCGACCGCCAAGCTCTACTCGGTGGAGTTCTACGCGCTCGTACGCAAGGCCCTCGCCGAGGGAGGCCGGGTCGTGGTGCAGGCCGGCTCGCCGTACTTCGCGCCGCAGGTGTTCTGGTGCATCGAGGCGTCGCTGCGCGCCGCGGAGCTGGCCACGACGCCGTACCACGTGGACGTGCCGTCGTTCGGGGACTGGGGCTTCCTGCTGGCGGCTGCCGGCCCGCAGGCGCCAGTGCCGGACCTGCGGCCGCCCGCGCCGCTGCGCTCCCTCGACCCGCAGACGCTGGCCGCGGCGACCGTGTTCCCGGTCGACCGGCGCCGCGTACCGGTCGAGGCGTCGACCCTGCTGCACCCCCGGGTGCTGGAGTACGCCCGGTCCCAGTGGGCCGGCTACTGACGCCCCGGACGCCGCCGCTGCCGGTTCCTGGTCGGGTCCACGCGGGTGATGATGGATGCGTCGGGCGGTGGCGGGGAGGTCGGCATGTCGGCAGCGGGCGATGCGGCGTCGGCGCCGGTGGACGGGGCTGCCCTCGACGCCGCGCTGGGCCCGTTCGGGGCGTCGCGGACGCTGCCCGCGGCGGCGTACACCTCAGCGGAGGTGCTCGCCTGGGAGCGGCGGCACCTGTTCGCCGGCTGCTGGACGTGCGTCGGCCGCTTCGACGAGCTGCGCCGCTATGGCGACACCCGGCTGACCCAGCGGGCGGTCCGCGCCGGTGACGTGGGGGTGCTGCTCACGGTCGACGGTGAGCGGCTGCGGGCGTTCGCGAACGTGTGCCGGCACCGCGGCCACGAGCTGCTGCCGGTTGGCGGGGCGGGTGCGCGGGGTGGCGTGGCGTGCCCGTACCACGGTTGGGTCTACCGGCTCGACGGCGCCTTGGCGGCGGCGGCCGGGATGCGCGGCGTCGCTGGGTTCGACCCTGCGGAGCATGGCCTGGTGGAGCTGGCGGTCACCCGGTGGGAAGGGTGGGTGTTCGTCAACGCCGTGGGCGCGGCGCCGCCGTTCCCCGACTACCTCGGCGCGCTCGCCGGGCTCGTCGAGGTGTACAGGCCGGGGGCGCTGGCCCTGGCGGCACGGCACCAGTACGAGGTGGCCGCGAACTGGAAGCTGATCGTGGAGAACTACCACGAGTGCTACCACTGCCCGCTCATCCACCCGGAGCTGTGCAAGGTGTCGCCACCGACGTCGGGCAGCAACTGGGACCTGCCGGGCGCGTGGGTGGGCGGCGAGATGGGCCTGCGTGAGCACGCCGAGACGATGTCGCTCGACGGCAGGTCCGGTGGCGTCCTCATCGACGGCGCGCCGCGGCGCACGGTGCGCTATGTGGGGCTGATGCCGAACCTGTTGATCTCGGCGCACCCGGACTACGTGATGACGCATCTGCTCGAGCCGCTGGCGCCGGACCGCACCGCGGTCGAGTGCAGCTGGCTCGCGCCGCCCGGCGTGGCGGACCTGTCGTATGCGGTGGGCTTCTGGGACGTCACCAACCGGCAGGACTGGGCGGCGTGCGAGTCGGTGCAGCGTGGCGTCTCGTCGCCGCACTACCGCCCCGGGCCGCTGGCCGCAGGGGAGGATGCCGTACACCAGTGGGTCACCCTCGTGGCGCGGGCTTACCAGGATCCCGCTGGGGCGTTCGCGGCTGCCTGCGCACGGGCGACATAGCCGGCGGCAAAGTCGCGGAAAGTGTATCGGCTGCCCGATTTCGACGTATCTCAGCAAATGGCACTGCCGGCGGTCCACCTGATCGGTTGCATCTGAAAGCGGCAGGCATCGCTGCCTTCCGCGGGTGCATAAGACCGGTGCCGGCCAGCGTAAGGCTGGGAGATCGCCCGCCGCCTGCCGAAATGTACGAGGGTCGACCGGGCGGGCCGTCTCGGCATCGGTCAGCGACCGGCGGCACGGTCATCGCCGGGGTGGCTTCGGTGCGGGCGGCTTACCCGGTGGAAGGCGGTGGGGCCGGGCCAGCGGAGCGTTTGCATGATGTGTCTCCTTTCCGATCGAGGGACCCGGTCGGGCCCTTCGTCGTGAAACACTCCCAGCGAGCGCCGAACCGCACATCAGGACTTTGCTGTACGCGGCGGGAAACGACTGTTTAAATGCGCTCGAGCCAGTGCCTTCCCCGGCCGCCCCGACTAGGCTTCCGCACATGTCTGCCGGGGTGGGGGAGGGCCCGTTCATTGGCCGCGCCGGCCAGATGCAGGCCGTGGCGGCCGCATTCGGCCAAGTCGATCAAGGCGAGACGCTGGCGGTCGTGGTGACCGGCGAAAGCGGGGCCGGTAAGACGCACTTCCTCACCGCCGTCACGCGCCAGCTTGTGGCGGCCGGTGGCATCGTCCTGGCTGGTGCGTGCCTGGACATCGGGCAGGCGCCGCTCTACCCGCTGCGGCAGGCGCTGCGCCGGTTCGTGGCCGAGGCGGGTCGGGCGGGTACGCCCGCGGCCAGTGCGGCCAGCGACCTCATCACGCTGCTCGACGGTGGGATGGCCCGCCCGGACGTGGCGGGCAGCTGGCTGGAGCGGATCTCCACCGGCCTGGGCGCGGTGACCCGAGGTGCCCCTTTGGTCCTTGCGCTCGACGACCTGCACTGGGCCGACCCGACCACCCGTGACCTGCTCAAGCACCTGCTCGCGGTGCCGAGCGGCATGCGGTTGCTGATGCTCGGCGCGGCCCGCGCGGAGGACCTGCTGGGCGTCCATCCGGTCCGGTTGCTGGTCCTGGAGTGGCACCGGCGCCGTTTGGTCCAGGTGGTGAGGCTTGATCCGCTGGGCCGGGCCGAGACCGAGCAGCTGGCTGAGGCGCTGGTCGGCCGGCCGCTAGAGCTGGAGGAGGCGGCGAGGATCTGGGCGCGTAGCGGGGGCAACCCGTTCGTGGTCGAGGGTCTGGCCCGTGGCCTGCGCGAGGGCGAGACGGGGCTGCCCGAGTCGCTGCGGGAGATCGCGGTGGCGACGGTGGACGCGCTGCCGCGTCAGGCGCGGACGGTGGTGTGCGCGGTCGCGGCAGGGGTCGAGCCGGTCGACCACGACCTGCTGCGACGCGTGGTGGACCTGGGAGATGAGGCGCTGATCGCCGCGCTGCGGGCAGCGACGGACCAGCGGATCCTCGAGGAGGACCCCGGCGGGGAGGGCTACCGGTTCCGGCTGGGCCTATATAGGGAGGCGCTGGCGGCCGGGTTCCTGATCGGTGAGCGGGTGGCGCTGCACCGGCGCTACGCGCAGGCGATCACCGAAGCCCCCGGCGGGCGGGAGCAGCACGCGCGGTTGGCCCACCACTGGCGCCAGGCCGGGGAGCGGCAGCTGGCTCTGGCCGAGGCGGTCGCCGCCGCGGAGGAGGCGGAGGAACGGTACGGCTTTGCCGAGGGCTTCGAGCACTGGACCTTGGCGCTCGACGTTATTGGTAAGGCCCGGCCCGACCAGCTCGGCGGTGTCGAACGGGCCGAGGTGCTGCGGCGGGCGGCGCTGGCGGCCGACCGCAGCGGCGAGCATGAGCGGGCGGTGGACCTGCTCGGGGAGCTGGCGGCCGGCCTCACCGGGCCGGTGCCGTGCTGGCTGCACATCAGCCGCGCCGGCTGCCTGGCCGCGCTGGGTTGCCTGGCCGAGGCCGAGGCGGAGTACGAGAACGTGCTGGCCGGCGAGTGCGCCACCGACCGGGACTGGGCCGTCGCCGCCGCCCACTCGGCCGGGCTGCTGGTGCGGCTGGGCCGGTACGCGGCGGCTGGGCAACGGGCCCGCGAGGCGCTGGACGTCGCGCGGCGGGTAGGTGACACGTCCTCGGTGGTGCTGGCCAGCGCGGCGCTCGGGTCCAGCCAGGCGGCGCTGGACGACCCGGTCGCCGGCCGACAGACGGTGGAGGAGGCGCTGGCCGCCGCCGAGCGCTCCGGCGGGTCCGGCGACATCCTCCAGGCGTACCTGCACCTGGCCGACCTGCTGACCAATACGCTGGACGAGCTGGAGACCGGGGTTGCGGTGGCCCGTGAAGGGGCTGCCCGGGCCGACGCGCTGGGGTTGGGGCGTACCTGCGGCACGCAGCTGCTCGCGGTCGCGGCCAACGGGCTGTTCCGGCTGGGCCGGTGGGGCGAGGACGAGCAGGTGATCGCCGAGGCGTTCGCCCGGCGTCCCGCCGGCACCGAGGCGGCGGACCTCCTGCTGGCCCGGTCCCGGCTGTATCTCGGCTACGGCGACTTCGACGCCGGCGAGCGTGACCTGGACGCGGTCACCACCCTGGTCGCCGGCGGCGGCGGTGCCCGGTACGTGCTGCCGTTGCTGACCCTGCGGGCGGGTCTGGCGATGTGGCGCGGGGACCACGTGGCGGCCCGGGAGGCGGTGCACGACGGCCTGGAGCAGTTCGTGGACCACTCGGATGATGTCGTGGCGCTGGCCACCCTGGTCTGGCACGGGCTGCGTGCCGAGGCGGAGGCGACAGCAGGCGGGCGGATAGCCGTCGACGACGGCGCGGTCGGTGCGCTGCGCAAGGCGGAGGAGCGGATCGCGGTGGCCGGCGCCGCCCGCGCGGGCCCGGTCCTGCAGACGGTCACCGGCTACCTGGCCTTGTGCGCGGGCGAGCGGAGCCGGATCAAGGGCCAGCCGGACCCGGACGCGTGGGCCCTGGCGGGCGACCTGTGGGAGCGCAGCCGGCATCCGTACCCGGCCGCCTATGCCCGGCTGCGGCAGGCGGACGCGGGCTACGCCGTGCGGGCGCGTAACGCGGCGGCGGACGCGGCGCTGCGCGCGGCCTACCGGGCCGCCCGCCAGCTGGACGCCCGCCCGCTGCTGGCGGAGATCTCGGTCCTGGCCAAGCACGCCCGGGTGACGCTCGTCCGGCCGGGCGAGCGCACCGCAGCGCACGAGCAGCAGGACCGGCCGGCGGGGGAGCTGGCTCGGCTGACCGGACGCGAGCTCCAGGTGCTCGCCCTGGTCGCCGAGGGGCTCACCAACCAGGCGGTCGCCAGGCGGCTGCGGATCCGCCCGAGCACGGCGGGTGTGCATGTGACGCACATTCTGGACAAGCTGCAGATCCACAGCCGGGTGCAGGCGACCGCGATCTTCCTCCGTAACCAGCGGAGCTGAGCGTCAGCTCAGTCGGCCTTCCGACGTAAACAGTGCGGATAGCCGACATACAGCAATCTGATAGTTCCTAATGCCGTCCGTTGGCTGCCATGGTTCCAACTCAAGGAACTGCGTGACGGGAGGCGAACGTGACGGAACCGACCTGGGGCCACCTCCAGCAGGAGATGACGGCTGTGCTCGCTGGCGAGCCGGACGACATCGCGGGCGTCGTCCAGCAGCTGACCGCGCTGCAGGACGTGCTGAAGTGCCTGCCTCCGATGTACGAGGAAAGCCCCATCGCCGACTTCAACAAGCTCTACACCACGATCACCAGGCGCATCTACGACCGGCACCAGGCTGGTGACTTCGCCGACTCAGCGTTCCTGAACCGGCTGGATGTGGAGTTTGCCCGGCGGTACATCGACGCGCTGCGCCGGTGGAGCACTGCCGACCCGGCCACGCCCGAGTCGTGGCGGGTGCTCTTCTGCCGGGTCGCCGACACCCGGCTGCGCTCGCTGCCGTGCGCGGTGACCGGGGTCAATGCGCACATCAACTACGACCTGCCGTTCGCGTTGGTGGCCACGTGGGAGCGGCTGGGACACGCGCCGGACGGCAGCCGGCAGCATCACGACTACCTGCTCGTCAACGAGGTCTTCGAGCAGGAGATCCCCGGCCTGCGGCGGGGGTACCTGGTGTGGTGGCAGCAGCACCTCGACCGGATCAACATGGGCTTCGACGACTGGTACCAGAACCTGCTCGTCGAGCTGACCCGCGACCTCGCCTGGGACCGGGCCCAGAAGCTGTGGCGGCAGCGGAGCAACCCGACCATGACCGAGCGGCTGCGCACCTCCTTCGACACGCAGACCGCGCTGGTCGGCAGCGCCCTGCTGTCACCGCTCTGCGCCTTCCTCCAGTGAGCCGGTCCCTGCTGCGTACTTGTTGGTGGACCGCGCGACGGGCTCGCCGGGGTGTGCCCGGCGAGCCCGTCGCGTTGCGGCTACGCGCAGGTGCCCGGGCTCCTAGGTTGGGGTGGCGCTGCCGGGTGGTGCCCGGCCCGCTCGGATGACGCCGTCCGGTCGCTACCTGGGGCCACGGGCCACGTGCGGGCGGCTGCTCGCGGTCACGGTGAGCCGGTTGACGTACCGCCGGGCGGCCCGTGCGGCGATGGATGGCCGTGGCCCTACGACGTCCGGGAAGAACCTGTCCTGAAGCGTCGCTATCACCCATGCACTCTCGGCGGCTCATTGACAGCGCTCCCGGACCTGTCCGTGGCCTCGTGGTCGGGTTCGCGCACGCGCTCGCGGGTGGGCTGGCGGGCGGGCTCGCGGTTGGGCTCACGTACGGCCTCGTGGCCGGGCTCGTCGGCGGCCGGGTGGTGCCCCGGCCGACGCGGTTCCGGATACGTGGCATCCGTGGCCGTGCGCCGGAGCTGTTCCGGTGGCTTACCGCCGGGCTCGTGGCCGGGCTCGCGTTGGGGCTCCTGGCCGGGCTTCTCGCTGGGGTGACGGGGCTGGCGGGCGAGCTTGTCGTGGCCGGAGTCGCCGTAGGGCTCGCGTTCGGGCTCGCGTTCGGGCTCGTGTTCGGGCCGGCTGCCGGACTCACCGTCGGGCTCGCGTTCGGACTGGCGTCGGGCTCACGCCCTGGCTTGATGGGCTCTCTTTCGGGCGCAGCAGCACGGCGTGGGGACCGTGGCTGATCCTGGTCCGGCTCTGCCTGCCGGTTGCCGGCAGGCTCCCCTGGCGCGTGGTGGGGTTCCTGGAGGATGCCCACCGGCGAGGGGTACTCCGCCAGGTCGGCGCGGTGTACCAGTTCCGCCACGCCCGTCTGCAGGACCACCTGGCCAGGTAGCCAGGCGGGCGTCCGCGCGGGCACGGGGACATCCGCGGACAACCGGATCCGGGCACCCCGCCCGGTGTGGCGCCGCATCCTTTTCCCACGGCCACAAGCCGGACTGCTCGCGAGGCTCCCGCACCGCCACGGGGACGGGGACCAGGGGCAGGGACAGGAGGTGAAGGCACGACATGGAACCCCACGGCCGAGCTCCGTTCCTTTACGAACAGGCCGACCAGACTCGGGTAGCCGAGCTGCTCGCCAGCGCCATCCGCTGGCTGGTCTGCTGGCTGATGCAGGTTGGGTGACGGCAGGAACGTCCAGGTGTGCAGCCAGCTGCCCCTGCCATCACCCAAGGGCCTTACATTACGACGCATAGTAGCCCAGGAGGCCGTACCGTGGCCCGGCTGACCGCCGGCAGGCGCTATGGGCTCAAGGCCGGTGGGCCCACCTCAGGGTGGGCCCACCGTTGCCTACCACTCCCACTGGATCCCGTAGCCGAGGTACATGGTCGGGTTGGGGAAGCGCACCTGTACCTCGCCGGCTTCGTCGAGGGCCAGCAGGTCCCTGCCGGGCCGCGCGGCCTCGAACATCCGGACGGTCTCCCCGGTGACCCGCCAGACCCAGCGCGGGGTGCGGCCCGGCGGGAACCGCACCCGCAGGGAGAACAGGTTGCACTGGGTCTCGGGCGTGAAGACGTAGCGCGGCAGCATCGTCCTATCCTCGGGGATCCGCAGGATCATCCCGTACTCGTGCTCGTCCCCGGTGCGCAGCGGCGCCGGCAGCTGGATCATGAGCTGGAACCGGCCGCTCAGCGGCTGCTCGCGGCGGACGAGCCGCCCGCCGTAGATGACCTCGGCGTCGAGTAACGGCCTGGGGTCTCCCGGGGCTCGCGGCACGTCGAGCCAGGCCATCACCTCCCTCAGGTCATCACAGGTGGCGACGATGCGGCGGTGCTCATGCGACTCTGGTGTCGCCGTGTCCAGGCGCAGCACGGTGCGCAGCTCCTCCAGGTACCAGCCCTGGGGCGCGCCGGCCGCCTGGCCACGCCGGCGGCGTAGCTCATGGGCGATCTCCTCGGCGAGCAGCCGCTCGGCGAGGTCGATGCGGCGCAGTGCCGTGCGGTACCCGTGGCCGAGCTGTGCCGACAGCCAGGCGATCCGGTCCTTGAGCTGAGGGATCTGCCTGGTCTCGGCGGACAGCCCGAGGCTCGCGGTGATGGCGGTGCGCATGTCCTCGGCGAGCCCGGCGGCGCAGTTGTTGATCTCGGTGGCCAGGCTGCGGCGGCAGTCCCCGTCGTCTGGTCCCGTGGCGCCGGCCACCAGCTCCCGCAGGTGCGGCCCGAGCCGCGCCTCGATACTAGGGGCGTTAATGCCGCGCCCTTTCCGAAGCAACCGGATCTCCGCCGCGACCCGCTCGGCCAGCCCTACCATCTGGGACCCCGGCCGGTGTCACATTCCTGACGTGGGGTGCCGCCTCTGGCACTTCGCCGGAAAACTGTCCTCTCCCGTGGCTCCCGGCCGCCCCGACCTGCCGGCAGGATTGGGTAAAGCGCCAGGGGGCATTTGTGGATGTCCATAACTTGCCCTACTTCGCGTTGGGTCGTACCCATCGGTGAGCCGCACGAGCCCATCCGAGAGAGGCGGCATCGCTGACACCTCGGTGTCCGGACGCGACCCTCAGAGGAGGAATATCTCGGTTCGGCCACGATCGCAGTCGCCATTTATACATAGACAAATACTGACTAAAAATATGGCGGCTACGGGTGGCCAGGTGCGGCGTACCGCGGCCCGGCCGGAGGGCAGCGCATAGGCGCAGATGGCGGGCGCGAAGAAAGGCGAAGCTCGGGGGGAGCGTATGTCGCAGGAACGGTCTAGCCTGTCTGCCCGGGAGAAAGAGGTCGTGGTGCACCTCTCGCGTGGGTTGACCTACCTCCAGATCGGGCGCCGACTGGGCATAGCGGTGTGGACGGTCGATACGTACCTTCGGCGCGTGCGGGCCAAGACCGGCGCGACCACCAGCGCGGACCTGGTCCGGTTGGGGCTGCGGCTCCAGCCGCCGGAGGCGGACGGGCAGCAGGACCGCCCATCCGCCTGAGGCCTGGCTACGCCAGCGGCCCTCTCAAGCGCCGATGGCCGTGGCCGCGCGGTCCCGGGCGGCGATCGCCTCGCGCGCCGCGACGAACAGTGCCCGGTCGGCGTCGATCTCCCGGCGCTGGTACGCCGACTCCACCGTGAACCAGATGCCGACCAGGTTCGTCCTGGCCTTGCAGTCGATGTCCGCGGCGGCGACGGCCAGCTCCGCCGGGCTGGGCCCACCGCGCTGCGCCGGGTCCTCGCCGGTGAACGCCGGGTCCGCCATGACAGTGAGCGGGTCGCCGTAGCGGTATCCCGAGCCCCTCATGCACTCCGACCATGCGGCGAACGCGGCTTGCACGCGGCTGTCCCTCTTGGACACCTCGAACGTGCGGAGCTGGAGCTGGTTGCCGATCCTGACGTCGGTGCCCGCCGGGACCGCCTGGTCGAGGGCCCGGTCGGCCTCGGCGATGCAGCCGCCGTCGGGCACGGGAAGGCCGTTCACCACCGAGCGGCCCCGGCCGGACAGCACCGTCTGCCCGTCGGGCCCGATCTTCGGCCGCTCCGGTCGGGTCGCCAGCTTGGGGTCGCGCGGGCCGAGCCCGTACCCGGCGGTGCGGGCCAGCGCGATGTCGGTGATGCCGTACCGCCGGTCGGTCAGGCTGCGCGGGCCGTGGCCGCTGGCCGGGACCGGCTTGACGGGATAGTCAATGCCGAACCTGGCCATGCACCGGCGGATCAGGGCCAGCCGGGCGGCGCCCAGCCGGTCACCCTGCTCGGCGGTTGGCAGGTAGTCCTCCACGGGCAGCCGCAGGCCCACGCTGGCGAGCAGGGTCGGCACCTCGCCGATCGGGGGCTCGGCCGGCTCTGCCGCACCGGCGCTCGAGCATCCTGCCAGAGCGAGCAGCGCCGCGACCGCTGCGCCGGCGGCGGCACGGTGGTAGATCGAGGTCATGGTGGTCTCCCGGAGAAGGGGTACGGGAATGGGGCCGGTCGTCCGTCGCCGCTCTCCGGCCATCTGGGATGGCCGGAGAGACGGTGGAGCTCGGCTGCCGTGGGCGTCAGCAGGAGCTTGACGAGAAGTCCGCCGACGAGATCGTGTTCCGGAATGTCTGCGACGCGTCTCCGATGTGGCCGGAGGGTAGGCATCCGTGCGAGCCGCCGTACGACGCATCGGTGTACACGTGCCACCAGTAGACGTCCCGGTTCCAGTAGGACTCGGTGTTGTCGTTGGCCGAGACCGAGGTGCCGGGGAACACGTCACCGGAGAAGTTGCTGTCTCCGACGGCCAGGTCGAAGACGTACCCTTCTTGGCCGTCCAGGTAGTAGAGGCCGAACTCGCCGGACTCCACGACCCCGTCCTTGTGGCCCGCATTCGCGGGCATCGCGGCGGCCAGTACCGCGATGATGGCGGCGACCATCGCAGCGAATATGGTCCGCGCGCGTTTAGTTCTCATGGTTTCCTCCTTCTTGGGCACTGTCCAGTGCCGACCCGGAAATCATTTCGCCGGGGAAGGAGGCGCAGCAGTCACGAGGTTTCGGTTCTTGACACGACCTAGCGGGCAGGTTATTGGCGGTTACCAGTTTGCGGAATTGTCACCTCGACCTCGAGGCCACCCCCGTCACGGGGCCGCGCGCTGACCGTGCCGCCGTGCGCCCACACCACGGACTGCACGATCGACAGCCCCAGCCCGGTGCCCTGGGCCGAGCGCACCCGGTTCGTCGCCCGCTGGAACGGCACGAAGAGATCGGGGACCGTGGCGGCGGGTATTACCAGGCCGGTGTTGGTGACGACCAGTCGGGCGGCATCGTCGGCTGGGCCGACGTCGACCCGCAGCCAGCCGTCCGGGACGTTGTGCTGGATGGCGTTCTGCAGCAGGTTCTGTGCGAGCCGGTCCAGCAGGACCCGGTCGCCGTCGACGACGACCGGGGTCGCCGTGGCCGTGACCTTCACGCGGTGCCGTTCGGCCTCTGGGCGCAGGAACGCGAGCGCGCCGTCGACCACGTCGGCCAGGTCGACCGGTCGCGGGTCCGCGATCCGGCGCGCGGCTCTGGTCAGGATCAGCAAGCCGTCGACCAGCCGCTCGTGGCGGGCGTTGACCTCCAGCAGGTTCTCGCCGAGCCGGAGCAGGTCGACCGGCGCGTCCGGCCGGTTCATCGCCACCTCCAGCAGGGTCCGGTTGATCGCCAGCGGCGTCTTGAGCTCGTGCGACGCGTTGCCGACGAACTGCTGCTGCGCGGTGAAGGCGGCGTCCAGCCGGGCCAGCATCGCGTCGACCGCCGTCGCCAGCTCCCACCACTCGTTGCGCGGGCCGGACAGCGCAACCCGCTCGTGCAGGTTGCGTTCAGCCACGCGGCGGACGGTCGCCGTGACCTGCCGCAGGGGGCGCAGCACCCCGCCTGCCGCGAGCCAGCCCACGCCCACGCCTGCGGCGGTCAGCCCGGCGAGCGCGGCCAGCCCGCGGGTGCGCAGCGGGGTGAGCGTCTGGTTGCGCAGCCGTGTGCGGATCACCTCCTCCGCCTCGGTCTTCTGCTTTTTGAGGTCGTCGGTCTCCTCCGGCTGGAGCGGCTCGGCCATCGGCACGTTGATGGTCTGCGCCGCGATGGCCTGGCTGGCCGCCAGGTAGAGCGCGGACAGCAGCACCGCGCCGGTCACCAGCACCAGCCCGCCGCAGAGCAGGGCGAGCCGCAGCCGTACCGAGTGCCGGCTCATGTGAGGCGGTAGCCCACGCCCGGGACGGTCTCCACCACCGGCGGCTCGCCCAGCCTGCGCCGCAGCGTCATCACTGCCACCCGCACCGCGTTGGTGAACGGGTCGGTGTGCTCGTCCCACGCCTTCTCCAGGAGCTGCTCGGTGCTCACCACCGCACCGTCGCCGAGCATCAGCTCGTGCAGCAACGCGAACTCCTTGCGGGACAGCGGGACGAGCCGGCCGTCGCGGAGCACCTGCCGGCGCGCCGGGTCGAGCTCGATGCCCGCCCACCGCAGCACCGGGGGCGCCGCCGGCCGGGCCCGCCGGCCCAGCGCATGGACCCGGGCGATGAACTCGGCCAACGCGAACGGCTTCGGCAGGTAGTCGTCGGCTCCGAGGGTCAGCCCGGACACCCGGTCGTTGATCTCACCGAACGCGGTGAGCATGAGGATCCGGGTGGGCGCCCCGGACCCGACTACCCGGCGGCACACGTCGTCGCCGTGCACGAGGGGCAGGTCGCGGTCGAGCACCAGGACGTCATAGGAGTTGACGTCCAACCGGTCCAGGGCGGCGGCGCCGTCGTACACCACGTCGACCGCCATGGCCTGGCGGCGCAGGGTCTCGGCGATGGCCTCGGCCATCAGCTCTTCGTCCTCGACGACCAGTACGCGCACGGGTCGCTCCTTGCCTAGTCTCGACCGTACGCAACCAATCTTTCTGGTTTGTCGTAAGAAAGCCACAAAAATGATCGCTGACGGTGACCTTATCTCGCGTGGAGTTTAATCCACCGCCATGACGAACAGGAAAGACTGGGCTGTGGGCCGCCATTTGGCGGTCGGCGGGGTGGCCGTATCCGTACTGCTCGCTGGTTTGTTGGTTGCTGGCTGCGGGAGTGGGGAGGACCAACCACAGGTGGCCGCCATCGGTGCCGGGCGGTCCTCGGGGAAGCCGGACGAGGACCGGGGGCGCCAGGCCGAGCGCTACCGGGACTGCCTGTTACAGCACCGGGTGACGCTGCTGGACCATCCGACCGCGGAGGGCATGCCCCAGATCGACAAGGTACGCACGCCGGTCGAGGTCGCCTCGTTCGCGTACGAGAGGTGCCGCCCGTTGCTGCCCACCGCAGGCGAGGTGGTCAAGGTGGCACCCGAGGAGATCGAGGCGAGGCGGCGGCTCGCCGCGTGCGTACGCGAGCAGGGCGTGCCGGAGTACCCGGACCCGGACCCGGTGACCGGGGTCTCGCCGGTCAGTGACGAGCTGGCCGTCCGGCTCAAGGGCGACCCGAGGCTGGCCGCGGCTGTGCAGGCGTGCCGGCGGCAGGCGGGGGTGGACACCCGTCCGGGCGTGGTGGGCGGATGAGCATGCGGCGCACGCGGCGGGTCGCCGGGCTGTCCTCGCGTCGTGGCGCTGGTGGCGGCGATGGTCGTAGCGGCGAGGTCCGGGTCTCCCGCCCCTCCGGCGCCCGGGCCGCCGAGCGCGCGACCACCCGTACGATGGCTGGCCTTCTGCTCGGCCTTGGCGCCGTGACCCTGGCTGCGAGGTGAGATCCGTCGTGGCCACCCGTAGCACGATGCCGGCCCGAGTCGTTGAGGTCATTGTCGCGGGTCGTGGCGGGAGGGCTGGCGGAAGGAGGGACGCCTTGACGCGAAAGGACACGCCCGAGCCGGGGTGGTGTCCTGCCTTTCGCGGTGAGGCGGGTGTGACACTGGTCGACCTGCGGGGGGCCTCGGCAGAGGCCGCCATGGACCGGGTCGGCGCTGCGGTGCAGGCCCTGGGGCATGCTGGTGACGGGTCCCGCCGGTTGCTCCTGCTCGACGACACCACCCTGCTGAAGGCGCATCACGACGTGCTCGGCGCGGTCCTGGCCCCGCACGGCGTCGGCTCGATGGTCTGGCTGGCCGTCGGTACCCCCGCCGGCCTGGAGTGGCGCCAGGCTGTCCAGGCGATGCCGTTGCTCGGCGTCGGGCCGGCGGCGGTGCTGTGGGTCGGTGACGAGTGGGGCGTGGCATGGGGGATGGGCGCCCACGACGGCGTACGGCCGCCCGACGCGGTACCGGCAGGTGGCGCATCGACGCTGGCCAGGCTGGTCGCCGTGCTGCTGGTCCCCGAGGTCTTCGACCAGGTGGTCGCAGGCGCGGCAGACCTACCCAACCGGGTCGCCAGCCCCGGGCTGCGGGTGGTGGCGAGCCAGCCCGACCTGCCCGTGCTCCTCGCCGGGCACGACCAGGCGGTCGCAGTGGTCGCCGGCCGTGATGCCGGCGGGCCCACCGTCGAGCGCGGCGGCCCGTCGCTGGGCAGCTGCGAGCTGCTGGTCGGAGGGGACAGGACACCCCCTGGGTACGGCGGGCCGCTGCGCGCCGACTCGCCCCTCGGGCGGCTGCACGCCCAGGCCACGCACTGCTGCCGGGAGGCGGACCGGCTCGTCCGGCGGATGGCCGGGCTGGTCGGGCTCTGGCGCCCGACCCGGTCCGGACGCGCCGTGCGGGCTGCGGTGACAATGGCCGGCCAGAGCCTCGGCGCGTACCAGGACGCGCTGGTCGACGCGCTCGAGCTGGGGGACGGCCCGGGCGGCCTCGACCGGTCCCGGCGGGACGAGCTGGAACGCATGGGCGTGAGCTGGCAACCGGTGCCCGGGCTGGACCGGGCCAGCGTCATCACCCGCCTCCAGACGGCCGTGGAAGGGGCGGTCGGCAGCTACCCGCTGCGCGCCCTGGCGACCTGGCTACAGCTGGTGTCGGACCGCGCCACGCCGCAGGGCAGCGCGGCTCACCTGCGCCGCCTCGACCGCCTGGACCCGACGGTCTTCATCGGGACGCTCAGCTCACCGCCGCCGTTCCCACTGCCAGCCGCACCGCCGGCGACGCTCGCCGCGCTGGCGGTCGGCTGCCTGCTGGCGTCGGCCGCCCCGGGCGTGCGGGGCATCGCCACCGGCGGCGCACTCGCCGCCCTGTGGCTGCTGACGGTCGCGGTGGCCTACCACCGCGCGGCTGCCCATGGCGGTGGCCAGTCGTGGCCGGCTGCCCATGGCGGTGGCCGGTCGTGGCCGGCTGGCCATGGCGGTGACCAGTCGTGGCGGGCTGGCCAGCGTGGTGACCGGTCGTGGCGGGCCGTGCTGCGCCCGGGCCTGCTCGCCCATCTCGGCACCGCGCTGGTCGGGCTGGTGGCGGGCCAGGCCATTGGAGCCACGTTGCCGGCGGCCGTGCCGGTCCACGCGACCGTCGCGGGCGTTGCCGCGGCGCTGCTCGCGTACGCCTTGTCCGGCTGGTGGTCGGGTGCGGTGCGGCAGTGGCGGGGACAGCTGGAGCTGGACCGCGCCGCGCGGCGGGCCACCGCGCAGGACGCGATCCTGCGCGAGGCCGCGCTGCGCGAGTGGGTCCTCGCCGACCAGCGGAGCTTCCTCGCCAGCGCGGCCCGGGTGATGGCGGGCGCGCTGAGGAACGCGGCCGACGGTATGCACGGCTACCGGCAGCAGGGCGCGTCGAGCTGGGAACCAGCGGGCGTACGGCCGCCGCCGGACCGCGGTCCTCTCGGCGGTCTCCAGGCGCTGCTCGACGAGGACGTCGCGGATGCCGCCCGGGCCGCCCTGGCGCCGTGCTGGGGACTGCTGCGCTCGGGCGCCCTGGACCGGGTGGGCGCAGGCGTCGCCGAGGCCGCGCAGCGGCTGATGGAGCTCCACCGGCAGCACCTGGCACAGGAGGGCATCGACCAGCCGCCGCCCTTTGCGCGCCAGCGAAGCGGCCGCAGGGTCCCCGGGTCGGCAGGAGCGTGGGGGCCGCCCG
>Ga0075420_100000526_pt1 | contig 30633 bp, 29 predicted proteins | sample SoiMetdeltSBSDD4_FD_75296 | JGI IMG/M metagenome (GOLD analysis project Ga0075420, IMG submission 75296) | Bulk soil microbial communities from a Populus tree surrounding site in Tennessee, USA - Soil MetaG P. deltoides SBSDD4 | ecosystem: Environmental > Terrestrial > Soil > Tree plantation...
CTGAGTGGAAACCATTTGTAAATAATTATTTCAATAAAACATTGCAAGTGGGAAACAAAGTATACTGGGCCAGCGAGGAACAGGAAGGATTGGTAATTTGGGACGTTCAAAAAAGAGTTACCACTCAATATAAGGCAGGCACGAAATCTTCACGTGGCCTTCCTGAGAACCACCTTCACAATATAAAACTTGACAAGCAGGGATTCATGTGGCTATTATTTGATAATAGTGTAGCGCGGTTTGATCCCGCAATTGATTCAGTAACAGAAATAATCCGGTATAAACAAAATGAAAAGGGTTTTAACTCAGGTATTTTTTTCGATATGTATGACGATGGCAATACATTATGGTTTGGAACTTATGGTGGTGGCCTCAATGGGTACAACCGGTCAACAAAAGACTGGACATATATAACGGAAGCAACGGGCCTTTGTAATAATAATGTTTATGGCATCCTTCCTGAAAATGACAGCATTTTCTGGGTTAGTACAAACAATGGGATCTCACGGATCAATCATATAAACAAAACCTGTATAAATTATTTTGCAAAAGATGGATTGCACGATAATTCTTTTGACGAAACAGGTTTTCTGAAATCCGGCAATAAATTATTTTTTGCCGGTGTAAACGGGTTTACACAGGTCAACCTGGACCTGTATTACAGCAGGAATATCTCATTCCCGGTTTATATTAAACGCATCGAATATATTCATGATGACAAAAAAAATCTTATCAATGATCTGTTTTGGGACAATTTAAGTTTGCCGCCGGGAACTCCGGCTGCATCGATATGGATCAGTGCCTTGTCATTTTCAAAACGACCGCATTTTAGTTATAAAATCCACGGATATAATGATGAATATTTATCCGTTGGTGGTAACAATAAGATAGAATTGAATGCACTCAGTCATGGTGATTATAAAATCGACATCCGGTATCTGAATGAAAAGGGGCAGTACCAGGAAAATGTAATTGGAATTGATCTTAGTGTTCTTCCATTCTGGTACCAAACATGGTGGTTTCGGCTGCTGGTAGCTTTCTCATTATCATTTACAATTGTCTATATAGTGAGGTTTATTTACGATTCAAGATTAAAACAACAAAAGGCCGTACTGGAAAGGCAATTAGCAATTCAATCTGAACGACAGCGGATTTCATCAGAAATGCACGATGATATTGGCGCCGGACTATCTGGGGTTAGATTATTAACGGAAATGACTAAGAATAAATTGAAGGACTCAGCAGCAACCACCGACATTGAGAAGATATATCAGTCAGTAGGGGATATTTCGTCGAAGATGAAAGAAGTCATCTGGAGTTTGAATGCAGAGAATGATACCCTGGACAACCTGGTGCATTACATTCACAAGCAGGTAAGATCTCAAACAGAGAACTACCCCGGTGATATGCTCTTCGAAATGCCGCAATATATACCTGATCATAAAATAAGCGGAGAGGCGAGACGTAATATTTACCTGATGGTGAAGGAAGCCATTCATAACATCATAAAACATTCAGGAGCTGACAAGATTAAAATATCTATAAGCTTTGATGAACAAGTGAACATTTCGGTCTCGGATAATGGTATTGGTATCGATAATGACCACCATAGTTATACCGGCAATGGCTTACAGAATATGCAGCAACGAATACAACAACTCAGCGGAAGGTTGTTGATAAAAAATGAAAACGGTACCACGTTGATCTTTTCGATCCCTTTTAAATCAATTTCATGATTTCTATCTCTATAGTGGAGGACAACGATCAATTTAGAAATGCGCTTGAAGTGATCATTAAGGGGCATCATGGCCTGGCACTAATTCACTCGTTCAACAGCGCGGAGAAAGCGATCTCCGTTTTGCCAGGCCACCCTCCTGATATTGTCATCACAGATATTACACTCCCTGGTGTAAAAGGAACCGAGCTTATTGTCAAGCTAAAAGATAAGATGCCGCAAACCCAATTTATGGTATGTAGCATTCATGATGATAATGATACCATATTTGAGGCATTGAAATGTGGTGCATCAGGCTATATTTTAAAGGATCTCGTTACAGCAGATGAAATTATAAGAGCAATCCATGATTTGTATAAGGGCGGTTCACCTATGAGTCCTTTCATTGCAAGAAAGGTGATCCAGTCATTTCAGAAACCGGTAATTAATGACTCTGATTCCTTGCTAAGTCAGCGGGAAAAGGAGGTACTTACACTGCTTGCAAAAGGTTTGTTGTATAAAGAGATTGCACAGCAACTCGGCATTGGTACTGAAACAGTCAAAAAACACCTGAAGAACATTTACCAGAAACTTCATGTTCAAAATAAGATCGAAGCGCTGAATAAGTTCCTGCGTTTTTGAGTCCATTCCCCGAAAGGGGAATTGATTTTTTTTCCTGACTCCGTCAATTTTACAGTAAACATTGTAGCGGATATTGATCGATGAAGGAAATTATACTTTTACTGACGGTAAGGGAAAGGGAAGTGCTTCAATTGCTTTCCACTGGTTTGACATATGAAAAAATGGCGAAACAGTTAAAGGTTAGCCACGAGACGGTGAAAATGCATGTAAAGAATATTTACCGGAAGTTGCAGGTAAAGAATAAGATCGAGGCCCTGCAAAAAGCAAAATTACTTTAGCCTATTCCCCGAAAGGGGAATTGTTTAAATGACTATTTCAGTCCAATTTTATGTGTGGTTACTACCGCTTTCTTTTACACCCATTGATTCCAGTCTTATATCTGCTGAAAGCCACTCAAGTTTAGTTCTTTTAATACCATTAATCTTATATATCTCATAAGCACCATTACTTAGAATATGAAAATTCACACCATCGGTCGAGCCGAATCGAAATGTCCGTAAACTCTTTTGCCTAATCAGAATCAAGTGGCCCTTCTCATTCCTGAGGGGGCCTTTTTTATTTTTATAAATCCACGAACAAACGTCTTCCGTATCTATTCCTGTATTGCCCGGCATCACACCTCCTATAGATCAGAACATGTAACATCCTCCTGTGATACTTTCTTTTTTTATTACTAAAATTTTATCATGTAATGAGCTATAAAATTTTCAGGGTAAATTATGTGACTACCGCTGAAAATTTTATGGGGAATTCCATGTGGCTAAAAAAAATTAAAAATTAAACACATGAAAAGAAAAATCTATGCTTCCATTTTATTGGGAGTGATGCTCCTTAATGTTTTTCCATTTGGTGCATTCGCTTCCAGTCATAGAGAAGCGCCACTAATTGCTAACGATCCACTAGCGGATAACACAGATCTCTACGCTTTCCGCAGCCCTGATGATCCAAATAAGATAACCATCATCGCATCTTATGTTCCTGGCCAATTACCACAAGGCGGCCCTAATTATTATTCATTTGGAGAAGACATCCGGTATGAGATCCATATCGATAACAATGTAGCAACTCCCGGCGATGATATTACTTATCGCTTTACGTTTCAGCAAGAGAACCAGGACCCGACAACTTTCTTTAATATTCGGCTGGGAAAACAAAACCTGAAGACTACTTACAAACTTGAAAAGAGCACTAACAATGGGAAATCCTTTTCTACGATCGTAAATAGTGGAATAGTTCCCCCACCAAATATTGGCCCGCGTTCAATTAGTTCCCCGGTAGGTTTGAATGCACCCAATTACGACGCATTGATTCAAAGCGCCATTACCACTGCAAATTCAGGTGAAAAAGTTTTTTGCGGTACTTCTGACGACCCATTCTTTGTTGATCTCGGTGGCATTTTTGATCTTGGTGATGCACCCCGTACAACTGGTACGCAATCCATCGATGGGTTAAAGTGTTTGAACGTTTCTACTATTGCTATGCAGATCGATATTGCAGCGTTGCAAAAAGATCATAAAAGCGTAGCACAGGCAGCGAATATTCTCGATCCTGATTATGTGATCGGTGTGTGGGCTTCTGCAAGTCGTAAAAAAATATCTGTCCTGAAAGACTATACCGATTACGAAGAAGAAATGACAAGCAAAGTGAATAATGATAAAAGTATTCCTGACAAAGGACCATGGGTACAGGTGTCACGTCTTGGCATGCCACTTACAAATGAAGTGATCGTTCCAATTGGCGATAAAGACTACTGGAACGCCTTGACTCCATACCAGGATCTTGAAAGACTCGATAAGTTCGGCAATTATTTTTACAACCCTGAACTGGGTCTTTATATGGACGATGCGTTGTTTGGCACTGCCGTTCCCGCATTATCAAAGCTGCGCATTCAAAAGAATTCATTGGCATGTGCATTTGGTGGTACTGGATTTGGTTTTGGCAATGGGCAAAATGGTCTATATGGATTAAAAGGTAATGCCTTATTAAATGGTACTGCACTTGCGGAAAATGCATTTGGTGGTTTGTTATTACCGGCTGCAAATTCACCTCGTTCGGTCGACCTGTGGCCAATATTTAATACAGGGGTTCCTAATGTAAGACCTTACCAATTGGCAACAGGTAAAGGAGGTAATCCGTTAGCGGCTGGCAAACCTTTTATCAATAACTTTTTACCAAATGGTGGCGATATGCTTCGCTTGAATATGGCTGTGCCGCCAACACCCCGCAATCATCCGCAATTCAGTAATCTTGGAATTGTGCAGGCGGCGGTATTAGGTTTAACGAACCCTGCTTATAACAGTAATGCAAACTTGCAATGGATTCCCAATATGGATGGTTTCCCTAATGGCAGAAGATTGGAGGATGATATTGTAAGAATAGAATTACAGGCAGTAAGCGGTATCGCATTGGCAGCTATCGGTCTTTGGTATGATGATTATAACTGCAGTGGCAGCCCTGTGACGCAAGACCTGTTAGATGTACTTACCTATGATGCCGGCGTAACTGCAAATGATGCGCCCATGAAATCATCATTCCCTTACGTACCGTCTCCGTGGCCGGGCACGCATAATTGTGATTGTGATGGTACCACAACAAGATCAACTACCGCAATTCCAGAGCAGGCAAGTAAAGCACCGGTGACGAGTTTAGGTTTGGCTTCGCCGGAAATGAATATTTCAACCTATCCTAATCCCGGTACTAACAACAATACCATCAGGTATAGTGTTGATGCTCCTTCACAGGTAGCAATAGCGGTATATGATATGCAGGGTAAAATGATAAAGATGCTGACAAATAAGAATCATGAAGCAGGCGTGCACAATGTGCAATGGGACATGAGTAAGTTATCTGCGGGTACTTATGTGGTAACTGCTATCAAAAATGGAAATGTAAAACAATCCATTAAAGTAGTGAAAAACTAAATATCAAAACGACAACAGGTTCGTTGTACCACGAGCCTGTTGTTTTTAACCAGGATAGAACTATAAAATAATCTCACATGAAAAAGAGTTTTTTTTATTCACTTTTATTGGTGTTACTCGTGGCGGCTTCAGCTTTTGTATTTACAAAGATTGGTTCGGGTAAAAAAGAAACGGTGTACAGCGAATTACTTCCGCGTAATACATCCATTGCTTATACCAACGAATGGACTATGGTAAAAAATAGGGTAGATGGGTTAATAAAAAAGCTTGAAACCGATCCTGACGATACCAGGTCAATGCTTGCACTAACTGCTCAATATATACAGGAAGCCCGCAATACAGGAAATTTTGGTTATTATAACGAAGCGGCTTTGAAATGCGTCGACAAGGTATTAGAGAAAGATGTGAAAAATTTTGAAGCACTGACTTTCAAAGCGACCATTCTTATTTCACAACATAGATTTGTTGAGGGTCTGGCTATTGCGAATACAGCTCAGCAACTCTATCCATACAACGCCTATGTGTATGGGTTGCTTGTTGACGGTTATGTTGAAACGGGAAAGTATAAAGATGCATTAGATGCAGCTGATAAAATGATCTCGATAAGACCCGATAATCGCTCTTATTCACGCATTGCTTATTTACGGGAAATTCATGGGGATATTCCGGGCGCCATCGAAGCAATGAATATGGCTGTAAATGCTGGGGCACCTGGTGATGAGAATACAGAATGGTGTCGTGTGCAGTTGGGTAAATTATTTGAAAAGATGGGCAAGGTGAGCGAGGCAAAAATGCAGTACGTGATCGCTGCGGAGAACCGGAAAAATTATCCTTATGCTTTAGCAGGCCTGGCAAGAATAGCTACTGAAGAAAAAGATTTGGATAAAGCGCTTGGTCTTTACATGCAGGCGGATTCATTAATTGCTGATCATACATCTAAGGAGGGAATCGCTGAGATCTATCGTTTGCAGGGGGCAAATGATAAGGCAAAAGCGATTGCGGAAGACATATTAAGCTATATGAAAAAAGCTTCATCGGGTAGTAAAAAAAGTTCCGGCCAAAATGAAGATCATGAAATGGCACATGCGTATATGGGAGTGAATGAATATGATAAAGCGCTTACCTATGCTTTGCAGGAATATAACCGCCGGCCGGATAATATTGAAGTGAATGAAACGGTAGCGATCGTTTATTATGGTAAAGCGGAGTATGAAAAAGCGTTGCCTTACATTGCAACAGCATTAAAAACAAATTCTAAAAACCCTGAGTTACTATGTCATGCCGGCCTGATCTATGCAAAAGCAGGCAATAAAGAAAAGGCAAAAATATTTTTAATTGAAGGGTTGAAAAATGATCCGGTGATCTCAATGGCCCTGAAACAGGAATGCAAAGAGGTGCTGCGTAATTTAAATTAACCACTTCTCTATAAATAAGCGGAGGGAAAAATATGAAGAGGCATCCGCTAAATCTGAATAAGGTAATAAGGTAAAATTATCAGTCATTCGTTTCTACTAAGGTTTTCTTCAATAACAACTTTATAACCCTGGTAGAAACGATTTCCCGATTTCATGTAACCTTATTACCTTATTTACTTAAAATGGAGTATCAAAAAAAATATGACAATTGCTTTCCACCAATTCCTGCTTCTCAATTTAACTGCCTTGTTTCTGAATTTTCCTTACCGTTGTCGTACCACCGCCATTCAGGGTAAGATCATGAGGTTTATTTGTTTTCCATGCACCCCTTGTAAAATCCGGAACATCCACTGTCTTTGACCTTGCTTTTACCGATTGCTGGCTTAGATGGAAAATGCTACTCCATGCTGCTGCGTCATACACATCCTGGTCAAGCGGCAAGCCGTTACGCAAACAATCGATCAATCGCCAATCCATAATGAAATCCATGCCACCATGCCCTCCAACTTCTTTTGCAATTTCACCAATATGGTTGACGATGGGAGGGGAATATTTTTTATAAAGTTCATCAAGCTCTTCTTTTTTTATCCAGCTATGACCAAACGCAATGCGCTCAGGCCCGGGCCATTTTTGGGCAACAGCCTTTGTGCCGCTTACCAAATGAATTCTTGAATAAGGACGAAGCGTAGATACATCATGCTGAAGCAGGAGGCTCTTTCCTTTATTGGTGCGGATCAACGTGTTGTTCATATTGCCGCGATAAGGTTTGTCAACATATTCTTTAAAGAAATCATCTTTAGCCGCCATTTCCTTTGCAACATTATTTAAGGTAAAATCATTTGTGCTCATGCTTACCAGGTGATCGAACTTGTCTCCACGGTTTATATTCATACACTGTGCTATGGGACCAAGACCGTGGGTTGGATAGAGATTGCCATTCTTACCAATATTCTCTTTCAGCCGCCACATATCGGCATAAGCGTTTTTATTAAATAAATAATCTCTTGAAAGATCATGAACATAGGCGCCTTCTGCATGAACCAGTTCTCCAAACAATCCATTACGCACCATATTCAATGTCAATAGCTCAAAAAAATCATAGCAGCAATTTTCGAGCATCATGCAATGCTTTTTTGTCTTTTCAGAAGTTTCCACCAATTGCCAGCATTCATCGATGGTTTTGCCGGCATTTACTTCACTCGCTGCGTGCTTGCCATTCTTCATGGCATATATCGAAATGGGTGCATGCAGATGCCACGGTGTACAATTATAAACAAGATCTATCTCTTTGCTTTCACACATCGCTTTCCATCCATCTTCGCCACTGTATTCTTTTGCTTTGGGCAAACCTGCTTTCGCTAAAATATTCTGCGCTTTGGTAGCTCGCTCAGGATACTTGTCGCATAATGCCTTTATTTCCACCCCTTCGATCACACTCATTCTTTCCACGGCCCCGGGGCCTCGCATACCAAGACCAACAAAACCAATCCTCACCTTATCCATTTTTGGGGCGGCATATCCGCACATATTAAATGATTGTTTGCCGTGATCGGTATTTTTGATTGTGTCTTCTTCATTCTTCCTGACGCCGGCAAAAGAAGGAATGCCGATAGATAGGGCACCAGTTCCCAGGGAAACATTACGTAAAAATTTTCTGCGGTTTGATTTCATATTTGCAATAGTTGAGGCTGCAAGTTTATGAAATAAACGCTAAGTGACATCAAGTATCAAAAACTATTACATTTTACTTACGGAGCGTGATCGTGTATGAGAATTTTTGCTCAAAAGGTTTCTCTGATTTTTCTGGCTTTGAGATCATAAACTGGTTACGAACAGCATCGGCCCTGATATTGCCAACAAGTCTTTCATCGTCATCAAATAAGAATTCATTCACGAAAGATCGATAGCCATCAGCAGTAACATGTATGTGTATGTGTGCGGGAAGGTCACTTTTTGGGTAACCAGCGGGTTTTATGGTATGCAATTCAAATTTGCCGTCTTTATCTGTTTTTACATAACCAAATAGGCGTGCATGACGCATATCGCCTTCATTTTGCAAAATATGTGGTGCATCTGCTGCATACCAGCCACGGCTATCAGTCTGGTATAAATAAACAAGTGCACTGGCAACAGCATTGCCTTCTGAATTTTTTACGATACCAGCCACTTTAATCCTTTTGCCAGGAATGGTATCGGTGGCTATTGAGATGGTTTCTGCCTTGGAATATTTCTCAATAATGTTTCGAAACGAAGTTTCAGGGTGAATCGCATCATATTTTTTATCAATAAGGATCTGAGAAACTGTGGCCTGATTGTTTTTTAGTTTTTCTTCAGCTTCTTTTATTAAGTCAGTCTTATTTGGTTGACAAAAAACCTGGGTCAACGCTACGGCACACAGTAACATGCTCAATGAAATTTGTTTCATAACTGGGATTTAAGCAGTAAATTTTGGAGAATTCTTATCACCTGTAAGATGTATAAATACCCGGAAAACTAAAAGTAAAAATACTCCGAGCAGCCATAATGAAGGATAGCTGGCAGATGACGAACACAGTTTACACTATCTAATTTCCCTAAGCAAAATCGAAAAAAAATACAGAATAAATCCGGTATGAAAAGACATGCTTTGGCTTTAGTTTTGAATTATAATGGTATTAAATCCGTATTTATGAAAAAGACCTTTGCAGTAAATGCGCTCATCCTGCTGCTGTATTATGTTCTTATTCAGCTTGCTTTTTAAGTAGCCAATGCAGGATAAATAAATGCCGAACCATTGATCACTGGTTCTCCAACAGACCCGGTCTTCTTTCTTTTGTTCTCTTTAGGGATTGTTCATTACGCCATTCTTCAATCAGCCTGTGGTTTCCACTAAGTAAAGCATCGGGAACTTTCCAACCACGGAAATCTTCCGGCCTCGTATACACTGGTGGCGCCAGTAAATTATCCTGGAATGAATCGAATAATGCCGATGTTTCATCGTTCAAAACACCGGGTATTAACCTTCCCACCGAATCAACCAATACAGCCGCCGCCAGCTCTCCTCCGCTCAACACATAATCACCGATCGATATCTCCATAGTTACAAAATGCTCTCTTATTCTTTCATCAATTCCCTTATAATGACCACAGATCAGGATGATATTTTCTTTCAATGAAAGGGAGTTGGCAATTTTCTGATCCAGCATTTCGCCATCAGGTGTTAAGTAGATCACCTCCCCATATTTTCTTTCATAAAATAACTCTTCAATTGCTTTTGCAAGCGGTTCGCACATCATTACCATTCCCGCACCACCGCCATATTGGTAGTCGTCCACCTGCCCGTATTCATTTACAGCCCATTTGCGTAAATTATGAATATGGACCTCGAGTAATTTTTTTTCCTGCGCCCTTTTCATAATGCTGTGCTGCATCGGGCTTTGAAGCAATTCTGGTAATACGCTAAGGATATCTATACGCATAAGGTCAAAGTTACAAAATCAAAAAGTGAAGAGTTTCCCGCTACCTTATTTAACCAATGATTTACCTCCAATAAAAAAACCCGCCATGTCCTGGCGGGTTCTAAGGCATGTCATCCGATTATTTTACTGAGATTGTTTTAGCTTTCTTTGTTTCTTTTATTTCTTTTTTTGGAATACTCACTTTCAATTCACCATTTTTATATTCTGCATTAATTTGTTCCAGGTCGCAGTTTTCCGGAAGTGAAAAACTCCGGCTCCATTTGCTGTAATTGTATTCGCGCCGATTGTACCGTCCATTCTTTTCATCTTTATCTTCGCTTGCATGTTCCGCACTAATAGTGAGAAGATCATCATAGGCATCAATCTTAAAATCCGCTTTTTCTAATCCCGGTGCGGCGATATTTAGTTTAAACTCTTTATCTGTTTCCGATACATTTACAGCAGGAACATTCATCATTTTTCCAAAACTTACATAATCATCAAATGGAGAATTGAAGAATTTTTCTACCCAGTCACGATCAAACAGCGATGGCCGTGAGGTCCTGGGTTTATCAATTGCTTTATTTTCCATGATCGCACATTTAAAAGTTAAACAAATATTTATAGTAGCAACTTGTTACTATAAAGCCGAAAAAATGATGCCAGTATAGTGATAAGATGACTAAGTTATTCACCCAGGAAATTATCAATGTCGCGGCGTTGTTTTTTTGTGGGTCTTCCAATTTTGCTAAGTCGCTTGCCCGTATGAAAACTAGTTGCCTGGTACTGTAGTCTTTCTATTTCTTCGGCAGGAGTGATATCGATATAATATTTAATTGCTTCACTAAAGGCGACACGATTATGCAATAATCCGCTTACCCGGATACGCCAGCGTTTAGCTTCTGTTTTCACCTCATATTCATCCCCGATATTCACTTGTTTGGCTGCTTTGGCCTGCTGGCCATTCAATTTTACTTTACCGGTATCACATGCCGCTGCCGCCTGTGTTCTTGTTTTGAATAAGCGGATCGCCCAGAGATATTTATCGAGACGGAGTTTTTCTTTTTCTGCCATATTCAAAATTAAAAAGCCGGCAATTTATATACGGGCTTTGAAACAAACTTTATTTCATCAATGGCGATTTGATGATCGTAAATGTTTTGCCGGTTCGTCCCAGTGCCCTGTCGTTTTCAAAAGTTGTGATGGTGGAAAATGTTGGTGGCACTAAGATTTTTCCTGTTTTATCTATTACTCCCCAGGCACCATTTTCATAAAAAATAAAAATACCATTCTCACCGGGAAAAATATTCTCGTACTTTGATTCAATGATTTGTGTTCCGGTTCGGTCTATTATTCCCCACTTGCTTCCCATCCTTACTCTTGCAAACCCATATTTGAATACATCACAGCTGTCATATTTAGGAGCTATAACTATATCTCCCTTATTATTGAGGTATCCCCATTTTCCATTGTTCCTTACCGCCAGTAAACCCTCTACACTAAACTTCAATGCATCGATATTCCCCAGTGATTTAAAGATCTCGCCTTTTTTGTTCATCAACTCATATTCCTTATCCCTTTTTACAACGGCGACATCATCCCAGAATCCATACGCCTCTTTCGCAGAAAGAACGAACTCTTCTTTCAGGTCCTTGTTGATATAATAATATGTATTAGGGTTATTGTTTTTTCCTTTTACAGCAGCTTTTGCATATCCCGACTTGAAATCGTAAAGTTCATCATACCTGCGTGGAGCATCTTTTATGTTCCCGTTATGGTCGACAAAAAAGTAATTGCTATCTTTTTTAATTATTCCCCAACCATCATTGAAGTTGCCAACATTTTCATATGCAACAGGAAGAACAATATTTCCCTTTTTATCTATATAACCTTGTTTTGTTTTGCCATCGATCTTCTTATCCACTCTTGCCATTCCGTTGTAGAATCCTCCGAACCCGTCATAGTCGCAAGCTGTAATTTTATTTCCATTCAAATCCAAAAAACCATATTTACCATTGGATTTACATTTAAACCCGGCGATATCATCGAGGAATGAGTAAACGCCGTCGCAGTCTTCGATAACTTGAATTGCTTTGCCATTTTTATCCATTAGAATATATGATCTTTCCGGATCCTCATAAACTGCATATCCTGATTCACCAAAAAAGTAATAAGTGGAGGCTTTGTTGTCCACAGTACCGATGTCCTTGCCGACTTTACTGATATAATGAAATTTTCCATCGGTCATCTTTACCCATAAACCACCGTAGCTGTCTGAATTGGTAGCTTCAAGATAAGTTGGTGGAAGCAGCCATTTACCTGTTTTATCATAGTAGCCCCAACGATTGGTTTCAGGGTCCTTTGCTTTAATTAAACCGAATTGATACAAACCCAAATTAGCAGATGGATAAATCAACGGTATGATCTCGCTCCCTTTCTTATCAATAAAACCATATAGAATAGTACTACCAGATGCGGCTGTTTTTTTACCCACTTTCGCAAACCCATTTGCAAAATCATTTGCATCATCATAACGGGTGATGATCACTTCATTGCCTTTAAGATCAAGATAGCCGTATTTGTCATTTACTTTACACCTTATCATTCCCTCGGTACAACCCGTAATGGTATAAACATTTTTTGCTTTTTCAAAAAGCAAAGTTCCAGCAGGACTAAAGAATTTAAGTTGATCGCCCTTTGTTGCCTGGATCAATTTTTCCTGGGCATATGTCGTGATGGCATCATATTCATCGGGCAGTATTTGTTTTCCGCTAAGATCCAATAACAACCATTTTCCATTTTTTTTTACTTTCACCAGGTTGCTATCCATGAATAAATCATCATAGCTTAACGGGATCGTCGCTTTATTTTGCAAATTGATCACCCCGTACTGATTCTTCCCGTTCTCTTTTCTACCTGCAGGAAATGCATCTTTTACCCGGTAATCAACAGATACATTATCATATTCAAAAGGAATAATTGTTTTTCCTGTCTTATCTATGATACCCGCTTTATCGCCTTTTTTTAATGCGATGACTCCTTTGTAAAAGACCGGAATGGTATTGTTGTTCTGTTTGTAGGAGTATTCGGCAGGAATAATAATGTTCCCGTTTTTATCCATGTAACCGAATTTGTCATTGGCTTCAAAACCAAATAATCCCTCTCCTTTATATTCGATTTTGTTATAACTAAGATTTGATTTAACAACAAATGCCGGGTTAAGCTGGGCAATGGCAAAACATGGCATTAGCAGCAGAAATAAAATAAACTTCATGGTGGCGTAGTTTATTTAAAGGTATGATAAAATAAAAAACCTTGCTGTAGTTCGTAAGGTCCAAATGAACATCCCAGTTTTAAATTCCGTTGACCTCATTGAGGTACTCATTTTTGGAATTTGGTCCCGAAGCTTTCGGGATTTTTATTTGTGATTTATCCTAAGACATTTCAGCAAAATGCTTATGGAAGTAGGGGATCGTTTCTATTCCCTTATAATAATTTTCAAGATTGAACTTTTCATTCGGACTGTGAAGATTATCACTATCCAAACCAAACCCCATAAAAACAATCTTAATTCCCAACTCCTGTTCGAACAAAGAACAGATCGGAATGCTTCCTCCGCCCCGCACCGGGATTGGGTCTTTACCAAATGTATCTTTAATGGCTGCCGCCGCAGCTTTATATGCCTTGCTATCTATCGGCGTCATATAAGGCTCACCTCCATGATGCGGCCTTACTTCCACGGTAACAGTAGGCGGAGCAATTTTTTTCAAATGACCGATCAAAAGCTCGGTGATCTTATCACTGTTTTGGTTTGGAACAAGACGGGCAGAGATTTTCGCAAATGCTTTCGATGGTAAAACAGTTTTAGAACCTTCACCTGTATAGCCACCCCAGATACCATTCAATTCTATGGTTGGGCGAATGCCAGTTCTTTCATTTGTAGTGTATCCTTTTTCGCCCCATAGTTCGGTTACACCAAGATCTTCTTTGTATTCTTTTTCATCAAGGGGAGCGGCGGCGAGTTTCTTTCTTTCTTCAGTTGTTGCTACAACCACGTCATCATAAAATCCCGGTATGGTAATGTGATTGTTTTCATCATGCAGTGAAGCGATCATTTTTGCAAGGATCGTGATCGGGTTTGCAACGGCACCGCCATATACGCCGCTATGAAGATCGCGATTAGGCCCGGTTACTTCCACTTCTATATAGCTTAACCCACGAACACCGATATCTATTGAAGGAGTCTCGAGGCTTAGCATTGCGGTATCGCTGATCAAAACAACATCTGCTTTCAATAGATCTTTATGCGCTTTTACAAAATCACCAAGGTTCGAGGAACCAACTTCTTCTTCGCCTTCAATACAAAATTTAATATTGGTAACAAGGGAATTTGTTTGCACCATTGTCTCTAATGCTTTCACATGCATATAGAATTGTCCTTTGTCATCACAACTTCCTCTTGCAAAAATTTTTCCGTCTTTGATCACTGGTTCAAATGGGGGACTATTCCATAAATTCAGCGGATCAGGCGGCTGTACATCATAATGACCATAAACGAGCACAGTCGGCTTTTTCGGATCGATGATCTTTTCTCCGTAAACAATAGGGTGACCCGCTGTTTGAAAAACTTCAGCTTTATCGACGCCTGCATCAAGCAATCGTTGCTTTACGGCTTCGGCGCATTTCACCATATCAGATTTATGTTCGCTTCTTGCACTTACACTAGGTATACGGAGTAATTCCAATAACTCATCTAAAAAACGGTCCTTATTTTTTTGCTGATAATCTTTCCAGGCCTGGGACATGTTGAATTTTTAAGTAGGCGAAGATAAGGATAGGATCAAGAAGTTTAAAAGGTTTAATAAGTTCGCCCCTGAACGATTGAAACCTATTGAATCTCCGAAACCTTTCAAACTCAGTTGCCCACTTTCGGACAATCATACAGGCTTCGCTTTCCAAACGAATAGATCAGGCCAACCATCAATGTGTGATAGTGATCTGCCAGTTCAGGATTTGCTGCACGGCTAAAACCGTCCAGGTAATCGTTTCCAATTATCCGATAAGTGCCTTCAAGACTAAATGAAATTTTTTCATTTATACCATAACGAATTCCGCCACCAATAGGAAAGGAAAAGAGACCTTTTGGAAGTTGGTGATTGATATCCTCATTCAATCCATTCACAACAGCATCCTCACCGGCAAAATGTGCATAATTAAAATTACTCCAGTCTCTTTCTATATTCAAGAAAGAATAGCTGACACCCGCAAATATATAAGGCGTGAAATTGATGATGCCTGCCTCATTTGATCTTAGGCTGAGGATATTTCTGACGGCCTGAAGCGATAATTCGGTAACAGGTGTTTTGAATTTGAAATTTCGTTGTTGCCGCCAATCGGGATTTTCATATTTGGAATCATCGCCTTTTAAACTCCCACGCAATAACTGAAAGCGTATTGCATACAGGCTATTCAAATTTCTTGTTACGGAAATGGCAAAACCCGGTTTCATTGTATTGAATGCGCCATAATCATTCGGGGTCAGATCACCCTGGTAAATAAATGTGCCGATATGAAGCCCGAGTTCATAACGGGGAAAAAGCTCAGATTGGGCCTTTGCGCTTAAAGAAGCTAAACATAAATACAAAACACAAACAGCACGAAGTGTCTTCATGGTAGTGGTTTAAAGTTGAATTAATAAGGTACTTTCAACGTTCTAGTGTTTAAAAATCTCCCGTAAAATCTTAAGTGTAGGGTTACTCCATCAGGAAGTCGTGGTGGGACCGAGCTATTGATTGGAATCCTTTCCCCAGGTTTAATCACCAGCAAATATTTTACCGGGAATTTTTATGCTGTTAAAAAAGAGATAAGAAAGCGGAAAAAGGCAATAAATTTATACTGCATATTAGGTTTTATTGTTTTTATCGCCAGGTTGCTTCTTTTTATTATGTTGAGTAAAATTAAAGGCCTCTTCTTTTGATCCTGAGTTTACGGCTTTCGTAACTATTTTGCTGCCAAACCTGTCTTTAATATCGTCAACAGCTTTATATAGTTGAAGTTTTTCCACACGATTATCAAATAAACTCATTTGCATGGTGAAAGGGATCAAATGACTAAAACGGACACCAAGCAATCTTACGGGTCGTCCAACCTGGTAGCTTTTATTAAAAATATCTTTTGCTTTTGCGATCAGTTCATCATCAAGTGCTGTATAATCGATCACTTCCTGCCTGGTCGTAGTTTCAAAATCTTTGTACCGGATCTTTACTGTAACACAACCCGTCAACTTCTCATCCTCTCTTAAACCGTAGCAGGTTTTTTCAGTAAGTCGAACCAATTCTTTATAAAGAAATTCTACATCATTATAATCCTTATCAAAAGTATTTTCATGACTCATACTTTTTTGTTCCCAATCAGTCACTACTTCTGCGCTACCGATGCCCTGCGATTTCATCCAAAGACTTTCACCCCATTTGCCCAAATGCTTTTCCAGGTATTCAGGTGTCGATTTTGCCAGATCTTCTATTTTATAAAACCCAAGAGATTTTAATTTGATCTCTGTTTCTTTTCCTACACCGTTTATTTTTTCAACTGCCAACGGCCATAAGAATTCTTTTTCTTTTCCATGCGGTATTTCTAAGAAACCATTTGGTTTTGCTTCATTGGTTGCCATCTTACTGATAAATCTTGCGGAAGATAAACCGCCGGAAATGGGTAAACCTGTTTCGTCAATGATATGCTGTCTTAGGTCCTGTGCATATTTACTTACACCAAAAAATTTATCCATGCCGCTCAGATCGATATAAAATTCATCGATACTTGCTTTTTCAAAGTGCGGGACCTTTGATGCGATAATATCGGTCACCCATCTTGAGTATTTACTATACTGATCACGACTTGCCGATGTAATGATCGCATGCGGACATAGCTGCATCGCTTTCTTCATCGGCATAGCCGAGTGAATGCCGTATTTTCTTGCTTCATAGCTGCAGGCCGCGACAACTCCTCTTTCATAACCGCCCACTAAAACGGGTTTGCCTTTTAGCGAGGGATTGTTCAATATTTCTACCGAAACAAAAAATGAGTCGAGGTCAAAATGGGCAATATGTCGTTTGAGCTCATCCACGAAACTCAAAATTACTTATAAGTCCGCAAGTCAGTAAAGTCCGGAAGGCCGAAAGGAAAATTCCTTTTAAATGAACATTCTTTCCGACTTTTCTGACTTTCGGTCTTTCGGACTTCAAAGCTATATTTGAACAATGGAATGGGAATGGTTAAAATCCGGAATTGGTCCGTTAAAGGATCTGCTGACTTTTCTGAACAAGGAAAGCAAAACAAGTGATATATTAAAAAAGCAATTGATCCGTGAACTGCGGAATAACCTGAATATTTTTAATAACGGTTACACGAATGAGGTTTCTGCAGATGTTATCATTGATCTTTTATCAAATGATGCGATCAAAGAAGCAATAAAAGAAAATTTTAAGTTCAAAAAGCTGAAAGCAGGCAAAATAGAACCTTATCATATTTTAGAGGAACGGAATCGCCGCTATGAAGGATGGGATGCTGAAAAATTGGTTGATAAAATTGATGAGAAGATAGAAGAGCTAAAGAATATTAAGAAGATGAATAAAGGAACTGTGCAAAATGTAAAGAACAATATTTCACTGATGATGAGTAATCTTTATTACAGGATGAAGTTGCTGGCAGATTTTATAAAAGGACCAAAATAAACCGCGATTGATAGGATTTTTACAGATTTTGAGGAAAATGGGAAGGCTTCAAAGGTCAGTCTTTTATAGCTTTAGCGTTTAACCTTTAGGCAACTCCACCGTCACCTATTTTATTATGACTTCCACAACAAGCTTTTATAGGCTCAGCGTCAAAGGTTACTTAATTTTAGAATAAGGCCGCTCTAAGAGGCCGCCTCTTTATGAGAAAACTTATTCTTGTATTATTCCTTTCGTGTGGAAGCATTATTTCGAATGCTCAAAAGAAATATGTATGCGAGTTCACTGATACACTGACAACAATTCTTCCGGATTCATTATTTGCACAGATGTTAACCTCAGCGCGGCCGGATATTGAAATACCGCCGGAAGTAATGCAGCAATATCTTACACAGATGAAACAAAAACCGCTAAGGATGGTTCAAAGCAGGATTGTAAGAGCGGAACCTGAAAAAACCATAATTACCATTGACAGAAGTTCAAGAAATGGCAACCTCACAACAGAAACTTTCGACAGTATGTTGTATAAAAATGATGAAATTTTTGTCGAGTCAGCTTCAAAAAGCGGCTTTTCCAAGAAGTCATCAACCCTTCCTAAAAAAGAATTTTTGCCGACAGGTAGAAAAGTTTCAATCCTGCATTACCAATGCGATGAGTACCTGAGCACAGATTCGACTTCCTTTATTTGGGTAACAAAGGAATTACCGGATTATATTAATCCCGGTATCAGAAAAGGAAATGTAAAAGGAGCTGTTTTAGGATTTGAACTAAAAGAACAAGCGTATACAACAAAATGTATTTTATCAGGATTTGGAAGAGGCTTATAAATAAACCTCAAGCAGTCCTTCCGGCAACTCCACGATCACTTCTTTCTTTTTGTGATCGATCTTTTTGAGAAAGCTCTCATTAATTGGAATTAAAACTTCTTTATTGTTTAATTCAATCCTGCAAAGCAATTGGTGTGGTTGTTCGATTACTTCGAGTATTTCGCTCAACCTTTCTTTGTTGTTAATGATCATATAACCGAGCAAATTCGCCGGTGCTGACTTTGCGGAATGTTTTTTAAAATCTTCTTCTGTAAGCCATACTTCTTTTTGCGAAAGTTTTGCAGCAGCCTCTCTTGTATTGATGGTTTCGAGCTTTAGTAAAACTTCATTTGCCGATCTTGCTTTTGCAGATTCAATGAACCAGGGCAGAAATGAATCTTTCCTGTCCTCAATAAAAATTGCCTTCAGATCTTTTAAGGAAGTTTTTTTTCCAAGCTCATGTTTGAAAATTAGTTCCCCTTTGAGACCATGAACCGCAACAAGTTTACCTGCCTTGAAGTACTGCATATTATTAGTGGCAGCGAATTTACGTCAGAGTTATTTTTCTATTTTTTTGCCACAGAGGCACGGAATATATTCTCCCGTGAATTCCGTGCCTTCGTGGCTTTAACCTTTAATAAAAAATCCTCCGATCACTCAGAGGATTCAGTTAGTTCAAAAAATCGGATGGTGCTTATGCGCCGCCACTTTCAGTTCTTCTTTCAGGACGACGTCCGCCTTGTGGTCTGCGACCTCCACGACGGTTTCTCATTGCTTCTTCCTGGCGTTTTTTGATCTGTGCTTCGTGTTCGCTAAACCATTTCTGGAATTTTTCCATTGCCGTAGCTTCATCAAAAAGGCCAAGTGTAACACCACGCAGTAAGTGCTTCAGGTACAAAACACCTTTAAAACTCAGAATGCGCCGAACAGTATCGGTGGGTTGAGCCCCTTTGTTCAGCCAATCCAATGCACGTTGCCTGTCAAGCTGTATAGTAGCAGGCATTGTTAGCGGATTGTAAGTTCCAAGTTTCTGGATGAATTTGCCGTCGCGTGGACTGCGGGCATCGGCGACTACGATAAAGTAGAATGGTCTCTTTTTAGAGCCGTGACGTTGGAGTCGGATTTTTACTGACATCTTAAATAGATATTTAATGTCGTTAACAAATATTGTTTATACACCGGTAGACACCGGAAGGGCGAAGGTAAGACCGAAAGGGCAAAAAGCCAAAGGAAGGTTTTTTTATTTGTTGACCGGCAAATGAACCTCCAATATGGTAGCGATAATTGGGGGCTGACGCTGAGTGGAGTGTCTAATGATTTTAAGAAGCGCTAAATTAACCCGGAATGATTTGGAACTTATCTGTGCCATGGATCCTTTCCAGTTGAGTTCCCGTTGGCAGGTCCAGGTAGGGAATGATTGCCCTGTCATAGTTTGCTATTGTATTTACATCATACACATCCGAATTTTTAACATCATCAAGGTAATCCTGGTCTTCCGTTCCTGAAAAAAATTGCCAGCCGCTATCGAGATCATTATGCGGTTCTTCACGAACCATGTAATCGACTAACTCACCATCAACCGTTATTTTATCGGTGGCTATGCAACCCCCCATCGGCTCTATTAATTGAATAATTTGAGCAGCCTTTAGTTTATAATTTTTCGAGTTCATAAAGAAAATTTTCATTTCTTCATCCCAGGTATGGCTCTGCCACCAAACATCCCGGCCTTATTCATGTTCTTCATCATGTCACGCATTTGCTCAAATTGCTTCATAAAAGCATTTACGTCACTAATGTCTTTTCCGCTGCCTTTTGCAATTCTTTTCTTGCGGCTCGGATCAATAAGATCCGGATCGGCTCTTTCTGCGGGTGTCATTGAGTTGATCATGGCTTCAATGCCTTTAAAAGAATCTTCGTTTATGTCGAGGTCCTTAATTTGTTTGCCAATACCGGGAATCATGCCAAGCAGGTCTTTCATATTCCCCATCTTCTTTATCTGCTCAAGCTGTTGTTTGAAGTCTGCAAAATCAAATTTGTTCTTGCGGATCTTTTTTTCCAACTTCTTTGCCTGCTCTTCATCAAACTGCTCCTGTGCTTTTTCAACAAGTGTGGTGATATCACCCATCCCCAAAATCCGCTGCGCCATTCGTTCAGGATAGAATACATCCAGCGTATCCATCTTTTCGCCGCTACTGGTAAACTTGATCGGTTTGTTGACAGTATATTTAATTGAAAGAGCAGCACCACCTCTTGTATCACCATCAAGTTTTGTCAGAACAACTCCCGAGAAATCCAGGCGATCATTAAATGCTTTGGCGGTGTTCACCGCGTCCTGGCCAGTCATACTGTCCACGACAAATAATATCTCCTGCGGATTGATCGCATTCCGGATATTTGATACTTCGGTCATCATTGCTTCATCAATTGCTAAACGACCTGCGGTATCGATAATAACAACATTCTTGTTTTTACTTCTTGCTTCTTTTATAGCATTCTGGGCAATAGTAACCGGATCTTTACTTTCTAACTCAATATGCACATCAATCCCGATCTGCTCGCCAAGTACTCTTAACTGTTCCATTGCTGCGGGTCTGTAAATGTCTGCAGCTACCAGCATAGGAGAAAGGCCTTTCTTTGTTTTAAGATAATTTGCCAACTTGCCACTAAAGGTCGTTTTGCCGGAACCCTGTAAGCCTGCAATCAATATTACAGCAGGATTTCCCTTTGCATTAAATGTCGCTTCTTCGCCGCCCATCAGGTCAACCAATTGATCTTTCACAATTTTCACCATCAATTGACCGGGGCTGATCGCATTGATCACTTTTTCGCCAATTGCTTTTTCTTTTACCCTGTCAGTAAACTCCTTGGCTATTTTATAATTCACATCAGCATCAACCAATGCTCGACGAATGTCTTTAAGGGTGGCAGCAACATTGAGCTCGGTAACCCTGGCCTGCCCTTTAATGTTCTTAAAGGCGGATTCGAGATGTTCGGACAAAGAATTGAACATATTGACAATTATTTCATTTACACAAAACAAAAAGTGAACCTATTTAAAAGTTCACTTTTTAAGTTGGCAAAGATAAGTATTTAGTAAAGTGTAGAGTTTATTTCAGTGTTTCTGTTTTTTAATTATGCACCTAAATAGGTTCTTAATAATTGGCATCTGACATTTGTCTTCAATTTAGTGATCGCTTTGTCCTTGATCTGGCGAACCCTTTCCCTTGTCAGGCTGAATTTTTCGCCGATATCTTCCAGGCTCATTGGGTGGTCTACGCCGATACCGAAGAAAAAGCAGATCACCTCTTTTTGCCTCTCGGTTAATGTGGTGAGACTTCTTTCTATTTCGGTTTTTAATGACTCCTTATACATAAGATCGCCATCAGTTTTTTCGGCGTTTGGATTTTCGAGCACATCAAGCAATGTGTTCTCTTCACCCTCCGAAAGCGGTGTATCCATGCTTACATGTCTGGCGGAAATACCCATTGAAGCGGATACTTCTTCAATGTCCATACCAAGCGCCTCAGCCAGCTCTTCGGCTGAAGGTTCTCGTTCAAACTCCTGCTCAAGTTGCGAGTAAGTTTTTTGAATACGATTAGTAAGACCTACCTTATTTAATGGTAAGCGAACGATCCTGGCTTGTTCAGCCAGGGCCTGTAAGATACTCTGACGTATCCACCATACTGCGTAGGAAATAAATTTGAAACCACGGGTTTCATCAAAACGTTGCGCTGCTTTTATCAATCCGAGATTACCTTCATTGATCAGGTCGGGTAATGATAGTCCCTGGTTCTGGTATTGCTTTGCAACAGATACCACGAAACGAAGATTTCCTTTGGTCAAACGATCCAAAGCTTTTTGATCACCTTGTTTGATCAGGCGGGCTAATTTGACTTCATCTTCGGGGGAAACTAATTCTACCTTGCCGATTTCCTGCAGGTATTTCTCCAGACTTTGAGATTCACGATTCGTAATCGACTTCGTGATCTTGAGTTGCCTCATGCTCATAGGTATATTGGGTTGTTGGGTTTTTAAGGGTAAAAAGAATATTGGTTTATAGTTTTGGTTAACGTTACCCAAAAAATCCTCACGGTTTTTCTTATCCACAGAACGTATTGAACGTCAAAGCAATTTAGTTAAAATAGCGACACGTCCAAAAAATTCTTTGGTTATGGTATAACGAAGTGTTACGAGGTTTATTTTCCACATATCTTAATAATAGGGATTTCCGTGAAAAATAATAGGTAAAATACTTTGCCGGACTGATTAATTTTTTATTATTGCACGGGTTGATACCAATTAATGATCAAGAAGAATGGCAAAACAGTTATATACGTTAGAGTTTCCGGTAAGATGTTCACCAGTTATTTTATATGAATTCCTGGCTACACCAGCAGGATTACAGGAATGGTTTGCAGATAAAGTTGATGACAGAGATAATATTTTCAGTTTTACATGGAATGGATCAGCAGACAAAGCTGAGGTTTTGGAAAAAGAACAAGACAAGTTCATCAGGTTTCATTGGCTTCATGCACCAAAGGAAGAATACTTCGAATTCAGGATTGAAAAATCAGAAGTTACTAACCAAACAATTCTTGTGATAAAAGATTTTGCTGAGAAAAAAGAGATCAAAGACCAAAGCATGCTTTGGGATTACCAGGTAAAAGAACTTTTTCATCGTTTAGGAAATTAACAACAGCATCTTACCAACAGTTCATAATTCCTCAACAGTTTATTTTTAATAGCTTCAAGGGAACTAATCGGAAATTTTATTGCCAGTTTCAAAAAATTATTTGCCGAAATTATTTTTGCCAGTTCGTCACTGCCAAGCGCTCCTAGTTTTTTGTATGAAAGGGGATCAAGATCATGTTCCCATTCATCTGTTCCATCATATAAATAGAAATCTTCTTGTTGTAATAATGAAATATTTGCCAAAAGTTTTTTCAAGATATCCGTTTTATTATTTCCAGAAAGCTGAAGAGTAATGCTGAAGAAATTCCCCCACCAAAACATAGTGCGAATAGCGAATATATTATTGTGCTGAAAGTATCTCGGGTTATCCAATACCAACCAGGGCAATCCTTTATAATTTTCACCTCTTGAGATCTTTGGTGATATTTTCAGGATCTCCTGAGGTAATTGTGATTCTCTAAGAACATCCATTTGATTTACCTGGATCTCTTCAAAAAACGATTTTATCTTTTGGAGAATGGCATTCTTTGTTAAAATAATATCCGGGCTCGACACCAGTTCCATCTCAGCCGGCAAAAGCTGTATTTTTGTTTGCTCCATAGTGATCTCCGAAGCAGTCCTTCGGGCAAGAGCAATAATAGGTAAAAAGCAGCGATCAGAAGAACTCAAATATGTTTAAGAAACTCGATAAACTTGTCATCAAAGCATTCGTCGGGCCATTTGTCGCGGTTTTCTTTATTACGATCCTTGTTCTGTTGCTCCAGTTCTTCTGGTTATGGATCGATGATTTTGTCGGTAAAGGTCTTTCCACTGAGATCATTTTCAAATTCATCTGGTATCAGAGTGCGGCATTGGTGCCACTTGCCCTGCCAATTGCAGTGTTACTATCGTCTTTGATGACCTTTGGCAATCTTGGAGAAAGTCTTGAGTTGGTAGCTGTAAAATCTTCCGGTATCTCGTTGCTCAGGTTTATGCGCCCTTTGTTTATCGTAAGTCTTTTCATATGTGGCATCGCATTTTTGTTTTCAAATTATATTATCCCGGTTGCTGTTTTGAAGTCGCAGACATTATTGGCTGATATTGTATGGTCAAAGCCGGCATTTGATATTCGCGAAGGCGTTTTTTATGATAAGATTGAAGGCTTTTCTATTAAGATCGGGAAAAAAGAAAACGATAGCCTCGTTCGTGATGTTATTATTTATGAAAAAGGCCCTACTAACCTGCAGGATAATTTTATTATCGCAAAAAGCGGCGTTATGCGTATGGCTGGAAATAAACGTGTGCTCGAATTTAATTTAAAAGATGGCTGGCGTTACCAGGAAAAAGGCGACCGGTATGATAAGAACACAGAATTCATTCGCATAGGATTTAAAGAATACAGTAAGCAATTTGATCTGAGTAACCTTGGATTGCAAAGAGTAACTCCTGATAGCGCAAACAAAACAAATCATAAGATGCAAAGCATGCGGCAATTGTCAAGGGCGATCGATTCTTTGCAAAAAGACCTGAATAAATATCCCGCGAGAGTGAAAAAAGATGTTTTTTCAATAATGACCTTTGCAAGAAACTTCGATAGTGGTTATACAAAGCCATCGATCGCTGGACCGGCCGTTAAGAAATTTGATGAATTGATTCCGGATACTGCTTTGTTTGCCGTTGATCAAAAAGCCGCCTCAGTGATCGGCTCGGTAGCGTTGAATGCAGAGATCGCTAACTCAGAGTATAAAGTAAAACAAAGAGAGCTTCGGGTACACAAAATTGAATGGCATAAAAAGATCACTTTATCCGCAGCTTGTCTAGTATTATTTCTCATTGGTGCTCCCTTAGGATCAATAATAAGAAAGGGTGGATTAGGAACTCCGCTTGTGATCGCCATATTTTTATTTATGTTTTTTTTCTTTTTTAATACTTCGGGAGAAAAATATGCCAAGGAAAACGTAATGACACCGTTTGGTGGTATGTGGATGGCTACCTTCTGTTTGTTGCCTATCGGAATTTTTCTTACCTATAAAGCCATGCATGACTCCAATCTTTTGAACAGGGAATTCTATTTCAGGAGCTGGAGAAAAATCAAATCCTTTTTCAGGAGAACAGGATAATATTGCAGTTGATTTAACAATCCTTGAAACCGCAGGCACAAAATTTACAGGTCCAAAAATGGGTAGCAGCTATTTCAGTCTTACTGCTTATTGCAAAATTCATTGCCTATTACATCACTCATTCCGTCTCTATACTTACCGATGCATTGGAAAGCATCGTAAATGTCGCTGCAGGATTTATCGGGCTTTATAGTTTATATGTCGCCGCGAAACCCAGGGATATCGATCATCCGTATGGTCATGGCAAAGCCGAGTTTCTATCTGCCGCAATTGAAGGAACGCTCATTACTTCAGCAGGAACGATAATTATTTATAAAGCGGTAAGAAATATCATTTCACCGGTAGAATTGCAAAAGCTCGATTATGGTATTTACCTGGTTGGCGCTACGGCACTGATCAATTTCATCATCGGCTACATCACCCTGCAAAAAGGAAAAAACAATAATTCACTTGCGCTGATAGCAAGCGGAAAACACCTGCAAAGTGACAGCTATTCCACATTTGGAATTATTGCCGGGTTATTGTTGCTTCTTTTTACCGGTAAGAAATGGATCGATCCGGCAGTGGCCATCATTTTTGGATCAATAATTATTTATACGGGCTATAAAATCTTGCGCAAGTCAATTGCCGGTATTATGGATGAAGCCGATATTGAGTTACTTAAAAAAATAGTGAACCTGTTAAATAAAAATAAAAGAGAGAATTGGGTAGACCTTCATAATCTAAGAGTAATAAAATACGGTTCGATATTGCATATTGATTGTCATCTTACTGTGCCCTGGTATTTAAATGTTCGTGAGGCCCATGATGAACTTGATGCCTTGTCCGCTCTTGTAAGAAAGGAATTTGGAGAAGCGGTTGAATTATTTGTTCATGTGGACAGTTGCCAGCCGCACTCCTGCAAAATATGTAATAAACAAAATTGTAACGTACGAAAACATAACTTTGAAAGGCGAATAGAATGGACATTGGAAAATGTGTTACAGGACAAAAAACATGGTGTATGACGATAACAAAAACAGTATGGCATAAGGATCATGAGTTTACCAGCCATTTTGGTCATAATGAGATTAAAATAGACGGAGCAAGACAAAATGGATTTGGCCCTAAATCTCTTTTGCTTTCAGGACTTGCCGGTTGCTCCGGTATCGATATTGTCGATATTCTAAAAAAAATGCGAGTAGATTTTTCCGAATTCAGTATTGAAGTCAAGGCCGAGCAAACCACCGAGGATCCCAAAGTGTATAAGGACATTTACATTACATACAAATTGAAAACTGACAACGACAATGAAGCCAAGGTGAGAAAAGCTATTGATCTTTCATTGGAAAAGTATTGCGGCGTATCAGCCATGCTTAGAAAAAATTCTCCCATTCACTATACACTTGAAATAATATAACGTGCTGTCTAAACGATCCCAATACGCATTAAAAGCATTATCCTATCTTACTGAAAAATACCAGGAGGGTCCGGTACTGATTTCTGAAATTGCAAGAAAGAAAAAGATCCCTCTTAAATTTCTCGAGAATATTTTACTTGAACTAAAACTTATCGGCATCCTCGACAGCAAAAAAGGCAAGGGTGGTGGATATTTTCTTGCAAAAAACCCGGCTAAGGTTCGTGTTGCTGACATTATACGAAAGGTAAACGGCCCGATCGCGATGCTGCCTTGTGTAAGTCTTTATTTTTATGAGCGTTGCAAAAACTGCGATGAAAAGCATTGTGCACTCCACGACATGATGATCGAAGTAAGAGATGCTACGTTAAATATCCTCGAGAAACGAACACTCGTGGATTTACTCGCTATGCCTTGATTATTATTTTGTCAAAGACACTCTACCCCGTTGGTAGGGTAAGGCAATTGGCCTATCTTCGTCGTTCAACTAACGATGGCCGCTCTGCCATAAGAGTAACCGTTTAAAAATATGAGTGCTTTGGTAAGTGAATTAATGAATGAGCTTCAGGGAAAAGAAATTGCAGAGCAACTAAGAATTCTTGCAAGCCGCTTTCCCAATGAAGTAGTGTTTTCCACCAGTTTTGGATTGGAAGACCAGGCAATTATTTATATGATTACATCAAATAAGCTCCCGGTGAAAGTGTTTACACTGGACACGGGGAGAATTTTTCCTGAAACATATACAACCTGGAGCCGTACAGTTGAAAAATATGGTCTTACTATTTCTGCTTATTATCCTGACGCAGAAGCCGTACAGGAATTTGTTACTGAGAAGGGGCCCAATAGTTTTTATGAAACGGTGGAGAACCGCAAACAATGTTGTCATATAAGAAAAGTAGAGCCGTTGCAAAGAGCATTAAAAGGAAATAAGATCTGGATCACGGGCATTCGTGCGGAACAAAGCAACAATCGTCTGGATATGCCAATGCTTGAATGGGACGAAACAAACCAGATCATAAAATTTCATCCTTTATTGAATTGGACATGGGGACAAGTAAAACAATATGTGAGCAGAAATGATGTTCCTTACAACCCTTTACATGATAAAGGTTTTGTTAGCATTGGGTGTGCCCCGTGTACGAGGGCGATCAAACCCGGTGAGGATTTTCGTGCGGGCCGCTGGTGGTGGGAAGATAACACTAAGAAGGAATGCGGTTTGCATGTTCACACAGAAACAGAGGTAACCAGTGTTGAAAAATAAAAGAGCAAACTTTTTTTTGTGAATATAAACCCACTAAGTTGGTAGACTAATAAACGAGGCATGAGTCAGTATCATTTAAATTATTTGGAACAGTTAGAATCCGAAAGCATTCACATTTTTCGCGAGGTGGCCGCGCAATTTGAAAAACCGGCATTGCTATTCAGTGGTGGAAAGGATTCGATCACATTAGTTCATCTGGCAAAAAAAGCATTTGCTCCCGGTAAAATTCCTTTTCCCCTGGTTCATATCGATACAGGTCACAATTTTCCTGAGGCATTGGATTTTCGTGATTGGCTAGTAAGAAAGGTTGGCGCTACCTTAATTGTAAGAAAGGTCGAAGACACGATAAAACAGAGAAGTCTTACCGAACCAAAAGGCAAATTCCCCAGCCGCAATTGGCTGCAGACTTACACATTATTAGACACCATTGAAGAATTCAAATTTGATTGCTGTATTGGTGGCGCCAGGCGTGATGAAGAGAAAGCAAGAGCCAAGGAAAGAATATTTTCCGTTCGTGATGAGTTTGGCCAATGGAATCCCAAGCTTCAAAGACCTGAATTATGGAATATTTATAACGGGAGAATTCATAAAGGCGAGAATGTAAGGGTGTTTCCGATCAGCAACTGGACTGAACTGGATATATGGAATTATATCCGTCATGAAAAGATCGATCTGCCATCTATCTATTTTGCTCATGAGAGAAAAGTAATAGAACATGAAGGACAGTTAGTGGCGATCAGCGAATTTGTTCAACCGGCAGAGTATGATGTCGTATTAACAAAAAACGTTCGATACCGGACTGTTGGTGATATGACGTGTACTGCAGCGGTCGAATCAAACGCAGCAACACTGGATGAAGTGATCAGTGAAATTATTTCAACAAGAATCAGCGAACGGGGAGAAACAAGAATAGATGATAAAGTAACAGAAGCGGCAATGGAAGACAGGAAGAAGAATGGATATTTCTAAAACGTGAGACGTGAAAAGTGAAAAGTGAAGCATCGGGAAGAATCTCACCTTTGACGTTTCACCTTTCACGATCAATAATGATACTATGGATTTATTAAGATTTATAACTGCCGGCAGCGTTGACGACGGTAAAAGCACTTTGATCGGTCGTTTGTTATACGATAGCAAAAATATTTTGATCGATCAATTGGAAGCTTTGGAAAAATCAACAAAGAACAAGGAGAATGGTGCTGTTGATCTTGCGTTGCTGACCGATGGTCTTCGCGCAGAAAGAGAGCAAGGCATAACTATCGATGTTGCCTACCGGTATTTCACTACACCAAAAAGAAAATTCATTATTGCAGATGCGCCGGGGCATGTGCAATATACCCGCAACATGATCACTGGTGCCTCGAATGCCAACCTGATCATTATTCTGATCGATGCAAGACAAGGTGTTGTTGAACAAACGCGTCGTCATTCGATCATTGCATCGCTGTTGAAAATCCCACATGTAATTGTTGCCGTAAATAAGATGGATCTTGTGGAATACTCACAGGATGTATTTAACGATATCGTGATCGATTACAACCAAGTGGCAAAGCAACTTGGATTAATGGATGTTACCTATATCCCTATCAGTGCGCTGGATGGAGATAATATTGTCGATAGATCAACCCACATAACATGGTACAACGGGAAACCCTTGCTTGAGTTGCTAGAAGAAGTGGAAATTGAAAACGATATCAATCTTACTGATCCAAGGTTCCAGGTGCAACTTGTTATTCGCCCGCAAACTGATGAATTGCATGATTATCGTGGATATGCAGGCAAAGTGATCAGTGGAATTTATAAAAAAGGCGATACCGTAAAGGTGCTGCCGCAGGGTTTTGAAACTACAATTTCTTCGGTTGAGATCGCAGGAAAAGAAGTAGATGCAGTGTTTGCACCGCAGAGCGCCGTGATTCAATTGACAGATGATATCGATATCAGTCGTGGCGATTCGATTGTAAAAGCGGACAATCTTCCAAAAGTGAAAAACGAACTGGAGGTATTGCTTTGCTGGCTGGATGAAAAACCGTTGATTTCCGGCAATAAATATTTATTACAACACAATAGTCGCCAAATCAGGGCTATTGTAAGAAATGTGGAATACAAATTGGACGTAAATAGCCTGCAACAACAGCCAGTTGAAGGGAATGTTAAGTTAAACGAAGTAGTAAAGGCAACACTTAAGACAGCTTCTCCGTTAGTATACGACGGGTATGAGAATTTGAGCGAAAATGGCAGTGCGATTTTGATCGATGAAACAAGTAATAGTACGGTTGCAGCAGTTTTAATTAAGAATTAATTATTGATTACTGATTATTAATTATTGGTTTTGGGAAGACTGAGAATAGTTGTGTGATAATAATCAATAATAAATAATTAATAATAAGCAGAGAATGACAGAACAAGCAAATACAGGATTCGTTACCCTTGCAGGTGCCGGCCCCGGGGATGCCGAGTTGATCACGTTGAAATTACAAAAGCGATTGACCGAGGCAGAAGTGATCATCGCCGATCGCCTGGTAA
>Ga0075420_100000528_pt1 | contig 30620 bp, 26 predicted proteins | sample SoiMetdeltSBSDD4_FD_75296 | JGI IMG/M metagenome (GOLD analysis project Ga0075420, IMG submission 75296) | Bulk soil microbial communities from a Populus tree surrounding site in Tennessee, USA - Soil MetaG P. deltoides SBSDD4 | ecosystem: Environmental > Terrestrial > Soil > Tree plantation...
TGCACCGTCACGCCCGCTGCCGGCTCGGTCCGGTCCACCTTGGTGTCCTCGCCCTCGCTGGCGAACACGAGCTGCACACCGAGCTTGAGGTCGCGCAGCTGGCGCCGGGCCTGCTGGAAGTCGAGGCCGGTCACGTCGGGCAGGGCGAAGGTGCCGGTCGGCTGCCCGCTCGGCGCGGCGGACGCGGCCGTGGGCTGCGACGAGGTGGGAGCGGCTGTGGGCGCCGTCGGCTCGACCGTGGGCGGCGCGCTCGTCCCGACAGGGTCGGCGACATCCGTGGCGTCCCCGGCGGCCAGCCACCCGACCGCCCCACCGACCACGGCCAGCACCAGCACTCCCACGATGACCGCCGCGACAATCCCCGGCCGCCGGCGGGGGGGCTGCTCGGTCTGCTCGTACGTCTGCGCCATCGGCTCCTCCTCGACCCAGTCGAGTGTCCCCGCGGCGCGCAACAGTGCAAGTACCAGGTCACCGACGCGACTCACCCGCGCCACTCGCGGGGTGTGCAGCTGGCGCGTACGCTGCGCGGCATGGCGGCACGTGGCTGGGGATGGACGGTTGCGACAGCGACCGGTGTCGCTGCGGGTGCCGGCGCCGCACAGCTCGGGCTGGGCTACGGGCTCAACATCATCGCCTGGCAGCCGGACTCCGGCGCCACCGGTGACGGCGCCTGGGTGGCGAGCCTGGCCTGGGCGACCTGGATCGCCGCGACCTCCGCGGTGCTCGGCGCGATCTGCGCGGACCGGCTCAGCGTCCCGCCCACAGTGCGGTCCCGGGTGGACGGTCGCAGCTACCCGGGGCGCATGGCCGACGGCCTGTGGCGCGTCGCCCTCGCCCTGGCCAGCGCCGTCGGCGCGCTGGTCACGGTGCCGCTGGTGGCGGTGCCCGCCCGGCACGCGGTGCGGGCGGACACGTTCACCCCGCAGACCACCGCCGCCGGGTACGCCGTCGTAGGGGTGCTGCTGGGTCTGGTCATCGCGATCGGGGCGCTGGCCTCCCGCGCGGTCGCCGCCAACGTGATCGCCACGGCCAGCTGGCTGTGGCTGCTCGCCCTGGTCGCCGTCGTGGACGGGGTCGCGGCCGGCCAGGGCCTGGCAACGGCCCAGCTCGGCGTGTGGCAGTTCAGCGCCGAGGGTCCCTGGTTCCGCAACGTCTACCTGCCCGGCGCCCTGTTGACCTTCGGCGCGGCGCTGCTCATCGGGGCGCTCGCCCCGCTGCCGGCCGCCCGGCGCGGCGACAACCCGGTCGGCGTGGCCATCTCCGGAGCGATCGGCCCGCTGCTGGTGGCCGCCGCGTACTTCCTGGCCGCGCCCGGCCTCGGCACGGTGGCCCCGCGTGAGGTGTCGGCGTACTGGGTGGCGCCCTACGCCGTCATCGCCGGTCTCGCCGGCTCGGTCGCGATCGCCGCCCTCGCTCCCCGCCTGGAGGCCCGCCGCGCCGGGGGCACGGCCCCCACCTCACCCGCCGCGCCGCCGCACCATCCGGCCGATGAGACGGACCTGGCCGAGGAGGGGTACGCACCGCAGCCTGCCCGCGATGCCGGAAGCCCGGAGCGGGACGAGCCCGCCCCAGCCCGCGGCCAGGCGAGCGTGAAGCCCCCGGCATGGCCACCGGAGACGGCGGCGCCGGGCACCGCCACGGCGACGAGGAGCAAGCCCGGGTCCGGGCCTGGCCGCAAGGACAGCTGACGCCGAACAGCATCGTGTCCGGGCCGGCCCCACCACCGTCCGCCGGCAGGCGCGGAAGGGTGCGCCGGTGAGCTACCGGAACCTGAAGAACCTGCTCGAGAGCGGCTCCTGAACGAGGCGCCGGCACCTACCCGGGCAGCACCGAGCCGTCCACCGGCCAGTCGTGCACCGGCACGTTGCTGCGATGGTTGGCGCAGTAGCGCAGCACCATGTCCCGCAACGCGTCGCCGCGGTTCAGCCCGCGCACCCGCTCCGCCTCCTCCACCGCCTCGATCTGCCAGACGGCACCGTTGCGGCCGGTCACGCAGCGCTGCTCGATGATGCCGAGCAGCCGGTCCCGTACGCCTGGGTCGACGCCGAAGCGGTTCAGCCCCTCGGTCGCCATCGGTAGCAGCCGGTCGAGGACGAGCCTGGTGACCGGGACCTCCCCGGCCCGCGGCCAGTAGAGGCTGGCCGACAGGCCGTCCCGCGCCGCCGCGTGGAAGTTCTCCTCGGCCACGCTGAACGGCAGCTGGCTCCAGATCGGCCGGTCCGCCTCGGCCAAGGTACGGACCAGCCCGAAGTAGAACGCGGCGTTCGCCAGCATGTCCACGACGGTTGGCCCGGACGGCAGCACCCGGTTCTCCACCCGCAGGTGCGGCCGGCCGTTCATGATGTCGTAGACCGGCCGGTTCCACCGGTAGACCGTGCCGTTGTGCAGCCGCAGCTCGCCCAGGTGCGGCACCCCGCCGGAGCTGAGCACCTCGACCGGGTCCTCGTCGTCACAGATCGGCAGCAGCGGCGGGAAGTAGCGCACGTTCTCCTCGAACAGGTCGAAGATCGAGGTGATCCACCGCTCGCCGAACCAGACCCGCGGGCGTACCCCTTGTGCCTTGAGCTCGTCGGAGCGGGTGTCGGTGGCCTGCTCGAACAGCGCGATGCGGGTCTCTGCCCACAGCTGGCGACCGTAGAGGAACGGCGAGTTCGCCCCGACCGCCACCTGGACCCCGACGATGGCCTGGGCGGCGTTCCAGTAGCTGGCGAACGTCTCCGGCGAGACCTGGAGGTGGAGCTGGAGGCTGGTGCAGGCCGCCTCCGGCGCGATCGACTCGGTGTAGGTCTGCAGCCGGCCCTCCCCACCGCGGATGTCGATCCCGATGTCCTCGCCGCGGGCGTTGATGATCTGTTCGTTCAGCAGCCGGTAGCGGGGGTTGGCGGAGAGGTTCTCGAGCACGGTGTGGCCGAGCCTGAGCGTGGGCAGGATCCCGATCGTCAGCAGGGTGGCGTCCGACTTGCGGGCCCGTTCGTCCGCCCGGGCCAGGCTGTCGATGAGGTCCTGCTCGTAGTCGTCGAAGCCGTGGCCCTCGATGAGCCGCGGTCGGGAGTTCAGCTCCAGGTTGAACTGGCCGAGCTCGGTCTGGAAGGTCGGGTCTGCCAGGTTTGCGAGGACCTCCGCGTTGCGCATCACCGGCTCGGCGTCGACGTCGACGAGGTTGAGCTCGATCTCCAGGCCGGTGGTGGGCCGGTCGGTGTCGAACACGAAGTCGTCGAGCATCAGGGCGAAGACATCGAGGCACCGGCGGACCTTCCGGCGGTACCACAACCGGTCCTCACGTGAGAACGAGGCCTGTGCAATGTCCTTACCCATGGAGCCTCCCGCGCGACGACCTGCGGTGAACCTCCTACGTTAGGAGCGGCTGCTACGTCCGGCCAGAGACAAAGCAGACAGATATTGAGCGCAGCGTGACCGTATGAACACAAAAAGTACGGCGACCGATCAACTTCGATCGGCCGCCGTACGCTGCCTGAGAGAAATCTGGCTTTGGTCCTACTCGGCCGGCGGGACCTGCCGGACCGCCTCGGCCTCGATCTCGATGGTCACCTTCTTGCCCACGAGCACGCCGCCGGTCTCCAGCGCCTGGTTCCAGGTGATGCCGAACCCCTCGCGGTCGATCTCGGTACGCGCGCTGAAGCCGACGACCTCCTGGCCCCACGGGCTGCGGGCGACGCCCTCGAAGTCCACCTTGAGGGTGACCTCGCGGGTCACGTCCTTGATGGTCAGGTCGCCGAGCAGGGTGAACGAGCCGCCCTCCAGGCTGGTGACCGCCTTGCTGCGGAAGGTCATGGCCGGGAAGGCCGCCACGTCGAGGAAGTCAGGGCTGCGCAGGTGGGCGTCGCGGTCGGGGGCGCCGGTGGTGATCGTCCCGGTCTCGATGCTGGCCGCGACCGCGGACTGTGCCGGGTCCTCGGCGATCGTGACCTCACCAGCCACGCCCGTGAACGCGCCGCGGACCTTGCTCACCATCAGGTGGCGCGCGACGAACCCGACCCGGGTGTGGGCGGGGTCGATGACGAAGGTGCCCGGCGCGGGGATGGCGACGCCGTTGAAGGTACGGGTGGCGAGCGTCGGTGCAGTCATGGGTGTCTGTCCTCCAGGTACTCGGTCAGCCGGTATGCAAACCCGAGCTGTTGTCTGACCCAGCAAATATACTCATGACAAAATTCCCCGTATCAACAGTTGATAGACTGTGACCCGTGACTCCTGACCTGCTCGACGACCCCCGCATCACCGCGACCGGGCTCTTCGCTGAGGCCTTCACCGGGCTGACCGCGCGGATGTCCGAGCAGTTCGCCGAGCACGGCGTCTCGCTCATCGAGTTCGAGGTGCTGATCCGGCTCGCCCGCTCGCCCGGACAGCAGCTGCGGATGACCGACCTCGCGGCGCAGACCTCGCTCTCCACCAGCGGGGTCACCCGCGTCGTCGACCGGCTGGAGCGCTCCGGCCTGGTCTGCCGGTCGGCCTGCCCGACCGACCGGCGTAGCTCGTTCGCGGTGCTGACCGCGGCGGGCCGGGCCCGGCTGGCCGACGTGCTGCCCGGTCACCTCGCGCTGATCGACCGCTGGTTCACCGGCCTGCTGCGCCCCGAGCAGCTCGAGGCGCTGCTGGACGGCTTGCGTACGGTGCGGGATGCGGTGCGGCCAGGCGCGACCGCCGGGGCGGTCGGCGACAACACCCCGGCCCGACACTGAGCCGACGGCAAGCCAAGGCAGCAGAGCGTGCGGTGAGCTCAGGGCCAGCGACCGAGGCGCACCAACGGCAGGGAGGGCGCGCCTGCGTTACGGCGTACCCATGGTCGATGATCTTACAGGCCGAGCTCGCGGGCGATGACCATGCGCTGGATCTCTGACGTGCCCTCGCCGATCTCCAGCACCTTGGCGTCCCGCCAGAACCGGCCCACCGGGAACTCGTTCATGAAGCCGTAGCCGCCGTGCACCTGGGTCGCCGCCCGGGCGTTGGCCACCGCGGCCTCACTGGCGTGCAGCTTGGCGATGGCGGCCTGCCGCTTGAAGGGCTCCCCGGCCAGCAGCCGGGCCGCCGCGTCGTAGTACGCCAGCCGCGCGGTGTGCGCCCGCATCTCCATGTCCGCGATCATGAACTGGATCGCCTGGAAGTTGGCGATCGGCTGGCCGAACGCGTGGCGCTGCCGGGCGTAGCGCAGGGACTCGTCCACGCAGCCCTGGGCGAGCCCCACCGCGAGCGCGGCGATCGCGATCCGCCCCTCGTCGAGGATCCGCAGGAACTGGGCGAAGCCCCGACCGCGCTCGCCGAGCAGGTTGCCGGCGGGCACTCGTACGTCGTCGAAGCTCAGCTCGTGGGTGTCCGAGGCGCACCAGCCGACCTTCGAGTAGCCCGGCTGCACCGTGAAGCCGGGCGTGCCGGACGGCACGATGATCGTGGAGATCTCCTTGGTCCCGTCCGGGTTGGTGCCGGTGACCGCGGTGACCGTGACCAGGACCGTGATGTCGGTGCCGGAGTTTGTGATGAGCGCCTTCGACCCGTTGACCACCCAGCTGTCCCCGTCCAGCACCGCGCGGGTCTGGGTGCCCCCGGCGTCTGAGCCGAAGCCCGGCTCGGTCAGGCCGAACGCGGCGAGCGCCTCCCCTGAGACCAGCCGCGGCAGCCACTGCCGCTTCTGCTCGTCGGTGCCGTACCGGTAGATCGGCATCGCGCCGAGCGAGATCGCCGCCTCCAGCGTGATCGCCACCGACGAGTCGACCCGGGCCAGCTCCTCCAAGGCCACGCAGAGCGCGAAGTAGTCGCCGCCCATGCCGCCGTACTCCTCGCCGAAGGGCAGGCCGAACAGGCCCATCTTGCCCATCTGGCGAATGATCTCGTACGGGAACGCGTGCCGCTCGTAGTAGTCCCCGATCACCGGGGCGACCACCTCACGGGCGAACTCGGCAACGGTCTGCCGCAGTGCCTCGTGCTCGGCGTCGAGTCGGAAGTTGAGCATGTTGATCCCGTTCCCTCGGTCAGACCGGCGTCACACCGTGGCGGCGCCGGGAGAAGTGCCGGTCCTTGCCGCGGGCGAGGGCGAACCGGCGGACCAGCTCGGCGCGCAGCTCGGAGGGCAGGACGATGGTGTCGACCACGAGCTCGCTCGCGAGCCGGACGATGTCGATGTCGCGCTCGTACTCCTCCCGCCGGGCGGCCACGAACTCGGCCTGCTCCGCCGGGTCCCGCAGCGCGGCGATCTTGTTGGCGTAGACCGCGTTCACCGCGGCCTCCGCGCCCATCACCGCGATCTTCGCGGTGGGCAGGGCGATCGTGGCGTCCGGCTCGAAGCCGGGCCCGGCCATCGCGTAGAGACCCGCGCCGTACGCCTTGCGCACCACAACACAGATCTTGGGTACGGTCGCCTCCGAGATCGCGGTGATCATCTTGGCCCCGTGCCGGATGATGCCCTGCTTCTCCACTGCCGTGCCGACCATGAACCCCGGCACGTCGGAGAGGAAGAGCAGGGGCACGTTGAACGCGTCGCACAGCTGCACGAACCGGGTGGCCTTGTCCGCCGAGTCGACGAAGAGCACGCCGCCCTTGAACATCGAGTTGTTCGCGACGACCCCGACGACCTCGCCGGCCAGGCGCCCGAAGCCGACGGTGACCTCGCGCGCCCACAGCGGCTGGATCTCGAAGTAGCTGTCCTCGTCGAGCAGGCCGCGCACGTAGCGGCGCATGTCAAAGGCCTGGCGCTCGCTCGCCGGCACCAGGGCCGCGAGGTCCACGTTGGACGGCGCCGCGACCGGCGTCGCCGCCGGCGGCGCCTGCTGCCAGTTGGACGGCAGGTAGGACAGGTAGCGCCGGACCACCGCCAGCGCCTCGTCCTCGTCCTTACAGAGGAAGTGGCCGCAGCCGGACTCCACGCAGTGCACCCGGGCGCCGCCCATCTGCTCCAGCGTGGTCTTCTCCCCGGTGACCATCTCGACCATCCGGTCCGAGCCGAGGTACATCGAAGCGTTGCCGTCGACCATCGCGACCACGTCGCAGAACGCCGGGATATAGGCCCCGCCCGCCGCTGACGGGCCGAACAGCGCGCACACCTGCGGCACCGAGCCGGAGGCGCGGACCTGGTTCCAGAAGATGCGCCCGGCCCCGCGCCGGCCCGGGAACAGGTCGACCTGGTCGGTGATGCGGGCGCCGGCCGAGTCCACCAGGTAGATCATTGGTACGCCGGACCCGTACGCGGTCTCGATCGTCCTGATGATCTTCTCGACGGTACGCGCGCCCCAGGAGCCGGCCTTGACGGTCGAGTCGTTGGCCATCAGGCAGACCGGGCGGCCGTCCACCGTCGCCGACCCGGTGACCACCCCGTCCGCCGGCAGCCCGTCGGCGAGCGCGTTGGCGAAGGCCCCGTCCTCGACGAACGAGCCCTCGTCCACCAGGCGGGCGATGCGCTCGCGGGCGAACAGCTTGCCCCGCGCGGCGTTGGCGGCGTGGTACCGGTCCGCCCCGCCGGCGCGGGTGCGCTTACGCAGCTGCTCGAGTGCTTCCGCGTCCACCGTCACGCCCGCCGCCCCTCCCACACACCTGAACGATCGTTAGGGTATCGCACGGCGACCGCGCCTGGCGACCGGCGGCAGCGTCACGGCGCGACCGTGCGGGTACGCGGGCCGGCCCGCAGCACCCCCGAGGGCAGCTCCCGGCGGACCAACCGCTCGGCCAGCCGGGCCGCCTCCAGCAGCGCATCAAGGTCGATCCCGGTCTCGATGCCCATGTCGTGCAGCATGTGCACGACCTCCTCGGTGGCCACGTTCCCGGTGGCCCCGGGTGCGTAGGGGCACCCACCCAGGCCGCCGACGCTCGCGTCGTACTCGGTGATGCCCAGCTCCAGGGCGGTGAGCATGTTGGCGAGCGCCGTACCCCTGGTGTTGTGGAAGTGCAGCAGCAGCGGGACCCGCGGGTGGCGCTCGCGCACGGCGGTGACCACCTCGCGCACCCGGCGCGGGGTGGCCATGCCGGTGGTGTCGCCGAAGGCGACCCGGTCGGCGCCGTCGGCGACCGCCCGGTCCACGATGGCAGCCACCCGCGCCGGGTCGATATCCCCCTCGTACGGGCAGCCGAAGCTCGTCGCGATGGTCACCTCGACGGTCGCGCCCGCCTCGTGCAGCGGCCCGACCAGCGCGGCGATGTCGTCGAGCGACTCGGCGGTGCTGCGGTTGACGTTCTTGCGGTTGTGCGTGTCGGAGGCGGAGACCACCACCTCGATATCGGTGAAGCCCGCCGCCAGCGCCCGCTGCGCCCCGCGCGAGTTGGGCACCAGCGCGCTGTAACGCACCGCGTCGCTCTTCTCCGCCTGCCGCCACACCTCGTCCGCGTCGGCCATCTGCGGGATCACCATCGGGTGCACGAAGGAGACCGCCTCGATCCGCCGTACCCCGGTGCGGGCCAGCGCGGCCAGCAGCGCGACCTTGGCCGCGGTCGGCACCGGCGCCTCGTTCTGGAGCCCGTCGCGCGGCCCTACCTCGCGGATCTCCACCCGGTTCGGCAGCTCACCCATGTCACTCCCGTGGTACGCGCGCCGGCGCGTTGGCCAGCGCGCGTTGGTCAGCGTCAGCGCAATCGGCCGACGATGCCGGTGTCGTAGTCACCGGACACAAACTCATCGTGCACCAGCAGCTCGGCAAAGAACGGCAGGTTGCACTTTGGCCCGGCGATCTCGAACGCGGCGACCGCGGCCCGGGCCCGCTCCAGCGCCTGCGCCCGGTCGGCTCCGGATACGACGAGCTTGGCCAGCAGCGAGTCGTAGAACGGTGTGACCGTGTTGCCAGCCACATACCCCGAGTCGACCCGCACGCCGGGCCCGGCCGGCTCGACCCAGGTCGCGATGGTCCCCGGACCGGGCAGGAACCGCTTCGGGTCCTCCGCGTTCACCCGCAGCTCGATCGCGTGCCCGGCCGGCGCCAGCGCGTCCGGGTCGAAGCCCGGGTCCAGCCCGGCGGCGACGCGCAGCTGCGCCTCGACCAGGTCCACGCCGTAGACCAGCTCGGTCACCGGGTGCTCCACCTGCAGCCGGGTGTTCATCTCCAGGAAGAAGAACTCGCCCGTGCCCGGGTCGAGCAGGCACTCGACCGTGCCGGCGTTGCGGTAGCCGACCGCCTCGCCGGCCCGCACCGCCGCCGCCAGCAGGCGCTGGCGCAGCTGCGGGGAGACCGCCGGGGACGGGGACTCCTCGACCAGCTTCTGGTTGCGCCGCTGCACCGAGCACTCCCGCTCGCCGAGCGCCACCACCCGGCCGTCGGCCAACCCCAGGATCTGCACCTCCACGTGGCGCACCCGGGGGAAGAACCGCTCGATCAGCACCGAGCCGTCGCCGAACATGCGCTCGGCAAAACCGCGCACCTTCTCGTACTCGGTGCGCAGCGCCGCCGGGTCGGCGACCGCGGCCATGCCCATGCCGCCGCCGCCGGCCGCCGCCTTGACCATCACCGGGTAGCCGATCTCCGCTGCCGCGCCGAGCGCGGCGTCAACGTCCGCCGCCGGGTCGGTGGTCCCGGGCGCGACCGGCACCCCGGCCGCCGCCATCAGGTTGCGCGCATTGATCTTGTCGCCCATCGCCGCGATCGCGTCCGCGCCGGGCCCGACCCATACCAGGCCACAATCCGCAACGGTACGGGCGAAGTCGGCGTTCTCGGAGAGGAAGCCGTAGCCGGGGTGCACCGCCTGCGCCCCGGTCGCCTTGGCGGCGGCCAGGATCGCCTCCACGTTGCGGTAGGACTGCGCCGGGTTCGCCGGCCCCAGCAGCACCGCCTCGTCGGCCTCGGCCACGAACGGCAGCGCCGCGTCCGCCTCCGAGTAGACGGCCACCGTGCGGACCCCGAGCCGCCGCGCGGTACGGATGACCCGCCGCGCGATCTCGCCCCGGTTCGCGACCAGCAGCGACTCGATCACTTCTCGACTCCTCCCAGCAGGGCCGCCAGGGCGGCCTCTCGCAGCAGTGTGGCCCGGCGGGAGCGGTCCAGCTCGCCGCCGAGGAACGGCGTCGAGTTCATCAGACCGAACGCCGCGTGCGCCAGCACCCGGGCCTCGCCGGCCACCAGCTCGCCGCGCAGCGCCGTCAGCACCCCGACCCACTCCTCCACGTATAGACGCTGGAGCTGGCGCACCCGGCGCCGCGGCTCCTCCGGCAGCCGGTCCAGCTCATGCAGGTGCAGCGCGATCACGGCCGGCTGGGCCAGAGCGAACTCGACGTGGAAGTCGACCAGCGCCTCCAACGCAGCCCGGGCGTTGGCGGGATGCGTCGCCACCCGCGCCTGGCCGCCGGCGAGCAGGCGCTCGCTGACCGGCATGAGCGCCGCGACGAGCATCGCCTCCTTCCCGGCGAAGTGATGGTAGAGGGCCGGCCCGGTCACCCCGGCCGCCGCCCCGATGTCGTCCATGGACACCCCGTGGTAGCCGCGCTGCGCAAACAGGGCCATCGCGATCTCTAAGATCTCGTCCCGGCGGGTACGCCGCCGCGCCGCCCTGGCTGCCTGCTGGCGCACTTGGTGCTGGCCCACCTGGTCTACCGCCACCCGGTCAGCCTAACCGGGATGCCACGGCGGAACTGAACGAACGTTAATGGCCCCGTCCGCCGGGAACGGGGCACCCGCCTGGTGCCTCTGACCGGCATGACCGCAAGACGTTCGTTCCTGGGGTACGCCGTTGGCGCCACCGGTGCCGCCCTGCTCGGTGGCTGCACGCCGCGCACCGCCCAGTCATCCGGGCCGGCCGATGCCCCCGCCGCCCCCGCCGAGCTGCTCCTCGTCCGTACGCTCGACGGCCTCGTGGTGCTCAAGGCCGGGACCGGCCAGCCCACCCTGCCCCGACCGGCCGTCATCGCGACCGCGGACGCTGGCCGGGTCATCAGCGCCGAGGCCACCACCACCGGCACCCGCGTGGTTGCCCATACCCCAGCCGACGGCCGGGTCCTCGCCGGCAGCCTGCTCCGCGGGACGCTCACGCCGCGCGTCTGCTCCATCGACGGCCGCCTGGTGGCGCTGACCACGCCGCCCGCTCTGGCCCCGGCCGGGGCTGGCGCCGCGGGGCGCGAGCGGACCACCATCGTGGTGGCCGACTCCAGCGGCGAGCGGGTCCGGCTCGACCTGCCCGGCAACATCGAGCCCGAGGCGTTCACGACCGACGGCCGGGGCCTGTTCGTGCTGGACCACCTCCCGCCGGCCCGGCCCGACCGGTACCGGGTGCGCCTGCTCGACCTGCACGAGGGCCGGCTCCACCCGCTCTACACCAGGGACAAGGTCCCGGTGCCGGCCGGCGCCGAGGAGGAGATGCGCGGCGACGGGCGGCAGGCGGTGTACGACCCGGCGCGCAAGATGCTCTACACCCTCTACACCCACCAGCCCGGTCACCAGCACACCCGCGACCTCCTCGGCGCGCGGCCCGGACGGCCGGACGTGCACGCGTTCGTGCATTCGCTGCACCTGGAGCAGGGGTGGGCGTACTGCGTGGACCTATCCGCGCCGTTCGGCGAGTCGCCGGCGAGCGGGCACACGCTCGCGCTCGGCCGGCAGGTCTACGTCGTCTCCACCGCCGACCGGATGGTCACCTCCATCGCCCCTGACTCGTTACAGGTCAGCGGCGTCACGCCGTACGACCCGCCGGGGGCCGGAGGGGCGGCGGCGCGCGGCTCGGCGGCGATGGCGGCCACGGCCGACGGGCGCATCGTGATCGGCGTGGACGACCGGGTCTCGGTGGTGCCCGCGGGCGGCGGCCCACCGTTGCTGAGCTGGTCGGTCACCCCACCGGTGCGCGGGGTCGCCCTCGCTCCCACCGGCGACCGGGTCTACGTCGGGCTGGACGGCGCGGTCGCGGCGTACGAGCTGGCTCACGGGCGGGAGGTGGCCAGGGTCGGCGTGCCCGGCCTGGTCGAGCTCCGGCTCGCCCGCCCCGCCTGACGCCGTTCCCGCTCCCATGACCGCTGCCGCCACCACATACATGGGCCTACATGTCGGGGGCGGATACCGCCGAACCATGAGCACCCAGTCATATCCTCGACGCCATCGTCTGTGATTGAGCATCACTTATTGGGCGGCCTTGGCGGACGAACGAACTACCTTTTTCCATTCTGCACGCCGCGACACTTTTGTTTGCTGGAACAGGCTAACGGCGATCTAGAAGATTTGTGCATCCTATGCCTGCCTAACTCTTCTAGATCGTCAGGTTCGGGTGGTTCGCCGACGCGTCAACCGGCACCGTGGGCTGCGCTTGGGCGCAGTCCGCACGACGAGCGCCTCGCAAAACCCCTCCGCCAGCTTCCGGCCCGCACTGTCGGGTCCGCGGCCATGTAAATGCCTTCTTGGTTCGCAGTCATGGGTCTGCATTCAGAACGTTACCGTACGCGATAAAATCTAAGCCGTGGCGTCATCTTGCGAAGCCAGAAACTGAACCGTCCTCATCTTCGTCAGTTATTCCCCGGCCCGGGCTGACTGGCCGGCCCGCCGTCGCTCCCAGTCGGCCCGTCCCGCCGGCCCGCCGGAGGCGGACTGATCCCATCCAGGACGAGTCGGGCCGCCCGCACCGGGTCTGCCCGCACCGCACACTCCCAGACCCGTACCACGGTCCACCCGGCCTCCGCGGCCAGCGCGCTGGACCTGCGATCGCGGGCGGCGTTGCGGGCCATCTTCTCCACCCACAGCTGCGCGTTCGGGCCGGTGAACGGCGTCTTGCGGCCATGGGCCGGGCATGAGTGCCAGTAGTCCCCGTCCACGAACACGGCGATCCGGCGGGCCGGCAGCACCAGGTCCGGCGTGCACCCGGCGGCCAGCCGCCGGTGCAGCCGGAACCGGGCGCCGAGAGCGTGCAGGGCCTTTCTGAGCAGCATCTCAGGTTCGGTATGGACCTTGGTGCGCCCACGCAGGTGCTGGCCTTCCGCCGTCGTCGCCCAACGGGTCATCCGTGCACTGTAGGCGGCGCTGAGATAAGCGCTCCTCCGGGTAGCCAGCTCCTCAAGTGCGCTCCGGTCCCCGCCGTAGGCGCAGAACATGCCACCTTCCGGATCGTAGGAGAAACGCCCTTCGAGACCTGGGGCCTCTGTGCTGACGAGAAGCTGCGCCACGCCTTCCCAGAAGTATCCGTTTGGCTCGTGACCAAGCGCCTCGATGACAGCGTCCACCTCCGTGGTCCCCGCATCCAGCAACAGGGAGTACTTTCCCAGCGTAGTCTCTATCAGCCTCAGTGGACTCATTCGGCGGAGCCTGGCACCTGTGCCATGGAATGGCAACCGTGGCGGCGCCGGGCCCGCCAACCGTCGCTGGCCAGCTTCACACCAGCGGCAGCGACGTCGCGATCGGCCACGCGACCAGCAAGCCGCCCGCCACCGCGGCGGCCCAGGGCGGAGCGCCTTGTCGCCGTAGGACGGCCGCCCACGCCGCCTGCCAGGCCAGCAGGACGGCCAGCAACGACAGCACGAGCAGCAGGAAGCCCGGAGCGAGGCCGATGACCGTGGCGGCCAGCAGCGCGACCACCGTGGCGGCCAGGACCGCTGCGTGCCGCCAGCCACGCCCGGCCGAGACCAGCTCCGCCGTCCACAGCAGAGCGACATTGGCCGCCGCGACCACAGCCAGCAGCCACCAGCGCGGACCGGCGGGCGCCGTATGGGCCAACCCCAGATGCAGGGGTACGGCGACAGCCGCCACCGCGTACGCCGTGAACAGCACGGTAGCGGCGGCCAGGCGTGCCCGGCCCCCATGCGACGTGGCCCGATGCTCGGCCGGGGGGCCGGCCTGAGACCCGGCCGGAGGCCCGTTCAGAGAGTCAGCCTGGGACCCGGCCGGAGGCTCGTTCGACGGCCGGCGGGCGAGCCGCCACACGACGAACAACCCGGCACCAGTGATCGCGAAGAACCCGGCAAGGTAGCCGCCCACCGCCAGCGGCAGCCGGGCCGTTGGCGCCACCTCGGCCAAGGCGACCGCCAGCCCGAGCGCGGCGGCGAGGCCGCCAGCGAAGGCGGCCGGACGCACAGCAGGCAGGGCCGCGGCTGGACGCACAGCCGGGAGAGCCTGGGCGTACCGGAGGCGCCGGCCGAACAGGACCGCTGCGAGCGGGTAGCCGCCGAGCGCGAACGCGAGCAGCAACAGAGCGGCGGGCACGAGCCGGCGGCGCGGATCGATCGTGTTCGAAAGGGCCTGTCCCGGACGCAGCACCGCGTCCAGCCAGCCGATCGCCTCCACGTGGGTGGGGGTCATGTAGAGCACCGAGATGTGCTCCGCGCCCGGCACCGCAACGGCACGGCGGGCGGTCCCGCTGACCGGGTCACCGTAGGTATGGGCGAGCCGCCCGTCGGGGTAGCCCAGCCGCAGCGCCTGGCCCGCCGCCTCGGGAAACCGCGAGAACTCGGCTGCCCCGTAGAGCAGCAGCAGGTTGCGCGGCCGGCCGGCACCGGAGGGCAGGGATGTCGCGTCGCGGAGGGAGATGGCGACGGTGGCCGGCACGCCGTCATGCTCGGTGGCGTACCTCGTGACGGCCGCCGCCCCCATGGAGTGTCCGAGCAGCGCGACGCGGTCGGCCGCCACCGACGGCAGCGACCGCAGGTGTCGCAGCGCAACGTCCAGGTCCTGCTGCAGGAGGTCCAGCGTGGACATCCGGCGCAGGTTGGCGGCGTGGCCGGTCAGATCGGGCAGGACGACGACGTAGCCACTGCGGGCGAGCGTGTCCACGAAGGGGTACATCAGCCGGGCCGAGCTGGCGTAGCCGTGCACCACGACGACACCCGGCATCGGGCCGGATGCATTGACCGGACGTACCTCGTGCAGTGGCACACCGTCGACCACCACGATGCGCCGTACCAGGCCGTTGTCGGCCCGCGACAAGCCGGTGGCGCCGGCGACCGCGAGCAGCACCGCGACCACCGCCACCGCAACCACCGGCCACCGCCGTCCCCAAGCCGCTACCACGCCCGCGATCATATTGGAGGTGGACCGCCGACGATCTCCCTCAGGTGGGAGGTAGGCCGCTGACGATCTCCCTCAGCCTCGCGCGGTCCACCGGCGGATCTGGTGCGGGTCGGTGCTGATGACGTGGGCCAGGTCGTCGATGGCGGAGACCGGGGCTCCCCGGCCGAGGGGCAGTGGCGACGTCGTCGAGCTGGGCTCGGGGCGGGACAGCCAGCGGTGCAGGCGCTGGCGCTCCTCGGACAGTGGCTTGTACTGGCGGACCAGGCGAGTCCCCAGCGCTGGGTCGAGGACGGCGGCGACCTGACGCCCCCGCTCGTCAGGCAAGGCCGCCAATGCCTGCGCGGCGATGCCGATGGGCACCGTGCCGAGGAGTGCACCAGCGTCCCGCGCGTCCAGCACCGTCAGCGCGTGTACCAGCCGGCGCAGGTTCTCCGACTGGTCCGGCTGGTAGTCGTTGACCAGCCGGGTCAAGGTGTCGTTGGCGAGCGTCGGCCGGTGAGACGCCGGCCGGCTGGCGGGACCGGTCGCCCCGACGTCGCGGCCGGCGGCTCTGTTGATGACGTCGTGGGTGGTCAGCCACTGCCCGACGGTGGCGGCGGCCCGCGCGCGGGCCTCGGACGACCCGGCCTGCCGGTGGAGCGTGCCCAGGGCGGCGAGCAACCCCTCCGCTGCCTCAGCCTTCAGCGGGGATGGACGACTGTCAGTCACCGTTTTCGCACCTCCGCCCAACCGGTCGGGTCGTTGCACCAGAGCCGGCCGCGCCGGTCCGTGGTTCCTAATAGAAGGTCGCGTGGTCCTATAGAAGGTCACCGAGCCTGCGCCTGTTCGCGGGCGCCATATGTGGCTCCAGCCCGCCCAGGATCTCCCGCCTCATCCTGGTGTCCAGCCCACCGGCCAGGTGAGACGTGTCCGGGTTGGCGACGTCGAGGACCAGGTCCAGAACCTGCGCGGTGGTCACCGGGTCGACCTCGACCATCCGGCGCACGGTCGTCCCGGGCGGTATGGCCGCGTCGGGGAACGAGGTACGGAACCAGGTCTCCAGCAGCGTGGCCGGCACGCGCAGGTCTGTTCCGGCCATGACGAGCATGAGCGACCCGACGACCTCGGCATGCCGTCGCGCGATCTGGGCCGTGATCCGCATCGTGGTCAGCGGGCGCAGCGCCCCCATCGTCGTGGTGAGCCGCGCGGCCAGGTTGAGGTCCTCCTCGGCGAGGTCGAGGAACAGCTGGCAGAGGATGTCGACCCGGTCCTTGGGCGACTGGTCAGGCTGCTCCGTGAGCGCGTACCCCAGGATCATCACCACGCAGAGCCGGCTGCACTGCGCGGTGATGCCCAGCATTGTGTGGTGGGCCGGGTCCCGGTGGCTTCGCCGAGCCTCGGTGTCGTAGACCGAGTGGAGGAAGACCCGGCCCCCCACCGGCTGGTCAACGGTGACGAGATGGTCGAGGAAGCCCCCAACGTCGGCGCGGGCCTCGCCCTCGCGCAGGGCAGCCGCCACCACCCGACCCAGGACCGAGGCGTCGCGGAGGTTCTTCCGGACCCGGGCGACCAGCTCCGCAGCCGTCTCGTCGAGATCTCCCCGCTGCAGGCAGGCCACCAGGACCCGCCCAGCCAGCACTGCGTACTCCGTGGACCGGCACAGCTCGAACGCGGCAGGCAGCAGGCACTGCGGATGGACGTCCGGGTCCCCGACCAGGCTCCCGATGATCGCGGCAGCGTGCTTCGGCTGACCGACCGCCATATCCTGCAACAGGTAGCGGGCGTACGACTGCTCATCCTTTGCCAGGCTGGCGACCAGGTCGACCGCGCCGGCGAGGTCCTTCTCGGCGATGAACGCGACCACGGGCGAGCTTCCCACCGGGTCGTTGAACACCACGTCAATGAGCAGGCGGTTGAGATCCCGGCCATCCCGGGCGGCGGCACGCAGCAGCTGGATCACGGGTGGGCCGTCCGGGCCGGTGTACCGGAAGGCCAACGTGTCCCGTCCGACCAGGGCTCCGGTCCGGCCGGTCCGGAGCAGCAGGCTGGTCCCCGCCGGCTCGTTATCCTTCTCCGGCTCCCCGTCCCCGGCGGCGGTGCCGTGACTGCGATGCGGCGGAAGCTCCTCCGGCTTGTCGCCGCTGCCGGCATCCGGCTGGGCGCTGGGGAAGACGGCCGGGGTGGTTATGTAGCTCGCCGCAGCGTGCCACAGGTCATGGAAGTACTCCTCATCGCCCTTGAGCAGGATGACGAGGACCCGGGCCACCGGCCACCGCGGCAGGCGATGACCCGTCAGGGCGTCGTGGATGTTGGTGTACGTGACTGCCGACCCAAGATCCCGCCGGGCGACCTGAGCGAGCTCCCGGGTGCTGGGCTGACCCGCGCGGATATGCAGATCACGCAGCGCCTCCAGAAACGTCGATACGGGGTTTGTGGCGTCCTTCCGGCCGGTCATGCCACGCTCCTTTCCGTCCCGCACCCCAGAGCGGTTCCCGCCGCTGGTGTCAATTCTGTATGCCCCCGTCAAGCTCGGGGACCGACCGGACGGGCAGACCGAATAGCAGGCCAACCCGAATGGTGCGGCTGACCGAATGATGGGCTAACCGAATGGCACGGGTGGCGAGCCTGGCCGCGCGGCCCAGGAGCACCGGGCTACCCACACCTCGCATCGGCCGCGCCTCGCTCGCCCCGCTCGACCCGCCTGCGCCCTTCAAGATCATGACTATGTCAGGGAATGTACAGTGCGGCTACACATTGGGCGCGCCAGATCGTGATCTTGGCTGGAGCACGGCCGCGGCGGCAGTGGACAATGACGGAAACCGTGCTAAATGCCCGGACTAAATGCCGATGGGACAACGGACCACGGTCACCGCGAGTACCGGCCCCGGCAACACGCAACCGAGTACGGGCGTAAGGTCCGAAATACAGATGGGTCAATTACCCGACCGACGCTCTGGGAATACGTTCGGGTAGCATGCGTGGCCATGGAGTGTTTCGCCGCTTGGCGTACTCGCCGCTGAGGGCCGGCTCGCCGCCGGGCACCGGCCGCGAGCGGACCAGCCCGGGCACCGGCCGCAGATGGACCCGCCGGGCACCCGCCGCAAATGGACCCGCCGGGCACCCCGCAAGCGGACGGTTGGCGCACTGCGGTCGCCCCGGCTAGTTGATGCCTTTTCGTCCGGTTATCAACCCCTCAGCTCAGAGAGGCGCACTCCCATGCTCATCCGCTCGTTCGCTCAGCACGACCTGGCACAGCTCACCGAGCTGACCATCGAGACGTTCCGGCCGTTCTACGAGGACTCCTTCCGCCCGCTCGTGGGCGAGGTCGTCTTCGCCAACCAGCACGGTAGCTGGCGTGACGACTACCGCCGGCAGCTGGCCGAGCTCCACGACCCCAGCCAGCACAGGTACGTCGCGGTCGCCGAGACCGAGGCCGGCGTCGCCGGCTACGTGGCCTTCAGCGCCGACCCGGCCCGCCGGAGCGGGAGCATAACGATCCTCGCCGTCGCGGCCGAGCACCGCCGGCGCCACGCTGGCACGGCGCTCTGCGAGCACGCGTTCGCGGCGATGCGCACCCTCGGCGTCGAGGTGGTCGAGATCGGCACCGGCGGCGACCCCTTCCACGCACCCGCCCGAGCCCTGTACGAGCGGCTCGGCTGCATCCAGCTCCCGGTCGCCGTCTACTACCGGCAGCTCTGACTCTCCCGTACCCGTACCCGTTTTCGATGCCGGGCCGGCGGGTAAGCGGACCCGCAGCGCCGCCCTGGTCGGACAGACCGGGGCGGGGCTGACCGTCACGCGGCGGCCCCTCGCCGCCGCAGGGCGCGGCCAGCTCCGGTTTCTCCCCGACCCAGGAGGGCAGCGATGCGGGACAGGTGCACGGGCCCGGCTATCCGCCGGACACTGCTCGCCGCCACCGGCACCCGGTGGGCCCACCCCGACCGCGGTGCGGCGCACTCTCCCGCGACCCGCACCCGGGTCCCGCACGAAGGTGGGCCGCAGCGATGACTGTAATCAGCGCGCCGCGCCGGCGCTGGCAACCGAGCGTGCTCCTGCGCTGGTACGCCCGCTGGATGGTCCGGCTGCGCTGGCTGGTGGTGGCGTTCTGGGCGGCGGCGGTCGGCGCGGCGATGCTGTTCCTGCCGGCCATCGGGCACTCGGGCAGCGACCTCAACGAGCTCGTCTCCTCGGACAACCCGGCGGTGCAGAGCGAGGTCCGCTCGCTAGACAAGTTCGGCTTCCCGCTGCTGAGCCGGGTCGCCGTGGTGCAGCGCAACCCGGAGGGGCTGCCGCTGGCCACGCAGGCGGAGGCGGTGACGCGGGCCAGGGCGGTGAGCCGGGGCGAGTTCCCGGACGCCGCGCCCATCGTCGCGGCGGTGCCGGTGCCGAACACGCTCGCGCTGTTCCCGGGGTCGCAGGAGAGCGGCACCACCGTCATCACGCTGCTCTTCACTCCTGCGGACGTTAACTTCGCCGACCAGCTCGCCGCGGCCGAGCAGTTCGTGGCGAACCACTTCGACGCCGACGACCATGTGGTCGGAGTGACCGGCTCGGTGCCGGCCCGGGTCGAGCAGGGCCGGATCGTCCTGGAGTCCCTGCCCCTGCTGGAGCTGGTGACGATCGCGGCGGTGCTCCTGATCGTCGCCGTCTCCTTCCGGTCCGTGGTCGCGCCGCTGGTCACGCTGGTGGTGGCCGGTGCGGCCATCCTGCTCACCCTGCACGTCGGCGGAGCCGTGGCCGAGCGGTTCGGCTTGGTGGTGCCGCAGGAGACACAGCCGCTCCTGGTGGCGTTGCTGCTCGGCGTCGTGACCGACTACGTGATCTTCTATCTGTCTGCGATGCGCGGCCAGCTGGCGTCCGGAGCCGAGCGGCTGGCCGCGGCGGAGTGGGCGACCGCGCGGTTCACGCCGATCATCGCCACGGCCGGGGCCACCGCCGCGGCCGGCACCGGTGCCCTGATCGTGGCCGAGTCACCGGCGTTCCAGGCGTTCGGGCCCGGGATGGCGCTGTCGGTGCTCATCGGCATGGTGGTCGCCGTCACGCTGGTCCCCGCGCTGCTGGCCATCCTCGGCTCCATCGCCCTCTGGCCTGGTCGCCGAGGGAAGGCCACGTCCCGGTCCGGGGCAGTGGCCACGTCCCGGTCCCGGGCGGTAACCCCGTCCCGCCCGGCGACGCAGTCGGCCCAGGCGGCCGAGTCAGGCCCGGCGGCTGAGCCGGACTCCCACCCCAGCGGGTCGGCCGCGCGCTGGGCGCAGCGCATCACCCGGCCCGGGTACGCGGCGGTCGTGTTGCTGCTGTGCCTGGGCGGCCTGCTGGCGGCCGCGCTGCCAGCGCGCGACCTGAGCCTGGGCCTGTCGTTCATCCCGGCGCTGCCTGCGGGCGAGCCGGCCCGGCAGGCTGCGGAGCACGCCGAGACCGGCTTCGCCGACGGCATCCTGTCCCCGACGGAGCTGCTGGTGCAGGGGTCCGGGGTGGCGACGCAGCAAGCGGCGCTGGCCAAGCTCAAGCAGTCCCTCGCCCAGGAGCCGGGCGTGGCCGGAGTGCTCGGCCCCGGCGACGACATCGTCCCGGAGGCTCGCAAGCTGTTCCACGCCGCGGACGGGACAGCCGTCCGGTACCTGCTGATCCTGTCCTACGACCCCCTCGGCGCCCGGGCGGTGGACACGGTGTCGCGCCTGGAGGACCGCCTGCCAGGGATGCTCAGCGGAGCCGGCCTCACCGGGGCGCAGGGAAGCCTCGGCGGTGACACCGCCATCGCCAAGGTCATCGTGGACCAGACGGTGGAGGACCTGGGCCGGATCGTGGTTGCCGCGCTCGCCGCGAACCTGCTGTTCCTGATCCTGTTCCTGCGCGCGCTCGTGGCGCCGGTGCTCCTGCTCGCCTGCAGTGTGCTCGCCATCGGGGCCACCCTGGGCCTGACCACCCTGCTGTTCCAGGACGTGCTCGGCGCCGACGGGCTGACCTTCTACGTGCCGTTCGCAGCCGCCGTACTGCTGGCGGCACTCGGCTCGGACTACAACATATTCGGGATCGGGCATGCCTGGGAGGAGGCTCGGGTCCGGCCGCTGCGCGAGGCGCTGGCGGTCACCATCCCGCAGTCGGCGCGGGCCATCCGTACCGCGGGCTTCACTCTCGCGATCAGCTTCGGCCTGCTCGCCATCGTGCCGCTGCGCCCGTTCCGGGAGCTCGCCTTCGCGCTGGCGGTCGGCATCCTGATCGACTCGCTCATCGTCCGCTCGCTGCTCGCCCCGTCGGTGCTCACGCTGGTCGGGCCGGCGAGCGGGTGGCCGGGCCGGCAGCTGTTCCGCCGCAAGGTGGTGTACGTGCTCAGCAACGAGGAGCCCGTCAAGATCAAGTGACCAGCGCGGTCGCCACCTGCTGGGCCAGCAGCGGGGGCACCGAGTTGCCGATCTGGGCCTGCACCGACGACCGGCGGCCGGCCAGCTCGAAGCCGTCCGGGAAGGTGAACAGCCGCTTGAGCTCGCCGACCCGCAGCCGCCGGTTCTCCCAGTGGAACGGCCCGACATAGGGGCCGGGCTGGGCCTGGATCGTCGGCGAGGGGCGGTCCGGGTCCAGCTTCAGCAGGAAGGACCAGTAGCGGCTGCGCCACCGGAAGACTGGGTCCGGGTGGCCGCGCTCCGCGGTGAGGTACAGGTAGTTCCCGCCAGGAGGTATGGACGGGAGCAGGTGTCCCCACCGCCCGCCGACCGCCTCCTGCGGCTCGGGGTCGCACACCAGCCCGGCGAGCGCCTCCCCTGCGCTGACGTGCCGCCGGGCGGGGTTGCCGGTCTCCCGCCGTTCCCAGCTGCCACCATGGCTGGGTGGCGGAAGCACCGGCCGAGGTTCGCCCCGGCGCGCCCCGATGACGAACAGCCGCGGCCGGGACTGCGGGACCCCGTAGTCGGCGGCGTTGAGAACCGCCGCGTCGAAGGTGTAGCCGGCGTCCGCGACCTCCCTGAGGAGCCGTTCGTACGCCGGCCGGCTGGCCTGGTTGCGGTAGGTCAGCGCATAGACGTTCTCCAGCACGAAGTGGCGCGGTCGCGCCTCGGCCAGCACCCGCGTGTACACCTGGAGCAGCGACGCGTCCGGGTCCAGGCCGGTGCGCTTCCAGTCCAGCCAGAAGCCGGACTTGGAGAACGGCGTACACGGCGGCCCGCCGACCAGCAGCTCCGGCCGGGCGCCCGGGCGCAGGCCGGCCGCGCGCAGGATCTCGCGGGTCGGCACGTCGAGGATGTCCCGCCGGATCACCGGCGCGGCCAGGTGGCGGAAGTTCTTCTCCATGGTGTCCGCCGCGTCGGCGTCCCGCTCGACGGCTGCCCGCACGAGGTAGCCCGCCGCCTCCACGCCCAGGTCGAGCCCGCCGGCGCCGGAGAACAGCGAGACCGCAACCCCGCGCGCCGTCATGGTCGCAGCCGATCGGGCCGGGGCGGGTCGGTCGGCACCGGATCATGCTAGCCCGGCCGCGGCGCCCGCCGCCCGAGCCGGGCCGGCGCGCCTGCGGTCCGTACCAGGGCAATACCATCGACGGGCCGGGCCTTCCGGGGTGAGGAGTACACAGTGGAGCTGCTGCACTCGGGCAAGGTGCGCGACGTGTACGCCGACCGCGGCGACCTCATCCTCGTCGCCTCGGACCGGGTCTCGGTCTACGACGTGGTGCTGCCAACCCCGGTCCCCGACAAGGGCCGCCTGCTCACCGCGCTGTCGCTGTGGTGGTTCGAGCAGCTGGCGGACGTCGTGCCCAACCACGTCATCTCCGCCACGGACGTGCCGGCCGGGCTCGCCGGCCGGGCCGTCCGGTGCCGGCGGCTGGACATGGTCCCGGTCGAGTGCGTCGCCCGCGGCTACCTGGCCGGCTCGGGTCTGGTCGAGTACCTCGAGCGCGGCTCGGTCTGCGGCGTCGCCCTGCCGGATGGCCTGGTCGAAGGGGCACAGCTGCCCGAGCCGATCTTCACGCCGAGCACCAAGGCGCCCATCGGCGAGCACGACGAGCCCATGACGTACGACGATGTGGTGGCCCTCGTCGGCGCGGAGCGGGCGGCCGAGCTGCGCCGCCTCACGCTCGCGGTCTACCGGCGCGGCGTCGAGGTCGCGGCCCGGCGAGGCGTCGTCATCGCCGACACCAAGCTCGAGTTCGGGGCGGCTGCCGACGGCTCGCTGCTCCTCGCCGACGAGGTGCTCACCCCCGACTCGTCCCGGTTCTGGCCGGTCGACCGGTGGCGGCCCGGCGGGCCGCAGCTCTCCTACGACAAGCAGTTCGTCCGGGACTGGGCCGCCAGCACCGGCTGGGACCGGCGGCCTCCGGCGCCCGAGGTGCCGCCCGAGGTCGTCGCGGCCACCCGGGCCCGCTACATCGAGGTCTACGAACGCCTGACCGGGCACCGCTGGCCGCCTGCCACGTAACGGCACCCGGCACCATAACTGCGTCGGCGCGTAGCCCCCGGATCACAACCCCGTCCGCACGGCGGTACCGCGCCCGGCCGCGCGGCGCTACCGTACGCCCAGACTTTGCAATGGCGCAGGGGAAGGGACGGACCACATGGCCAGGACCGCGTACCTCCCGCGGAGGCGGATGACCTGCTTGGCGCTGGTCGCCTTCATGGCGGCCAGCCTCGGCCTCTTCGCCGCGCCCGTGCAGGCGCAGGCGGGTGCGAAGGTCACCGTGATGACCCGCAACGTCTTCCTGGGCGGCAACCTCCTCCCGTCGATCGCGGCGCCGACCCTGCCGGCCTTCTTCGCCGCCAACGCGGCCCTGCTCAGCCACGTCGACCTGGTCAACTTCCCGGCGCGGGCCAAGCTGATCGCGGACGAGATCACCGATCACGCGCCGGACCTGGTCGGCCTCCAGGAGGTCGCGCTGTGGCGCACCGGCCCGTTCGGCAACCCGGCCCCGGCCACCGAGGTCCGCTACGACTACCTCGCGCTGCTCATGTCCGAGCTGGCCAGGTCCGGGCACCCGTACGACGTCGCGGTGGTGCAGAGCGAGGCCGACCTGGAGGGCCCGGCCAGTGCCCCGCACAACCTGGATGTACGGCTCACCATGCGCGACGTGATCCTGGTCCGCCACGGCGGCCGGGTGAAGGTGACCAGCGCGTGGTCGTCCAGCTTCGTCAACAACCTGGTCTTCCCGCTGCCCGCGGTCGGCGGCACCGCGACCAGCACCCGCGGCTGGACCGCGGTGGATGTCGTGCATGGGGAGCGGGCGTTCCGCTTCGTCAACACCCACCTGGAGGCCTTCCACTTCGGCGTCCGGGTGCTCCAGGCGCGGGAGCTGCTGAGCGGGCCGCTCAACACGAGCGGCGACGTGATCCTCGTCGGTGACCTGAACACCGGCCCGGCCGTGCCCGACCCGAACAACCGGCTGGCCTACTTCACGCTCATCGCCGGCGGCATGGTCGACACCTGGCCGATCCTGCACCCGGACGACCCGGGCAACACCGCCGGCCTCGGCGACGACCTGGTCCAGCCGCCGGACAGCCTGGAGAACCGCATCGACATGGTGCTGTTCCGCGGCGTCGTGGTGCCGGTGTCCGGCGAGCTCTTCGGCAACGAGAAGCAGACCCCGGACGGCCGGTGGCCCTCGGACCACCTCGGGTACGTAGCGACGCTGGCCCTGCCCTAACCGCGGTGCGGCCCGGTCACTCGGTGACCGGGCCGAGCACTGGTCGCTTCGCGTCGATGCCGTCGCCGGAGGAGCGGCCGGTCAGCCGGCGCCGCAGCCAGGGCGCGAAGTGCTGGCCGGCCCACTGGATGTCGGCGCTGCGCGCCGCCACCCAGGAGCGCGGCGGAGGTGGCGGCGGCGGGGCCCACCACTCCGGGTCCGCGGCCAGGCCCAGGGCCGCCAGCACGTGTGCCGCGACCCGCTGGTGGCCGGCGGTCGACAGGTGCAGCCGGTCCACGCTCCACAGCAACGGGTTGGCGAACTCGTCGTCCGACCACAGGTCCACGAGCATCGCGCCGTACTTCTCCGCCACCTCGCAGACCGCCCGGTTCATGATCTCCACCCGGGGCAGGATCGTCCGCCGGCCGGGCAGCCGGACGGTGAGGTCGGCGAAGCGGAACACCACCAGGTCGGCTCCGCTGCCCCGCAGCTCGCGGACCAGGTTGTCGAAGCGGGCGATCGCCACGTTCGGGTCGAAGCCGCGGCGCAGCACGTCGTTGCCGCCACCGGCGAAGCTGATCAGGTCGGGCGCCATGGCCAGCGCCGCCGGCACCTGCTCGGTCACGATCCGGTTGAACAGCCGGCCCCGCACGGCCAGGTTCGCGTACCCGAACTCGCCGTCACGCTCCCTGGCCAGCCGCGCCGCCACCAGGTCGGCCCAGCCCCGGTACCCGTTGCCGGCCGGGTGCGGGTCGTCCAGCCCCTCGGTGAAACTGTCGCCAACAGCCACGTAGCTGCGCCACCGCACGCCGAAGCTCCTCCCGCTCTCACGTCGACCGAAGTCGCCCGAAGTGACCGAAGCAGTCTGACATCGCCGGGTGGCCGGGCACCGCCCACCCGGCCCTTATGCCCTAACAGCTTGCGACCAGCCGCGGTGCAGCGCATAGGCTGCCCGGATGCTGCTGCGGATGTCGACGCTCTTCCTGCGGACCCTGCGGGAGGACCCGGCCGAGGCCGAGGTGCCGAGCCACCGGCTGCTGCTGCGCGCCGGCTACGTCCGCCGGGCCGCCCCGGGCGGGTTCACCTGGCTGCCGCTCGGCCTGCTGGTGCTGGAGCGGGTCGCCGCCGTGGTGCGCGAGGAGATGGCGGCGATCGGCGCCCAGGAGGTCGCGTTCCCGGCGCTGCTGCCGCGCGAGCCCTACGACGCGAGCGGCCGGTGGACCGAGTACGGCGCCGACATCTTCACGCTCAAGGACCGCCGGGGCGCGGACTACCTGCTCGCCCCGACCCACGAGGAGCTGTTCACCACGCTGGTTCGGGACACGCTGTCGTCGTACCGGGACTACCCGCTGATCCTGTTCCAGGTGCAGACGAAGTTCCGGGACGAGCGGCGGCCGCGGGCCGGGCTGCTGCGGGCCCGGGAGTTCCTGATGAAGGACTCCTACTCGTTCGACCTGGACGATGCCGGGCTGGCCGCGTCCTACGCCGCGCACCGGGCGGCGTACCAGCGAATCTTCGACCGGCTGGGCCTGCGCTACCTCGCCGTCTCCGCCATGTCCGGGGCGATGGGCGGCAGCGCGTCAGAGGAGTTCCTGGCCGAGGCGGAGGTGGGCGAGGACACCTACGTGGCCTGCCCCGCCTGCGGTTACGCCGCGAACACCGAGGCGGTCACCACCCCGGCGCCGCCCGTGACCGACCCGTCCGCGCACCCGGCCGCCCAGGTGCTGGACACCCCGGACACGCCGACCATCGAGACCCTCGTCGAGGTGCTCAACGCCCAGGCCGCGGGCGGGCGCACCGACTGGGCCGCCGCGGACACCCTCAAGAACGTCGTGGTCAAGGTCTCCCCACCGGGTACGGCGGAAGCGCAGCTGCTCGTCATCGGCGTACCCGGGGATCGTGAGGTGGACCTGAGGCGGGTGGAGGCGGCGCTGCACCCGGCCGGTGTTGCCCTGTTCGAGGCGGCCGACTTCGCCGCCCATCCGGACCTGGTGCGCGGCTACCTCGGGCCGCAGGCGCTGGCCAAGCTCGGCGTGCGCTACCTGGTCGACCCGCGGGTGGTGCCCGGCACAGCCTGGGCGACCGGCGCCAACGAGGCCGGCAGGCACGCGGTCAACGTGGTCTGCGGGCGCGACTTCACCCCCGACGGCACGATCGAGGCGGCCGACGTACGCCCCGGCGACCCCTGCCCGGCCTGTCCCGGCGGCCGGCTGGAGCTGCGCCGCGGCATCGAGATCGGGCACATCTTCCAGCTCGGCCGGCGCTTCGCCGAGGCGCTCGGGCTGACCGCGTTGGGTCCGGACGGCAAGCCGGTCACGGTAACCATGGGGTCGTACGGCGTCGGCATCTCCCGGCTGGTGGCGACCATCGCCGAGCAGCACCATGACGAGCGGGGCCTGTGCTGGCCGGCGGGTGTCGCCCCGGCCGACGTGCACCTGGTGGCGACCGGGACCGGCGGGCAGGTCGCGGCGGCGCTGGACCTCGGCGCGGCGCTGGCCGGGCGCGGGCTGCGGGTGCTGGTGGACGACCGGGCCGGCGTCTCAGCCGGCGTGAAGTTCACCGATGCGGAGCTGGTCGGCGTCCCGCGCGCCGTCGTGGTCGGGCGCCGCCTCGGCGAGGGGTACGTCGAGCTGCGCGACCGGCGCACCGGTGACCGCCGCGACGTGCCGCTGGGCGAGGTGGTCGACCTGCTTACGCCGGGGGTGTAGGCCGGCGAAGGCCTGGGTACGGATCCCAAATAGGACATGTGACGTGTCGAAGGATCCGGGAGGCAATATGAAGGACCACGCGGTCAGCGAGGTGATGACCAAGGAGGTCGTCTACCTGCCGGCCGAGACGACGATCAACGAGGCCGCCCAGGCGATGCGCGAGCGGGACATCGGCGACGTGGTCGTCACCGAGGGCCCGACGCTCGCCGGGGTCGTCACCGACCGCGACATCGTGGTGCGGGCGGTGGCGGAGAGCCGCGACCCGGCCTCGACGCGCATCGGCGAGATCGCCAGCCGTGACCTGGTGATGATCGACCAGCAGGCGTCCACCGGACAGGCGGCAGACCTGATGCGGGAGCGGGGCGTGCGGCGGCTGCTGGTGTGCGACAGCGACCGGCAGCTGGTCGGCATCGTGACGCTCGGCGACCTGGCGGAGCGGCTGGACCCGCACTCCGCGCTCGGCGACATCAGCCGCCAGGCTCCCAACAACTGACCCGACCCCTGGTTGATGCTGCGACGGCCGCCGGAGACGGCGGCCGTCGCACGTCGCTGCCCAACCGGCGCTGCTCGTCGTCGTTCAGCCGGTGTCGCCGCTCAGCCGTCGCCGTCCAGCAGGCGTTGCCGTTCGGCCGGCGCCGCTCAGCTGCCCGGCTTGGCCAGGTCGTCGACCACCTCGGCGCCGGGCAGCTCAGCCGCTACGGCACCGGTCAGCACCAGCTTGCTGTGGCGTACGCCGGAGCCGATGACCACGTAGCCGGTCGCGGCCACCCGCGCGTCGACGAGCACCGGCCACTCCGCGGGGAGGCCGACCGGGGTGATGCCGCCGTACTCCATGCCGGTCAGCTGCACCGCCTCCGCCATCGCCTCGAAGCTCGCCTTGCGCACGTCGAGCCGCCGGCGGACGACGCCGTTCACGTCGGCTCGGGTGGTGGCGAGCACCAGGCACGCGGCGCGGCGCACGTCGCCTTCGCGCTTGCCGGCCACCACCACGCAGTTGGCGGAGGCGTCGAGGCTCACCTCGTACGCGGCGCAGAAGGCGGCGGTGTCGGCGAGCTCCGGGTCGATCGCGGCGACGAGCACCTCGCCGCCGCGGGCCCAGGTCGCAAGCGCCCGCCGCACCGGCTCGGCCAGCAGGTCCGGGCGGCCGAGCGCCGGCTCGGTCTTCAACGTTCCCAGCACGCCTGCCATCGTGCCACGCGGCAGGTGGCCCCAGGCGACCGCGCGCCTGGGGCCACCCCCCTCCGGTCGGTACGGCTACATCGGCACCATGCCGCTGAAGAGCAGCAGGTTCGGCGAACCGACGCCCGGGTTGATGACCACACCCGGGGTGGCGTTGTTCACCAGGGCCGCGCCCACGGCTACCGCGTTGTCGGCGGGGAACCGCTGCCGCCACAGGGCGGCCACGCCAGCCGCGTGCGGCGCTGCCATCGACGTACCGCTGATCGTGCTGTATGCGTTGTTCGCGGTGCTCCAGGCCGAGTAGATGCTCTGGCCGGGCGCGAACAGGTCCACGCACGGGCCGAAGTTGGAGAAGCCCGCCCGGCTGTCGGTGTTGGTGGTGGCGCCGACCGTGGTCGCCAACGGGGTACGGGCCGGCGAGAAGCTGCAGGCGTTGAAGTTGGAGTTGCCAGCCGCGATCGAGTAGTGCACGTTCGCGTTGATCGAGTTGGTGACCGCGTCGTCGACCGGCTGGAACGCCCCGCCGCCGAGGCTCATGTTCGCCACGCTGCGAACTGAGGGGTTGAGCTGCTGGGCGAGTGTCACGTAGTTAACGCCGGCGATGACGACCGCCCAGGTGGTGGACCCGGAGCAGCCGAACACCCGTACCGAGACGATCTGGACGCCCTTGGCGACGCCGACGGTGCTGCCGCCGATGGTGCCCGCGACGTGCGTGCCGTGGCCCTGGTTGCAGGGCGCGCAGCCGGCGGCGAACGGGTCGAACCCGCATACCGCCCGCCCGCCGAACTCCTGGTGGCTGAGCAGGATGCCGGTGTCTATGACGTACGCCCGCACGGACGGGGCGAGGTTGGCATAGTGGTACTTGGCGTCCAGCGGAAGCGACCGCTCGTCAATGCGGTCGATCCCCCACGACGGCGGGTTGGGCTGTACGAAGACGTTGAGGTCGACAGTCTGGTCCTGGGCGACGTAGTCGACCTGCGGGTCGCCGGCCATCAGGGCGGCCTGGTCCTCGGTCGCGTCCACCGAGAAGCCCTGTAGCGCCGCAGTGTAGCTGAAGCGGACACTTCCACCGTACTTGGCGATGAGCTCGCCGGTGACCCGCTCGGTGTCCTCCGGCTTCGTGTCCTTGGCGAGCACCACGACGTAGCTGTCCGGAACGGCCGTCGGCAGGTCGGCGTAGCGGACGGTGCCTGGGGTGACCGTCGCGGGAGCGGCGGATGCGACCGGGCCGATCCCGAGCACGCCGCCGGTCACCGTGGCGAGCGCAACCACCACGACGAGCCTGCGGGACAGTTTAGTGATCATGCATTACCTCCGCATGCCTGGTTGGCTGGCCCTCGAGGTGTTCGTGCGCGCAGGCATAGCTCAGCCGTGCCGCGTTGTGTTTCGGTTGCGGTCCGGTTGGAGGTCGCCCATGCGCACGCGCCGACGGTGGGCCTGCGTCCTCACCGGGGAGGATCAAGCACCCGGTTGATCGCTGCCAGCTGCCCGTTCACTCCGGACGGTTTCTGCGTACTACAGGGGAGTACAGGAGAGGCGAGAGAGTGCAGAAGCTCCGGAAGACAATGCGGCGGGTCGCCTGGCGGGAGTCTGCACTCGAGACCAAGTGATGGCATCGGTCGAAGGTATGTATGTACTAATGGCGTGGTACTACAGAGGCATCTGGGGCCGGACCGTGCGCTGGCAGGAAATGGGCGCACGAGAGCTTCATGGTCACCCGCGGTGACCGGTCCGCCGCCGAGATCCGGCTGGCACACCGTCGTACCGGCAAGGACCTTCGAGGGGCGCTGACCGAGACCTCACCGCCAGACGAACGGTTCGGGACAGACATGGCCTACAGCGGCACATCGCACATATACGACGGCTGGGAACGCCCCGCGGCGCCCACAACCGAGTCCTCGTGCTCATACAGCCGAGTATGTGTGGAGACGAGGGGACTTGAACCCCTAACCCCCGCCTTGCAAAGGCGGTGCTCTGCCAGTTGAGCTACGTCCCCGCGCGAGACGCCGGACGGGAGAGCATCCACCCGCCGCCCGGCGAACCGCCTAGCGAAGGTCGGAGCCGGTGGTCGCCTCGTGCCACAGCGACCGCTCGTCGTTGGCGTCCTTGACCTTCTTGGCCACGAGCGCAGCGGCACCGACGACGACTGCCAGGACCAAGAGCTTCTTCCACATGTGGGCACCTCACTTTTGGGGAGTGGGGCTAGCTGGAATCGAACCAGCGACCTCAGAGTTATCAGCTCTGCGCTCTAACCGACTG